>ENA-OZRM01000155-OZRM01000155.1-human-gut-metagenome-genome-assembly--contig:-NODE-155-length-12230-cov-14.910801_pt1 | contig 12230 bp, 16 predicted proteins | sample MGYA00243266_ERZ653939 | MGnify/ENA primary metagenome ERZ653939 (study PRJEB26926, sample SAMN06164410) | human gut metagenome | biome: ENVO:00009003; feature: ENVO:2100002; material: ENVO:00002003... | reverse complement strand
TCGGAGATGTGTATAAGAGACAGAGAAAATATAGCTTAATTTTGCGAGTAAAACAAAAGTTTTGAATAAATAATTTGGTAGATACACTTAAGTTGTACATCCTTGTCCAGTATCGTTATCCCTAATAGCGTGACAAGTATAGGAGATAGTGCTTTTTGGGATTGTACATCCTTATTCAGTATTATTATCCCTGACAGTGTGACTAGTATAGGGAGCTGCGCATTTTCGAATTGTTCATCTTTATCTAATATCGTCATTCCAGCTAGTGTCACAAATATGGATGGAAATCCTTTTTTTGTATTGGAATGGAATATTGACAGTTCTTTCTTCTAGTTTTTTCTATGCCAATGATGTGTTAATTGATAACGTGAAGAAGACGATTATTGCATTTCGTAATAAAGAGTCGTCTTATATTATTCCTAATAGTATTACAGGCATAGGACCCAATGCTTTTTCTCATTGTGAAACCTTGTCAAATATATTCATCCCAAATAGTGTAACAAGTATAGGAGACAATGCTTTTGGTGGGTGTACAACCTTGTCCAAAATAGTCATTCCTAATAGCATGACAAGTATAGGGAATCGAGCTTTTGATAGTTGTGCTTCCTTGTCCAGTATTGTTATCCCTAATAGTGTGACAAGTATAGGAGACAGTGCTTTTTGGGGTTGTACATCCCTATTCAGCATTATCATCCCTGATAGCGTGACAAGTATAGGGAGCTGCGCATTTTCGAATTGCTCATCCTTGTCCAATATTGTCATTCCTAATAGTGTGACAATCATTGGTTTTAATACTTTTTATCGTTGTGATTCCTTGTCATCAGCAGATAAAGACGATATTATAACTCGCTTTGGAAAAAATGTATTTGGATAATTGTTATTGAATAGTTGTTTCTTATTTTAAAGGTGTCTCCTTAATGAAGGACCATCTTTAAAATATAAGAAACAATGCTAAATATTATCTGTGAGATAATCGTACCAAAAGCATTCGAAAATGTATCTAGCATTAATTTTCTAACCATGGAATGCTTTTTCAATTTTGGCATTTTTGTTATCATAATTATTGATTTTTATTAAAAATATATAGACATCACATAACGAACAGTATCAATAGTACCGTCAGCATGAATGCGATTTTTGCAAACTTTGGCATTTATACTATGAGGAGCTGGTAGAGCTTGATTTGAACCAATTCCTTTTTCTCTTAATACCTTTCGAAATTGATTTAGCCAACTATTGATTTCTTTAACGGTGATAGGTTTATTTAGTTTTACTACTATCACATTCAGTTGTTTTAACTCTAGCAGATTTTCTATGTCTACTATATCATGAGGATTTTTCGTAAAAGTAATCCTTAAATCACCCTTTGGAGCAGCTAATGTACTTTCATCAGTGAAATAAAATAAAATATTTCGTTCCATATGTTTATTGTTTAAATTGTTATTTTTAGTATTTGCATGAGCATTAAGATGAGTAGCAGTCTTACGACTAGTTTCTTCATTCTCAGCATTATTAGTATTACTATTAATATTAATATCTTCTAGTAGATGACCTCCAAGAGGAGGATTAAAATGAATTGTCTGTTTTTCCATAACAGTACTTTTTTAATTATTATTTTCAGCAGAAGCTGAAGCAACCTCTTTGATTGCACCTGCAAATTTAATATGTTTTTCCGAAAAAGAAAACTTTTTTGAAGAAAATATTTTGTATTATTGTATAATCTTGATAACCAGTATGTTATGTGGTGTGTACTAGTCCCTTAGTGCTGCTTTGTAGTCTCATTATTATAGAGATGTGATAGTTGGTGAAATAGATGAAGAATATGTTGATGTTAATGCTTGTAGTTATGCTAAACTTGCTTCTGAATTAGAAGCTGTAGAAAGACGTATAGGCTATAAAGATAATGTGCTTCATTTTTCAAATGAGTAGAAAGGCAAGTTGATAATAAATTTGATTGTAATGTTTGGAGATGTTTTCCTATTCGAATTTATGGAGAACAGATTCAACTTCACAAGGCTTGTGGTGAAAGAAAAATTTATGATTACTTGGATAATTGAAGAAATGGTTGTACCTTTGCTCTTGGTAGTGCTGCTACTATTAAATATGGTGAAAAAAGTGGGAATGATTTTGTCAATTCAATAATCTTTCGTACTTTTGAAGACAGAAACAACTAAAGAGAATAGAAGCCTATGCAATATCCATTAATGTCAGAATATGTGAGTGCTATTCGAGATGCTAGTGAAAATCTTGATAAGTTGGCTCACTTGGTACCAGTGCTAGATGATCATGGTGAGCCATATCGTAGCAGTGGTGCCTTTGCCGTCGTGTTTAAAATGGAAGATGAACAGACAGGGAAATGCTATGCCTTAAAGTGCTTTACTGAAGAACAAGAAGGTAGAGCTGAGGCTTATTGCCAGATTGCAGATGAGTTAGAATTCGTAGATTCCTCTTATATTACTTCTGTAAAGTACTTAGACAAAGAAATCTTCATAGATAGCAGTTGTGAGGAAGACGAATTTCCTGTTCTTCTGATGGATTGGGTAGAAGGGGAGACGATGGAAGCTTACATTGCAGCAAATTACCAGAATCAATCTGCCATGTCGATGCTTTGTTATCGTTTTGGCAAGATGGCAGCTTGGCTCCGTACCCAATCTTTTGCTCATGGTGATATCAAGCCAGACAATATCATAGTCCGTCCCGATGGTTTTCTTACATTGGTGGATTATGATGGGATGTTTGTGCCATCTATGAAGGGTCGCAAATCTCCAACTGTCGGTACCAAGGATTTCAGTCATCCTTTGCGTACTGTGGATGATTTCGATGAAACGATAGATGATTTTTCATTGGCAAGCATCGCCTTGTCATTAAAGGCTATCTCGATGAAATCTACTCTGTTAGATATCTATGGTGCCTCAGACAGACTTCTCTTCTCAGAAAATGATTATCGCAATCCTTCAAATAGCAAGGTAATATCTGCCCTGCAGAAAATGATGTGTGATAAGGATTTCTGCACACTTTACTCTCTTTTCATGCTTGCATTGGCGAGAAAGGAGCTTTCAGCATGTTCTTTTAGATTGTTTATTGGCGAAAAGCCTACTATAACTTCTGTGATGGATGAAGATTTATCGACAAAACCAACAGAAGAAGAGTTAAAAGAGGCTCTTATTGATGAATGGGGAGCGAAATATAGCAAAGATGGAAGAAAATTGTTGAAAGTTCCAAGAGAACTAAGTGGAGCTTATTCGGTCAAAGAGGGGACTAGAATAATATGCGATGAGGCATTTTGGTGGTGTCGTTCTCTGTCAAAGATAGTCATCCCTTCTAGTGTTACTAGCATAGGTGATAGAGCATTTGATACTTGTAGTTCTCTGTCAGAGATAGTCATCCCTTCTAGTGTTACTAGCATAGGTGATAGTGCATTTGATACTTGTAGTTCTCTGTCAGAGATAGTCATCCCTTCTAGTGTTACTAGCATAGGTGATAGAGCTTTTGCGGATTGTTTCTCGTTGAAATATATATCCATCCCTAAAAGCGTAATTGGCTTAAACGGCAATCCGTTTGCTAAATGGAATGGCAAATTAGAATGTTTATCTCCTAACTTTGTTTATGAGGATGATATCTTGTTCAATAAGAATAAAAGTAGAATTATTTCTTTCAGAAATCAAAATATAAAATCGTATGTCATCCCTTCTAGTGTTACTAGCATAGGTGATAGTGCATTTTTATGGTGTCGTTCTCTGTCAGAAATAGTCATCCCTTCTAGTGTTACTAGCATAGGTGATTGTGCTTTTTATGGTTGTTTTTCTCTGTCAGAGATAGTCATCCCTTCTAGTGTTACTAGCATAGGTGGTAGTGCTTTTTATGGTGTCGTTCTCTGTCAGAGATAGTCATCCCTTCTAGTGTTATTAGCATAGGACGTGGTGCGTTTTTGGGCTGCAGTTTCCCAAATAATCTTGGATTAGAATTATTCTCCCGATTTGGAAATAGAATATTTTAAGAATTTATGATATTAATAGAATCTAAGCGTAAAAAATACGATAACATTTTAAAGAAACATCCCGATGCAATCATTGCGGATGTAACGAGTCATGCTGAAGATGACTTGATAAAATTAAGTCCATTCTACCCACATGGTGGAATACCAGTTCCATTCAGCAATGGAGTGACAGCCACATGCGTAGAGGCTATTTGGCAGGGATTAAAAGTGTTTGAAGGAGCAGATGTAGATGTACAGATGTTCCATAATGACACGATGAAGAATATCAAGCGAACTGTTCGCAAGCTCGGAAAGCCTCTTGGACATCGCAAAGGAGTAAACGGAACAGAACTGCTCGGATATATTGAGGCTCGAAAGCTGATTTATATTCCTACTTACAAGTGGGTTCTTGAACATAAGGTTCAAAGTATTATCGAAAGATTACGAAAGGCTAGCCAAACTAAGACCATCGTACTTTTGGATTATAATACAAATTGTGATGTGGATGACCCGAAGAAGCCTCTTTCGCATGCCTTTCTAATCAAGGCATACGTAGAAGGTCTATATCCTTTTGGTGATAAAAAGTGGAAACCGCAGACAATAGAACCAAAGCAACTAACGTTATTCTAACATACATATATTATTGGAGGACAAAAACAATGAACAGAAGAAGTAACTGGGAGGATTTTAAGAATATCCTCGAACAAAATCATATCACCAAGCTCTATCACTTCACAGACCGTGATAACTTGGAGAATATTATCAAGAATGGAGGGCTCTATTCTTGGAAGGATTGTGAGGAACGTGGCATCAATATTCCTAAACCAGGAGGTGGAGGACCTGGTTCTCCATCCTGGTCGTTGGATAAGCGTGATAATCTGGAACATTATGTTCGTGTCAGCTTTACCATGAACCATCCAATGATGTATGTGGCAATGAATGAGGATAGAATTTCTAATCCTGTCATTCTGGAGATCGACCCAGAGGTGATTTATGATGAGGATACCAAGTATGCAGACAGGAATGCTGTGCGCAATGGTGCTCATGTGGGTGGAAGTCTGGAGGATTTCAAGAAGATTCACTTCCAAACTGTCAAGGCTCGTAATCACTTTGATTTCGATGTGGATGAGCAGCCATTCTATCAAGCAGAGATATTGGTAAAGAATACTATTCCTCTGAAGTATATCAAGAACATCGGCAACTTTGGTATTCCGATACCAAGTAAGCCTCAGCTGTTGCAAAGCAAGAATGCATATACGGCTCGTGTTGACCGTGAGCATCCTACGGCATTCATCTTCTTGGTGGACCAAAGTGTTTCTATGCGCAGAATTACTACATTTAATGGCGAGGATATGACATTATCTGAGGCCGTAGCCCGTATCGTAAATGCTCAAATCAACGAGTTGGTGGAGCGATGTGTGAAGAATAATGAGACTCGCCATTACTTTGATATTGCCATGATAGGTTATGGCACGGAGGCTTATAGTGCTTGGAATGGCAATCTGGAAGGACGAGACTTCGTTACTCCAGAAGAGATTCGTGATAATCCTTACCAAAAGAAAATGGTGAAGGAAGAGGTGCGTACCCGTAAGGGTATAACCATCAAAGAAGTAGAGAAGAAACAATGGATGGTAGCTCGCCATGATGGTAGTTGGACACACATGGACAAAGCTTTCAGACGTGCAGAAGGTTTGCTCGAAAACTGGATGAAAGACCATCACGACAAGGATTGTTATCCTCCTACAATTATCAATATTACAGATGGTGAGTATAATGGAACTTCGCATGATGAAATGCAACAACTTGCTAATCAGTTGAAGTCGATGTTTACCAATGATGGTAATGTATTATTCTTCAATATTCACGTTGTGCCTGGACATGCAGAATCAGTAGTGTTCCCTGCAACTGTAGATGAACTGAACGGAAATGGATATGGTGAGAAACTTTATAATATGTCGAGTCTCTTGCCACTAAATTATAATGAGCAGATTCGTGCCATCTTTGGTGATAAGCAAACGGACATCCGTTATCATGCCATGGGTGTGAATACCGGTATGGAGCGATTGGTCAAGATGATGAAGATTGGTACGTTGTCGAGTATGCTCGTTAATCAAAACCTATAATATATATGAATAGAGGCGTAAGCATAGCAAAATGGAATGACCATGTAGCAAACGAAGATTCCTTCTTCTCATCTGATACCTGCATAGCGGTATCGGATGGGGCAGGAGGCTGTGGCTTGTTTGCTGATGAATGGTCGCAATATCTCATAGAGCAGTTACCAAAGAATAAACCTATCACGTCTTTTACAGAACTTGACGAATGGGTGGATAGCATCTGGGAATCATTTTATAATGAGCATGAGGAAAAGGCAAAGCAAGGGGATGGCATTCTTCTGAATAAGTTCTATAACGAAGGTTCGTGCGCTACTATTGCTGCAGCATGGATAACAGGGGATAAGCAATGTAAATGGATGGCATACGGCGATAGTGTTGTTTTTCATTATAGTTTTCAAACAGGTGTCTTAGAATACAGTTTTACGAAATTGGCAGATTTCAGTAATCCGCCAAGATTGGTTAGTTGCAAAGACCCGTTGGAAGAAGAAGGCTTTAGAAATGGTGAATTTGTATTAGATGATTCGTCTATAGTCTTTGTTGCCAGCGATGCTTTATCTCATTATATTTTAATGATGTATGAGTTAGCTCATTGTAAGGAATTTGGCGAAGAACTTGCAGAGGAATATCTAAAGCAGTCAGGTAATTCTCAATTACTAAAAACGGCAGAAACAATAAAGTTTGATTTTGGAACGGATGTACTTCAGTCTTTGTTAGATGCAACTTTATCAAGCAGCCAATTTGAACTATATTTGAAAGAACTGAATTCGAAAGGAATCTTAGATATGGATGATTTTACGCTGGTTTATTTCAAAGGCTAACGTCAATCTTCTTTATGCCCCTATTTGTTGTCATTAAAATTTGTAGAAGCAGATAAAATTACAGTACACAATATGCAGTATCCATTGATATCAGAATATGTAAAGGCCATTCAAGATGCTGGCGATAATCTTGATAAATTGTCTTACCTGACTCCCGTATTAGATGATCACGGAGAGCCATATCGCAGTAGTGGTGCTTTTGCCGTGGTGTTTAAGATGCAGGACAAGAGTAGCGGGAAATGTTATGCCCTCAAATGTTTTACGGAAGAACAGGAGGGGCGAGCTGATGCCTATCGCCAAATTGCAGATGAATTGGATATGGTTGATTCCTCATACATCACTTCAGTAAAGTATATGGAGAAGGAACTCTACGTTGACAGTCAATGCGAGGAGGATGAATTTCCTGTATTGTTGATGGATTGGGTAGAAGGGGAGACGATGGAAGCTTACATCGCAGCAAACTATCACAATCAATCTGCCATGTCAATGCTTTGTTATCGCTTTGGAAAAATGGCGGCTTGGCTCCGTTCACAATCTTTTGCCCATGGCGACGTCAAGCCAGACAATATCATGATCCGTCCAGATGGCTCTCTTACATTGGTGGATTATGATGGAATGTTTGTGCCATCTATGAAGGGCTACAAATCTCCAACTATCGGTACCAAGGATTTCTGTCACCCATTGCGTACTATGGATGATTTCGATGAAACAATAGATGATTTTTCTTTGGCAAGCATCGCCTTGTCATTGAAGGCTATATCTATGAATTCTACTTTGTTAGATACCTATGGTGCATCAGACAGGCTTCTCTTCTCGGAAAATGATTATCGCAATCCATCAAATAGCAAGGTTATATCAGCTTTGCAGGAATTGATGTATGATAAGGATTTCTGTACACTTTACTCTCTTTTCATGCTTGCCTTGGCAAGAAAGGAGCTTTCATTATGTTCTTTCAGATTGTTTGTTGGCAAAAAGCCTCTCCTGCCTCAAACTATTGAAGACTTATCAACCAAAGCTACAAAGGAAGAGTTGAAGGAGGCTTTTGTTGATGAATGGGGAGTGAAATATAGCAAAGATGGAAGAAAATTGTTGAAAGCCCCACAAGAACTAAAAGGATGTTATTCTGTTAAAGAGGGTACAAGAATAATATGTGATGATGCGTTTTTTAAGTGTAGTTCTTTGACTAGCATTGTAATTTCGAATAGTGTGGTTAGTATTGGGGATAATGCATTTAAGGGTTGTAATTCTCTGTCCAACGTCGTCATCCCAAATAGTGTGACTACTATTGAAGCTGGTGCATTTTGGGATTGTAGTTCTTTGACTAGCATAGTAATTCCAAATAGTGTGGTTAGCATTGGAGGAAGTGCATTTTCCGGTTGTAGTTCTTTGACTAGCACACTAATTCCAAATAGTGTGGTTAGCATTGGAGATAGTGCATTTGAAGATTGTCGTTTTCTATTAATTATAGACATCCCGGATAGTGTGACTAGCATAGGGAATTCAGCATTTTCTGGTTGCAATAATTTGTCATACAAACTTAAACAAGAATTAATATCTTGTTTTGGTTATAAGCTGTTTCTGGCACCATATGAATTACCTTTTTAAAGAGTTAGTACAATTAATCAGAGAAAAAGTAGAGGTATAACCGATGAAGATGTAAGGGCAATATAATCTTTCCCACATCGGTTACATTCGTTTCTCAGTTAATATGTATTCATTATATTATCATCTGTTTAAAAGTTATGGAAAAGAAAACAATATTATCTGTGAATCAGTACACTAAGGTACTTGTACCGGCATCTTCCTATAAATTGGAAGAAGACCCAAGATTACTCTTACCATTTACAAGTGGTGATAAAATTGGCTTTGTTGATAAAAATGGTATCATCATCGTTGAGCCACAATATGATATGTATTATGGTGACTGCTATAGCAAAGAAGACAAAATCAGAGTCGCAGTTGAGGATATTTATGGTTTTGTCAGAGGTGGTGGTAATGTAGCATGTTATAGACGTCTCTTGTATGGACTTATAAATTCTAAAGGAGAGGTCATTTTAGAACCATCCTTTCGTCATCTGATACCTGCAATAGGAAATAAGGAGTTATATACAGTACAGAATACAGAATCCCAATACGGGGTGTTACGTATAGATGGTTCTGTTGTTGTTCCGTTTGGTAAATACAATTGGATTGATGGATTTGACAAAGGACTTGCAAGAGTAAAAACAGGAGGCGTAATAAATGGAATAAACAAAAGCAAATGGGGACTTATTGACGAGAAAGGTGAGGTAGTCTTACCTGTAGAGTATGATGCAATATGGACGTTCTATGGCAAGGAACGCAACTCTACTAATGTCGTAAAAGGAGGCTTTTCGCAAAATATGGATTTCTCGAGTATCTTGGGGCGAGATAAAGCCTATGAAAAGAAAAGGGACTCATACAAGAGCGAATACGAAGGACATGAACAAGATGATTCAATTATATAAGAATGAGTTATGGGAAATATTATAGATAAAATTAAAGAAACAATATATGAGCAAGTCATAGGAGATGCCCTTGAATTGGAGGAGAAAGAGGATATATCTATGTAAATCTCATACTGCTGGATAGAATCCTATAATGTAGCCACTCCTCCTTAAAAAACATATAAAAAATCGAAATCTCTTGTGGGGGACGTGCTTTTTGTTTATCTTTGCACCAATAGATAGCATTCGGACATTTGAAGGCAAACTTTCATAGTGCTCGTTCGCATGTGTTAAAGCTAAAAGGAATTTACAATTATGATGTTACTAAAAAAAATAACGGATTTACGGAGTGCTCTTCTTCGTAAAAAAGGGAAACAAGAGGAGATGCAAGAGACAAAGGGGAGGGCAGAGTCGCCCTTTCCTACAACTGGTATCATTGGAGCAATCGCTGGCGATTGCTTCGGGGCTGCGTATGAATTTCATCCAGTGAAGCATGGGGACTTCGATATATATAAAGAGCCTCGTTTTACGGATGATACGGTTATGACCTTGGCTGTTGCAAAATGGCTGACGATAGATCCTGAACATACTCATGAGAAGCTCGTGGAGTGTATGAAAGAATTGGGACGGAAGTATATGTTTGTTGGCTATGGGAAGAAGTTCTTGCGGTGGATTATTAGTAGAAAAACGGAACCGTATAACAGCTATGGCAACGGTTCTGCCATGCGAGTAAGTCCATGTAGCTTTTATGCCAAGACATTGGATGAGGCTTTACAGCTTGCTAAGATTTCTGCAGAGGTGACTCATAACCATCCTGAAGGGATAAAGGGGGCGCAGGCTATAGCTGCTTGTATCTTCCTGGCTCGTCAAGGAAAAGACAAGAAGCAAATATGCGATTACGTTGAGGCTCATTTTGAAGGGTACAATCTTCACCGTACTCTTGCAGAAATACGTCCCGATTATGGATTTAGGGTTAGTTGTCAGTCGAGTGTTCCTGAATCTATCATCTCATATCTCGAAGCAGATAGTTATACTTCTGTTATCCGTAATGCCATCTCTCTTGGCGGTGATGCAGATACTATGGCGTGTATGGCTGGAGGAATAGCTGTTGCTACAAGAGGGATGGAAATGCCAAAAGAACTGGCTTGTTGTGTATATAATAATGTGCTTGATGATAATCTTCGTCAGATTCTTAATGAGTTTAATTTGTATCTGAAGGAGCATAAAAGGGAATAAGTGTTGTCGTTAAAAAAGTGAAGTTGTGTAATCGGTACAGTACTATTGCCAGATATGGATGACTTTACGATTTGTTGGTTGTATGAATAGAAAAAATGGAAAATGAAACTATAAAAGAAAGGTTCCTCGGCACAATCTTCGGACAAGCTGTAGGAGATGCTTTGGGACTGAGCACGGAGTTTATGTCCAAGCAAGAGGTGGATCGTTTCTATCCTAATGGGATAGAGGACTATTCACAAATCGTGCAGGATGATCATCGTCGTCGTTGGCAAAGAGGCGATTGGACTGATGATACCGATATGATGCTATGCATCTTAGATTCTTTTGTGGCTTGTCAAAAGGTAGATATTCTTGATATTGCCAGAAGGTTTAAGGAATGGATGATGAACGGGGGCATGGGAATTGGCCGGCATACATATAATGTAATGGCTCTTGGCGACTATACTTCGAATCCACAGAAGGCTGCAGAGATTATCTGGAAGATGGGAAAGAAAAAAGCAGCAGCTAATGGAGCCGTCATGAGAACTTCGGTGGTAGGGCTTATGAAGGACAATGTGACTAGTAATGCTGAGAATATCTGTAAGCTAACTCATTATGATCCACGCTGTGTGGGCTCTTGCGTTATCGTTTCTTCTATCATACATGCTCTTGTCTTTGAAGACAGGATATTGGATTATGAAAATGTGATTGGCATTGCCAAACAATATGATGAACGAATCGTTCCATTTGTTGACTTGGCATATTATGAAGGTCTGGATTCTTTGTGCCTGGATGATGAAAAGAGTATGGGATATACGCTCAGAACTTTAGGGGCTGTCCTATGGGCTTATTGGCATGCAACCTCGTATAAAGAGGGTATCCTGAAGATTGTTTTATCAGGCGGAGATGCGGATACCAATGCTGCAGTAGCAGGAGCTATCCTGGGTGCTAAATTTGGAATAAACCAAATTCCTGAAGAATGGAAAAGTGGTCTTCTCTATGCTTCTATGCTCCATGATAAGGTGCAGGAATTCTACGCAATGTATCGCTAAAAGAAAGGATTCGATAATGAATGTGATGCAATTGAATACTGATATTTATAATAGCTTGGGCGTACTTTCTAATGACGAGAGCTATTTGGAAGAAGCCCTTGCTAGTATCAATCAGGCCTTTACGGAATTGAAGCTTCATCGCGAAGGAAAAATGGATTTTATTCCTGCGGAGGATTTGCTTAATGAGTTATAGGATAGAGGTTGCACCTGAGTTTGCCCGTAGATTGAAGAATTTAAGTAAGCGCAGTCTGCATTAGAGCATAATAACGCAGAATCCTGCCGACATTACTGCCAGCAGGACTCACTTTCAAAAACCGAACCTAAAAGTCTACCTTGTAATTTCTATCTATGCAATATCTATTGTAACTTGAATAAGTCTAACAACTAAGAACTATGGCAGTAGAACAAATGGAAAAATAAAAAAATATTGAATTATAGTTAATTTGAGTTTGAAATCATTCTTATCTAAAATAAAACTATTATATTTGTAACCGATAGATACGAATCTGCATAACAAACCTAGATTCAAGAGATTATAGCTGTCTCTTATACACATCTCCGAGCCCACGAGACTAGGCATGATCTCG
>ENA-OZRM01000150-OZRM01000150.1-human-gut-metagenome-genome-assembly--contig:-NODE-150-length-12560-cov-5.129228_pt1 | contig 12560 bp, 14 predicted proteins | sample MGYA00243266_ERZ653939 | MGnify/ENA primary metagenome ERZ653939 (study PRJEB26926, sample SAMN06164410) | human gut metagenome | biome: ENVO:00009003; feature: ENVO:2100002; material: ENVO:00002003... | reverse complement strand
GGCTCGGAGATGTGTATAAGAGACAGATTTTATTCTTATGTAAAAGAAAGAGGATTAGAGCAAGCAGCTCATGGTGTGTATGTATCGCCGGATACATGGACAGATGCGATGTATATTTTGCATATACGTTGTAGTCAGGCTGTGTTTTCTCATGAAACTGCATTGTTTTTCCATGATTTGACGGACAGAGAACCATTGAAATACACCATAACAGTAAGGACTGGGTATAATCCAAGTCGCTTGCAGGACGACGGTTTTCAAGTATATACAGTTAAAAAGGATTTACATGAAAAAGGGATTACGACTATGCAGACACCATTTGGACATTCTGTTCCTGTTTATGATATGGAGAGAACGATTTGTGATCTGCTACGCAGCAGGAAAAATATAGAAATGCAGGTCTTTCAGGATGCATTAAAGCAATATGCCAGACGCAAAGATAAAAATTTACGGACGCTTATGAAATATGCATCTATGTTTCATGTTGAAAAAATATTAAGACCATATTTGGAGGTGTTACTTTAGATGATAACCACAGCAAGGCAATTAAAAGATCTGATTCGGAATCTATCAAAGAAAAAATCTGCTGATGCACAAATTTTGATGCGGAATTATATGATGGAACGTTTTTTGGAATGAATTTCTTTGTCAGAGTATAAAGACAAATTTATATTAAACCTGAATCCGTGAACCTTGTTTCAAAATGAAAAGGCACACAGGAAATGTTTGCCATATTTGTTATTGTATACTAAATTTTGAAAATGCTGCATAATTTTGCGTTCAAAAAAAGACTGCACCATTTGTGTGCAGCTGCCATTGCCATATTCAGCTACCTGTTGTCAGGTGATGAATGCAAAGCTGTCATAAAGACGCTTGAAAGTAAATCTCCAGCGATTACTCCTTCCAATGGACAGCACCAGACGGCCGGCATGTTCTGTCAGATGTCCCGCAAACTGCATAAGATTACTGATCACCGTACGTATTCTTCGGCGATGTATTTTCTTCCGGCCGGGAGCATCCTTCTTTTTCAGCGATTCCTGCCCTATGATTCGAAGGATATTATATGCGATCATTGTCAGCTCCAGCACCAGTTTGTTGCTCTCAAACTTTCCCGACGGGAGTCTTCCAACATCCATGTCCGTCTTGATTTCACTGTGATACTGCTCACTTTCTCCGTGGGCATGGTAAAGATCAATGACTGTTTCGTCTGGCAGGGAAGTGTTTGTCCAGTATGTGCCCAGTTCTATATCGGGTACGATAAAATACTGCCCATATCGGTCAATGGTTCTTTCCGTGATCTCATAAATTGTGCGTATTCCGACAGTTTTCTCCTCGTTATCAGAAAGGGAATATGTCACATTCCGGAAGGTCTGTCCGATATAAACAGTTTTCCCATCACGTGGATGCTGGATATTCTGGCAGCATTCCCTGACGGATTCCAGCCATTCTTCTTTACTTTCCTGTCTGGGATTCCGTTTTATGATGAAAGACACATTGTTGTATTTATAGCTTTCTTCCATAAAGATGCCTATGTTTTCAGATGCATCGTTGCCGGAATCCAGCCGGATGAGCAGTGGTTTTTCCGTCAGCTGTCTGCACAGTTCAATGGTCTCTCTCAGGAAATCAGGAGTTTCTTTCTGGCAGTGCTGTTTCCCAATCCGCAGTTCAAGATTGACGAGGTATCCTTCTGTGCCGATATATGCCATAATTGGTGCATATCCGTCAAAACCCTTGTAGGTACGGGATACGCCTTCCTTATTGGATTTCGAATTGTCAAAGGGGGTTACATCAATATCGACAGGAACAAAGCCGTTATCCAGGGCTGTCGGCTCTATGTGCATTTCACGCAGCATGTCGACATTTGCCTGCTGGATGTCTTTGCGCAGGGAATCCCCGATCATGTCAAAACGCTGACGGAGTGTTTCGGCGGAAGGAATCGCATAGGAGATGCCTAATGCGTATTTGTAGTAGTCAGGGTCATCCATCATTTCACGGACAGCCTCATACTGGGGTTTTCCCTGACAGAGCATACCAATATAGGTGAGGAGCACGTCTCCATTTTTTATCTGTTTCTGCAGATAATCTTTTGAAATTGGAGCACGGTTGATTTTTTTAACAAAACTGCTTTTTCCAAGTATTTGCCCTACGAATACCAGACCACTGGGAGTAATGAGCCGCTCATCGCTGAATTCAATGTGTATTTTCTTCATTGCACTGCCTCCGCCTATCTTTTGATACTTTCATTATACAGGATAATGCATGATGATACAGTAAAAAAACAAAATTTTGTTTAACCTAGTGGGTGAAATAAAATGTATTGCGAAAATCAGTTTCCAGCAGGTATTATTGCTGAAAAAAAGGGATGTAACACTATGGTAAGTTTCACGGAATAAGGTGGATTTTCATTGACGCATATAACACCTTACAATATAATAAAAGCAAATATATAGCTTATAAAGGAGGTTCCTTAATGACGAAAAAAATAACCGCAATATTCTTGGCATTGTGCATGGCAATCTCCGTTTTGCCGATGACCATTCAGGCGGCATCAAAGCCCGATATTAAAGTTGGCGACTATGTTAAAATGGGCGCGTATAACAATGCCTCAATTCTTTGGCGATGTGTAAGCATTGACAATAACGGACCGCTTATGCTTGCAGACAAAATTGTTGACACCCTTGCATATGATGCCAAAACAAATGACAACAGCAATTCAAAATCACACAGCAGAAGCTATAAGCGTGATGATTACGGTTCTAACTATTGGAAAGACAGCAATATGCGTTCTTGGTTAAATTCGACCGCAGCTGAAGGCAAAGTCGATTGGCTTTGCGGCAACCCTCCGAAAGACGGATATGTAAGCGGTGTGGGAGCGTACAACGAAAAAGCGGGTTTTCTCAACGCTTTTTCAAAATCTGAAATTGCGGCAATGAAAACCGTTACCCAGCGTTCTCTCGTTTCTCATCCCGAATACAACAAGGGCATAGTTGATGGAGACGCAAATTCGGATTTGTTATACTACACCGATATTTCGGAAGCGGTGGCAAACTACGACAGTTCATATTTTGAAACTACAACCGAAAAGGTTTTTCTTCTTGATGTAAAGCAGGCTAATGCCGTGTGGAAAAATCTCAAAGGTTATTATGTTGCGTATAATAATGACGGTATGGCTTGGCCTTATTGGCTTCGCACTCCTGTTACCGATTGCAATCACGATATGCGTTATATCAGTTCATCGGGTCAGGTCGGTCGTTATGCTCCGTGGTATTCCGATTTGGGCGTAAGACCTGCATTTTATCTCGATTCCGAATATTTTGTTACAACTTCCGGCAGCGGCTCACAAAGCAGTCCTTATATCGGCTCTGCTCCAAATAAGCAAGAGGATGATTATACAATTTCGGAACCTGCCGAGGACGCAAATCCCGATTGGAATGTCAGCACCGAGCAAAGCATTCAGCTCACCCTCGGCCCGTGGTATTCAAATGACGGAAAATATTCTAATCCTACCATCCCTGTTTATACCATCCAAAAAACACGCAGCGACACGGAAAATATGGTTGTTGTCGTTTGCGGCGAGGGATACACAAAAAGTCAGCAGGGCAAATTCATCAATGATGTCAAACGACTTTGGCAGGACGCTATGAAATATGAACCGTATCGCAGTTATGCCGACAGATTCAATGTTTACGCTCTTTGCACAGCTTCCGAATCGACTTTTGACAATGGTGGAAGCACCTTCTTTGATGTTATAGTCGACAAATATAATTCGCCTGTTATTTCTAATAATCTCCACGGAAGTCAGTGGAAAAATCATATTTTTGAGAGATGTATCGGTCCTGAATTTATCGAGAAAATTCACGATGCTCATATCAAAAAAAAGTGTGATCCAAACACAATTCCGTCCGGTTCGGAATATGAGCCTTATTATTATGTTCACGATTATATTGCTCAGTTCGCTATGGTTGTAAACACAAAATCAGATTTCGGCGGTGCTTATAATAACCGTGAATACGGCTTCCATTATTTCATTTCGCCATCAGACAGTTATCGTGCGTCAAAAACTTTTGCACACGAGTTTGGACACGGTTTGCTCGGTCTCGGTGATGAATACAGTAACGGATATTTGCTTGACGATAAGGAACTTAAATCACTCAATCTTTCCTCGGTTGAAGACCCGGAAAAGATAAAATGGCGACAGCTTTTAGGTTTTAGAAACACATATACCTGCCGCAATGCTTACGGCTCAAAAATGCTTGTTTCAAGTTATGAGTGCATAATGAGAGACACAAACTATCAATTCTGTGAGGTTTGCCGTTTGCAGGGCTTCAAGCGAATGTCTCAGCTTGTTAAGGATGTAGACCTTTATGTTGCAACTCCCGAGGTTAAGGAATATACGGGCGCTTATTCAAAGCCGTCTGATTTTACCGACCTTGAAACAAGTTCATATTATAATTACACATATAATCGCAATGACCGACTTTTGAGCGGCAACAGCAAAAGCAGATTTAATACTAATATGAACGGTAAAAAAATCGAGCTTAGAACTGTTATTCAAAACATTTCAGATAAAAATGCACGACAATTAAAATTCAAAATGTGGATTAAGCACTCCGACGGAAGCGTTGCGACCGATTCATCGGGGAATCCGCTTCAAACAGTACAAACCTTTGACATTCCTGTTTGGAATGATAAGGCAAATTTCTGGCCGCTCGGTGCTTTGGATCACATCAAAAGCGACTTTAATTCAGGCTTAAAGAGTTGCTCGCTTATTTATCAAATTCCGTCTGATGCACAGCTTAAGAACGGCGATACCGTGGCATTTCAGGTGCTCGATGAAAACGGAAATGTGCTTGCAGACGACAATACGGAAACACAGCGCTACACAACCGTTTCAATTCAGTATAAATTTGAGGACGGCTCTGAAATTCCAAACACTGCCGGCGGAACATTTACCGTGCCATACGGCACAAAGCTTGATTTAACACCGGCAAAATCGCTCTATGGCTACAAATTTGTAAAGGCAGACGGCTTAAATAAGCCTATTGTTTCGGACGGAACGGTTGTTACATATTATTACAAAAATAAAAACGAAGAACACACTCACAATCTGACTTTGGTTGCTGCGAAAGCTGCCACCTGCACTACTGCGGGCAATTCCGCATACTACACCTGCGATGGCTGTGACAAGTGGTTCGCAGATGCAACAGGATCGGTAGAAATTACCGATAAAACCAGTGTGAAGATTCCGGCTCCCGGACATACCGCAGGCACAGAATGGAAGTCTGATGATACTAACCACTGGCATGAATGTTCTCGTTGCCACGACAAAAAGGACGAAGCGGCTCACGATTACGGTTCTGACAATGTTTGCGACACCTGCGGATATTACAAAACTGTACCGCACACTCACAATCTGACTTTGGTTGCTGCGAAAGCTGCCACCTGCACAGAGGGCGGTAAGGAAGCATACTACAAGTGCGAAGGTTGTGGCAAGTTCTATGAAGATGTACTCGGTACAAAGGAAATAACCGACCTTGCATCTTGGGGCAATATTGCTAAGATTGCCCACACCACAAAGCAAACCGTAACAAAGGCAACCCCAACAGCAAACGGCAAGATAGTAAATTACTGTTCGGTATGTAAGAAAACTCTTTCAACGACAGTAATTCCAAAGGCATCAAGCAAAAAGCTTAAAGCAACATCATTAACATATAACGGAAAGGTTAGAACACCTAAGGTTATTGTTAAGGACAGAACAGGAAAGACACTTGTTAAGAATACTGACTATACTGTGTCTTATGCAAAAGGCAGAAAGTATGTTGGCAAGTACGCAGTAAAGATTACCTTTAAGGGTAAATACAGCGGAACAAAGACGCTTTATTTCACAATCAAGCCAAAGGCAACAAGTATTTCCTCACTTAAAGCAGGTTCAAAGAAGTTTACAGTAAAGTGGAAGAAGCAGGCTACACAGACAACAGGCTATCAGGTACAGTACAGTGCCTCAAGTAAATTCAGCAAGGCTAAGACCGTAACAGTAGGCAAGAATACAACAGTATCAAAGAAAATTTCAAAGCTTTCGGGCAAGAAAAAGTATTATGTAAGAGTTCGCACCTATAAGACAGTTAAGATTAACGGCAAATCCATAAGGATTTATTCAGGCTGGTCAAAAGCTAAGACTGTTACAACAAAGAAATAAAAACTATACCGTAACCTTTGATTCTGCCGGTGGCTCTGCAGTAACGACTCAGACTATCGAAGAAGGTCAGAAGGCAACCAAACCTGCCGCTCCTACCAAGTCTGACGATACCACCAAGCCTTCGGATGATGTTCAGAATCCGCAGACCGGCGACAACAGTATGAGTGGCTGTGGATCGCTCTGCTGTTCGTCAGCGGCTTCGGAGTTGTGACAACTACTGTTTATACTAAATTAGACGAAGCAATTTCTGATGCTGTTAAAACTGGGAAAATCACTCAAGAAGAAGCGAACGCAGCTTACAAATAAATATACGAGGCTTGTCTTAAAAAAGACGAGCTCAAAATGACAATGAAACTGTCACTCTCTGGAGACACTAGGAGTGACAGTATAATCATCATAAATAAAATGAATCTTCGGCATCAACCCACATCTGCATAGTTCCATCAAGGTATAGTCTTGCATATTCAAGTGGTTCATCAATAGCAAGTGCATTTAATGCACAATCTAATCTGGGTGTTGTTTTTAAATTCTTTTCTGCTTCCCAGCAGTCAATGCGGAGCATATAGCCAGCAGAAGTATAAACATCAATGCTGTTGCGTTGTGGATTGTATTCTGCAAATATTGTTCTCATCGTATCAAATCTCCTTATCATTCAATCAATCATTTGTTACAAAAATCAGAAGCATTTCAATCAGTTCACCATGTCGTTTTTATTTTGTGTTATACTGTTTTATAGGATTTTCTTGGTGGAAAGTTTAACGATATAGGACATTATCATCTACATATTTTTCCGCGATATGAAAATGACGGTTTCGGTTGGACATACGGAGAGGAACCGAAAGCGGTTTCAGCAGAAATAGCTAAGAAGATTAGAGAAAATATACTTGTGATGGAGTGACTAGTCAATGCGAACAAATAGTACAGGTGCGGTTTCGATCATAGGTGGTGCAGATGGACCAACAAGCGTTTTTATAGCGGGAAGATCCCAAAAGAACTATACAGATATTATGATGTTGAAGAAGCGGATATCAAAAATAAAACGAAAAGATATTCAGCTTTGGTCACAGCATTGAGTACATAAGGATAAACTGGTTTTGTATTATGCAAAGTTTGGATTTCAGGATGAAGGCGTTACGGATAAATCCACACATGGAAATGTCGAGTGGCATCAGATGCGGCTGTCTTTCTGGTAAATTCTTATTTGAAATAGTAAAAAATACAGGCAGTAATGAGATACTAACAGAAGGGAGAAACAAAATGGAATACAGAAAATTTGATAATGTAATAATAGCAAGAATTGACAAAGAGGAGGAGATTTTAGAGCAACTGAAAGCAATTGCTATAAATGAGAATATAAAGCTTGCCAGTATCAATGCTCTTGGAGCTATCAATGATTTCACAGTCGGAGTATACAAGACAGATGAGAAGAAATATTACTCAAACAGTTTTAAAGGCTATTATGAAATAACATCGCTGACAGGTACAATCAATACAATGGATGGAGAATATTATGCACATCTTCATATGAGTGCCGGAAATGAGAAAGGTGAAGTGTTTGGAGGACATCTGAACAGAGCTGTCGTGAGTGCAACCTGTGAGATGGTAATTACGGTCATTGATGGAAAAGTTGACAGAGTTTATGATGAAGAAACAGGGCTTAATGTATTTAAGTTTGATTAGATTCCGGTTTGTTACATAGTTGGTCAGAGAGAAAATCGGAATTTTTTTGTGTAAAGGAGAAATGAATGAAACTACTTGTGATAGATATACAAAAAGGAATAACAGATAATAGACTTTTTAATTTTGAAGCATTTATTGATGATACTACAAGAATTATAAAAGCAGCCAGAGATAATCAAATAGAGGTTATTTATTTTCAGCATGATGATGGACCGGGAACGGGTTTTTCAGTCGGTGATGAAGACTTCAAAATTGCAGAACAAGTGATGCCAAAGGATGGGGAAAAGATATTTATAAAAAATATCAATAGTTGTTTTGGAAATAAAGATTTTACAGATTATATTAAGGATGAAAATACATTAATGATAGTGGGACTACAGACAAACTTCTGTATAGATGCAACTGTGAAATCTGCTTTTGAAAGAGGATATAAAGTAATTGTTCCACAAGGGACAAATTCAACGTTTGATAACGACTATATGACCGGAGAGGAAACCTATAAATATTACAATGATATGATGTGGCCAAAGAGATTTGCTACATGTGTGTCTGTTGATGAAGCAATTAAATTGATGGAAAGTTAAATTGGTAGTTTATGGAGGGATAATGTTAAAAACAGAGAGATTACTATTAAGAAAATGGCAGGAGTCGGATGCAGAGAGCCTGTTCGAATATGCGAAGAATCCGGAAATCGGTCCGATTGCAGGCTGGTCGCCACATAAATCGGTAGAAGATAGTCTGCAAGTGATCAGGAATGTACTTAACGGTGCGGAAAGTTATGCCATTTGTGAAAAAGAGAATGGGAAAGCTATCGGTGCGATTGAACTGATAATGAACGGGCATACAGATATGACAGACCGGGATGATGAGTGTGAGCTGGGCTATTGGCTGGGACAGCCGTTCTGGGGCAGAGGTTATGTACCAGAGGCTGCCAGAGAGATTCTGCGTCACGGGTTTGAGGATCTTGGAATGCGTACCATATGGTGTGGTTATTATGATGGCAATCAAAAGTCGAAACGAGTGCAGGAAAAGGTTGGATTTGTTTATCATCATACTTGTGAAAATGTTCCGGTGCCACTGCTCAATGAAACGAGAGTGGGACATACAAATAGAATGACAAAAGAGCAGTGGGAGATGATTTATGAGGGGAAAAATTTATAGAGTTATTGAAGTGGCTGGAGATAATGATAGAGTAAGCTCTTTCTATGATATTTTTATGATGGTTACAATTATTATCAGTCTGATTCCGCTTACTACGAAAAGTCAGGGAATTGTATTTGATTGTATTGATATAATTTCTGTCATTGTCTTTATTATTGATTATTTGATGCGAATTATGACAGCAGATTATAAATTAAAAAAAGGTGTTAAGTCATTTTTGATCTACCCATTTACTCCTATGGCTATTATAGATTTATTGTCAATATTGCCATCAATATCTTTATTAAATAAAGGCTTTAGGGTTTTGAAGATCTTTAGACTGGTAAGAACATTTCGGGTTTTCAGAGTGTTTAAAGCATTTCGTTATTCCAAGAATATTCAGATAATCATAAATGTTTTTAAAAAGCAGAAAGAATCTTTGGTGGTGGTTGGCATATTGGCAATTGGATATATTTTTATTTCTGCATTGATTGTGTTTAATATCGAGCCAGATACTTTTTCAACGTTCTTTGATGCTCTATACTGGGCAACAGTTTCACTTACTACAGTAGGATATGGTGATATCTATGCGGTGTCTTATGCAGGAAAAATAATTACCATGCTTTCAGCACTTATGGGAATTGCAATTGTGGCATTGCCAGCAGGCATTATTACTGCTGGGTATATGGATGAGATAGATAGAAAAGGAGAAAACTCATGAAAAGTTTACTGATCAAAGATACAACAAAGGAAGAAAGAGAAGCAATCGTAGCAGAGTCACTTGGAAATATAGAGGGTGGCTGTGATGGGTGTGCACCGGGCATTCTGGAAATGTACCAGCCATATATTGACGGTAAGATGGAGCTGCGCGAATGCAATATGGCATTCAGAACACATTATGTTTCGGGAGAAGAACAGCCGGTCAGAAACGGTTGTGGATATGTCAGGTAAGCAATATGACAATCTATCAATATGGTACGCAGGCGGCAGAGAATGTGCTGATCCAGCTTGTGGGAGAGCATGATCTGCCTACGGTAGAGGACGAAGTCAGAGAGATACAGAAAATGACCGAACGACCATTTTCGCTTATCGCGGCAAAGGTGGATGCGTGGAATCAGGAACTTACGCCATGGAAAGCACCTGCTGTATATGGTACAGAAGAATTTGGAGACGGGGCAGCACAGACACTGGAAGAAATCAAGAAGCTGTGTGCAGACAAAAGTAAAACCTATTATATTGGAGGCTATTCTCTTGCGGGGCTTTTCTCGTTGTGGGCGGCTTACCAGACGAATCTGTTTGCAGGTGTGGCAGCAGCTTCGCCTTCCGTCTGGTTTCCGGGCTTTATCCCTTATATGAAAGAGCATGAGATAAAAGCGGAAAAGGTTTATCTGAGTCTGGGTGAGAAGGAAGAAAAGACCAAAAATCCGGTTATGGCACAGGTGGGAGCCTGCATCCGGGAATGCTATGCGCATCTGCAGGAGAGCGGGCATTTGTGTACGCTGGAATGGAATCCGGGCGGACATTTCAAAGATCCTGTTTTACGAACGGCAAAGGCATTTGCATGGCTGATGAATGAATAGGAGGAAAGGCTATGTTCTGGGATAAAGTAGCGGGTGTTTACGATATTTTTACAAACATTATAAACAGAAAAACACATCAGACCTTATGTGCGGTAGTAGCAGATTTGATACAGCCGACAGATGAGGTACTGGAATGTGCGTGCGGAACGGGTATGCTGAGTGGTGTGATCGCCGGAAAATGTAAGAGTCTGATCGCCACAGATTTTTCTCTACCAATGCTGAAAAGAGCAGAGAAAAAATGTGCAAGATATCGGAATGTAACGTTTCAGCAGGGTAACATATTGCAGATCGATTTTGCGGCGGAAAGGTTTGATGTGGTTGTGGCGGCGAATGTTATTCATCTGCTGGAGGAACCGTATAAGGCACTGCATGAGCTTGACCGTGTCTGCAAAAAAGGTGGCAGGATCATTATTCCGACTTATATGAATGAGAATGAAAAGGGAGAAACGAATGCGATTACGACGCAGATCGGAAAAGCAGGAGCAGATTTTAAAAGGGAATTCACACTTGCTTCCTATCAGAAGTTTTTTGCGGATGAAGGGTATCAGAATGTAACATATACATGGTGCGATGGCAAAGTGCCATGCGCTGTGGCGGTGATCATAAAATAACAGAGGACTATTATAACGACAAGGAGGAGCATTACATATGGAATTACAAAAAGGAAGACCACAGGATACAACAGGCAGGCTGGCAAAGGAGATACGGACATATGATCTCTTAGATCAGCTTGGTATTTCGTATGAGCGCATCGATCATGCGCCTGCGATGACGATGGAGGACTGTCAGGAGATCGATGAGGCATTGCAGGCAACTGTCTGCAAGAATCTGTTTTTGTGCAACAGACAGGAAACGGCATTTTATCTGTTGATGATTCCGGATACAAAGACGTTTCATACAAAGGATCTGTCTGCGCAGATCGGTTCGGCAAGACTTTCCTTTGCAAAGCCGGAATACATGGAGAAGTTTCTGGATATCACACCGGGTTCTGTCAGTGTGATGGGACTGATGAATGATACGGAAGATCAGGTGCAGCTTTTGATCGACGAGGATGTGCTTTCGGGAGAAATGATCGGATGCCATCCGTGCATCAACACGTCCAGCATCCGTTTTAAGACTTCTGACCTGATCGAGAAAATATTACCGGCAATGCATCATTCTTTTATCCAGGTAAAGCTGTAGGAGAGATCAGGTACAATATCGGAATGTTTTATCTGTGATAATGCGGGCAAAGATCAGACCAAATGGCAGTGCAAGGATAACGAGCAAAGCGGAAGCAAGCCATGAGGCTGCAACAGTCAGGTTCATAACGCCCAGATTGTAAAAGCCCTTGTACAGATATAAGCCCGGAACCATAATAACGATTGAAGGGACTGTGATGGATATACGCGGATATCCGGACAGTCCTTTTAATGTGGAAGCGAGGATACCGGCGATAAAGGCACCGATAAATGCCGCTGCAGCCGGGGGAAGGGAGAAAAGATCGATGAGCTCGAGTCTCATGGTATTAGAGACAGCACCGATCAGCCCCGCTGCTGCAGCAAGCCGGACAGGACTGTTGAACATCATGGAAAATCCAAAGACGCCACAGAAGCCGGCCAATAAACGAAGCAGGATCATCTGCCACAGTGCCAGGTTCAGGGGAAGAAACGGAATAGGTTTCAGCCCGAGCAGCATGGCAAGAATCCAGGCGGTCATAGTCGCAACGGTAATAATGATCAGAGAATACATAAGCCGTTCTATACCGGAACGCATATCCAGCTTGGCAAGGTCAATTCCGCTTGTGATAAACGGAAAGCCCGGAATAATGAACAGCATGGAACAGATATAGCCCGCTTCATGCAGCAGATTTACTTCAAATACAAGCTGCAGGAGCTTCAGAAGCACTGTATAGGCTGTCTCTTATACAAATCTCCGAGCCCACGAGACTAGGCATGATCTCGTATGCCGTCTTCTGCTTGAAA
>ENA-OZRM01000149-OZRM01000149.1-human-gut-metagenome-genome-assembly--contig:-NODE-149-length-12590-cov-3.635421_pt1 | contig 12590 bp, 7 predicted proteins | sample MGYA00243266_ERZ653939 | MGnify/ENA primary metagenome ERZ653939 (study PRJEB26926, sample SAMN06164410) | human gut metagenome | biome: ENVO:00009003; feature: ENVO:2100002; material: ENVO:00002003... | reverse complement strand
ACGAAATCATCGGTAAGTCTGACGAAGAAATCGCAAACCTCGCCGACAGCGATGCCAAGCAGCTGAACATCGAAGAATTACTGTATGCCACCACCTTGACTAAAGATGCTGCCAAGCAAGAAGCCATCTTCACAAAAGCTACTCAAATCTACCCGAACGATTTCCGTGCTTACAACAACTTAGGTAAACTGGCTTATCAGGCTGGTGATCTTGACAAGGCTGAAAGCTACTTCAAGAAAGCTCTCTCCATCAAGGATGCTCCTGAAGCAAACATGAATCTCGGTCTGATTGCCTTGACCAAGGGCGACAGAACAGCAGCAGAAAGCTATCTGAGCAAGGCTTCCGGTTCTAAGGAACTGAACGAGGCATTGGGTAATCTGTATGTTGCTCAAGGACAGTACGACAAGGCTGTCAGCTCATTTGGCGACACTAAGACTAACAGCGCTGCTTTGGCACAAATCCTGGCTAAGGACTACAACAAGGCTAAGAACACACTGGCTGCTATCGAAAGACCAGACGCTTATACTGACTACCTGATGGCTGTACTTGGCGCAAGAACCAACAATACATCTATGGTAACCAGCAGTCTGAAGAATGCCATTGCAAAAGAACCGGCTTTAGCAAAGAAGGCTACTTCTGACCTGGAATTCGCCAAATACTTCACTAACACTGACTTTATGAATATCATCAAATAATAAAGGTTAGATTGAAAAGAACGTGCCCGGCATAGAAATATGTCGGGCATTTCTTTTTATTCACACCAAAAAGAAGTATTTTCGCGACGAAGTATCAGAAAAAGAACCGGAATGAAGAAAATCTATCTTGCATACCTTCTGCTTATTATATTGTCTGCCTGCGGCAGCAAAAATACAAATTCAGTCTACCTAAATGGTGAAATCAAAGGGCTGGGGAATGATACCCTTTATATATATGGTACGGACAAGTTCTATAACCGTATGGACACTCTGCTTGTCAAGGATGACAAGTTCTCTGCAACCCTCACCACCGACACACTTGCCTCTACATGGTTGCAATTCAGTGACGGTACAGAATATCCGCTTTACCTGGACAAAGGAGACAACATAAAGATAAAAGGCTCTGCCGCCGAACTTACTTCACTGGAAATCACGGGGAATGTTCCCAATGAAGAACTGACCGCCTTTCAGAAAGAGTTGAAAGGTTTGAGTACTCCCTCGGAGAAAGCATTGGAAGAAAAAGCAGAAGCCTTCATCAACAGCCATCCTTCTTCACTGGTAAGTATCTATCTGCTGGAGAAATATTTCGTGCAAAAACCGCAACCGGACTTCTCCTTAATCAAAGAAATGACAGAACACATGACCGGAGGCCTGAAAGACCGCCCATATGTGGACGAACTGCTTGACCTTATCCAAGAAGAAGAGAAGGTATCCGTCGGGAAAACCATCCCTTACGTCAACCTGCCCAATGCCAAAGGCACACAAATCAGCCGTACTAGCTTTAAGGACAAATATCTGTTGATACATTTTTGGGCATCTTGGGACCCGCAAAGCATGGAAGCCAACGCTGCCCTGCGCCGGATTTACAAGAAAGAAGAAAAGAACAAGCTATTCGCACTCTGGGGCATTTCCTTGGATATCGACAGAAAGGAATGGGAAGAAGCAATCAAAAGAGATACCCTGAAGTGGGAACAGAGTTGTGATTTCTCCGGATGGAACACAGCGCCCATCAAACAGCTCGCCATACAAGCATTGCCTGCCAATCTGTTCCTTAGCCCTTCCGGAAAAATTGAAGGGAAGAATATGAGTGAGGAAGACATCAAAAAGAAACTGGAGGAGATAGAGCAAAAGGAAAAAGAGAAGAAAGAGAGTGAAAAGAAACTCAAAAAACAAAACCGACGGTAGCCTATCCTGCCATCACTAACCCCTAATCACTAAAAACGTGCTCATAAAAGTTTTTGGAGCGGCTGTTCAAGGTATTGACGCAACCCTCATCACCATTGAAGTCAACAGTTCCAGAGGCTGTATGTTCTATTTAGTCGGTTTGCCGGACTCTGCGGTCAAAGAAAGCCATCAACGTATCATATCTGCTTTGCAGGTCAACGGCTACCGGATGCCGACCAGCAATATTGTCATCAACATGGCTCCGGCTGACATCCGCAAGGAAGGTGCAGCTTACGATTTACCTTTAGCCATCGGCATACTTGCCGCCAGCGAAGTTATCCAGTCCGATAAGCTGGAACGCTATCTGCTGATGGGTGAACTAAGCCTTGACGGCAGCCTGCAACCTATCAAAGGAGCACTCCCCATTGCCATCAAGGCCAGAGAACTGGGGTTTGAGGGTATGATTGTACCGCAACAGAATGCCCACGAAGCGGCAGTAGTAAACAATCTGAAAGTGTACGGAGCGGGAAACATCAAGGAAGTTATAGAATTCTTTAATGGCACGCAGGAATTAACCCCTACGTTAGTCAACACCCGCGAGGAATTCTATTCCCAGCAGAGCAACTTCGATTTCGACTTTGCAGAAGTAAAAGGACAGGAAAATGTGAAACGAGCCTTGGAGGTAGCTGCTTCGGGCAGCCACAATATACTTCTCATCGGTTCGCCGGGCAGCGGTAAGTCCATGCTTGCCAAGCGTCTGCCATCTATACTTCCTCCCCTCTCTTTGGGAGAGAGTCTGGAAACGACCAAGATTCATTCTGTTGCCGGAAAGTTGGGCAAAGACGGTGGACTCATCTCGAAACGCCCGTTCCGCGCCCCTCACCACACCATTTCTACGGTAGCGATGACCGGTGGAGGAAGTTTCCCCCAGCCCGGTGAAATCAGTCTGGCACATAACGGAATTTTATATCTTGATGAACTGCCAGAGTACAGCCGTAACGTATTGGAGGTTCTTCGCCAACCGCTGGAAGATAGGAAGATTACCGTGTCACGCATCCGATGCAATGTAGAGTACCCGGCAAGTTTTATGCTGGTAGCCTCTATGAATCCGTGTCCATGCGGGTATTACACGCATCCCACCAAGGCTTGTGTATGCAGTCCTGGACAAGTACAAAAGTACCTGAACCGCATATCCGGACCTTTGCTCGACCGTATCGACCTGCAAATTGAAGTCACCCCACTCCCCTTTGAAGAGATGGCAGATTCTCGCCCCGGCGAATCGAGCGCCACCATACGCGAGCGTGTGATACGTGCCCGACAAATTCAAGAAGCAAGGTATGCAGACATTCCCGGCATATATTGTAATGCCCAGATGAACAGTAAACTGCTTGCTCGCCACGCCCGTCCGGATGACAAAGGACTTGCCATGCTCAAAACTGCCATGAACCGCCTAAACCTTTCGGCCCGCGCCTACGACCGTATATTGAAAGTATCACGCACCATCGCCGACCTGGAAGGCTGCGAATTGATACAGCCGGCACACTTGGCGGAAGCTATCGGATATAGAAATCTGGATAGGGAGGACTGGGCAGGATAAATCGTCGCGAAATAAAAATATAAAATTCCGTGGAACTTCCCAGCCCCACGGAATCATGATCAAGAAATCTATTATCTTTTTATAATAGTAGTTCTCCACATATTATACAGAAGAAATTCTCACATCTTATTCTTCATTTTGAATACCGAGTATCATATACCCATAAGGAGGCAATGTAATATGATAGTCCTCAGACAATACAGGTGGTATATTATCTCCATCCAATAGATTTAGAGGAGTTTGTCCCAGCAAGATACCCGTATTCTTCAAATTCACAGAAATGGTTTCCGTACTATTCTGGAAATTCATAATGACTAGGGCCGAAACTTTCCCATCTTTATTGCTTCGTTTAAAGACAGTATACTTACTATCATCATTTGAAGGAATACAAGTGCGCTGTCCCATGGGAGCCAACCCGTTATAGCCATTCTGCAACCTGATTAAATCATAAAACTTCTTCTGGTCCTTTTGAGGCCACTTATCAAGAATTAATTGGGCTATATAATCCGAATGATGATCACCATAATGGTTTATTACTACTGTCCCCATGGAAATTAAATAAGCCAATTCAAAAAGGCGCTCCTCATTAGTAGCTGGAATCTCCCACATTGGTGGAGTAATAGTTGTTGCCCCCAATGCCACAATACGGTCTCTATAACTCTTCAACTTTCCATTCAATTCACATGGGTTCTGATTTCTTCTGGCATTTAAGACCTCACTTCTTTTTCCACCGCCCCAACCATACATATCAAAACCTTGAATTAGTTTAAAATCAAACCAGCTAATCCATTTTTCAATATTTGAAGCTCCCTCCGCATTAGTTAGAATGCCTCTACGATTTAAAACTTTTATAATAGACTCATTGATAATATCGTCAGTAATACCATCATAGACCTCAGGAGCATCCAGAAGTATTCCATCCACCCCCTTATCTGCCCAAAAGTCCAGATAATTCCGACACTCTTCCTGCCACTCCCAATTGTTAAAGTTGTAGCTTGGAATGCGTCCTTCAGCCCCATCCGAGTTTCCCCAACACGAATAGTAATAAGCCTGGGCTCTGTCACTCCAAAACCAATTGTCATTCAACTTCTTATCACTGAAATGAAACCAGTTCCTCTCCTTACTATATACACCATTACGCTGATCATCACATGCTTTTTCAAAGAAAGGAGCTTTATACCAGCAATAACCAACATTTCCAAAGAAAGTCAGCCTCATATCCCGTGCATGTACTTCACGGAGAAGGTCCTCAAAATCCTCCAATGTTCCAATAGACGGGTCTATGGCATAGTTATTTGTAGCTCCAAGCCCTCCCCACACACTAGGATCACCTTCATATATAGCCGAAAGTTCAATATTACGATAACCTTGTGCCTGCAATATATCCAAACTGTCTTTTATAGAGTTAAGCGTTTGGCGATAGTATTTGGGGTAATACCTTGTCATACCAGAAGTCTCTTCCCACCACGTTGCATTACGTGGTGAACCAAACCCCTTAATGACCAACGAACGGCTACCTGCTCTACTTTTACTTTTGGCATCCAATATAGTTAATTTGATATACCGATATACACCATTCAATTCTTTTACGTACTCAGTACCGGCAATACCCGAACGACAGTCTGCCAATAAGTCCCATTTTTTATTATCATTTGACCCTTCAATAATAAAGGACCAAACATCTTTTTCCACAAAAGTCTGTTTTATATTCCGAACATCACATGGCAAACCTAAATCCGCACATAACCATTGCGGATAAGCATTATTGTCCGCATACCAAAAAGTAGTATTGTCACCATCAAAGGCCTTCTTCTGAGTATGATTATTGTCGCAAAACGAAGAAGTGGCAGCTAAAGCATTAAAGGCCAAATCCTCAAGTTCCCGACCGCCTAAAGAAACCACATCTTTTTCTGTTCCAAAAACTCGAAATTCACAACTGTGTGCCCAATATCCCTTCGCTGAGCCCAAAATAGTCAGTCTAATATAACGGAATTCTCCTGAAACCGGAGTTTTGAAATCAAATCCACTAATACCATCTGTATTATCAACCAAAACAGCCCAGTGCAATTCATCATTGGAACCTTCAATCTTAAACTTCCAGCTATCATGGTCTTTAAAGATTTGCTGAATTCCGGATAACGTACAAACCTCTTCCAGATCAACAGTCAAAGATTGGGGAAACTGCTCATTATCAGCAATCCAATAGGTTGACATATTTCCATCCAAAGCATCATTCGGATTATGATCCTTTTGCAGCACCACATTAGTGCATTGCTTACCTAAAGCAATATTCTTATCCGCATTTGTTCCATTTATAACAAATTCTTTCGAAGAAGGCAGAAAACCATCTTTAGACTCAAGGACAGTTAATTTTACATAACGGTACACGCCACTCACACTTTCTGCAAAAACATCACCGGAAGCTCCTTTCGTCTTATCTACCAACAGCAACCAATTCTCTTTATCAACAGAGCCTTCTACCTTGAATTTCCAAACAGACGATTCATGAAATACCTGACAAATGCTAGTCAATGAATAAGAGGTTTTCAAATCTACTACAATCCATCCGGCAGACTGGCTAGATTGCCAGAAAGAAGTCAAACTACCGTCTACAGCTTTGGCTGAAGAATGCTTCCCTTTGGAAGAAGATGCCACAGTGGACGCTCCTACCGATAAATTTCCTTTCCTTACTTCAAGAATATCCGTTCCAGACCTTGCAAAAGAGAAACTATCACCATACTTTTCCCGAGAATAGCCATGAAGAGATAGCATCATCACCAATACCCATACAATCTTAAATTTCATAATCATCTTAAATTTGTTTATCATGTTTATTTGAATCTCATAGATAGAACGTTATCGAATTATCCCCCAACTTGAGTTTCATTTCCCCACAGTTTGGCACCATTACCCAAATTCTTTCGCCACTCATGCCTCCATCTATGTATATCCTGATCACGAATAAAAGCTTTAGGCCTTCTATCTTCTTTGGTCGGAGCAGGAGGTAGAACTCCAGCTTCTGATTGATACCAGTATACCACACTACTAATATCCAGTGTCAAATTATTATTATGCCCATGTTCTATTGTCCCTCTTAACGATTTCTCAAAATAAATCGGATCTGCCACAAAGAAACGATACACATGCGTTCTTCCCAACCAACCATTGTCATTATTAACCCTTGCATAACCATAATAAGGATGATTGAACAAGGTCTTCGGACACCACGAAGTATTAAAAAAGTCTTCAGTGCCCGTACCTAACAAAGATGCCTTTTCTTCACCATCAATGAATATCATATCATCTCCTTCTCCATACCACATTGTTGAAGGAGAATGGACATAATAATTTATCCCTACAAAATGTCCTTTACCCTTTATATCAGCAAACAGATAGTTATTAGCACCGTCCACATTATTACCCATTGGTCCTACCAATCCCCATTCGGTTTCACCTTCTGGTAAAGCTTCCGTCAATTCATGATTATACCATGCATGGAAACGTCCTGAACCCACCGGCAATTTTCTCATTTCTACATAATCTACATAAAAATAGATGCAATCAATATTTATATCGCTTTGATTCTCTATCTCTAAACGGGCACCATTGGCAAAAGGCATCTGGAAATAAGAAACCAAACCAGTCCCATTTGTAGGACCAACTGCCAATGGGAGTGTAGCATATTCATAATGCTCGTCCCATCCATTTCCAAAAAAAGCAGCAATCGGAGACTCTACTGAAGGAGTAGACCGTCCATCCCAATATATCCTGAATATGAGATCATTTCTCATAATATGCATCGGGGCAATAGTAAACCAAATATGGTTAATAATACCAGTACCCAGAATATCAACACTCCATTTCTCTCCTGGTTTTATAGGACCTACATTATCATTATTATTCCCCGTTTTATCGGCACTACTTATTCTACGGTTACGGACACCTTCTTGAATAGTAGTCAACCCTCCTAGTTCTCCACCCCTCACTTGAGTATGACCATCTAAAGTTGCGAACATACTCAAAAAGAACAACATAATCAAATTTATTTTTTTCATTCTTAATGTATTAATCAATTAAACAATACACATATTGATTTTTTACTGGGTATTGGAAGACATGGAAGGTGGAGCATCTTGCGGCCTACTTCCCCATTTATAATTAGGCTTTTTCCCCATTATCAACTCCAGTTCCCCCCCCATTTACCAGTTCAGAGTGATAGAACCAAGGTTTAGAAAGTTTCTTCCCGTTCAATTTGGCAGATTGTATATACCGATTCTCATTGGACACATTTTTTGCTTCAATTACAAACTTACCACCTTTATAGTATTTTTCATCCAAATGAATGGTTACCTTCTCAAATAATGGCGAACTAATCTCATAAAAAGGCTCCACACAGCCTCCTCCATTCACTTCAAACAGCCCCATTGCAGCCATTACAAACCAAGCTCCACCTTGTCCCTGGTCTTCATCACCCGGCCAACCATGAATAGGGGTCGAGCCATAATATTTATTCATCATTTCTCGTGCCCAGTACTGCGTTAACCAAGGCTTTCCAGAATAATTAAACAGAAAAGCCGCCTGCATACACGGTTGATTACCGTGATTCACATAAGCCGCACTGAACCTATCACCCGGAGGAGAGAAACTGTATTCAGAAGAAATTTCAAATCCTTCATTTAACCGACGGTTAAATTCTTCCCTACCAATCATCTTAACCAACTCATTCATATCATGAGGTACCATCCACGTATATTGCCACGAGTTACCTTCTACAAATCCAGAGCCCAGCCACGACCAACTGGTAGAATGCTCATCTTTATTAATAGGTTCAAAATCCGGCATCCACGTTCCATCACTATATTTCGGCCGGACATATTTCGTTTCCGAATCGAAAACATTTTTATAATTATAAGCACGTCTTGTAAAATAATCATAATCCTCTTCATAGCCAAGAGCCTTGGCAAATTGTGCCGCATTCCAATCATCAAAAGCGTACTCCAATGTATTAGAAGTTGGCCCCTCATAGGTAGTTCCAAAGACATTATGATGAGATTTCTCACCATAAGGCACAAATCCATACTTCAAGTAAACATCCAAATGCCTATTGCCTACAATACCACCAGAAGAAAGTGCTGTTCCCTGTGTTGTCAAGGTCTTTTTAACAGCTTCATACGCTTTATCTACATCATAATTACGAATACCTTTCTGATATGCACTCACCATAAGAGGTATCTCATGCTGAGCTCCCATAATATCACAATACTCCACTCCCGGAGGTCCATTGGGTAACCATCCACCAACTCTGTAATACTCCAATAATGACTCTACCCACTTATTCATAATGTCTGGAGTAGCAAGTGCCCACAATTGATTGAGATTCCAAAAAGTATTCCAAAAAGCATCACAGCCATAAATAGGCGAAGCAGGATCTTTCAATTATTGTGTTCGCTCATACATATCAACATATTGACCGTCCACATCACTGAAAATAGTCCTTGAACAATAAGAACGATATAAATTCGTATAGAACTTTCGTTTATCTTCCTCAGTTCCTCCTTCAATTTCAATGGTGCTTAAGATTTTTCTCCATTCATTAACGGCATATTTACGGACTGCATCAAAGTTCCAGCCAAAGCCTCCAGACTCCACTTCCAAATTCTTTCGTGCTTGTTCAATACTCACATACGATATAGCAGTCTTAAGCTGGATAATCTCACCCTCCTCCGTATCAAAATTCATAAAAGCACCGATATCATGTCTTCCCCAACAAATGCTTGAAGTAGTATCCACATACCCATTGACCCATGTTCCAAAAGATTTCATCGGTTTATCGACACGAGCAACAAAATATACTGTATAATCATTCAGCAGATTGGTTGGCTCATCATACGACGATTGAGTAGAGAAACCTTCTATTTCATAATCACTGACTTTGGATATAGAAGCCCATCTAACTTCATATGGATATTCCGAACCATTCTCCAAATCAAATAAAATACGGGAACTATCCGATTTTGGAAATGTATACCTTTGAAACCCCGTACGTGTTGTAGAAGTTAGTTCCGCTTTTATATTATAATCATCCAAAAGGACTGAATAATATGATAAAGAAGCTTTCTCATTTTTATGATTAATACGGGAGCGGTAGCCGCTATCAGGTTCGTTTTCTTCTCCCGGCTTAATTTTCAGAGGTCCGGTAACAGGCATGGTCAGTAAGCCCCCCATCGTCCAACTATGTATATGACTAAAACCTATGATCTGATTAATTTTATACTCATAACCACCTCTCCATACATTCCCCTGATTGTCCGGACTAAGCTTTACCATTCCGAATGGCATAGCTGGTCCGGGAAATTGCATCCATCTCGAATCAGAATTTCCAATCATAGGATCAACGTACTCTGTGACATCCCTTGACTGTCCCCAAAGAGAAGAGCTAAAGTATAACAAGAACAATAATATCACCTTTTTCATACTTATAAGTATATGAATTTCATATAAATACTTTACATGCCTACCGAACCTCTTTGATTAAGTTCAAATTCAGCTATCAATTAATTCCACCCCATCCCGGATTCTGTACAAAAATATCAGGATTCTTATTAACTTCATCTTGATGGAACGGCCACAAATAGTGCTTAGGTGCCTCAAATACTCTTTCCTCAACCAAAGTACGTTTAAAGAAACTATTATCACGGGCACCAATATCCATACCATGGACCGCTTTTACCTGATCGCTTATCTTCCAACGATTACAATCGAAATACCGATGAGTCTCCAAAGCTAATTCCACTTGACGTTCGCGTCTAATTTTTTGTCTCATTTCATCTTGAGACAAACCTGCCTTCAACCCTGGCAATCCCGAACGTTTACGAATCAAATTTACATATTTATAGACATCATCCACCGGACCAGAAGCCTCATTCAATGCTTCTGCATAATTGAGGTAAAGTTCCCCCAAACGGAAATAATTCCATGTCTTATTTACAAAAACTCCTCTTAAAATATCTACACCATCCTCATCCAAAAACTTACGCATCAGATAACCAGTAGTTGTATAGTCAGGTCCACCAGTACGTCCATCAGGAGCTCCCATACGGAAATCAATCTGACGTCCTCTCCAGTAAGCACCGCTATAAGTAACTGTTGCATAGAATCTCGGTTCTCTGTCTACAAACATATTAAAAGTATTTTCCGGATAATACCCCTCTGCATCTGCCTCTTCCGTAAACCCTTCTTCAGAATATCCTGATTCAGAATTAATTATTGGACTACCATCAGCATTATATCCTAAAATAGGAGTTGTACCATCTGCCATTTCATATGCATCAACAAGCTCCTGAGTAGGACATAAGCCTGACCAACCGCCTAAACTGAGCGGAGCGGCAGCACGTTCCATCTGGTCATAAATCGCCACATTCTTTGCAAAAATAATCTCCTTATTCCAGTTCTCTACAAACAAGTAACGGTAATTCTCCATTGGGTCACCTGACGGTGCATAATACAACCCATAACCTGCCTTTTCCATTTCATCTATACATGTTTTGGTATATTCGGCAGCAATCTTCCAACGTTCCGCTTCATAAGAGAGGGGGAACAAGTGATTTCCTTCTTTATCTGTAAAGTTTGCATAATCAGGATTACCATTCCACAAGGGGCTAGCCCTATAAAGTAAAGCCCTCGCCTTTAATGCCATAGCAGCAGCTTTTGTCACACGACCATATCTGTCTGCTCCTTCTTTCATTTTCAGCATACCTCCAGCCTTATCACACTCGTTAGTAATAAAATCTACACACTGATCTAACGGCATTCGTTTACACAATTCTGAAAAATCTTCATTGGGATCAAATACTTTCTCTGTAATGTGTATCGGCCCATAAATACGCAATAATTGGAAATGAAAAATGCACGTAAGAAAGTAGCCTCTCCAATCCAACCGGCACGCTTTGACTCATCCATAGGAACCTTAGCTACATTTTCAAGAAAGATATTCGTTTTTCTAATACCCTGGTATGCCATATTGGAAATATCTTTTAAAACATTATCAGGTGTCCAGGACCCATTATTCATGAAGTAGGCAAAACAATTTGTATAAGGATAATCCAGCTCATCTGCCGCACCAACGAATGGATTGTGCCCCCAATCATTCGTGAAATTCAATTCCCAGGGCATATTCCAATAAATGGATGATAAGAATTGCTCTGCATAATTCTCTCGTGTAAACACATCATCAAGGGTCAAATCTTCATCAGGTGCTTTATCTAAGTAATCAGCACATGAAGTATTTACTCCCAATAATATCATCAACAAAGTGATGCAAACTATATTAATACGTTTCATATTCGCTCAAGTTTAATCGTTCTACTTTTTAAAAATCCACTGCAAGTCCAAAATTCACAGCCCGTTGAATAGGATACCAATTATCAGATTCCGGATCAATTGTGTGATTAATCTTATCCCATGTATAAAGGTTAGTTCCGTTTACAAACACTCTGAGATTATTGATCTTCAATTTACTTACAACTTTCTTTGGCAAAGTATAGCCAACTTCCAGATTCTTCAAACGCAAATAACTAGCATCTTTCTGCCAAACCGTCGACCGCCGCATACTTTGTACATTAAAGCCATCCGTAACCACCGGATATTTTGCTGCACCAGCAGTTTCAGGTGTCCAACGATTGTCATAAATTTCCTTGAATACATTGAAAAAGCCCATACCACTAGCAAATGGCCAGAAAGTACGATCTTCGAAGAAAGTACTCGTACGAGCAGCACCTGTAAAATAGGCACTCAAATCAAATCCCTTATATTCAATCGTACCACCAAATCCAAAAACCAATTCTGGTTCACGAGTATAACCTATTGCGCATTGGTCATTTGAATCAATAATATTATCTCCATTGATATCCTTATATTTCACATCTCCCGGTATTGGACGTCCACCCAATAAAGACTGGTCATACCAATTGTCAATATCTTCTTCTGATTCAAAAAATCCAGCAGCTACCAAACCGAACGGTTGACCGATAGGATGTCCTATCTCGGACAAATTTGAATAGAGTGGATCGGCTTTATCATTCTCAAGTACTTTACTACGAGCAAATGTTACATTCCCGCGTAATGAATAGAACAAT
>ENA-OZRM01000107-OZRM01000107.1-human-gut-metagenome-genome-assembly--contig:-NODE-107-length-15231-cov-6.338297_pt1 | contig 15231 bp, 9 predicted proteins | sample MGYA00243266_ERZ653939 | MGnify/ENA primary metagenome ERZ653939 (study PRJEB26926, sample SAMN06164410) | human gut metagenome | biome: ENVO:00009003; feature: ENVO:2100002; material: ENVO:00002003... | reverse complement strand
TTTAAAATACGTAGTATCAAATTATCAGTTTGTTCTTTATCTTTTGCAATCTCATGCATATAGTTTTGACGGAAGAAGTCTATATCACGAGGTGTATTTGCACCGTCAGCCCATAAAACTTCAACGTTATCTAAATGTTCTTTCACAAAGTCACATTCTAGCGAATCCAATTCTGTATTATTAGGATTAGTTACCAAAGCAATACTTTTTAGCAATGTCGATTTACCAGTTGAGCGTCCTCCTATAATTACATTTAAATTAGGATTCAAATGAATTGTTTGATTCCAAAAAGTGTCAGACGATAATTTTATAGAATCTATTACTCGGTATTTTTCCTTATCTTCAGGCTTACTACTATGTATTTTTATACGTTCTGGCTCAAATATAGTTTGTTTTAATCCTTCAAAAGTTGTATCTGATTTTATCCAAGTATAACAGTGCCCCAACTCCTTAGGAGATGTTTTATTTGTGTCTTGGGCAAATTTATGAGCATCACTACAATGTAATAATCTCCCATTTACATTTTGCGTTATTAGTGAGTCTTTTCCTTTATTAGCTTGTTCTACAGTCGGAGAAGCTGTAAAAACAAAATGCGCATTATTTATAATTGTCTTTTTATCTTGATATAGAACCATCCCAACGGAAATCCTCCCATTCAGCTTTTCCTATTGCTTTAAAATATTTGCCTTCTAGATATTTGTTGGGGTCACTTCCTTCGCCTAATAGGTTTTCTATCTTTGACAACTCGAAATTTAAGTTATTAAAACCTATTTCTAATGGACTAAGATCTCCTTTTCTTTTTTCTTTAGGTATGGAAGCACTAATATGTTTGCCTAAATCTATTAATGTATCTCTCGTAATTATACCTCCCCATGTACATCCATTTGGAATGTCAGCTGAAAGATTTGCTTTACTACGAAGTCCTTGTAAAAAATGGTATTGTATATCTTGTGGGCTTAACAAGCTTTCATCAGCAAATATAATGTGATAATTAATTCGACCAAGTTCCTTACTTCCTACAAATTCCTTAAGCCTAAATTCTATAACAGGTAATAGTAATTCTATGTTAGGAATTCGTCCATCTTTTTTATATTTAAGTACTTTCTCATACCCATCTAAAAACAGGTAATCATTAATACCTAATACTTTAATATCAGATGGCAGATTTTCTATTCTTTGAATAAATTGTTCCCATATTTCGTCGTTATCTCCTCCATATTCAGAACATAATGATGCAGGAGTATGCACATGCAAATCCCATTTTCTCCATTCGGAGCCTCGTGTATTCATCTCTATTATATTTTTAATTACAATTCTTCAATTTACAAAATTAAATAAAATATCGCTCCATTCTTTGAAATACAATGAGAAATGATAATTTATTTTTCACCTTCAGAATTGCAATTTATAATAGCCAACATCTCATTAAACCAATATAGGGTATGCCAGTTTCCCTGCATGCCCTACTAAAGTTTTGATATATCTTTTGAATTATGGCATAGCGCAAACGCCATTGAGATTTGCTGTAACTACTTTGCCCGATTCATCTTTTAGTTGTTCCAGCATTTTCCAATTCTCACCATCCGCAGATATTATAGTATAACCCATGTAATTGTTATAACTAACATATTCATGACCTACCACTATAAACTTCCCGTTCTTATAAGTAACAGAAGTTCAATTATAACTACTACCATTTTGTATCGTTGCGCGCTTCCAATATTCTCCATCAGCTGATACTGAAATACTTCCATTACCAACTGAAACATATTTTCCATTGCCATATGTGACTCCAATACCACTTTCTTGTTTTACTGGTGTCCAGTTTATACCATCAGCCGATGAACTAGTTCTACCGTATCTATCACCGACAACCGCAAATTTTCCGTTGCCCAATATTATACTTTTCCAGCAGTCATCAATAGTATCTTTAATCCATTTGTATGATTCAACTTTGAAATCATTCGTTAAAACAGCGATATAACTTTGATAACCGACTACTACATATTTCCCATTTCCATAAGCAATATCATAAAAATATGAACTTGATATCGGCTTTTTTGTAGTCCAATTCATTCCATCAGTAGTAAAACAAAGTTGCCCATCATAGTAGTTTACTAAAATGAACTGTCCATTAATAAATCCAATTACACAATTATCCAAATATCTAAATACACAAATATCTGTTTATCCAATTACACAATAATCCAAATACCTGAATACACAAATATCTGTTTATCTAATTACATAATTATCCAAATATCAGTTAGATTACAGCTTATTATCTACAGAATCAGAATTATTTCCAGCTATTTCAGTCTATTTTCGGCATCAAGCTCTCGACAAAACTGCACCATCTATTGAAAAGTACGGACACACATCAGAAAAACCTTGAAAAGAAAGCACCAAGTGGAGCAGTCTACAGTTCTACTTAAAAACGTTGTCCCCGTAGAGGGGACAGCAAGTTGTGTTTTCGTTTAACGAAAACAGGACGGTTTAACGGAGAATACACCGATAAACCGTTACTTATTTCAAGCTCCAGCGTCGCTTTTTACATATCTAACTATAATTCATTTGAAATCACAAAACAGATTGAACCGAATGTGGTTAGTTTGTCTGTTTATTTCATGTCCGAATCATTAGTATGCTATGTTGCAAAGTTCGTATTCATTATGAAAAAATCCGCTTACGAGAACAAGATATTCAGGTAATTTGCCATCCTTTCCCCAAAGAAGTTCGATGTTAAAAAGTTCAGAAAGCGTTTTGGCTATGTCAAATCCGAAGGCTTCGAGTGACGGACGCACTTTTTCCGGGTGTCGGCATGGTGTGCCGCAGTTACGCGTACACTCGTTATCTGAGCAGTGAAGACATTTACCTATATAGGCAAATGAACGCCCTCCATATTTCCGTTCCATATCCAATAATTCGCTCTCGATTCGTATCCGTTCCGGTAAAATGAGTTTTTGTGTATATTCAATCGGAATATCTTTGTCTTCAGGGATTATCTTCGTTGCCATAAGATGTGCATACTTGTATTGTCGGAGAAACGATTCCGTATCAAAATCAAATGGAGGACACCCCCAACTTTTACCGTAATTGGTACATTGTTTGCAAAGTTCAAGAAAATGTGGTTCGTCACGGAATTCGGCGATGTATCCTTCAACAGTGATGTCTGAAGTAAAATTTTCTACAGTGTATATACTCATTGTTTCAAAATCATTGTACCGCATAAGGAGTCGAAACGGATGTTTTCATTTTGGAAAAGTCTGTCAATGTATCCGCTTTTCTGCATTTCAGACGCGGTCAAGCAACTTAAATTCGGGGTATCTAACAATGCTATCGAATCGCACATGGACAACGCGATGTCAAGTTCATGTGTCGAGAACATGATACATTTTTTCTCGTCGTGGACAAGCCTACGAAGCAACGCCACAAGTTCGTAGCGATTAGGCATGTCAAGAAAGGAAGTCGGTTCATCAAGGAGAATGATAGGAGTATCCTGTGCCAATGCACGAGCAATCATCACACGCTGGCATTCGCCATCCGACATTTTATCCATCGTGCGGTTTGCATAAGCCTCCATTCCCACCGAAATGAGCGATTGCATGACTATCTCCTTATCTGTTTCTTGCATCCTACCTATCCAGTTGGTATAAGGAGCACGGCCTATGGCTACGACATCCTTGCACCGCAGGTTGGCGATGCGCGTGCGCTCGGTCGTGACGACAGCCAGCGTTTTTGCCATATCTTCGGTTTTCATGCAGGCGATGTCGTGCCCGTCGAGAATGATTTTTCCGGAATAACACCGGTTCAGACCGGCTATGGCGCGGAGCAACGTCGATTTTCCTGTCCCGTTTCTTCCGATAAGGGCTGTCAGTTGACCTTTTTTTATCGTGGCATTTACCTCGTGGAGCAACGAGTTTTCTTTGTAACCTATGGAAAAATGCTGTAATTCTATCATGCGGTGATGGATTTGTTGCGTAAAACCACCCATACGACGATTGGGATTCCCAATAGAGCTGTAATGGCGTTGATCGGCAAGGTGAATATTTTAGAAATGATGTCGCAAAGAAGCAATATCGATGCTCCCGAAAGAATTGTTCCGGGCAGAAGGACATGATGATCGCTATTTTGGAAAAGCATTCTTGTGACATGAGGCATAGCGAGACCTATGAAACCTATCGGACCGCAAAAAGCGGTTATCGTTCCGGCGAGCAGCGTTGTCGAGAGAAACAACAGGCTGCGTGAACGCCGAATATTCAGTCCCATTGTTACGGCATATTCCTCTCCGAACAGCAGGAGGTTAAGCGGTTTGATGGTCAGTACAGCCAACAGCAGTCCGGCAAACACCGATGGAACAAGAATCAGAAGTTGTCCGGAGGTGACGTCACCCAAAGCCCCCATCGTCCAAATGACAAAGGCTTTCAGCGATTCCTCTTTGCTGAGGTACTGCAATATCTGCACGACAGCACCTACGCCCGATGAGAACATCATGCCCAGAATCAGGATTACCATGATGTCTTTTATTCGCTGTCCGACGGCAGTTATCACGAGCAACACGACAGCCGCACCCACCCACGCTGCTCCGGCAATGCCTATTGATGAACCGATCCCGGCAAGTACCACAAGTGCCACACCGAGACTTGCACCGGAACTGATGCCAAGGACATAGGGACCGGCAAGAGGATTACGGAAGAGGGTCTGCATCTGAAGACCGCTGACCGATAAGGCAGCCCCGGCCAACAGTGCCACTATAGCTTTTATGAGGCGTATGTTGAGTACGATTTTTTCCGTGGCACGGGAACAATTTCCCCCGGTCAGTGCTGCCCATACATCGCGGATCGGAATGTTGACAGCTCCCACGGCCAAGTCCAGTAAAAAAAGACCGACCGTGAGCGTAATCAATATGGAGAATAATATAGTCGAACGGGAACGCATCTATTTCAGTTGCTTGTAATACACACACTCTTCCTGCACCAGTTCAGGATGGAATATCTTCACGAGGTCGCGGAGCACGATGTCAGGATTCACGACGGCAGACTCGTAATAGTCGTTACCCCCGGCTGTGTTGGTACGGGCGTTGTTGTTATACACCTCTCCATTTTTGAAACATCGGGTATCGGTGAATTTCGGACATGATGCCTTCAAGTCGTCAAGGGAGTTCGCCATTCCCACGTTCAACCACATGTCCGCATCCGACGCGAGCAGATATGCTTCTTCTAAGTCAATGGGGATAGAAGCGTTTCCCGTGTTCTTCTGGTAGATATAGCGGCCTCCCGCATCAGTAATCAAGCGGGCTACATAACTTTGGGTTGAAGGCATGAACCACGAGTCGCCATAGGGAACATTAAGCATAACCGAAGGAGTGCCGAGGGTACTGTCGGCCACTTTCTTTTTCAAGGCGTTGTATCTGACCGGGATTGCGGCAAAGGCTTTTTCACCCTTCTCACGTTTTCCTGTGACTTCTGAAAGCACTACCATCCATTCGGCCTTGCCGAGAGGCGACTCTTCAAGATAATCGCCGACATACATGAACGGTATGTCGAGTTCTTCGAGTTTGCTTTCCATTGCGCTTGCGCCGTTCACCCCATAGAGCAGAACGAGGTCGGGATCGAGCGAGAGCAGCAACTCGTAGTTGATGTTCCCTTCATAGCCGACATCGCCAATACTGTCGCGGCGGGCTTGGATGTCTGGGTTGGAAATGTAGTCGATTCCCGAAACGCCGGTTATACACCGGACTTCACCGATTGCGTCAAGCATGGCGATATGAGTGGAAGACATCGCCACGATACGTTTGGCGTCTCCTTTGAGTACCTGTCCTGCAAACCCTTCGGGAACCTCTTCACCGTTGCGGACGATAAACAGCCATGTGGTTACACTGTCCGCTCCCTGCCAAGGATTCCTGACGGTTATCAGTACGCTTTCCTTCCCGCCCGCCCCTTTGATGTCGAAGCCGGAGGCATATTCGGGAGCATAAAGCAGCAGGTTGAAATCATTGATTTTTGAGCTTTTGTTGTGGCAGCCTGTAAATGCCAGAGAAAGCAACAAAATCAGGCTTAAATTCTTTAATGCGTTCATATTGATGCAGATTATCGTTTACTATTTTTGTTTTTTCCGAACTTGGGTGTTATGCCGATGAATATCTCGAAATTGATGCCCGGCATGGGACGGGACAATACGGAAAGGTATTCTTCATCGAACAGGTTGTTGATGCTGCCCTTTAGCGACAGATCGGCCCATCGGAAAGAGAGCTGTTTTTCCAGTGTCACGTTATTCATGAAGTAAGGGGGCAGATAGCCCGTCAGGGTATAGTCATTACTCGACATGGTATAACGCTGGCTGTAATAACACCATTTGTAAAGCAGGCTCCATGTCCGCCATGACAGACGTCCGGTCACCGTTGCGGAAAACTCCGGCACGTATGGCAACTGTTTGCCGACGGATTGGTCTGCCGGACTCATCGGTTCGCTCTCGTTGATCGAGGGAGTCCACGAGAAAGTTCCGTTCATATCCAGTTTCCAGTCCTTTCCGAGCATTATATCAAGGTGGGCGTTGGTCTCTGCCCCGTAAGCATGTACCTTTTTGAGGTTTCTGGGGGAGAAGAATCCCTTGGTTGTGGGTAGCCAGATGATCCAGTCGTCGATGTGCGAATCGAACCAGTTGATACCACCGCTCAAAGCATATACATTTTCTTTCCCCACCGAGAACGACAACCCCACGTCGTATGTGAAGCCGTGCTCGCTTTTCAGGTCGGGATTACCGCCCGGCAGAAAATAGAGGTCGTTCAGCGTGGGAAAACGGTAGTTCCGGGAGATGGATGCTTTCGCCACGATATTGCCTTTTTTCGACAGTACCCCGTCGATGAAGAAAGCCGGGATAACCGGGGCCCATTCCGTACCGAACATATCCTCGCGAAGGACAAGCGAGGCGGCAAAACGATCGACAGGCCGCCATTTCGCAGAAACGGAACCGGAAAACTCGACACGTCCCTTGTCATACCCGACAACAGCCTTGTTACCTTCCTGCGAGATGATATTTTTGTCCGCGCTTTCCACCAAATGCTGGTGTACGGAAACACCGGCCGTGAACAGCCATTTCTCTGAAGGAGCATAATCCCCGTCCGCACTTCCGTAGAACGTGTTAATCTTACTGCGTGAGCGGGTCATCGAAGCCATTTCGCCGTTTCCCTTGTCCCGCTTGTAATCATAGGCCATCCATGTGTGTATATAGCCGCCTTTTACACCGACCTTCCATTTCTCCCGCACGCGATCCCACGAGAGGACGCCGCGAAACGTCTGCTCCCTTTGGCGGTTCTCGAAGTCCATGTCGTTCCCGTAATCCGTGCTGAGCATCGCCAGTTCCCGGTTGGAATTGATATACCAGGCGTTTAGCCCGAACTTGTCGCCTTCGCCCGTGTTATAATAAATTTCCTGCAAGACGTGCAGATCCTTATAAGCCCCGCTGCGGTTGCGTTCCGTCGGGTAATAGGAACCGATGATGTTCTTGTCCTCGTCATAGATGTTTTCCTTCTTGTCCCGGTTTCGGTATTTGTAGTCGTTGGGGGAAGAGGAATACACCACACGGGTGGAGGACTGCCAGTGTTTGTCACCGTAGGTCAGGCGGAGAAACTCGTCGAACGTGCTGAACGACCCCACTCCCTGCACGTACTGCAACCCGAACCCTTCATGGTTGGCCGGAGAAGTGGAGAGCCTGACCAGACCACCCAAGCCGCCGCCCGTTTCGTTTACCGATGACGTTCCGTGCAGCAGCGAGGCATCATCGATAAAGTAAGAAGGGATGGTGGAAAAATCCGTCATGCCCAGCATCGGGTTGTTAATGCGCATACCATTCCACGTCACTTGGGTATGCGAGGGAGAGGTACCCCGGAAAGCCACGGTGGATAACGTGGCGCGTCCGTAGTTCTTGACAAAAACGGATGAGTTGAATGTCAGCACATCGGCCATAGACAAGGCGATGTTCTCTTTCATGGCGATGGAATCGAAACGGGTTCGTTGCACGCCTATATCCTTCATAGGTCGTTTGCCCACCACCGTAACCTCCGGAATACGTAGTACCCTTTTGGTAATGCTGACGGAATTTTTCTGCTGGGCGGCAAGCAGAAAGGGCAGGCTTACCCCCACGAACAATAGAATAAGATGTCTTTTCATTTTTGTCCTCCTTCCTCGTTATTTCCAGCAGAAAGCTCCCGGAATGATTCCCACGTAAAATTCATCGATCAGCTTGCCTTGCGGCGAATAGCGATACACGATACCTTGTTGCTGGTAATCAATAGCGTCGGCCACATATACCTCCCCGTTGTTGGGATTGACCGTAAGGCCGTAGTATTTGGTGTCCCGAAACTCCAGAAAAGGCCGGACGGGAACACGGTCGGCTTCCACCGGCATTCGCCAAATATCGTTGTTGATCCAGTAAAGTGTATCCCGTGTACCGTTGAGCTGGACTTCCGAAGGCCAGTCGCCCAGCTTAAACTTGAACTGTTTCTCTACGGTGAAAGTCTCGGCGTCTATACGATAGAGAGACGGTGCCTCGTAACCGTATGGGCTGCCCTCGTAACCGCCATCCGTGATGGTCCACATCTTGTTGTATTTGTCCATGACCAGCGAAGTAGGTTGTATGCCGATGGTCAGTTCGTCCACGACCTTGTCCGTCTCCGTGTCGATTTTCAGGATGCGGTTCTGGTACGACCAGCAGTTCACATAGACGTACTTGCCGTATTGTACCATTTGTTCGGTGGAACCCGATTCCATGTCCATGTCTGGACATTCGATATAGCCGGTAATCTCGTATGTCTTGGGGTTGATGATGAAGATACGGTAGTCCCATATCTGCGTCACATAGGCTTTCTCATCCGACAGAAAATGGATATACCGGGGTGAGGTGAAACCTGTGATACGGCCCACTTCCTTGAAAGTATTGATGTCGATGGCGAAAATCACATGCGAGTTGTTCACCACGATCCAGCCTATACCGTCCCGGATAACCATAGACTGGGCCACATCGCCCAACTTGAACCCGTTGGCACGGTAAAACACTTCATTCTCCACTTCGCACGTGGCGGGATCGTAGTAGGAAAGCGTGGCATTGCTGTACTGGAAATTCCCCTCGTTGGTAATGAAAAGACCAGAGGCCGATACAGAGAAATCTTCCATCTCTCCGTAATCCCATTTCATGCAACTGCCGAAAACTGGCAGGCAGAAAAGAAAAAGGCAAATCCGTTGTATTGTTCTGCTCATTGTCATTCGGATAAAAAAGAGTACCCGAATCATTACGGGTACTCTGGTTAAGATATAAGGTTTAATCCTGCTGCGTATATTGTTTGTCCTTCATATTTTGGAAGGTTGGGTTATACCCACATTTCGTCACGCTCCAACTTTCCCCCGTAATCATTCCGTTTTCTATAAACTTGCCGAAGAAAGTGTAGTCGGTAAATTTCGTCAAACCGTCAAAAACAACCCCATGCAAGGTCTCCAACTTCTCCATGGAAAGTGTTTCCTGAGAAAGAGAAGTCGCACTTTTTATCTGTAGCGTACCATCTATAGTCTGTAATTTATCACAAGTAATGCCTGTTGCTTTATTAACGAACAACCCTTCACCTCCTACGTGAAGCAATTCCGGAATATCCAGCGATTTACTTTGTAAAGATATTGCTAACGAACCCTCTCCCTCTTTATAATATACAGGAGAAGCTGAACAACAAACTTTGGATAGTAAGGGCAAGTTACAACTGGTAAAATTTCCAGATAAATAGAACTGTCCTCCCACTTCTTTCAAGACTGGCATTGTGATTGAAGCAAACATGGGTATTTGGATATATCCATATCCATCTATGATTTCCAAGTCGGGAAATTTGGCATTGCTTCGCATTTGGCCTGTCACATTTAGATTTCCATATACATGTTGAATTGTCGATATGGTATAATCGGTATTGTTGGTGGTTGGCTTACAAGTGAAGTCTTTGATATTCTTGAACGTGATTTCAGGGAACTTATTATTCGTGAGACTGGTGATGACAAAATTTACATTTGACAAATCTTCGGCTGTTTCAATTTTGGAGAGCTGCACCTTGTTTATAATTTCAATCTGGGGCGCTGTTTCTCCGAAGGTTTCAAATCGGGCGTTCGGCAACAGCAGTGTTCCGCTCACATCTTCAAGATAATCCAGCGTGATGCTTCCAAGTGTGGTGATCTTGCTCCAGTCGGGAAGTTGTTTGAGTGCCGTGAAATTCTTTATCTTTATCTGTCCCTTTATCGTTGTCAGTTTGTCCATTCCACCGAAAGCCTGAAGCACGTCATTTCGTTGGGGAACAAAACTACCGGTAGGAGGAGCTTCCATATTGGCTTCCATAATAATACTTCCGTTTACTGTTTCGATTTCCGGAAGGTTGATGGTTTCCAACATCACGGGGACGGTATGGAAATCAAGGCCACCGGTCTCTTTCAGCTTAAGGAAGCTCATGGAAGTCAGCTTGGCAAGATTGTTTACGGACAAGACCCCTCCGACACTTGTCAGTTCCGGTATTTCCAAAGACGCAATCGAACCGGCTGCTGTGTTCTCTTCATTGAGTCCTTGAAGATTCAGATCCTGACCTACAGTAGTCAGAACCGGAAACTCAAAACTCTGTAACGACGACGCATTGAACATCACGCTTCCTTCAATAGTTGCCAGTTTCTCGAATAGGACATACGTCACTTGGTCGTTATATACCGATATGTCTCCGGAGAGCGTTTCCAATGCTTTCATGGAAATCATGTGAAGTTCCGTAGCTTTCGAGGCGACATCGGTCGAACCTACCTGTAAACCTCCGGCAGAAACGATATTATCCAACCCTGTCAAGTCTGCACCGTTGTAACTGTTACGAATGACAATGTTGCCAGTAACCTCTTTCAAAGATGCCAATGCAGATATGTCAGTGATTTTTTCTGCCTCTTCCGCATCAGAGCCGATAATCAGGTTCCCTTTGACAACGGTTGTTTTGGTTGCGGCAAAAGAAGCTACCTCCTCGGTGGTCTTCAACTCCACATCTCCGTCAGATTCTATCTCGCTTTTCACGACCTTATAGGTATATTCGCGGGCATCTCCGTTATAGGATGTCACCCGGAAGGTTCGTTCGTTATCCCAGTCCGTTACCGTTTCAGGATCAGGTATGATTGTTGCAGAAGTTGTGTACTTGAATTCCACTTCGGCGTTGTTCAGCGATACCGTATAGGGAACGGTTATTGTTACTGTATTGTCCGTAATGTCGGCCGTGTACGATTTCCCGTCCACGGTCATCACGACCGATGTGATGAAATTTTCATCTGCATCTTCAGGTATAATTTCATCGTTTTTGTCACACGCTCCCAAAAAGAACAAGGATAGGAGCATGGGAAGAAAATAAATTTTCATACTTGTAATTTTTATTATTTGGTTAGATCCTCAAAAGAAAATACCTCCGTAGAAACTTCGCCCAGCCAGCCGCTTTTGGCCAGAACACCGCATTGTATTTTGATAAAGTCAATATATTGCAGATTGGCTTCCGTTCCATCGGCATGGATGGCATTGGAAATTTTGAAACCGTTCCTTTGTCCGCTTCCATCCACCGTACTGCCGCCTTCTATCTGGTCGTTTCCGAAATTATCCACGTACCCCCAGTCATAACTCTGATTATCCCAATAACCGGTTTGAGAATCTTGGGTGTTGCGGGCGGCCAGACAAGTGCCTGTCAGGGTATAACTGTTTTCCGAAATCCAAGCCGGATAATAATAGTCTTGTGTATGATAAGCGGACAGATAGTCTACCCAGCCGTTTCTACCGTCGGAACTGATCCATTGGACATCCATTTTTTTGCCTTCCGGACGGTAATAGGTCACTTCAAAATTCTGTATTGTTTCTTCCTTGCCTGCTTCAGATCCTTTCAGTTCGTACCACTCGTCATCCGGCAATCCGTTTCCGTTTATATCTTGCATGACCCATACGATACCCGGTTCGGAACTGCCGTCAAAGGCGTTCCCCTGAACACAGAAATCATATTGGTTACCCGAATTGGGAATACTGTGGTCGAAGCCGACGATGATATAACCCCCGAAAGAACCTAAAGAGACGTGCAGTTTGTCTTTCAAACGCTGTGTTGCCCATGCGACAGCCGCTTCAGGGGATGTTTCGTTGCCGGTCATACCGCCTATCGTGCTCGTCTCGTTGATAAATTGGCCGGGAGCTGGGGTATATTCATAGACTTTATTCCAGAGCTTGGAACTTCCCGAAGCCCGGAAGCCGTCTTGTTCCTTTTTGTCCACACAAACGACTTTTACGGTGGCAGTGACAGCCGTTTTCCCTTTGTCGATATTCCTGCTTATTTTTTCCGTCGGTGTGTCTTCCGACACAGTACAGGAGACGGTGTATTCTCCGGGTGCGGACGGCGTGAACTTGAACATGCGTTCCACTTCTCCTTCCATGACCTGACCGTCCACACTCCACTCAAAACGGGGATTGTCGAAATACTCCAACAACGGACGCAGGAAAACAGGACGGTCGGCAAAAGTGTACCTGTCCGTGGATGTTTGCAGGTAAGACGGGGTCGGGAATTTGACAACGTAGGGCATCGTTTCCACGACCTCTACGCTTACGTCTTTCGTTGTTGTCCCATCTATATTGGAAGCGTTGATTGTCACCGTATAAACACCGAGTTCTTTTTCATTGAAAGTATAAGTATTCTCGGTGGAAACGATTTTTCCTTCCCGTACCCATTCGATTTTGAACCCTTCGACATCCGAATGCTGAATATCGGGAGTAAATGTGTAATCGGTATTCCGGACGACTTTTAGCCCCTGCGAAGGTAGTGCCAGTGAGATGACCGGAGGGGTGAGTTCTTTCACTTCTACTTTCAGTTCCTCTTCGGCATAGCCTTCCGCATTGTCTACTCTTAGTTTGACATAAAAATCCCCGCATTCATTCCATGTACGTTGAAGAGACGGACCCGAAGAAACCAGCGTACCGTCTATCGTCCAAGCAAAAAGAGCATCTTCAACATTCTGGTATGTCGGGGCGATAGTCAATTCGTGATCGACCTTGACCGTGTAAATACCGGTCTCGCTGTCAAGTTCTATTATAGGTTGTCCTCCTACTTCTTCGGTAATGACTTCATCCTTGTTGCAGGAGGTGAACAGCATACAGGCAGAAATAATAAAATAGTGAAAACGATGCATGATGTGTGGATTTTAGAAAAATAACAGGGATACCCCCGACAGAAGGGATATCCTTGTATTCTTTTTATTGTATGGTGATATCATCAATACAGATATAAGCCGGAGTATTCAAACCGTATGCTCCCGAATCCGAACCCTCGAAGTTGAATTTCACACTTTGCACCCCTTCGGCATTGATTTCCCAATAATCCCATGTCGTGATAGGATCAACCTGTTGTTGGCCGTTACGATAATCGGCTAAAAGACGTTTGTAAGTGCGGATCAGACCGCCATTCGCATCATAACATTCCAGATTCACTTGGAAATACCCTTTCATCTCTTTCAGAGGAGTCGCTACCCCCGTAGAACCGAACTGATTACCATAAGTAATGACACCATAAGTGTATGAGGTGTTGCAGATCCACAGGCCGACCAATTTCCGGGGAACATTGAAATAAAATTCTGGTTTAGCCATCCATGCCTGATTGTAAGCATCCACATATCCGTAAACGACACCGAAATTGGAACCGCTGTGCCCGGCTTCCTTATTCTGTCCTTCCGCTTCCACCGCAGTGTTATAGACAGAACATTGGTTTAGATAAGAATACCACCAGTCTCCGGTATTTCCCGACTGATTGGAGCGGATGTTCCAGTTGGAAAGTGCGATGCCGCCGCTGGAATACTCTGTGCTTCCACCTACAGTATTAAACATTGAAAGGAAGAGATATTCTTCCGGAGTATTGTCGTAAATGGTGGTTACTTGAGGATACCCTTGGTACGAATAAAGATTTTCTCCGGCCGAGGTAGGTCCTGCTAACATGCCGGGATCGAAATCATCGAAAGTGATAGTTAAAGTACCGTCCGAATTTGTCACAGCACGGGTTTGCGAAGTTCCGGAATCAACCGGGTCCATCAAAAAGTCATCGTCCGAGCTACAGCCAGAGAACAAGGCGGTTGCGGTAAATAGACAGGCACCTGCCAGAAAGCGTAATTTTCTTTTCATAGGTCACTCATTTTAATGTAAAACATATTATTAACAAACACAAAAAATTCCCGTTCGTGCGGACTTACACGAACGGGAATATGTCTGTCTTCAAATATTGAATGGCCGATGAGCTATTCCTTATTTGATTACGACCCGTATATCCCGCAGGTGTAAATCTCATTCCGGTCATGGCAGGTCTTCTGACTCGTCCCGGTCATCGTGCCTTCCCGGTATTACACCAGTGGCAAAAGTTCGATGTCCGTTTTTGTGGACTCACAGCAGCGGGTACTGTCCCGGATTTTCACCGGGTTCCCTTTTCATTCGGAAGGCGTAAACCTCCCGAAACCATTTCCCGACTGCAAAATTATCTATATTACATATCAATTCCAAATAATTCATAATATTTATAATAAAACACACAAAGCATGACAACCGTACTGTTTTAATTAGAGCATTCAAGTTTACGACAAACGAAGACGGTAATTATCATACACAATATCCATAAACCAACAAAACAGCTTGCCATTTTCCATAACAATGCGTTCTGGAATAGATAACTGTTAGCTGCAATTATGCAAGCAAAAAAAGCAGACAGAATAATGACTATTAATATCATGCACCAGAAATTAATCCTATAAATTTATGGAAAACAAGTAAGGGAATGGAAGTTCCGTTGCCGCATGGATGCAGGTGAAGGACCTTCTCTTTTAACGTTGGATACGCCAATGCACGCCAACGGAAGACTCTGATATTATCTGTTTGGAAAGGATATAGGATGTGCGTTACTTTGTCGCATATTCAGAATCTTAAAAAGAATTTTAGTATGGAACTGACAATTATTGAAACAAGCGCGTATTAGGAGTTGAGAAAGCTGGTCAGCACGCTGGTCGTACAGATGGGCGACTTCCAGAAAAAGATTGCCCCGCCTGCGCCGGACAAGTGAATGGATGCGCAGGACGTATGTGATGGACTTATGCCCAAACACTTTCTGAAGAGTTTCCAGCAGCATCCCCTTGAGTATGGCCAGAACGGCAAATGCGTGGCGTCCGATGTGCGGGGTGACCT
>ENA-OZRM01000093-OZRM01000093.1-human-gut-metagenome-genome-assembly--contig:-NODE-93-length-16416-cov-8.320152_pt1 | contig 16416 bp, 19 predicted proteins | sample MGYA00243266_ERZ653939 | MGnify/ENA primary metagenome ERZ653939 (study PRJEB26926, sample SAMN06164410) | human gut metagenome | biome: ENVO:00009003; feature: ENVO:2100002; material: ENVO:00002003... | reverse complement strand
AGGGCAAAGAATATAAAAAAGATATTAAGCTTGGCATTATGGTTGAAACACCTGCCGCAGTGCTTGTTGCAGAAAGGCTTGCTGCCGTTTCTGATTTCTTCAGCATAGGCACAAATGATTTAACGGGCTATACTATGGCGGCGGACAGAGGCAATAATGAGGTTTCTTATCTTTATAATTCCAATGACCCGGCGGTTTTAAAGGCAATTGAAATAACCGTTAAAAGCGCAAAAAGGGCAAATATCCCGGTCGGAATGTGCGGCGAGGCAGCTGCGGATCCAAAAATGATTCCGCGCCTCATCGATTGGGGGCTTGATGAATTCTCCGTTTCTTCATCAAGAATTCTTAAAACTCGCAAATTGATTTGCGATTGTGAATAATCTCTGTTTGTTATTTAAAATAAGCCTTTAAAGGTACAAAAAAGCGAGTCCCGCAGGGCTCGCTTTTTCTTTCATTTTTGTTATGTATTCTTTTTAATAGTAGTTTGCCAAAGATATTCCCAAAGCGGAAAAAATAACAGAGACAATAATCAACGCAACAATGCTGATAACCCAAAGAACAATGTTTGCAATAACATAATTTTTCTTGTTTTTGTTTGTGCTTTGGGAACAAAGCCAAACAATCCAGCAAATTATATTAACCACGGGAATGGAGCTTAAAATAAACATGCCCACATATTCGCCGACGCTCATAACCTGTGTTGTGGGGTCATATGGCGGGTAAAACGGCTGCTGCACCGGCGGCTGATTATATTGGTTGCCGAAAGGCGGCTGCTGTGCGGAATGTTGTTGAGCATTATATTGATTTTGTTGGTTTGCGTATTGACCGGGCTGCTGTGTGTATTTCGGCTCCGGTTGCGGGTTATATTGGTTGCCCTGCTGTTGGTTATAATTATTTTCGTCCATAAGTGCTCCTCCTTTTTAATCGGTTAAATTGCTTATCTTTGATTAAAAAATAGCATATTGTTAAATAAATGTCAATACTTGAAAATTACATTTAAGTGGAATTTTAATATTATCGCACATGCTTATATTTTATTTTGCGGCGGATTTTGCGAAGCAGCACAAAAATCAATGCTCCCAGCAAGCCGCCCAAGGTGTTATATAATAAATCAGACATTTGAAATGTGCCTATTTTAAAAATCAATTGAGTTGCTTCAATAAAAAGCGATGTTGCAAATGCCGCAAGCGTGCTTATCAAAATGCAGGCACGACTTCGCATTTTTGTGCCGCGCACATTTTTTGCATAAGAGTATATTACTGTGCCAAGCGGCATAAAGGCAATTGTGTTCCAGGTAGGGTTTAAATCGCTCACAAAAGGATTCCACCCAGCCCAAAGATATGCAAGCGGGTGGGTGATATGGTAAACGCCTATTCGGCTGAATAATGTGGCGTTGAGCACAATTGCAAAAAGCAAAAGCAGCGCCATAATGCTTAAATATTTTTTTTCGTTTTCGCGAGTGCCGGCAAACGAAAAAAATTTTAAAGATTCTGTTTTTCTTTTGCTAAAATCCCTTATCAGGATTATAAGCATAATCACACAAACGGCAAGCACGGGCCAAAACACAAATTCTTTAATCAGCACCTTGCCGCTGTTTACCAGGGTGTTTAAAAAAACTTTTATGTTCAAAATATAACCCCCGAAATATCGGAATGTTTTCAGCTGCTGTTATTCCTGCACAAAGGCAAATAAAATCCTAAATGCTCCTTTTGATTTTGTTTTTGATTTTATAAATCTGAAAATTTGAATAACAATAAGCTCAATCAATATAACCGCCAGCAAAATAATCAGGCTTGTAAAAAAGTTGCCCTGTAAAAAATCAATTGAAAGCGGCTTGCCAAGCTTTGTTGTTATTATTTCGGTCAGCTTCAGCAGCACCCTTTTAATCGGCTCATGCGTTGCAAAAAGAATAATGGTGTATCTGCCTAAATACTCGAGTGGCGCACTCTTTGTTAAAAGATATTTGCAAAGCATTATTAAAGCCACCGTGCCTAATGCATTTTCTGCTATATATAAAAGAATGCTTTTTCCGAAAAGAGAGCTGTAAAGCGAAACAGTGCCGTTATAAATGCTGCAAACGGTTGTAATTGCAAATAATGCGCAAACTGCAACTGCCGCATATTCCTTTTTAATTTTAAGATTTTTGCTTATGTATCCCGCCAAAACACCGAAGTTATACCAGGCAGAGGCGTTAATTGCAATCATTATGGATTTGCCTATTGCATAATTGTCAAACCTTGCATATTTAAGGCCTGCCAGTGCAGTAAAAAAGAGAATGAAGGCAATCGCATTAAGCAGCGGATTTTTCTTTTTGCTTCTTTTTCTTTTTATCGGAGGTGTTCTTATGGCTATGGATCGGCAGGCTTCTATGGAACGATTTCGTGAGCTTTATCAAGAGAAGAATGACTATATGCAGCAGTTCTTAGAGCCGGTGACGGCATATGACTTTTATCGTGAGATCTTCCCAGTAGGATCTTTTGAAAGAAAAAGCCATTTTGAAGATTCCAAGGGCAATGGTATTGCAGTGACTGTCCCACAAAAAGATCAGGGTGGCAAAGAAATTGGCGTTGCTTTGGAGATCGAGGGCGACGGTCGAGCAAGGCGGCACTTAATTACAGACGATCTGGGGCAGTTGGCAGAGATCCAGGATACGGATTTCTCGATTATGTCGCCGATTTCATATTTTGGAAAGCATCGTAACGGGAAGAATGCCAGATACCTGTATGCGATTGCTTTCGATCTGGATGGAGTAGGTATGCCGCAGCTCAGAGATACGCTGCATCAGATGAACAAAGATATTATTCCCAAGGCGACTTTCATTGTAAACAGCGGTACGGGGTTACACCTGTATTATGTGCTGAAAGAGCCTGTGCCTATGTATCCGCAAAATCAGAAAATCTTAAAGGAAATGAAGTACGCCCTCACCCGACAGATCTGGAATAGATTTACTTCGTCGATAAAAGAACCGCAACTGCAGGGCATTTTGCAGGGATTTCGTGTAGTTGGATCTGGTTCAAAATTAGGGCGGGAGTATCCTGTGGTAGCATTTCGCTTCGGTGATGCGGTAGAGCAGGAGAAGCTGCTGGATTATATTCCGGAGAGCAATGGGGAGCGGCAGTACATACAGGAGCTTATGAAAAAGAGCCGGCTATCTTTGGCCGAGGCGAAAGATAAATACCCGGATTGGTACGAACGCCGGATTGTCAGGAAGGAGCATCGAGGGCGCTGGACGGTGAAGCGAGATCTCTATGATTGGTGGCTGCGTAGGATCTCTGATGAAATCACGGTTGGCCATCGGTTTTATGGAATCATGACCCTGGCAATTTACGCAAAGAAATGTGATATTGATGAGGACGAGCTGCGCCATGACGCCTTTGGGCTGCTTCAGGCTTTTGATGATATGAGCGTTGAAGACATTAACAGATTTACAAAAGATGATATAGTTTGTGCCTTAGAGATGTTTAATGAAGACTATGTAACATTTCCGAGGGATGATATTGCAAGGATTTCAGGTTTGAAAATGCCGGTTAACAAAAGAAACTGGAGGAAGCAATCGGATCATATTAAGCTGATGAATTTCGTAAGGGATGAGATCAATGGAAACCGTGACTGGAGAAATCGAGATGGTAGGCCCAGCAAGCGAGAAGAAGTTTTTGAGTATATGCGCACTCATCCAGATATCAAAAAGAAAACTGAGATTGCCAAGGCGCTGCAGATTGACCGGGGGACGGTAGCAAAGTATTTCGCGGAAATCCAAGAGTCACTTGCCGAAAAGGAATAGGAAAGTGTGATAATAGCAAAGCGAAGGATTCGTAAAGATTCTTCCCTTTGCTATTGCTATATATCTATAAAAATAGTAAAATACAAATATAGATTTTCTACAAACCAAAGAACACTATAAGGAGCGTGAGCAGATGATTATTGCAGTAGCAAACCAGAAGGGCGGCGTAGGTAAGACAACGACCTCCCAGGCAATGGCTGCGGGGCTGGCTGAAAAAGGATACCGGGTACTCGGTATTGACCTGGATCCGCAGGGAAACTTTTCGGCGGCCTGTAGCGCAGAGAGCTACAATGTCCCGACGATTTACGAGGTAATGAAGCGGGACAGCAGCATCGAGGATGCCCTGCAGCACATGAAGGGTGGGTACGATGTTGTGCCGGCGAATATTATGCTTGCCGGCGCAGAGCAGGAATTGTCTCAGACAGGAAAGGAACACCGCCTGAAGGAAGCAGTAGCGCCGATTGCGGGCAACTATGATTTCATTGTGATCGATACGCCTCCCTCTTTGGGTGTGCTGACGGTGAACGCATTTACCTGTGCAACGGATATCCTTATTCCTACGACAGCAGGGATCTTTGCAACAGCGGGGATCTCCCAGCTTAATGAGACCGTCGCCAGCGTGCAACGGTATTGTAATCCAGGAGTAAAGATCAGAGGAATCCTGTTTACGAGATTTAATCCCAGAGCAAATATTAGCAGACAGATGAAGGAGCTGGCGGAGCAGCTTGGTGAGTATATTTCTGCACCGATTTATAAGACCTATATCAGATCTGCCGTTGTCGTTGAAGAAGCCCAGGCGAACCGGCAGGACATTTTTGATTATGCAAACAAGTCGACTGTATCGGAAGACTACAGGGCGTTTATTGCAGAATTTTTGAAAGGGGTAAATGAGTAATGGTTGGAAAAGCAAAATTTGACCAGGAAGCAGCATTTAAGTCTATTATTGGTGCAGATCGAAAGGAGATGGAAGTAGCTCCTGTAGGAAAAGCAAAAAAGAATGATGGACGTGTGCAGCGTGCTTACTTTCTTGATAAAGATATTGATAAGGCTCTGCGAAGAATGGCATTAGAGGAAGGAAAAAATTTAACTGAGTCGGTTAATGAAGTTTTACGAAAAGGGCTGGAGAAATATTTGAGGTAAAGTATTGTAGCATAAGGCCAAAAATTACATTGTGTGTTCTGAAACAACAATAGGCAATCAGAAATTGCCTAAATGTAAACCGTGAACGATTTACATTTAGGCAACAGTCTATATAATAATTTAATAAGAATATTCACATAACATAAGGTGGGTTGCCGGAGGTGAAATAGAATATGCGGTTGGAGCAAAAGCTTATCATATTGCGAAAACGACATGGATTAACGCAGAGCAATGTTGCAGAAAAGCTCAACGTATCCAGACAAGCGATTTCGAGATGGGAATCTGGAGTGGCGTCGCCAACTATCGAAAATTTGAAAGGATTGAGTTCACTATATGGCGTGTCGGTAGACATGTTGCTGAATGAACAAGGAGAGTCGACCTGTCAGGTACAGCACGAAAAAACGGAAGATGACAAAATACTAATAGCTATAATGGAGCACAGAAAAATCTTACTATTATATTTTATTTTGTTTTTGCTGGAGGCTATTCCAGGGACTGTGGTTATGATGCCAGGTTATCCAAATCATAGTATTATAGAAAAATATTCTTATATGGATATTGAACCGGCTATTCGTTATAATTGCGCACCTTTTTTTGCATTTGTTTTTACAATTTCTTGTCTGCTGCTTTTTTTTAATAGAATTTTCTACAAGAAGAAAACGAAAATGCTTAAAATAAATAAGAGTGCTTTAATTTTCTTAGTGATATTTGCAGTGGTAGGAGTAGTGATGAATTTATCTTATTCAGGGCTATTCGCTAAGTTTGTATCAATATTGATGTTAGTGATTGCTTTCTACTTATGTCGCTGTGAGTTTATAGAAATTAAAGGTGCAAGCGGGGGAGGGACAGAAAAGTTTAAGAAAAGGTAGGAAAAAGAGGATTGTCAAAATTATGAGGAGGGACTACTATGAAGAAAAAAATTATTAGTTTTGTTCTGGCAGTATCTTTCTGCGTTTTATTGCAGACACCCGCAATTGCATATGAGACAACATTGCCTAATGACAGGGAAAATGAGATTCAAACCCTTTTGGAAAGTATAGATATTGAGGAAGAACTCCGGTATGCTGAGATGGAGTATATTGATCCGTCTGTTGATCAGGATATTTTGGATAGTATTGAAGTTGGCACCACAGATCCAAACGGAGAAGTTAGTTATTCCGTAAGAAAACTCGGAACAGTAGGTGAGGAGCGCTCTTTGAATAGCAACGACGATGGAAAGGGGGTTATGTATGTTGTATCTGCGACTAAGACTACCAGGAATGACACAGAAGGTTTTGGAATGGAAGCTCATCTTGTAATGGGATGGATTGATAATTTTGGGCCGTCAAATGAATTGGTTTATGTATCGGGGTCCTGGATTACCGGGAATTATAAAATTCTTGGCAGAATGGTAGATTTTGGAGTGGCTGGTCCGCATGATGAATACATTGAAAACGAAGCTTATCATCCTACAAGAAATACATTTTACTATACACCAAAAAGAGAGATGTGCGGACTGAAACTGCTGGCATATTCTACTATTGGCAACGAAGAGTCTGATGCGGTAGGAGATGCTCTCTATTGCAGGGTATGTCCGACCATTTTTGACTGACATAAAGAAGGGGGTGTAATTCATGAAGAAAAGACTGTTTATGATTGCCATGGCGGCTATAATGATGCTTTCCTTGGGATGTCAGAGCTTTGCTGCTAAACCAAGTGAATCGGAAGAACTGCTTGATCCTACGATTTCTGAAGAGATTTTTAGCAGATATATCGAAGAAATTAGTGATATAGAGGAAGAATATGGGGTTGAAATTACTGGTTATACGGAAGAGATCAGTGATTTAATTAAACAGGCAGCGAGGGATGCATACAATACTGAAAAATTTGATCGCCGTTCACAGCTTGCAACGGAGCTAAGTATGGCCAAGTATGAACAGACGCGAGTAAATCCAAGAGTTGCCTCCTATTTAGGAAAAACAACAGTAAAGAGCTATGGACCCATCAAAGGAGTTGTTCTTGATACTATTGCTACTGGATTGACAACTTCGAGAACCGTTAAAGGTAGTGTTGGCATAAAATATGGTGAAGTGCTTAATGCCATTACATTTTCTGGATCTGTTTCTGTTACTGTACAGACGGTGGCATCCGGGCCGGCAGATGGAACAATGTTAGTTAATGGAAAGAAAGCTACACATCGTATTGTTACGGGTGTTCTGTGGGGAACTGTCGTGAAAAAAACATATGTGGATGTTGATCCATGGACTGGAGCACAAATGGGAGACCCGTATTATGAATATGAGGTTATTGATGAAGATGGTGTTATCTATTCCCACCTTGCGCAAATTTCCAGTCCGATGTATGTTGAAAGATCCTCACGGAATTCGTGCGTTACTGATACGAATTTCAATAAATTCAAAGAAAATTTGAAAAAAAATCCTGGTAATTACATCTGAAGCATATGCAAAGGCTGAGCAGAGGTTTCGCTCAGCCTTTGCATATGCTTCAGATCCTTATTATAACGGTTTACCCGTTTGCGCTATGCGTGAACGGGTAAACCGTTATGCAGTTGATTAACTGTATATGTTGACACTCTTAGTTATGTATGGTAAAATGTTCTCACATAGAAAAGGCAGCGAGGAGGCTGAGGCATATGACGATCAAGGACTATCTGAAGAAGCTTAAGTCAGCACAGGGGGTTCTGGAAGAATCTGAGGGGGCGGCTTTTACGGAATCGATGATAGAGATAGCGGAGATCTGGAGTAATGATTCTTGCATAGGGTATTTTCTGCGGGCTGCGCAGATTTCAGGAGTTGACCGGGATACTATTAGGGAAGTTATGAATGCCTATAGCACGGCTTTTGAAGAGATCTCCGTTGATGAAGCGGCGAAGATCTATTGCGAATACTGAGCACGATTTGGAAACTCGTCTGGGCGAGTATAAATAGTAATTAGGCCCAGAGCGTCCTGGCACGATCGGCCGGGGGTTTAGCTGTATGCTAATGAGAAGCCATTTTAGGTTAGATGCACCTATATGATGTGCGGGCTTGCCGTAGTAGCCTTTGCGAATTGGAAAACACATCATAGACCTCATGTGAGTAATCTTTTGAAAGCTTGGATAAGAAAAAGCATCATGTCCCTATCCACCCCTTAGATAGTAGCCGGTCATACTGTAAATCTACCGGAGAGCTACATCCTCTACAAAGATGCCGACAGAACTTGAACTGCCGTAGATGCTAATAAATCAAGACTGCACACATAAGCAGATCAAAAAAGTGTAGGGAACTGCTCCCAAACCCGTCACACATAAGACGTTAAAAAGTGTACTTTGCTGATTGCCGAGTCTCCGATTGGAGCTGACATGAGGCGGCTTTGCTTGAACGAGAAAATAGGAAACTATAAAACTACAGAAATATTTATACAGAAATATAGATTACTACAAATATAAATTTTTGGGAAAAAGGAGATTAAATGGGCCGAAGAAATAAGGCGTACGCAAAGGATCTGCACCAACAGGCTTATGACCGGCTCACCGGGATGCAAGCATTTGGTGAGAGCAAAAAAGAAGCTGTGGCCAATGGAACAGAGAAAGAGAAGATTTTTTCTTTCAATACCTATAAGAGCTATTGGAAACACACAAAATATTTTATCAAGTATCTCAAGGAAAAGCATCCGGAATGTACTACCCTGAAAAGCGCAAAAAAGTATGCCAATGAGTGGCTGCAGAGCAGGGCGGATCAGGGCCTGTCTGCGTGGACGGTACAGCTGGAGGCGAAGGCGCTGGGAAAGCTATACGGGATCTCGCCTGACGACGAAAATTATTTTAAGCCGCCAAAGCGTAACAGGGAGGACATTAAGAGGAGCCGCGGGGATCGAGTACGTGACAGGCATTTTTCCAAGACGAACAATGACGAGCTGATAAAATTCTGTAGGGGAACCGGCTTACGACGAAAGGAGCTTCAGGAGCTGCGAGGGAAAGACCTGGTATCCAGAGAGCAGATAGAGAAGGAGCTTGTAGAGCTGCAGCGTGTTCCAGAGGAGCAGCGGTCGCCGAGCGTCACAAAGCGGCTTGAAATGCTCCAGGACGCTCTTATGTTCCCAGAGGGGTGGTTTATCCATGTACGCAACGGAAAGGGCGGACGCGAGCGCCTGAGCCCGATTATCGGCAAAAATGCGGGGCAGATCATAGAGAAAATATCTGATACTCCTGCAGAGAAAACGGTATGGCAGCACATTCATAATAGTGCGGACATACACGGCTATAGGGCTGAATATGCTACAGCCATTTATAAGGCGCACGCCAGGGCAATCCAGGACATTCCCTATGACCGGGTAAACCGGGGGACTGGAAAGCGGTATCAGAGTGATGTATATACCTGCCGAAAAGATGAGGCAGGGAAGAAGCTGGATAAGGCTGCTATGCTGATCTGCAGCAAAGCCCTTGGTCATAACCGTATCAGTGTCGTAGCCGATAATTATATCCGGGGACTGTAAGGAGGGAGTACCACCACCATGAGCGAGTTTGTAAGAAAAGTAATGATGGGGTATAAGGAAGTCCCTGGCGGATATGAGAATCAGGAGTGTACTCATGTGATTCTGACAAAACAGGAGTATGCAGATCAGATTAAAGAAGTTAATCAGGCGAGGAAAGAGGCGCAGAGTACAAAATATAATGCCAACAGAGAAATACAAGAAATGCGCCGTGAAGCCCAGGCGAAAATTGTTGCAGGGGAAGCTGCTGCGGCCAAAACAATAGCAGGTCTGGAGGCGGCACTTGCTGCAGAGCAGGAAGAATCTGCGCTGCAGCGCGGGCTTAATGCTAACCTGCTGCGGATCGCCAGGGAACGAGCGAACGCAGATCGCAGACTGAAGCCCAAAAAGCAGCATACGGGGTATGTGGTAATAGCATCGATGGAAAAGGAACATCGGTACAAAGACGGAAAACGAAGATGGCGCACGGTGACGCTATGGGAAACGGTAATTGAAACCCCATATGTTGTGAGCTTTGAAGTGGACGAAATAAGGTCTTTGATACAAGAGCTGTTCACTGAAGATGCAGATGGATGTTGGATGATTCAAAGAATTGGAATAAACGGAAATTGCCCTGAAGGATATACGAAAATGATTGAAGACCCGGAATGGAGAAAGGAATATCCTGAACATAATGTGATGCTGGAGCGTCGGCTAAAGGCGAATTACAGAACCGGCTATTGGGAGATCATTTTCTTGCACACAAAACCTCTTGGGCCGGTGCCAGCAGATATGAAAATGTGCTGAGATCAAAAATTCCCGCTGCTTATGCAGCGGGAATTTTCTCAATTTATAGATTGTGTCTGACGATTTCCGGATTGTTCAAGGCGCTTTCAAGAATACGGCTCAGAACGGACGTATATCCTTTGCCGAGGGATTTTGCTTTTCTAAGAGCCTGGGGGGAGAGTCGGAGCGTAACGGTCTGCTTGCAACGATCCTCTCGGTTGGCTGCAGCGATATGCTTGAACTGAGCTATTTGGGCAGGAGTAAGCTCAGGGCAATCTTCGTCCGGGGTTACGGGCTTGTCGGCCAGGGCTTCAAGCATTTCGGCCTGTGCTGCTGTCAACGGCGTATTCAAATCAATGTCCTTACGAATAATCATAATATATACTCCTTTCCTGCTTGGTAGCTTTTCTTGCAGAGATAAGCCTAATAACATTTTCGCGTTCGGTATATACAACCATGATGACTATGGCCACGCCATTGATCTGCCCTATGGTAATATATCTATCTTCATATGCAGAGTGTTCGTCATCAAAAATTTCAATTCGATTTTCATCCCGGAAAACGAGCGCTGCTGTACTGAAGTCTATGCCGTGCTTGATTATGTTTTTCTTCTCCTTGTTGTCGTCCCACTCAAAAAGCATACAACATCCCTCCGCTGAAAGTATTGTATCACATCGTGAGACAAATTGCAACACAAATTAGAGCACGAATACGGGCGTATACCGATCTCATACCACTTGAAAAGCAACAAGAAGTGTGGTATGCTCAAAATACAAAAATGCGGGTTTACTTCATTGATAATAAACGCCCCCCTAATAAAGCAGGGCTATATTTTCTAAGGAGAAAGTCGGAGGGGCAAAAGGGGTGTGCGGCGGGGTGTGGGAATGTGGTAAACCCATAGGGTTTTCCATCATTTCCACACCCCAGAGCGAGGGGGAAAGGGGGAGGTGACTTTCTCTTTAAGCCGCCAACGGCGGCGCTCTTTAGCTCCCCCTTTCCCCCTTCCCGCCCGCAGGCGATTCCCCGCCGCAGCGGATTTTCTTTTTGGTACTTTTTCTTTTGTGAGGTGGTAATATGACCGAGAATTATCGAGGCTGCTACGAGTATTTGAGCGCACAATATCCGGAGGTCGGAGGCTATGAGTTTTATAAAGAGCTGTTTCCGGACAATGAGAACTCCGGAGAACGGCACACGGATTTTTCCCATCCGAACGCTGTGTATCTGTATCGGGACGAACAGAGCGAGGATAAGAAGCTCCGGCGCAGGAAGATGTATAACGACACATGGGAACAGGATTACATGGAGTTTGTCGAGGGGAACAGCCTTACTTTGTGCAGCGGTCTTGCATATCGCAGAAAGGAGAACAGGCTGGAGAACGCCCAGCGGATGTATGCTCTGATCTTCGATCTGGATGGCGTAGGTCTTGCCGAGCTGCGCAACCTCTTTCTGCGCTTTGGCGGCGATCCGGAGCGAGTGCGCCGGTTGCCGATGCCGACTTTCCTTGTTCTGTCGGGGACAGGGCTGCATATCTACTATGTTTTCCAGCAGCCGATTGACCTATACCCGAATATAAAAATTCAGCTTAAAAGTCTGAAATATGACCTCACTTTCCGGCTATGGGAGTATGGCAGCACTTCGCAGGTCAAGGCGATCCAGTATCAATCCATCAATCAGAGCTTCCGCATGGTGGGCAGCATCAATGACAAGCATGGGACGGAGCTGGTCGCTTTCCGTACCGGAGAACGGGTAACGCTGGATTATCTGAACGCCTACGCAAAGCCAGAAAACAGGGTGGATGTCAATAAGCCTTTCAGCCCATCCAAAATGACACGAGCTGAGGCGAGGGAGGCATATCCGGAGTGGTATGAGCGTGTTGTTGTGAGAGGCGAGAAAGGACGCAAGAAGTGGGATATTGCCGGAAAGGTGCATGGTGATGATCCGTATGCGCTCTACCATTGGTGGCTGCGGCAGATCGGAGAGATAAAGGGCGGGCATCGGTATTTCTTTTTGATGTGCCTTGCTATCTATGCTTACAAATGCGGTGTGTCGAAGCAGCAGCTCCGGCAGGATATGAAAGAGGCTTTTGATGATCTGCAGATGGTGAAGCATGAGAACGCATTGACCGAGGAAGATATACGGAGTGCGCTGGAAGCCTACGACAAGGAGTATTACAATTTCACGATTTCCGATATTGAAGCTCTGACCGATGTTCGCATCGAGCGCAACAAGAGGAATGGTAGATCACAGAAAGAGCATTTGAAAAGAGCAAGGGCGGTGCAGGAAGTGGATTATCCTGGCGGCACATGGAGAAGAAAAGGGGCAGAAGAAAAGAAAGCGCAAGTCTATGCGTGGCGGCAGGAGCATCCAGAGGGACGCAAGGCCGATTGTCATAGGGACACCGGACTTGATCCGAAAACGATCCGCAAATGGTGGGACACCGTACCGGAGGGGCATATAACGGTCAAAATACGCCCATCACAGGCTTTGAGCGATCTGTTGGTGGAGGAATTTAAGAAAGGGCTGTAAACGCCCCAGAAACGCCCTACAAGGCGTTTTCGGGGCGGGTAAGGGTTTTTATATTACCCCACCGAAAACGAGGCTTGAAAACCGCGCGAAATAAGGCTTTTTCACCCCCTAAATGTACACGCTGCGGTGTTAGCATATAGAAAGCACTGTTCATAGAAAAGTTGCAAAAAAACATTTGCAATGCACTTGCAAATGTCACGAATATTGAATATAATATTAGTGCAAGCTAAAAATGACGAGGAAAGGAGTGCTATTATGGCTAAAGGAAATATGACGATAAGAATGGAGCCGGAGCTGAAAGCACAGGCGGCAGCTCTCTTTAAGTCCCTCGGAATGGATTTGAGTACGGCAACGGGTATTTTTTATCGACAGGCACTTAGGTGTCATGGACTTCCCTTTGAAGTCAAGGTTGACGAGCCGAATGCTGTTACCTATGCGGCGATGGAGGCGGCAGAAAAGGGAGAGGATATGTATGGTCCGTTTGATAGCGTTGCAGATCTGATGGAGGCGCTGAATGCTTAAGCCGGAGTTTTCGGGGCAGTTCAAACGAGATTACAAGCTTGCGATCAAGAGAGGCTGCGATCCGAAGAAGTTGGAGGAAGTGATCACGCTGTTGTGTAACGAGCAGCCGTTGCCGGAGGCGTATCGAGATCATGCTCTCACTAATTCCAGAAATTATAAGGACATGAGAGAATGTCACATCGAGCCGGACTGGCTGTTGGTCTATAAAGTTGTTCGGCAGACTTTGATTTTGAAATTGATAAGGACGGGATCTCATAGCGATTTGTTTTGAGATTAACTCCGGATGAAAGAGTGGTGATGATATTTGGCGGGTGTAATAACGGAAATTGCAATAGAATGTGGCGTGTCGGAACAGGCAGTTCGTGCATGGTGTAGGCGAAACCATGTTGCGAAAGATGCGAAAGGAAGTTTCGCAATCAGCGAAAGTCAAAAAACCGCCATATATCAGCATTATTTAGGTGTTGAACGAAAGCAAGTTTCGCAACAGGCGAAAGCAAGTTGCGAAACTTGCGAAACCACTTTGATCGCTATGCTGCAGGGAGAATTAGACCGGAAAAGCGAGCAACTTGCTGTAAAGGACAAGCAGATCGAGGAACTGAACGCAAGGTTGGCGGAGGTCAGCTCGGCGTTGGTGACGGCACAGCAGACTGCGGCAGCGGCCCAGGCTCTCCATGCTGGGACAATGCATCAGCAGCTTCTTTCCGGCAAGTCCGGAGCCGATCAGCCGGAGCGTGAGACAGAACCGGTTCAAAAGCGTAGCTGGTTTAGTAGGTTCTTTGGGGACTAAACAGAACGACAAATCGGAATTTGAGGAGGTATTCATATGAAGAGAGCATTGCTTTTTATTTTCATGACGGTTTGTGTATTAGGAATGTCCGCCTGTAGCAGCAAAGACGCCATGCCAGAAACATCAGATTCTGCCAGCAATCCGGTTCAGAATACAGATATCAGTAATCTGAATGGAGGAAAAATCTGGTCTGAACAAGATATTGTGTCTATGTTCTCTCTTGTGCAAGAAACAGATTGGGAATACATAGACTGTGTTTTAATTCCAGATCATGCCAGTGACCGTGTTGGTGCAGTACTCTTCCGGAACGATAAGGAGCAATCAAGCAATGTTGCGTTCTTTGATGCAGACGGATACTTTCAACAGTATGGCACATATGCAAGAATGTCTGACGAACCTGATTTTCAGTATCTCGGAGGTGGTGCGGTAACATTTAAGCTGGAAACAGAAGATGGTATAATCTATAACTACACGATCACAATCTCGATCGATGGCAGTAATGTGAATTTTAAAGCGGAAGATGATTTGCCAAAATAAATTCCAGTTTATCGGTGGGATGAAGTTCGGGGAGCCGTCCGCAGACGGCAGGGGCAGCGCCCCTCCGGAGCTGGCAGAGCAGCAGGCACGAGCCGGCAGTGAAGCAGCTCCGGCAACCCCTCCCCTTTAGGGGCGCAAAGCACTTTCACACCGCTGCACCGATGGGGTGGCGGTGTGAAAGTGCTTTTGCGTTACTTTCTCACCAGAAAGTAACAAAGAGGTTGTTTTTAGCGGAAATTTATGATAAAATAGAGGACGGAAGAATAAGCGGAAAGGGGGCGATTTTATGGGAGTTACGATTTCGGGTATGACAGGTGCAGGGAGCATCCGGCACAACAACCGCAGCTTCTCAGCGGCGAATGTAGACCGGAGCCGGACGGAGCAGAACATTGTTTTCTGCAACGAGGATCTGAAGCAGGTCTATCATATGGTCTTTGATGAAGCTCTCGCAGCCTACAACGCAAAGAAAACCAAAACGAGAGATAAGATACCGGACTACTATGAGCATATCCGGCAGAGTAAACAGGAAAAGCTGTTCCATGAAGCGATCTTCCAGATCGGCAACATGAGCGACTGTGGGTGCGGTACGCCGGACGGAGAACGGGCGGCGGCAGCTCTGAAAGATTTTGCGGAGTCTTTTGCAGAACGCAACCCCCATCTGCGGGTGTTCAATATGGTGCTGCACATGGACGAGGCAACGCCCCATCTCCATGTCGATTTTATCCCTGTGGCAACGGAGCAGTCAAGAGGACTTTCTACAAGGGTATCTATGAAACAGGCATTGAAGCAGCAGGGGTTTGTCGGTGTCGGCAGAAAGCAGACCGAATGGGCGGCGTGGATGGAACGGGAGAAAGAAGCTCTGACGGAGATCGCCCAGCGGCACGATTTTGAAATTATCTCTCTCGGCACGAACAGACCGCACATGGACTTGCCGCAGTTCAAGGAAGCGGCTGCGAGGCTGGAAGCGGTGCAGCAGCAGACAGCGGCAGTAGAGCGGGAGGTTGCTGAGCTGGAACGGCAGCGGGACGCTCTGAAAGGCACTGTGCGGCTCTTAAAGGAGGCTGACAGGGTAAATGCACCCCTGCATGATATTCAGCCGGAAAAGACGCTCACAGGGGCAGTAAAGGGCGTGACGGTGGATCAGGTCGAGCAGCTAAAGAAAATGGCACTGCGCAGCGTGACGGATCGGCACAAGGTACAGGAGCTGACGGAGGAAAACACCCGTCTGCGGTCACAGGTGCCGTCCATGAAGAAGCGGCTGGAAGAAGCGCAGCGGCAGCAGAGGCTTGAACAGGAAAACCGGAGGCTGCGCGATGAAAACTATTATCTGCAATCCGAGCTGCAGGAGGAACGCAGCTTCACCGAGCGTCTGACGGACGGCATCGGTCGGATGCTGGACTTCTTGGAAGAACACTTGCCGGAGCGTCTGCGTCCTCTGCTTGAAAAGGCGAGGGAGCTGCTGCCCGATCCGGAGATTGGACAGCAGCAGGAGCAACAGCAGCACCAGCGAGGAATGGGCGGCATGGAGCTGTAAAAGAAGCCTGTCCGGAGGGCTTGAAAATCTCTTTCGGACAGGCTATAATAACAACTGAAAATAGGGAATTGCTGTATTGATAATCTAAGCCCCCTGTAAGGGTACTCCCAACCTATATTTTCTCTCTCTGAAAGGGAGAAAGTCGGAGGGGAAAAAGGGGGTGAGCGGAGGGGTGTTGGAAGTGTGGTAAACCTCGTTAGAGGTTTTCCAAGCCACTGTGGTAAACCCATCGGGTTTTCCATAGTGGCGGCACTTTCAATGCCCCGCAGCGAGGGGGAAAAGGGGGAGGTGACTTTCTCTTTAAGGCGGCGTAGCCGCCGCTCTTTTGCTCCCCCTTTTCCCCCTTCCCGCCCG
>ENA-OZRM01000086-OZRM01000086.1-human-gut-metagenome-genome-assembly--contig:-NODE-86-length-18108-cov-6.092893_pt1 | contig 18108 bp, 9 predicted proteins | sample MGYA00243266_ERZ653939 | MGnify/ENA primary metagenome ERZ653939 (study PRJEB26926, sample SAMN06164410) | human gut metagenome | biome: ENVO:00009003; feature: ENVO:2100002; material: ENVO:00002003... | reverse complement strand
ACGAGATCATGCCTAGTCTCGTGGGCTCGGAGATGTGTATAAGAGACAGGAATAGAGATATCCTCTTACCGCACCTTCCGTCTTCCAAGTATCCGATTCTTGTGCACGTTCATCGGGGACAATGTCTAGATAATCGCAAGAACTAAGTTGCCCCATCATTCCCAATACGATTAAAAATTTTGCTATCTTTTTCATATAGAATTCTTATTTATTATTAAAGGTTACTTGAATACCAAAATTGATGATACGTTTAAATCCGGAAAAACCAGACGTGCCGCTTAACAAAAACGATGCGTTTCAAAAAGTACAAAAACGACACGTACAAGAAAAAAGGTGAGCGCGGTCCTATTCAGCATGATCAAAGCCCACCGATTTTCTTTCACTTGAACCCTCTTTAAATGGCTTTAAAATATCATTTAAAAGCCATTGCAGATTCAAAATAATTCCCTATCTTTATGCAATGTTAGGCTGCTATACCTGACACTTCATCCGGCTTCGTGTACAGCATCATGTCTGTATATTTAGCTTGATAGTTTACGCTTGCACTAAACTCCACTTTCCTGCATTCCTTGAATGGGCTGCCGACAAATGGGTTTCGGTCCATCCAGTCGCACAGTTCTAAAATGGAAGACTTGTTCGAAGTGAAATACACGAACGAATGCCCTTTCAGAACGGTTAGTACATCCAGATAGTCAGCCAGACGCCAGAACATCTTGTAAGTACCCACCTCGGTGGAGAGGTACGGCGGATCAACCAGGAACACCACACCCGGAACATCCTTGTAACGTTTGAATACTTCCTTGTAGTCTTCGCTGGTTATAGTCAGTCCTTCCAGATAATCCTTTGCTTCGGGATAGTCTGTCTGCCGAATCCTATTGTAAATGGCTTCTTTCTTCATTCCTTCCAAACTGGTCACATATTTCATGGCGAACAACAAGGATGCGGAAACCGTGATATAATCCACGTAGCCGTGCTCTTTTTCTTCCCTCTCAATACGGGCAAACATTTTATCGCGAATCTCCCCGGTTATACGTTTGTTTCTGGGTTCCCCTTCAGCTATCCGGCGCAAATCGGATAACAGCACATTGGTGGCTGGGATATTCGCAAGCCTCCGGCGGTAGTTGTCGAAGTCGTTATACACAACGGCGGCATCAAGCCTGACACATTTGGTAATATGTGACAGCAGGCCCGAGCCGCCAAATAGGTCCACAAACACGGTGCTGTCCGGGAACTGTCCCAGCACCTTGATAAATTCCCTCGCAAACATGCGTTTCTGCCCCACGAAAGGAAGCGGGGCGGACAAATACATCTTTTTCATTTCATTCTGCTTTAAAACGGCCGCAAAGGTCCCCAGAATAAACGAAAAACAGCGGGAAACATGAACGGTTCCCGCTGCAAGACATATACAGCAAACTACACGTTCAGCCCGAAGCGGACCGCCTCGTCACCGGCAAGCAGTGCGCGGGTTCCCTGGATATTGTTCTCGTAGATATGCACATTTCCCAAGTAGAGGGTGATCGACTTCAAGGGAAGTTCTATCTGCCGCGCCATCAGGTACAAGTGGTAAATATCGGAAGGTAGCCCGAGGTTCGCGTCACTGCTACGCTGGTAGGCGGATAGAACCAGTTCACCGCCATCTAACTGGAACTGTACCAGACTCAAACAGGGTGCCTGGTTGCTCTCGGCACCGGTTTCGCCCAGGAAAAGCACGTAGTTCTTGCTGTTGCGCCTCTCCCGGTTGATTTTCGCTATCAACGGAGGCAGCTTCTCGAAATAGGTCGGGTAACTGTTCACCAGGATGGAGCCGCAATAGTCCCACCAGTTGATGCCGGCCTCCCGGTACTTCTCCACGTTGCGCTCACCCTGCATAAATAACTGCAACTCGCTGCGGAGCTTCTTGCGGGCGATATGATGCCCTTCGAATATATCGAGCAGGTCTGCCGGTGTCAGCGAGAGCTGCTCGTTCAGAAGGTACTGTATGTTTCCCTTCTTGTTGGTCTGTGTCTTTCCCGTGGCAAGAATCTTGTCCAGGATACGGTAATACTTGTTCATAGCCATTTCCTCCTTCTAAATTTGAAACACCCTAAAGATAAGGGGAAACGGCACTCCTTGTGGCATAAGACTGCCTGTTCACACTGCAAGCGTCTTGCAGTCGCTCTGGAACCGTTTCACCAAGGCATAAACCTTGCGTTCGCTCACCGAATACTTTTCGGACAATACGGCCACAGCATACGAGACTTTTTCACCTTGATCGAGTAGGCGGGTATAGTCCGCGTACAGGTCGATATACCGGGCATCTTCCAGACGGATGCCGGCCGCCTGAAGCCTTTTCAACAGCTCCCGGTTAAAGTTTAATATCTCAATCACTTTCATACAACAAAAAAATTATATCTTTGCATCGCCAATCATTTTTTAAACACATAAAAAGAGAGAACTCGTGACAGAGGGTATTTGCCCCCGGTCGCGCGAGTTCTCTCATCGTGTGTTAAAAAAGTGATTGGCGTTACTATTTAACAGGCCGGGGGCTTTTTTCTTCCCTCCCCCGAAGGGTTCATTCCACCCGGTAATCTTCCGGATCAAAAGCGTCTTTCTTTCTCCAGCCGTCAGCCAGTGTATCCTGGATGTGCTTCATGGCCTTCGTGTAGAAGTCCGTCAGTTCCTCCAGATTCTCAAACGTCCGGTACTGGGGCTCCTCATCCGTCCCGAACTTGAACGTCACCGGGAGCATAGCGCCGCCGGTCTGTACGGCCAAATCATACGCTGCCTTATAATTGAACTGGTTTTCACTTGACAGCCATACCGGCATGTCCTCATAGACAAACCCGGAAAGTATCTCCCGGTCGGTCTGGTCGTTGTACCAGCCCGTGATGACGGACTTTATAGTGTCCGGACCGGGTTTCCCGATGAAACCCTCCTCCATGTAGGAGGCGGAGCCGTCCTCCCTTTCCTGCACATCCCAGCGGATGCGCCATCTGTTACGTGCCGGGCTCACGCACTCGATCAGTCTTATCCCGGATGTTCCTTCTACCCGTTTCATGTAAATATGTATTTAGTTCGACCCTTGCCGAAAGTTTCCGTCTTGATGGTGGTCTCGAACGGAAAGCCGTCGGGCATATCCTTCACTTGCAAGAGGATTTTCTTCATCTCCTCGCTGTTGGTAAAGAACTTTTTCGGTTCGCCGTTCATCTCAATGGCCACGATACAGCGGTCCTCGCCCTGTTCGGTCTTGATGCCCGTCTCAAAGTCCTTCACCACAATCGGTAAGTTTACCAGCTCCCGGATGCTTACCACCACCCCGGGAAAACGTTTCTTGCCGTCCTCCGGCTTGTAGGAAACGTTCAAGTCTTTAAATGATCTCATGTCTTTGCCTGTTAATTTTTTAAACAACGTATGACAGTCGGCGTGTTTGGCCATTCCATAGAATGACGCTACCAGTTCACGCCTTCTTCTTCTCGATTTTACCTCGTGCATTTTTCGGGCGAATTTCTGCTTGATGCGTTTACGGATACGGACATGCTCCGGACCATAAATCACATAACCGAGAAAATCGATGCCCTCTTCCACCGGGAACACGCGCTCGTCAGATTTTATCTGAAGCCCTATCCGTTCCATTTGTGAGTGGACAGCATCACGAATCATCCACAGTTCCGCTTTCGTTTTACCAAGTACAAGACCGTCATCACAATAACGATAGAAATGACGGACACTGTACTTATCCTTCAAATAATGGTCTAAAAAAATAGACAGGAGTAAATTACCGGTAGCCTGCGAGCTTCTAAGCCCGAAACTGATACCGCTGTCAAGCATCATTATAAAGGAATTGAGAATTCCAAGCAGTTTCTTGTCCTTGAAAACACGGGCAAAGCACCACATAGCAAAATCCTGACGTACATTGTCATAAAAATGGTGAATGTCAAACTTATAACCATACCCTGTCCCTTCCGGATCCGTTTCCATGTCACGACAGATGAACTTCATCAGGTCATGGGTGCCGCGTCCCTGGATAGATGCCGACGTTGTACGTATAAAGCGCCTGCGCAGGTGTTTGTCCACTACGGTCATGATGGCATGTACTCCGATACGGTCATACATCGTAAGAATCTGCAAATTCCTTGCCTTTCCATATTCCCAGATAGTCCGTTCACGATAACCGCTGACACGGAAAGAGCCGTCTGATATACGTTCTGCAAGTTCCTTTATAACTTCCTCCCTATGCGCAAGCAGGTAGCGTCCCTGGCGGCTTCGTTTACGTGACGTTCCGCGAAGGACCTGATTGAACGACTCCGACATGTTGGAGTAATCCGCTATCTCCTCGATAATATAACCTTCTCTGCGCATAACTGTTTTTCTTGGGGCCTTCAATCCCCCGGGCCCGGCTTCTTCGAACCGTTTCCGGCCTACCAAACCCTACCCGACACTCTGTTTTTCAGTTTTCCGGCCCTTACGGACCGCTGTTACTGCGGCTTGCCCCCCTCGGCACCACGGTGGGGACAAGTCCCCGGTGTTGTACGCCGATTAAAATTTCCTTTCGATTGTTGTTCAGACGAGAACCGATGTTCGTGTTCGTATTCGAGGAATCGTTGTTCGCATTCGACATCGAAACACCGCCATTCGGGTTCGCGTTGTTGTTGCCACGATAGACCACACGGCCTATGGGGAGGCGCCACCTTTCAAATGCAAAAGTACTATTTTCAAATTATTATTTAACAAACAGATACAAAACCTGACGTCAAAAAAATATTTTTCGACGGGCTGACGCCCGTAATGAACGGTGTTCCCCTGCTCGGGGAACACCGGACGTTTTGTCGCTTCGCTCCCGCTTTGACGCTTTACGCGACCGATCATGCAACCTCGCTTATCGCTTTAAACGCCACGGCGCTCGACGCCCTGACGAGCCGACCGCGGAAGGCCAGACGAGAACCGATGCTCGTGCTCGTATACGAGGAATCGTTGCTCGCATGCGACATCGAAACACCGCCATACGGGCTCGCGCTGTTGCTGCCACGATAGACCACACGGCCGGAGGCAGTGGATATGTAGTAGATGTCGCAGTAATTTGTCGAGGAGGAACCCGAAACGGAACCCACCGGAATCACGTCCATATATTTGCCATGCGCCACGGCGGTAATCCAGATACCGGAGCTCACGGAACCCTTAACCAGGCGGGTACTGCCGTCAGGCATCCAGATGCGCCACTTCCCGGAATTGCCCGTGTCATTAGGGAGGTCCACGCCGTCCATCATGTCATATTTATGACCATAGATGTCCTCGTAGCCAAGGCAGCAAATATTATTCACCTGCGTAACCGTGGCCCCGCCGTAGTCATCCTTCTCACGGTACCACGCATACTGGTGGACGGAGTTTTCTATCAGGCTGTTCGTCACATTAGGGTTGATTGAGGAGGCTTCCTCGTAGCCGATCGTGTCCGTCATCCCGCGGCTGGCAGTACCACCCGTAGTACGGTTGTTCGTGTGAGAGCCCGCGCCGCATTGTTCCTGGCTGTCACGACGACCGTACTTCGCGTAGAAAAGATTCGCGATGCGCGAGTGCATAAGGGCATCAATCTGCTGCATACCGCGCTGGACACTGTAATAGTGAAAATCAGCCCAGGTCATGCTCGCCGTAGTGCTCCCGCCGGTAATGCAGGCGCGAAGTTTGGAACCGACAACACTGCTGCCCACAACGGCACACAAGTGCTCGTCATTAGGCACCCATTCGGGTTCCATATCCTCGATCCTGTCACTGTTAGAAAGGACAACCTTATCGAACTCTGCCGTGTTCAGAATGGAGAAGTGAAGAGCAGTGGCACCCTCCGGAACATCGGCAATCAGGTACATACCGGCCTCGAACTTGTTGCTCAAGGTAGGGACGACGATTGAACTGATGACCGTGCCGGAATCGTCTGTGAAAATGCTTCCGACAAGGCTTGTACCGGGAACGCTCGGGAAACGCACACGCTTGTAACCGTCCACGTTCACCTTGCATACCGAATACGTACTGTCAGTACTGTAGCTGTTCGAAAGCGTATCCTTTCCGCTCATGATCTTACGACCGGAAAGATAACCGCCACTCGTGCCCTTAATGTCGTCAAGCGTAAGGACGTCAGCATCCGGAACGGAAGGCATGTTATCCGAACCGTTACTGCTGTAACAGGAGTAATGCTTGCCGTTCAGGTAATCATTGATACCCTTGCTCCAGAAGAAGGGCTCGTACATCATCCAGTCACCTTCAGTGCCGTCCAGTCTGGCAGCCGTGCCGTCGGCGTACTTGTTGCTGTCCGTGTCGTCCAGCGGGTAGTAGGTCATCTCACCGTCCAGGTTGTTCACCGTGGTATCAACGTTCGCCATGTTCACACCCCGCGTCGTCGCTTTTTTAGTCACTTTAGCAAGTACACGGTGACGCTGCTTCAGGATGGCGGAAATATGACCGCTCACCTCATACGCGTTGTCATACTTGTAGCCGGTACCGTTGTCAAGGTTGCTCACGTTCGCGTCATCCGATACCTCGTCGTCGAACTCGATCATCGTGTATTCCGGCTGCCGGATATTCAGTTCCGGGAAGTGCGCCTTCAGAGCGCTGTACGTATCGTCATCAATGTAGCGCGTGAGCTGTACCGTACCCACCAAGGCGCACGTGTCCGTAGTGTTGCCATCGGAATCCACACCGCCCATCCCGACAAACTTATTCAGCCACGTACCGTCATCCTCGCGGTCAATACCGGTTACCCTGATACGTTCCACACCCGTGCAACGGCCCAGCAGGGTTTCCCAGTCAATACCTGGACAACTGTCAAAGATGAAGGTCTTCACCTTGCTGTAGCTTTCCAATGTCAGCCCGCCGGTGGTCAGTCTGCCCAGATATTCCAGACGGAGGCTGGTCAGTGTACCGGGAAGGTGGAGCAGCGTCACGGGAGAACCCTTGGCTAGCACCACGCTCTGCACCTGCGTACCGCGGGTCTCAAGTTCTTCCAGCTTGGTCTGCGCACTCAAATCCAGCTCGGTACTGGTACTTCCCCCGGTTTTCGCCTGTGCCTGGTTACGAAGGTTGAGTTTACGTAGCTGCTTGCAGTTGCCGATGTTCAACCACCAGCCGGTACTGCCGTTGCCGGAACTTTGAAGGTTCAGTTCGCGCAGCACGGTACATTTGCCCAGGTCGAAAGCGTTTTTCAGGTGGTCGGCGGCCCCGCTCATATCCAGCACCTTCATACGGCTCGCGCCATAAACCCTCAAGGGATCGTTCACCGTATAGGCACCGGTGATGAAAAGACTCGCAGCCGCATCTTTCTTGATGATGCCGGTATTCCCTATATTCGGGCTGTTGTTCGTACCGTAGCCGAAAGCATAAACCTCGTTGGCCGTAATCTTCAGCACGTCGGGGGTGTCAGCAGCCGTACGTGCCAGATAGAGGTCGATGTTGTCACTGGTGAAATTGCTCGTGCCGTACTTGGCATCCAGAAGGGCGAAACGATTACGCACGAAATATTCACGGTGCGCACGGTTACTGCCCTGAAGGGCGTAGATGAACGGCCACACCTTGCCGTACATCTCCTGCGTGGCGGGCAGGATGTACTTCAGCTCGCCGCTCTTGTTATAGGCACGGTCGCACCAGTTGCCCGCCTGCTCCACGTTCAGCATGTCCAGGACACGGCTGGTGGTAAGTACACCGCGAAGAGCCTGCGCCTGTGTCTTCAGGTCAGCGTCCAGGTTGGCCAGAACGAGGTTCCAAAGCCAGCTGTCACGGCCTTCAAAGGCATATTTCCCGGCCTCGGCGTCATAAGTGTCGCGGTCGGTGGTGTAGTCATACACCAGGAAACAGTCGTTGCGTTTTCCCATCTGGGTATCACCGTCGTAGTAGGTGATGTACCATATCAGGCCGTCCCACGTGCGCAGCATCATGTTCTTCGCACGCTGGTCAACGGCAAGGAAATAGTCCGTCCAGAGGTAATACGTCAGCAGGAAAGCCTTGTCGAAATAGTCACTTATCTCGTCCCTGAACTTCTCGCTCTTAAAAGTGGAGAGGTCGGCGCTCGTCGCACCGTCCGGAACACACGAGCGTATCCATGCGTACAGCCGTTTCACGGCCGTACGCTGCGACTCGTCAAGGCCCGCCCATTTCACATCATCCGGAACGTTGGTCTCGGCACCGGCATCAAACACCTCCTCCAGATGAGCGTCACTTGTGGTCTTGAAAAGGCACATGGCCTCGGTATTGTTCAGCATTTCCAGAGTGAGGGGACAGGCAGGATCGTAACCCTCCACGCCACTAAGGCCGAACAGGTCGCCGCTCTTGCTTTTCTCGTTGTTGAAGTTGTATTGCCCCACATAGTTGTTCTCGCCGTCCTCCGCAGCCGCCACAAACACGTCGATAGGCACACCGTCGATAGCGGTACGCACGGTGACCGCGTTCAAATCGCTGCCGCCCGTCTCGTACTGGTAACGCTGCGGAGGGGTGAGAAGCCCCATCTCCTTCAGCACGTCGTTGAACAGTTTGGCACCGCCTGTGTTCAGCGACATGGACGAGTCGGAATAATCACTCTTCAGACAGATCAGGTTCATGGCGATGCCACCGGGACGGACGGGATATTTCTTTTCCGCCTGCTCCTTGCCGCCAACGGTGAAGCTAAGGTTCGTGCCGCCCTTGCTGATATAGATACGGATGTTCTTGCTCGGATATTTCGTGGAACTGGTACCCTGAATACGGATATAACAGTCACGGAGCACGAAGTCGTATTCGGATCCGAAAGGGGAGTAATAGAAGATATCCGCCGAAAAGTCCGTCTTCTTGTTGTTCTCGGCATACACGTCATCGAGCTTGTTCTGGCGCACGATACGCAGCACCCCCTTGCCTTTGGCACGCAGCTTGTCCATATCCACAGTGTCGGTATCACCCAGGATATCGTTCTCCTCGTACAGCGCGATCATCTCCTCACCGTCCGCACTGTCCACCATCCGGTTCTCCAGTTCCTCGTCGTCACTCAACCGACGGGTATAGATACGCACGCTCTTTACCTCCACGTCCGCCCCGGCGCTGTCAATGGTGATATATTTCGGATTGTCCTGGCGGAAGCTGAAGGCGTTGTCGTAGATGTCGGCACCGGTACGGTTGCCGTCCACATAAAGCTCCATCAGACGGCTCTCATTGCGGGTACCCACCATGAGGGCCACCTTGATCCACCGGTCTTCCACATAATTCGTGCCCAGCTTGATCTCACGCTCCACCAGCTCGTCGTCCTCGTTGGTATAGGACACTTTCTCACCGGTCTTGAAACTCGCTTCCGAAGGGGTGATATAAAGCCCCTTGCCACTGTCGAGACAGTCCACAACTGCGGTATCGCTGTCAGTGGGATTGCTTACCCGGAGGGTCAGTTCAATGGTCAGCCCCGTACTTTTCACATCGGTGGCAAAGGGCCGGTAGCCGATGACGGCTTTCGCACCGTTGGTCAGCTTCAGCGCCTCACCCGTCCAGCCGTTGCTGCTCCAGTCAAAACCCTCGAACGTGGTCTCCACGCCGTTCGACTCCCATGTTCCGGGGTTACTCTCCCCGTTGCTGCGACCCGCCGCGTCAAGCTTGACCGCTAGGCCGTAGGTGGCCTCGCTGATATCGATACCGCTCTCACCCACGTCGATGCGCAAAGTGTACCCGGTCGGACCGGCTTTCAGGACAAGCGTCTGCGTGCCTTCCTCGGTAAACCGGTTACTGTAGGTCATCATGCTGCGGGAAGCGCTCACGGTACTGCTCTTGACGCCGTTTTTCCAGAACTCCACTTCAGCGGGCACACGGTCGGGATCATAGGCCACCCAGTCGAAAGTGAGCTTCTCGTAGCGGCCGGCTTCAAGGACCGGCTCCAGATGCTCGTCCCGTCCGAGGACATGCCCGTCGGCATGAATGAGCTTCAAACCGATGAAGGGCGCGCCGGTTCCGGCCTTCAGCAGGTCGATATGGATGCTCTCGCTTTTCAGCGTGAGGTCGTCAGTTTCCATCTCGGCCACCAGCTGGGCGGTATGCCGCCCCACGGACAGGCCGGTCATGGAAACCTCGAAACTGCCGTTCGTCGTGCCGCTGCGGGTGACCGTATGCGCGTTCTGCTGTACACCGTCCACGTACAGGCTGACGGTTTTCGTGCCGGTACCGCTCACGGCGTAGGGTATACTCGCGGAATCATAGGTACCGTAACCGCCGTTCTGGATGGTGGCCGCCAGGTTGTAACCGCAGGAAAGGGACAGGGTGACGCTCTTCACGCTCACGTACGCCTGCTTCTTCTGCGCCTTGCCCGTGGTGGGATCGGTAGTCTCGGCAATGACGTAGATGTCGCTCGTGCCCACCAGCAGGTATTTGGTCAGGTCAAGGGTATAGGTACCCTTGCTCACTTCCTTCAGCGAGGAGGAATAAGTGGTGGTCGTCCCGCGCTTCACCTGGATGGTGACGGTCGCTTTCTGTCCGGTACTGCTACCCTTGTCATCACCGCCGGCAACCTGGTGGTCATAGGTATAGGTAAGTTTCACCGCTCCGCCTTCCTTCACGGTTTTCTTGTCGGTCTCGGCAAGCAGCACGATCTTGGTGGTGGAGGACTCACCGCCGCCACCGCTGCCGGCCGGGATGTCAACGCTCGCGATCTCCGCCCCGCTCTTGTTGGTCAGCGCAAGGCGGACACTGCTCTCGTCGTCGCTCACTTCCGCGCTCATGCCGAACACGGTACCGGCTTCCACCTCCTGGAATTTGGCGGCGACGGTCTTGTTCTGGACGGGATTGGTACTGTCAGCATCCAGGCTCTCGTCCACTTCCAGCTTGTCGATGGTCAGATCCACGTTGCCCTCGCTGTCGGGAACTTTCTTCTCGCCGTTCACTGTCAGGCTTTTCATCGTTCCGGCACCGCCGAAGTCCTCCCAGCTCGCCTCCTGCTCCCAGCTCGACAGACTTGTCCCCACGAACTGTTTGGTCTCCCATTTGCCCTGCGAGACTTCATAGGTGATGCAACGGCCCTTGTAACGGTATTTCTCATCCACGGCACCGATCGCGGAGGAAAGGACATAATAACCGCTCTCCAAAGGGACTTCCGCCGTCACATTATACGTGTTACCGCCACCACCCGTACCACCGGGAATATCAACGGAGGCAATCTCCGTCCCGGTCTTCCCCAGCAGGGTGAGTTTCACCGTGTCGTTCTCCTCATCAGGGACGGCCGTCATGCCACCGACCAAACCATCGTTCACACCGGCGGCGGCATCCTCCGCCTGTTTCGCAGCCGCGGATGCCGCTGCCGCGGCGGAATTTGCAGTTTCAGCAGCCTGATTGGCGGTACCGGCCGCATCAGACGCCATACCCGCAGCTTTATTCGCCAAAGCCGCAGCATTATCCGCTTTCGTGGCAGACGCATTCGCCGTGGCAGCGGCATCATCGGCCGGTTTACGCAAAAGGGTAAGCGGAGCACTCACCAGCTCACTGCCGCGAAGGGCGGGGAGACTTTTGATATTGTCAAGGGAGCTGACCTCCACAAGTTCATCAACGCTCTGGCTCTCGGCCTTGATAGCGTTCAGGATCTCCTGTTTTTCCGCATTTGTCATGGCTAATCCTCCATTACCCTTCTATCTGTTTCACTATTTGGGAATAACAGCCCGGAGTAAGACCGGTGACAGCTTCCTTTATCAAAACCGCATCCTCCGATGTCAGATCCACATCCGCATCGGAACCCATAATCCTCATGCAAAGACTGTAAGCATGTAATTTCTTTTCATTATCCGTCTGAATATTACCGCTCGGACGGAAACCGGTACCGTTGAACAGGCACTGGGAGACTATGACTCCCATACACTGGGGTTTCTTATCAATCAACAGCACGCTACCGTCGAAATCCTTAAAATACACATTAAAATTTACTTTCATATCCTTTATTTTTAGATATATGTCATCTTAACGACAATTCCATTAACAACCTCAAGGGTATAGTTATAAGTTATAAAATCACTCTTTACAGCCCACTGGAAGGTACCTGAAACACCCTTTCGGTAACTGTATGTCCCATCGCTGGCCAAGCTCCATCCCGTACCGTAATTGTTCGACAGGATATCACCACAATACACCGCCCCGTTCACATGCACACCACCGTCAAAATAGCCGGCATAAGTATTGGCACTGATAGGATAGCTCTGACCAGAGGACTTGCTGGAGGCATAGATAGCGGCACCACCCAGATTCGAGCCTACGGCCTTGACACCGAACCGTCCCTGCGTGGCGGCATTAAAGGACACATCCACAATACCCTCCATGTCCGTTTGTGAGACACCAAGTTTCAGACTGCGGGAATCATTGCCGAAATAATCACCGGCTTTCCAGTACAACCGTCCGGAATCAATCGTAAAACCGCCGATTTTACCCTCATAGGCATACACTGTACCGTAAATCTTGGCGTTGCGCGTCTCAATACTACCGTCTTCCAGAATCTTGAAATTATCATTAGCCGTAACAAGTCCCTCCAACGTGATATTATCGCCCTTGATTTTTACGCCGTCACCCCCAACACCTACAAGGGATTTCAAATTTCCATCACCGTCAATGGCATACAACCCGGAATATTTGGAAGTAACCATCAGGCCGGTCTCTTCCAGCAGGTTCTCGTCTTTGTCGAACACCGCCGCCGAAATCTTTACCAGACGCTCCGACTGCTCGAAAAGGGTTTTATAACGGTGTGTCAGGGATTCCACACGGTCGGTGCTCAATATGAGCATATACAGGTAAATATCACCGGTAAAACTCAATTTAAAATCACCTGTACCGTTCCAGAGTCCGCTACAGGTGTACTGTACGTACCCGTCGGTCGCGGACAGTTCTTCCTCCACCTCCATGCTGTTGAAATTGGCAAAGCCTGTCTTATCCACACCCACAAACTCCACACGCAGCGTGCCGGCCTTGGCACAGCGGTAAAAGAAAGTCAGGAACACCGGGACGGCTTCCTTCTCCCCACTGTCATTTTCAGGCATGGAGGGAATACTTTTCAGGTTCTCACGTTTCTGGAGGATGTACTTGTTACGAATCCGGACAACCGTACGGCCGTCATCCTCGGTCACGCTCGCGCTGTCACCCTTCCTCGTCAAGACGTTACCGTTCGCCCAGATCCACCGGTTGCCCACAAGGAAGAACACGGTCTCGTTCTCCGTGTTCCACTTCATAAGGCCGTTATCAAAGGCGGGGTTATTCAGGTAGCCGCGCTCGGTGGCGAAGTCATTCCGCAGGGCGGTGACGGAACTGACGATTTTCCCCTCGACTATCTCGAACTTCGTCTTGATATCCTCGCCCGTTACCAGAAGGAACGTACCACGCAGGTAGGCGTTGTCGCTGTACAGGCCATCACCGTGAGGCTGGTTGTCTGAAGGGAACCAGTCATCACTGATACCGTCAAGGTTGCCCAAACGGGCACGCAGGCAGCCGGTGAAGTTCTTCGCCTTCACCCCGTCCATCACGTCCACGCGGGGCTGACCGTCCTCGGTGGCGGAGATCAGGATCAGGTTCTGACGCAGCGGGTTCTCCGTGTTGCCCATCAGCACGCACTCGTCACCGGCCTCCGGAAGGGAACCTGAAAATTCATCCTCACTTACGAGAATGGAGTCACCCTCCACGCCGGCCACCTCCACCCAGTACCCTTTCAGGTTCCCGCCGCTGAACGTGGCGCAGCGCATCAGGTCATGGGCCTGGAAACTGTTGTCCTGCTCGAAAGTGATCCTCCAGTAACCGTCCTCAAGTACGGCGGTCTTTATTTTCCCGTTGGCGGCGCTGACGCACAGCTGGCCGCCAACGCTGCGTACCTTCTCGATAAGCAGCTCCAATACTACCATGACCTGGCGTACCGTCAGCTTGTCGATGGTAAGATGGGACAAAGCGTCCTCCATCCACAGCCGCCACCCCTCACCGAAAAGACCGTCCACGAATTTCGGGCTGCGAAGGAACTCACGCACGACAAGGGTCAGCAACTCGGCATTGCCCTTGTCATCAATACCCGCATTATCCTCCTGTCCGAAAGAGGCTCCCGCTTCGAAGGTGATCTTCCCCTTTGCACGGTCATTCTTTTTTTTGCTGATGTGTTCCGCCTGACTTCTCCGCGCGGAAAAAAGATTGTTGTCCGTAGGCAGTGTCTTGTCCCAGCTACGGATAATGTCAGGAAGCGCGGCACCCTCCGCCTTTGACTTCGTATAGTTTTTCAGTTCCCCGATACTGTCATTCACCCGTTCAAACGCACCACTATGCAGGGCATCGCTGATCTCGATGTCCATCTCCCCGGGTTGGTTCACCTTCCGGGTAATTTTCGTGATGCGGCTGCTGCGATAACCGGTTTCGGGGAAATACTCCTCGCTTTCAAGTCTCACACGGCGGCCTACGGACAGGGAAACACCGTTCTCCTCAATCCACACATGGTCAGTCGGGGCCTTGTAAACGGCAAGATCCTGCCAGTGTTCGGTATTGAACTGTTCCACCGCCGTAAGAAACTCCTCCTCGGCAAGCGGGTAATATTCGTCCGGCATACGGATATTCCAGAGAATATAACGGTCACCGGATTTCGGAATAAGTTTGCCGCCGGGGAGTTGCGTGTCATCATCATAGGGCCATATCGTAATAATCTCGAACTCACGGGTGGCACTGTTGAAATTCACCTCGAAATAGTGGTCCTCACCCTGCCCCAGTCCGGAAAGGTCACCGTCCTGGAACGATACACGTTTGGTCTCGTCGGGCAGCTCGTAATCGTTCGGATCGAAGTTCAGGCTGTCGTCCCTGAAATAATAGACCGTGAAAGGGTTGCCGTCGTCATCTTTCACATCTTCGCTGCGCACACTGCTGACAGCCCCGATCCTGCGGGGATAAATGCCGCTGAAGGCGTCTTGCTCGTAACGGTCATAGATGCCGTACTCCTCCGTATGTATCTCGACATATTGCCTGCCCCCCGGAAGCATCAGGCGGCTATGCCCGTATTTTGACGGATCTATGTTCCGCGTGCTGCCTACCGGGAACAACCGGGTATAAAAATTGTCGGTACCCGTCGTGTCGCGTTCGATTCCGGTCAGTCCCTTCCCGTAGCCCAGCGTTATTTCCTCGCCATGCTCACACCGGCACACGTTCACGGTCTGGCCTTCCACCCACCATTCAGCCTGCCCGCCGACCGCTTCGGCTATCTCTTTCAGGGCTTCGTTGCAGTACTTCCCCTCGTAATCGATGACGATAAGGTCCGTACCGTCCACCCGCCCCACTTTCCAGTCGGTGGTGTGGTTCATTCCGTCATTGATACACTTCACGATCATGGCCACGTGTTCACGCGGAGTCGCTGTCAGCGTGAACACAGGCTCGGTGTTCCCGTCGGTGGTCTCCAGCACAAGAAAACGTCTCACCAGGCTCTCGATACCGTAAAACTTCAAATCATATACCCACTCCTGGCCGCTCTTCTGCTTCGGGATGTACCGTTCGGTCAGCCAGTAGCGCTCACCCTCAAAGTCCACCCGGTCATTCACGTCCAGGGCGATATATTCGTAATGCGTGAAAGAGAGTGTCAGGACATTGTCACCCTGCACCTCCTTCACCTGGGTGGAGCTGTCGCCCGCCTCGATATCGGTCCGTCTGTTGCCGTTGCTGTCATAGATGGTCAGCATGTCTGTATCTTATTTAAACGTCGTTTGAATAGGGTTTGAATCACATTTATATGACCGGGACAGGTTCCCGGAACTTCACCTTGAACTTGCCGGCGTGCACGCCTTCCTTCCAGAGATAGGTCAGAGGCTGGAACTTGCTGCAATCCGTATATTTCACACGGAGAGTCAGGGCAAGTTGGGGAAAGGAAATCTCAAGCCACCCGTCACGGCCTTTCTTCAGGAAATTGATGAACTCGAAATACTTCTTCAGCCAGCCGGCCTGCGTTTTGCCAAACAGGGCGAAATGAAGCGTCACGTCACGGGCCTCGTTCCTGGGCGTCAGCACGGAGGAATATTTCTCCCCGTCCTCCTCCCGGATATTCACAGCCGTGTCCGTTTTCGTCTTGCTCGGGGTCAGGATGGCGGTCAGGTTATCCATCCCGCCGCGCTTGTCCTCAACGAGGAACACCCCGTATGTACTCCAGATGTCGGTACCGTTGACAAGTACCAGACCGCCTAAGATCTTTTCCATATCATTTGCATTTTACTCCGTCACGATTGATTTTACGAATCTCTTCCTCTATTTTGCCAAGGTGCGACGCGCTCGTGCCGGTGTTCTCCTCGATACGGGCAAGATGCCCCTCGGCGGTGTTCATCTTGTCGATGACGCTCTCCATCTTCTCATCGATGCTCGACCAGTGTTGCAACCCGCTGGTGAACATGCCGTCCAGTTTTGTACCCTGGTCCTGTGTCATGGCTGAAAAACCGCCGGTTTTGGCGCTCTGGCTCGTACCGCCCGAGTTATCGTACCCGGTGGCCGCGGCAAGATTGTCACGAAGAGCGACGGCTTCCTCGACATACTTCATGTACTCGTCCTGGAGAGCCTTACGCTCGGCTTCTGTAAGGTCATTGTCTTCCATCGCCTTGCCGAATTTCTCCCACCAGCCTTTCAGCTTGTCGGAATACAGCTCACCGATCTTGTTTGACAGCATCGCACGCATGAAATACTCGGATATGTCCTCCGCCGCGGCTGCGGCATCATACTTCATATCCATCAGGTTATCCACGAAACTGCTGTACATGCTGTCAAAGGAAATACCGGTGAGACCTTCATACAGCTGGTCGGTAAGTTCCTCCAGCTTGCCCGCCTGGTCGATATAGTCATCCAGCTTCTCGGTCAGACGACCTCCATATCCGCCCTTGCCGGTATCCTGGATCTGCGTCCACATGTCCACGTTACTGCGCAACTTCTTCATCTCCTCCGGACTTAGGTTCCAGATGTCACCGTTCCAGCTACGCCCGATCTGACCGCTCAAACGGTCAATCTGTTCCTGTGAGAAACCGCCCCAGTAATAATTCCAGCTGTGATGCGAACCGTGATAGCCGGCCTGCGACATGGCCATGTCCAGATAGTTCGAGTTCGTCTCCTGCTGGAGCCTGTAGGCATCCCGGTAGGCGGCCACGGACTTTGTACCCTTGCTCGCCTTGATCTCCTCCGTCAGGTCCTCGATAGCCGTCTGCAAGGTCTCGTTGCGCTCGGTCAGCCGGTCGATGGTTTCCTGGACCTCTTTGGCATTGCTTGAAGTCGTCCAGGAGGAAAATCCGCCCCAGGTCAATGCGTCGAATATCTTGCCCACACCGGAAAGCAGCGATTTTCCGATAGTCACAAAAAGATCACCGGAAAGCACATCGTCAAGAATACCGCTCACGGCATTGAACACCGCGTCGAGCAGGCCACCGATGACCACACTCAAACCATCTTTGAAAAGGTCTATAATACTTACAATCCAGCCGACAACAGGCACATCCTCAAGTGTTTCGGAAACCTTTCCGAAAGCCTCGCCCAGTTTGCCGTCCACTTCCTTGGCACCTTTGCCGAGTGTGATCAGGCCATTATACGCCCCGCTGATACTGCCGGAGGCAATCTGCTGCAATCCGTCCCTCACATTCTCCATACTGGTCTTCAGACCGGAGGCAGTATTCGAGAGGGACTGCCGGGCACTGTCAGCCGTTTCCTGCAAGGCGTTTATATTCTCACTCGCGGCATCGGCATTAGCCTGCGCCGTTTCCAGGGCTTGCCGGGCGGACTCCTTCTCCTGTTCGGTTCCGGACTGTTGCGCCTCAATGTATGATTTCTGGGCGGCAATGAGTGCCGTATAGGTGTCCGCATACACCGCCTGTGCCTCCTTCAGGTCTGAAAGGGCTTTCTGGTAGGCAGTAACCTCGGCACCCAGTTTCTTGAAACTGACCTTGCCGGAACCGCCCAAAGCCCTCTCCATCTGCTGGACGGCAGAGACAAGCGCGTCCTGGCTGGCATGGTCGGCATTTCGGAACTCGTCAGTGAGCATGTATTTTCTGGCATCCGCCAATACAGGCTTTATCATATCGGAAAACATCCCGCCGAATTCACCGAAGACAGTACCCCAGTCAATACGGGCTTTCAGTTCCCTGTCTCTTATACACATCTGACGCTGCCGACGATAAGGCTCGTGTAGATCTCGGT
>ENA-OZRM01000078-OZRM01000078.1-human-gut-metagenome-genome-assembly--contig:-NODE-78-length-19802-cov-7.933711_pt1 | contig 19802 bp, 10 predicted proteins | sample MGYA00243266_ERZ653939 | MGnify/ENA primary metagenome ERZ653939 (study PRJEB26926, sample SAMN06164410) | human gut metagenome | biome: ENVO:00009003; feature: ENVO:2100002; material: ENVO:00002003... | reverse complement strand
TCATGCCTAGTCTCGTGGGCTCGGAGATGTGTATAAGAGACAGGCTGATGGGGATACGCTCAAACTGACTGTGTCCCATGATAATGGCATCATAATCACCCGTCGCAATACGAGCGCAGAACTTCTTTCGGTTATGGGTCTCAAAGTCCTTTTTCGTGGTGACAAGGATGTTGGCGGAAGGATAGAGCCGCAGAAACTCCGAAGCCCACTGCTCGGTCAGGTGGTTCGGCACAACAAAGAGGGATTTCTGGCACAGCCCCAGACGCTTACTCTCCATGGCGGCAGCCACCATTTCAAAGGTTTTGCCCGCGCCTACTTCGTGCGCCAGCAGCGTATTGCCGCCGTACATCACATGGGCAATGGCGTTCAGCTGATGCTCCCGCAGGGTAATGGCCGGGTTCATGCCGCCAAAAACAATATGGCTGCCGTCATACTCGCGGGGGCGGGTGGAGTTCATTTCCTCGTTGTACTGGCGCACCAGAGTTCGACGGCGCTCCGGGTCTTTCCAAATCCAGTCCTTAAACGCATCCCGGATAGCCTGCTGCTTTTGGGCTGCCAGCGTGGTTTCTTTGGCGTTCAGCACCCGGCGCTCTTTGCCGTCTGCGTCCTCCACCGTGTCATAGATACGGACATCCCGCAGGTTTAAGGAATCCTCCAGAATCTTGTAGGCGTTGGCACGGCTGGTTCCGTAGGTGGTATAGGCTGCCACATTGTTCTGGCTTACAGAGCTTTTGCCGGTGATCTGCCACTCTGCTGTAAACGGGGTGTAGTTGACCTCGATATTGCGCTGGAGATAAAACGGCGTGTCGAAGGTCTCATACATAAACTGCTGGATGTACTCTTTGTCGATCCAGGTCGCGCCCAGGCGCACCTCGATTTCCGACGCATTCAGGTCTTTGGGCTGGGCAGCGGTAAGGGCCTCCACATTGACTGCAAAGGAAGGGTCCTGCTGTGCCGCCCGCTGCGCCTGACGCAGTTTGCGGCGTACATTGCCGGAAAGGTATTCATCAGCAGTCACATAATGGGGCGTTCCGTCCTGCTCCAACTGTCCCGGTACACGGAAGATTACGCCTTGCAGCTCTCCGGCCAGTTCTTCTTTTGTTTTTCCGGTAAGCTGGCTCATATAGTCCATATCCACGCAGGCTTTTTCCGAGATGGACACCGCCAGTGCTTCGCTTGCCGTATCCACCACAGCCACCGCCTGATGGGGCTTGATGGTCCGTTTGGTGAACATATCTGCCTTGCGTTCCAGCTTTCCGTCCTCGTCAATGACTTCCAGCGCACAGAGCAGGTAATAGGAAGAATCGTCTGAATAGGCCAGACGGTTTGCACGGTCATTGATGAGACCGTATTTGGCAGAAAAGCTGTCATAGAGGCTGTTCAGTTCCGCCTGCTTTTGGGTAATGGTGCTGTCCGGAACCGCTGCATCCATCTGAAGGTCGATCAGTTCCTGCACACAATCACGCAGTCCCACAAGACCTTTCACGCGGGCTTCGGCGGTGGCGTTGAGGTCAGGGCGCACCATACGGCTGTTTTCCCGGTAGTACACCTGCCCGTCTACAATGGCATAGGAATAGTTCTTCACATTGGGGTCGGCAGGAATGGAGGTGTCGATGGCTTCGCCCTCACCCAGCTCCGGCAGCTCGGCTTCCTGGTAGGTGCCGCGAATGTACTTCACGGCATCATGCAGCTGATCGGCAAGCTCCAGCCCCTCAATGGGATTCACGGTGTAGTCCATGCCATGGGCGGTGCTTTCCGGTTCCTGTCGGCCCAGCACCATTTCCGGGTGGTCCAGGAAATAGCGGTTGATGGCAAAACCGTCCTGCGTCTGTCCGGTCTGGGTCCATTCCGGCACGATGTCCAGCGGACGGTCACGCTTTTGCAGGAAAATGATGTCCGAAACGACCTCTGCACCAGCGTTTTTCTTGAAAGCGTCATTAGGCAGACGGATGGCTCCCAGCAGCTCGGCACGTTGAGCAAGATACCGGCGCACGGTGGAATCCTTGGCGTCCATCGTATAGCGGCTGGTGACAAAGGCCACCACGCCGCCGGGACGCACCTGGTCGAGTGCTTTGGCAAAAAAGTAGTTGTGGATGCTGAAATTCAGCTTGTCATAGGCTTTATCTCGAACCTGATACTGGCCGAAAGGCACATTACCAATGGCAAGGTCATAGAAATCTCGCCTGTCGGTGGTCTCAAACCCGGCCACGGTGATGTCGGCCTTGGGGTAGAGCTGCTTTGCAATCCGTCCACTGATGGAATCCAGCTCCACGCCGTACAGACGGCTGTTTCGCATTTTCTCCGGCAGCATACCAAAGAAATTGCCCACACCCATAGACGGCTCCAGAATATTTCCGGTCTCAAATCCCATACGGTCCACCGCTTCATAGATGGCCTGAATGACCGTAGGGCTGGTGTAATGGGCGTTGAGGGTAGAGCTTCTGGCGGCGGCATATTCCTCCGGGGTCAGCAGTTCTTTTAGCTGGGCATACTCTAAAGCCCATGCCGGTTTCTCCGGGTCAAACGCATCAGAGAGACCGCCCCAGCCCACATATCGGGATAGGACTTCCTGCTGTTCGGGGCTTGCCTGCTGTCTGGCAGCTTCCAGCTCTTTCAGCAAACGAATCGCATTGACATTTGCCTGGAACTTGGCTTTCGGACCGCCTTCGCCCAAATGCTCATCGGTAATGCGGAAGTTTTTTGCATTGCGGCGCAGGTTAGCCTTGTATTCCTCATAAGATGCTTCCTCGGCAGCTTTGGCATTGGGGAAGGTCTGCCACTGGCCATTGACCTGAATGGAAACCGGGTGTTCATCCAACACTTCCTCAAAGGTTTTCTCCGGCTCAGTCACAGGGGCTGGTGGCTCCGGCTCCTCGATATGCAGTCGTTCCACCACCATATCATAAGGCAGATTGTTCTTATCGCCCGGATAGACGGCCATGATCTCGGAATGGAAGGTCGGGGATTCGGTAGCCGGTTGGGGCTGTTCCTGTCCAAAACCGTCCTGCTGACGGGCATACATCCCGCGCAGCAAAGACGCAACTTCATCCCAGCGGAAATACAGCATAGCCAGACGCTTTTCCTCTGCATCCATGACTTCCAGTTCTATGCCCTGTGCCGTGGTACGGTAATCGGCAATATCGCCGGTCTCCAGATTCAGTGTCTCGATCTCACCGGAATAGGCTCTGCTCAGCCAGTAGGCGATCTCGCTGTTGCTCCTGCCGGATTGCAGCAGCGTGGAAATCTGCTTTTTATCCGCTTCATCCATCAGTCCATGAGCCAATACATCCCGCAAGTCCTGATCTGCCTTGTCCGGGTCAATAGGAAGAAACTCGGTATAGTAAGCATTGCGGCGGTCTGCCCGAAGCAGCTGCTCGAACTGTTCTTTGCGCTCTGCCCGGTAGATGGGATATACCATCCCGGTGGGCAGAAGCTGTACGGTGTCCTCCCGCAGCTCTGTGATCTGATAGGCGTCATCCTCGATATACACGGTATCGCCCACGGCATAGACCGGGGCGGCTGGGTCATAGGAGGTTCTTTGCGGAATTGGGCGGCGAACTGCGTCATATTCCTCATCGGAAATGGAAACTTCGGAAGTCTGCTCTGTCTCGGCATCTGCGATCTGCTCTGCATCTGACATCACCTGTTGGATAAACGGGGCATTGTCCAGTTTTTCCGGGTCTGTCACCTGTCCGTTGACGATCCCTCTTTCTTCCAGAGCTTCCCGGATGGCGATGGGGTCGATGTTGTCAAAACGGTTCTGTTCTTCTTCGGTATAGAACCGTTCCTCCTGAATGAGCTGGGCAAGCCTGCGCTGTACCTTCGGCCAGGGCAGCTGCGTTTCCTCCGGGCTGCCGACACGGACAACGAACAGGCTGTTGCTGTTACTGCCGCCGTATTCCTGAGCCAGCCATGCGGCGGTATCTTTTTCTCTTGCATGCTCTTTCATATAGCGGACAACAGCGTGTTTACTCTCGATATTGCCGTTCCATGCACAAAGGGCAGTATCAATATCTTCCTGAGAAAGAGGGCGCAGAAGCTCATGGAGTTTTGGATAGGTTTCGTCAATCACTTCCCGGTGTAAACGCTGGCGGAACTCCGGTATATCCGAATAGAGTCGGATCAGCTCCATATCTTTAGAACCAAGGACTGCACGGCGCACAGCGGCATTACCCTCGATGACAGCATTTTCACGGTCAGAATGCCCGCAGGCATTGCGGTATGCGGCATCCTCGGAAATAGCGGCAGTCACCACAGGCTTATACTGCTCAAACTGCTCCCCAAGGGTAGGCTTTAGCGTTTCTTCCTCCATCTCCGGCTGCTGGGCTTGAATGGCATCTTCTTCTGCCAGTTCCTTTTCAGCCTGGATTTTGTCATACTGCGCCTGTTCCTGTTCGGTAAGATAGCGGTCTTTCTGGACAAGTGAGGTAATGCGCTTGGCAACCTTTTCCCAGTTCAAGTAAACATCCGGGCAGTCCTGCTTTTTATAGTGCAGTCCTTTCCCATCGTGATCTTCGCCGCTGTGTGTTGCGCCGGACAAGGCATGAGAGCGTCCGCCAATGCCATACTCGTCTTTGAGGAATCTCACTTTCTCCTTATCCGTATGGTTTGCCATGAAGAACGCATAGATACGGCCTTTTCCTCCGGCGAAACTACTTCCGCCGGTCATGGCGGCGTCGATCTCATCCTCGGTAATAAAGTGCTGGACGGTTGGCACTTGGGAAAGCTCTGAAGAAAAGGTCCTGCGGGGCAGGTCAAGGTCCTTCAGGTTCTCCCAGATCTCCCTCGGTCTATGATAGTGAAAACGCAACAGGTCACGGTCCTGCTGATAGGCAGTCCAGAAGGCAGCGTATTCTTCCTTGAGGGTCTGGCGGAAAGCCGGGTCACTCAGCTGCTCCGTCAGGCGGCGGGTCTCCTCTGGGAAACCATTGCCTTTGATCTCTGACAGGCAGGACAAATATCCGGCTTCTCTGGCACCCTCACTGAGATCGTGATACAAATACCAGAGCTTTTCTGCAAGGAGGGAGCGTTCATAGCCTGCCACTTCTGCAAGCTCCACATTGGAGGCAAACTGGCCGCTCTCCAAAAGCTCCCCGATACGCTCTGCGGCGCTCTCCCAGGAAATGACCTGGGCAGACCTGTCATAACGGACAGACTTCCCATGGGAAAGATGGATACCATCCTCGGCATACCATGCGCTCACACTGCCAAGGCCATTGCCGCCGTGGTACAGCGTTTTCAGTATCTCGGCAATCTCAGCGGTGGTTTTCTGCTTTTCAAAGGCTGCAACCACACGCTCCCTTTGACGGTCTGTATTGCCGCCCAAACGCAGCACATGGTCGATGTCATTTTGGGCAAAAGAAAAAGCAGAGGATGTATGCGCTACATTCTCTGCCTCATCTATGGATTGGATCTGTTCCGCTTCGGAGAGGAACAGGTTTAGAGTCAGCTGTTGATAAGCTCCGCCATCAGGATCTCCTCTGCCTGGGCTTTGCAGTTGTTCATCAGCCCCACCCACTTCATGGGATCGCTGGCTTTCAATTCCTCGGTGGCTCCCGCTTCTTTCGCCAGCTGGGGCATCATCTGCTCCAGTCTGCTCTGGGCGGTCTCGTCGATCTCCAGAAGGTGCTGGTACAACTTCTCGTTCAGCAGCATCTGGTTGTAGAGGATGGGACGGTGTTCCTTCAGGTAGGTTTTCCTCATCCTGCCGTACTTGCCCAGGGTTTTCTCCGGCTGCTGGCTCAGCTTCAGGTCGGGAATCAGATAGTCTCCGTTCTGGATATAGGTCATGGGATTGTTCATCTTGTTTGCTCCTTTCTTGGTTGGCTTCGCGCTCTGCATTTCGGACGGTAACGCCGATCTGCCGCAGCACCTGCTGGTTGATCTGGCTGACCGCTGTTCCCAGCGCCCCGATGGTGGACGGGGTGTTGAAATCAAAGATCGCCATGAAATCTTCGTGGTCGAAGTAGCGTTCCGGCTCCAGTCCACAGCGGGACATCAAAGCGTAAGTGATACTGACGGTGGCTGCTGCCTTGAACTGTACTCCGATGTTAAACTCATCATATTCCTCCAAAAAGGAACCGTCAACGATATAGAAGAAGTCCTGCTGATGCTCCGTCCAGTATTCCTCAGCCAGTTTTCCGGCTACCTCGGTGAGCTGTCCGGCAAGGTCATCACCGGAAACATCATAGGTGCGCTCAAGCATGGCCTGCACCGAATCCAAATGGCGCTCCTCCAGCTGCCACAGCCAGGGAGTGCGGGAATGTTCACGGGTTCCGGTGTCGGAAATATCAAAAACATAGCGCAGGCGGGGCCTGTCCCCGGAATCGTCCACCAGAGCAATTCCCTTGGAGCCGCGCCTTACATACCGGCCCATCTTTTCATTCCACAAATCGTACTCTGCACAGGCGGTGGCGTCCGGACGCTGGGCGTAGATCATCAACTGCTCATGGAACGGGTACTTGTAAAGGCGGGAAGCAGTGGTGAGAAACCCTGCCCATTCCTGCCAGCTCCCCGTGAGCTGCGTTGTTACCTTCTCCGCCATCTGTGCATATAGTTCAGCTTTGGTTGGCATAGTGTTCTGTCCTCCTTTCAGTTTTGGGGTAAAAAGGTGGGGTGGCATATTGCCACCCCATCCCTGCGATTATGGTGTTTACTGGTCAAAATCCGGATACAACTCCAGCTCGGCAAACTCGGCATCACTCATGGCCTGGAGCTTGCCCAGTGCGCTGTCTGTCAACTCCCGCAGCTCGGTTTCCTCCGGGGCCAGCTCGCCGCGCATCTCACGCAGGCTGTCGATCAGTCCGGTGCGGCTGCCGGTATTGTAAATGCACATCAGGTTCATTTCCTCAAAAGTAAAGTTTCCCATATCAAATCTCCCTTTCCGCACTCTTTTTTGGCGCTATCTTTTTGTGTTCTGCCTTGGGCTGGCTTTTCAGCTGCTCCATGACGGACTTTTTCTTTTCCCGTTCCTCCCGATGGGCAGCGGCAGCCAAATCCATGAGGGAAATGGGCTGACCGTTGCGGGCCTGCTGTTCCAGCTCTGCCACCGTAGGCTCTTTTGCGCCATTGTTGATGATACCGTCGATCATGCCGTAATCGTCCTCCACGGCCATCTCCGCATTTTTCAGCGGATTTTCCGGCAGGAATCCGGGGATCTGGGTAAAACCAACACTGTCACAGTAATGACAGGATACCTTACCGTCCTGCTTGATCGCAACGATGTCACTGACACTCATAGAAGGACTGTGAAAATCCGCCGGCTTTTGCAGATTAAACTGCTCATATAGTTTTTCCAGCTGCTCCGGTACCGTGCCAGACTCCCTCAGCGGAGCTGTGTAAATGAGGTCATAATTGCTGCGGTCTATGGAAATGTCATGGGACTTTAACCAATCCAGATTCATAAAGCGCACATTCTGCGGATCGTCACGGCTCACCTGATAGATAGCAAAGCAATCTCTGTTCTGGGATAGAAATGCCTGTTCGCGTTCCTGCTGATGTTCCTGACGCTCCATGACCTTTTCGTGGAACTGAGGGCTTTTCTCCCATTCCTCACGGTCCACGCCAAAAAGACCGCCATGATCCATGATTTCCTGCGGGTCAAACACCATGCTCTCCGTATTGTCCTCATGCAGCACATAGACGGTCAAACCGGCGGCATCCAGTTCCAGCGCCCGCTCTCTGGTAACAGGGAACATTCCATCATAGGAGTAGCCGTATTCCTGCATATCTGGTGTGGAGACCTGCTCATCCGGCATGGGGTATTCATCCAGTGCCTGCTCCTGTGCTTCCGGCAGTTGGGAAGAAGCAGCCATCTGACTGACCTCTGCCTGCATCTGCTGGTAGGCAGCTTCCTGCAAGGTCTCAATCATGGACAACGGTGCGTATTTTACCGAGTCTCTGCCCAAATCGTTGTCATCACAAATCTGGAGAACTGCCTTCATGCGGGAAATCTCCGGCATATCCAGCTGACCACCATCCAGCTCTTTCATGGACGCGGCATCGTAAAGGGTATAGTCCCAGCCGCTGTCACAGGATTGGATATGAAGATAGGTGGCATCGTCAATCAGAAACAAAGCCTCCTGCTGGTTGGCATCCGCCCCCAGCACTTCCATTTCTGGCATTGCCGTAGCCAGTTCCTTTACCGCTTTTTGCACCAGAGGATTATCACGGTAATAGTCGATTGCCTGGATGGTGTCCAGGTCAATGGTCTGGCCGGTCAAAATCGGAAAAGGTCCTTCATAGTCGCTTCCGTCTTTCAGCTCAAAACCAATGCCCTTGATCCCGTTCATTCGTTCTGCCGGAATCTCCTGATAAATGCGGATTGCTTCCTCCAAAGACAGGTTATCGTGGTATTCTCCGAGGTTTGGAAATTCCATGCACTCTGCTACATAGTAGGTCAGATCGCCGGTCTGCTGTCTATCAGATACCTTAGCGGCATCTTCTGGCTGCTCTATCGGGGCGGGTTCCGGCTCTACCTTTGCATGAGGGTCGATTCCGCGCTCTTTGCAGATTTCCTTATAGTGGCGCTCAATGTCGGAGATCAAAGTGCCGGAGGTTTTGTTGATGGTCTCCAAACTGGCTCTCAGCTCTTTCAGCTCTTTGCCCTGGCTCCAGCTTGCAATATAGCCGAAGCTGTTTTCTCCGGTCTCGATGCCAAAATACTTGCAGACCGCATAGGAGATGCTTTCAGCCTCCACTTCCTCCGTGTGGCGGTTTTTGATTGCCCGTTTTTCTGCGGTTGGATCTTCCTCAACTGCAAGACGCCATTCAAACTGATTTTCGTCCACATAACGCCAATCCATATCAGAAGCAAACTGTTCGGCTTCTTTTTCTGTGGCAAAATCCAACTTGAAATCATGTTTGGTTCCACCTTCACTCTCCTGCACAACCTTCCATGACGGTAGCATTTCATATTTTTTAGGGTCATGGAGCTTGCTGTGGGCAATCTCGTGTACTGTGGCTGAAACCGTCTGCACCTCGCTCATGCCCTGACGAATGGCAATTTTCTGATGATCGGCAGAAAAATAGCCGTCCGTATCGGCGGCCATTGCTTCAAAAGTAATCGGCACCGGTGCGCTGCGGCGCAGGGCCTCCATGAATGCCTCATAATTTGGCACATTGCCGGAAAGGGAGGAAGCAAGCTCCGGCAAAGGTTTCCCGTCGGTCTGACTCACATCAAAGACCTTGACAGGGCGAAACATGGGAATCTCGATTTCTTTTTCCTCTGTGACGATCTTTCCGTCTTTATCCAGAATCGGAGCCTTGGTATCTGGGTCCAGCTTCTGCTCCTCGATTTTCTTCTTATACGGTGTGGGAGCGATGATGGTAATGCCATGCTCGCCCTTTTTTACATGACGCTCAAACTGGTCTTTCCACTTATTGTATCCGGCTACCAATGTGGCGTCCGGCTTCTGCATATAGATGAGCATGGTGTTGTTTACCGAATAGCGGTGAAATCGGGACATGACGGACAGATAACGCATATACTTTTCGCTTTCAAACAGTTCTTTGATACCCTGCTCGATGCCATCTGTGATTTCCCTTAGCCGTTCTCGGTTGGTGGGTTTATTCTCAGCCATGATTTTCAATCTCCTTTCCAAGTGTGTGATTTCTGCTGTGTGTTCTGCAATCCATGCCTTTTGTTCTTCTTCACTTTCATAAAGAAAAAGATCCAGCAGGTACTCTACATAGGTTTTCTTCTGGATTGCTTCCACAAAACGGGGGTGCGACTCTTCCTCCGGTGTCCGGGGAGAATTGTTGGCCTCCCATTTTTTCAGCAGATAGTAGTAATCGGACAGTACACGGTAACAGCGCTGTCGATCCTCCCGAAACTTCTGTGCCTCGGTTTTTTGTCGGACATATCTCCTGCGGGGAAGGGCCTGACTGTCATAGATCAGGCCAAAGTCCTGTGCCAGTTTCTCCGCCGCTTCTTTTGGGGAGAGGTCAAAGAGCTTTGCGGTAAAGTCGATCACATCCCCATCTTCACCGCAGCCAAAGCAGTGGAATCGCTGGTCTACCTTCATGCTGGGGTTCTTATCATCGTGAAAAGGACAGCAGGCCATACCAGTTCGCCTGACTTTTATCCCATAAAACTCTGCCGCTTCTCTGGTGCTGACCGACTGCTTGACTGCTTCAAATACATTCTCTGCCATGTGCCTTTAACTGCCGGACTTTTTCACAGGGGGCTGGTATCCGGCGGCTTTCGCACGCTCACTGGCAGCTTTGCGACGCTCGGCGCTGTATGGCTCCCGAACTGATACACACCGCTTGGGGACGGTAAAGTTATGGGCGTCCTTTCGGGTGATCTGGTCGGGGTGCTTTTTTGCCAGCAGTTCCAGCTTCTCCATCAGACGGGGATCGTGGGTGTAGACCTCAGCCATTGGTTCTGCCTGGTTATAGAGGAGAATGGTTTCCCGTTCCACTAAAGAGAGCTTCATCGGCTGCCTCCTTTCCGCTGGTCAAATTCCAGCTTGAAGTTGGCATACTGTCCATCGTCCTCCAAAACCACAGTGGCATCGTAGGTCTTGCCGGTTTTCTCCGAATATAGCCCCGTCACACGGACACAGCCATCGTTCAGCAGCGCAGATACCACAGCTTTGGTCGGCTCTTTTTTCTTGGCAGCCCACCATTTGTTGTTTTTCCAGATTGCAAATTTGCAAGAATCATTCTGACAGAAGAAGCCTTTTTGCAGTTCTGCAACTTCACCGCCGCAGCGAGGGCATTTGCCCACCACCTCACGGGGCGGAGTGAACAGGTACTCAGTTCCCTTGATGATCTGATAAGTCCCCACCAGATCTTTCAGCATGGTGCTGATCCCGGCCAGAAATTCCTCCGGGGAAAGCTGCCCGCGCTCGATCTCTCCCAGGCGGTACTCCCACTCGGCAGTCAGAAGCGGCGATTGCAGTTGTTCCGGCAGCACTGTGATAAGGGAAACTGCATCGTGGGAAGGGAGAAGCTGCACCGTTTTCCTGCTCTTTTTTCGTTCCAGAAAACCGGCAGATACCAGCTTTTCCAAAATACCGGCACGGGTGGCCGGTGTACCCAGACCTTTTCGCTCGGCATCCTCCGGCATATCCTCTTTTCCGGCAGTCTCCATCGCGGACAATAGGGTGTCCTCCGTAAAGTGCTGAGGCGGACTGCTTTTGCCTTCTTTGACGATTGCCGCAGCAACCGAAAGGGTCTGTCCTTCGGTCAGCTCCGGCAGGGCTTTCTCTACACCCTCTTTTTTCGGCTCTGTATCCTTCATTTTGGCACGATAAGCGTCCTCCAGTGCTTTCCATCCGGGGTGCTTCACTGTTTTTCCTTTTGTGGTAAACTCCCCACCGGCACACGCTGCAATCACAACGGTTTCCGAATAGATATGGGGCTGGGCTACGGCGCACATCAGACGCAGGGCCACCAGCTCCAGCACCGCTTTTTCTCCCGCAGGAAGGGCAGAAAGGTCTGCATCCTTGAGATTTCTGGTAGGGATTACTGCGTGGTGGTCGGTTACTTTCTTATCGTTGATTACCGTCTGCGGATCACAGGTAATGGCGATTCCTTTGCGAAACGGCATAGCATTGGCAACCAGATTCACCAGCACCGGCAGGCTGTCTGCCATATCGCCAGTCAGATAGCGGCTGTCAGTACGGGGATAGGTGCAGAGCTTCTTTTCATACAGGCTTTGCAGATAGTCCAGGGTCTGCTGGGCTGTAAATCCAAGCAGGCGGTTGGCATCTCTTTGCAGAGTAGTCAGGTCATAGAGGGCAGGCGGCTTTTCGGACTTTTCCTTGCACTCCACCTTTTTGATTGTGACATTTACACCCTGACAGGCTTCTTTCAGCTGCTCAGCAGCAGCCTTATCCGCCATGCGCTCCCCGGATACGGTAAGACCGGGCAGCTCCAGCGCCACGGTATAAAAGGGAATCGGCTGAAAGGTGTCGATCTCAGCTTCTCGCTGGACAATGAGCGCCAGTGTTGGGGACATCACGCGCCCGATGTTGAGGGTACGGTGATACAGCACGGAAAAAAGCCTTGTCGCATTGATCCCCACCAGCCAGTCGGCCTTGGCACGGCAGAGAGCAGCATCCCGAAGTCCGTCATAGTCCGCACCGGGGCGCAGGTTTGCAAAGCCTTCCCTTATGGCGGAGTCTTCCATCGAAGAAATCCAGAGCCTTTTCATCGGCTTCTTGCAACCTGCCAGCTCATAGACGCTACGGAAGATCATCTCGCCCTCGCGTCCGGCATCACAGGCATTTACCACTTCCGTCACATCCGGGGCATTCATCAGCTTTTTGAGAATATCAAACTGCTTTTTCTTATCTTTTCCTACCACCATCTGCCAATGTTCCGGCAGGATAGGCAGATCATCATATCGCCACTTGGCATACTTTGGGTCATAGTTGTCTGCATCCGCAAGACCGGCCAGGTGGCCCACGCACCAGCTGACACGCCAGCCGTTGCCCTCCAGATACCCGTCCTTACGGACGGTTGCGCCGATCACCGCCGCCAAACTCTGGGCAACTGATGGTTTTTCGGCAATTACCAATTTATGTTGAGCCATGATGGTTCCTCCTCTCTTTGAGCCATCGGGACATTTCCCGGTGACAGATACCTACGCAGGGTCTTCCATAATTCCCGCAACCATAGCAGGGGTGGCTGTGGGGTAAAGAAGGAGGACGGGAAGTTTCCTTCCCGCCCTCCGGCCTGCGTGTCATCATGCGTTCATAGGGACTGTCTGTGAATCGGGTCATTTCACGCTGTCCTCGTCATCTTCTTCTGTGCTGCCCCCGTCAGCGTCCGGCTCGTCCGACTCCTCACCCTCGGTTTCCCATTCCTCAGAATCTTCCTCTCCATAATCATAATCGTCCAGACTGTCATTGCCCTTGGTCTTAGGCTTATTCTTAACGAGCTTCAAGTAGGCAAACACGCCACCGCCACCAAGCAGAGCCAGCAAAAGGACCAGCGCAGCCGGGTTCAATCCGGCAGGCTTCTCTTTTTCCGGCTCCGATGTTTCTGCCGGAGGTTCCGGTGCTTTGCCCGTACATTTACTCTTATCAGTTGCGCAGACCGGGCAGGCCGTATTGACTGCCCCTGCTTCACATTTTGTTGAACAGCTGCATACCGCAGGCATCTCCTCTTTGGGTTTTCCATCTTCCATCAGCGCCGCAAGGTCTGCATCGTCCACCTGATTCAGAAAGTGAACAGCAGTCTTTTTATCCTCATTAGCCCTGTCGATCAAAATGTAAAAATAGTTGCCAGCCTTGGTGGTAACGGTAATGAGCTGCTTATTGCCACCAAAATCATCCACCAGAGCGGCATTGCCATCTGGTGTAAGTGCCGGTGCCGGTTCTGCTTCTTCCACAATCACATTGCTGTCATTGGTAGAATCCTCTGCCGGTGCCGCCGGAGCCTGTTCTGACCCCTGTGCGAAAGCAGGGATCGTAAAGCCAAATGCCACAACCATTGTCAGGCAAAGGGCGGAAAGTGTTTTGCAAATTCTTTTATTCTTCATAAGCGGTAACCTCCTGATTATTTGATTCCGACAGTGCTGTATCTCTGCCGTGGTTCATTCCACCGGAAAGCATAGCGTTCAGCTGTGCTGGAGTCATGCGTAACGCACGAACCATCTGAACGATTTCCAGATTCTCTGCCTCCGTTTTCTGTGCTTCCAAGGTCTTGAGCTTTTCCTGATATTCCGCAATCTTCTCACGGGTTTTCTCAATTTCCTGGTCGATACGTTCAATTTTGTTTTTTGCCATAACCGTTCACTCCTTTCCACAAAGTCTGTTACCAGTTCATCAGGCCATAGCCCTTAATGCTTTGATAATTCAGGTCATAACTTTTGATCTTGCAGGCATCGCCGGAATTTCCCTCCACGGTATAAACACGGCTGCCATCCGTACCGATCACGATACCCACATGGTCTGCTGTCCCATCCAAATCCCAATCAAAGAAAATTGCATCTCCGGGAGCCAGATTGTTATAGCCTCTTGCACCCCATTGTCCATGAGACTGGAACCACGGAACGCCCTGCCACTCGCAGCCTGCAAAGCGCGGCTCACTTTTTCCAGCCTGGTTATAACACCAGGATACAAAGCAGGCGCACCACTCCACGCGGCTGTCAAAGCCATACCAGCTCCAATAAGGATAGCCGCCCACATTGCCGACCTGACGCTTGGCCAGCTCCACCAACTGCGGATTTCCGGGACGGGTTCCATTTACAAACTGTACACCGGTCAAGTCCTCGGAATTGCTCATGTCAGGGGAACCACCGCCAAACAACAGCGGCTTATTGCCCATGGTCTGCCGGTAAACCTGATACATTTTCATCTGCTCCGGGGTCAGAATCTCCGACGCCACAGCGGAAATGGGCTTGCTGGTGAGTTTCACATTCAAAATGTAATACTCATAGGGGACTTCTTCTGAGGTGGTCTCGCCGGTCTCCGGGTCGGTGGAGGTCTCCGTGCGGTAGCGAATCTCCACTTCCTCAGTAAGCGTCAGCTGATACTGTGCTGCAAACACACGCGCCAGCTCTGCCTGAGCGCTCTGCCGGGTGTAGCCTTGCAAAACGGCAGACAGAAATGCTGCCAGCTCATGAGGGTCATGACCGATCATACCAAGGTCATAGCGATACTCGTCATACCCTGGGTGGCTGCTTTCTATGTTGTCGATTTCCTCCTGCAACTGGGCTTCTCTGGCTGCATAATCTGCCTCCACCGCCAGCATTTCCGGGTCATCCGACGGATAGGTGGTGCCGGAGAGAACGGAACCGATGCTCTGCGCCATCATGGAGCAGGAGGACATGGTATTCATCAGCATACAGGTAATGAGGAACAAAACCCCTGCCATCAGGAAACCCTTCTTGTGGCGCATGACGAATGCCCCTGCCTGCTGTACCTTTTCTTTTACCGTCCTTGCGGCTTTTCCGGTTTTGGATGCAGCCTGGGCGGTATTTCCGGCAGTCTGACCGGCGTGTTTGGCGGCGGCATACTGCTTTTTGATGACCTGCTTTTGCTGCCAGCGGGAAAGAGGGTTGCTGGCAAACTGGGGATTTTCCTGCAAAGATTTCTGGTACAGAACATTTACATTTGCCTTTTCCAGTTGACGCTCTGCCTGGGCTGCTTTGCGGTACGGCTTCAGCTTGTGGCTGCGATAGCCCTCCCGCACCAGATAAGCGCCGGTCTCCACCGCTTCCTCGGACTTGTGGGCGCTTTCCACGCCCACATTGTCCTGCTCTATTTCCCGGATCTCTTTGTGGAGCTTGCCTGCGACCAGATGGACGGGAGCTTCCCTGACTCCTTGAGAAACTTTGGAGGGTGGCTTTTTCTTGTCCTCAAAGGTCAGCTTCGAGGTCTTTTTTCCGGTATCCGGGTCAATGACCGTCTGCCTGACCTTTTTCTTTGGGATATTGGCCTGCGCCTTATCTGCTCTGGCCGCAGCTTTCTCCGCTTTACGGATCGGCTTTTCCAGTGCAGGATCAGACCGTTCCTCATCAGTAAAGCGCAGGCGCGGCTCTTTATTCAAACCATTCTCCCAGCATGAGGGAGGACATCATGTAGTGCAGCTCTGCATAAATGGCCATTCCCACAGGATCGTTGAACATACAGCCGGACAGGTAGGCATAAAACTGTGCCACCACATCGGACAGGATCTTCGCCTCTGTTCCTTCCAGAATCAGGCCGCCCATACCTTCTTTAGCACGAATGGCGCTCCAGACCTCTGCCAGACGGAGAAGCCCCACCTGACCGGTCTCATTCAGTTCGGCTGCCTGATCTGCCGCCGTGCGGCACTCCCTTACCGCATCGGCCATGACCGTAAGCAACTGGCTGCGCTGGGCATTTACCGCCCTGTCAAAAAACATCAGCGGGTTTTTATTCAAAATGTTGGGGTTCATCATCATTCATCCTCCTTCTTTTTCAGTTCCTGGGGTTTGGTGGTCATAATGCGGTAAAGCTCGGTATTCTTCGGGAAGTGATCCACGAAAGGCAGGATTGTAGAGCCATAAAACAGCAGGCCCTCGCCCTCACCGGAGTGGGTCACATAGCTAAGCTGGTGCGTGGAAATCCCCAGTTGCTTCGCCAAAATCTGACGGTCTCCGCCTGCCTGGTTAAGCATATACACGAAGTCCGAGTTTTCAAAGATGTTCTCTACCTCGCGGCTGCTCAAAAGGTCTTTGACATTCTGGGTGATACCTGTCGGAATACCGCCCCATTTTCTGAATCGCTTCCAGATTTCCACCGTATAGGCGGCGGTCTGCTCCTCCTTCAAAAGCAGGTGCATCTCGTCGATGTAGTAACGGGTGGACTTGTGGGCGGCACGGTTGATGGTAACGCGGTTCCACACCTGATCCTGTACCACCAGCATACCGATTTTTTTTAGCTGCTTGCCCAGTTCCTTGATGTCATAGCAGACAATCCGGTTATCAATGTCCACATTGCTCTGGTGGTTGAACACATTGAGGGAGCCGGTTACATAGATTTCAAGAGCCGTAGCGATATACTGGGCTTCCTTTTCTTCCTGCTCCCGCAACAGGTTATAAAGGTCCTCCAAAATCGGCATATTCTCTGGCTTTGGGTCATTGAGATATTCGTTGTAAACCAACCGTACACAACGGTCAATAATGGTTTTCTGCACCGGCTGCAAGCCCTCCTTACCGCCCACGATCAGCTCACACAAGCTGAGGATAAAGTCAGACTTGAGTGACAGCGGGCTTTCATCATCCGAATAGTCCAGATTCAGATCCATCGGATTGATATAGTTGGTTGAAGTAGGTGAGATCTTGATGACCTGCCCATGCAGACGCTCAACAAGAGGTGCGTACTCCGCTTCCGGGTCACAGATAATGACATCATCGCTGGTAAGCAAAAAGCAGTTGGCAATTTCTCGTTTTGCGCTGAAGGACTTACCGGAACCTGGCGTACCCAGAATCAGGCCGTTGGGGTTTTTCAGCAGCTTTCTGTCCACCATAATGAGGTTGTTTGACAGAGCATTGATGCCGTAGTACAGGGCTTCTTTCCCGTTCTGGAACAGTTCCTGCGTAGTAAAGGGCACAAAGATAGCTGTGGAACTGGTGGTCAGTCCTCGCTGAATCTCAATCTGATTGAGACCCAGAGGCAGACAGCTCATCAGCCCTTCTTCCTGCTGGAAGTCCAGCCTGGTCAGCTGACAGTTATACTTCTGGGCAATAGAGCCTGCCTGAAAGATGTTGTTGCCAAGCTGACGGGGATTGTCCGCTGTGTTCAGCACCAGAAAGGTCAAAAGGAACATTCTCTCGTTGCGGCTCTGCAAATCCTGCAAGAGTTTTTTCGCTTCACTGCCGTAGGTAGCAAGGTCAGATGGAATGATGTCCATGTCGTATCCGGCACGGACTGCTTTTTTCTGTTCCTCGATCTTGCTGCGGTCCAGGTCGGTAATCTTTCGCTTTACCGTTTTGATGGCTTTCACCTGATCCACCGACTGAATATGCATACTCACAATGAGCGAACTTTCCATATCCAGAAAATCAGCCAGCAAACGGTCATTCAGCTCCGGTGCGAGAATCTGCAAAAAAGAAACAGCTCCGTATTTCTTACCCATACGGAACTGCTTGCCGGTGCGGAACTCAAAGGAGCTTGGTGCAATAAAATCCTTTGTGGACAGACCGGAAGGAGCCAGCCAGTCCCATTCAAACTGAAACGGGAGTTGTTCATCCATGTGGAATACCGCATGAAGCTGAAAAAGCCTTTCTTTACCGTCCAGCGTTCTGGCAGCTACACCAAGACGCTTAAAGTTATTAAGTATATCGGTCTCAATACGCTCCAGACGGGGCTTGGCGGCTTTGATGCTGTCCGCGTCGATACCAAAGGTCAGGTATTTGGTCTTGATGAGACCGTTGTTACCTCTGGCCAGCTGATTTTGCAGCATTGTGGTGTATTCCTCGCGGATACTGTCAAAGGCGTCCCTCTGGGGCGGGATGGAAATGGAGTTAGCAAAGGTCTCCTCCGATGCCGCAAGGTTCAAAAAAGACAGTTGGAAATGAATCGAGCTGTCAAAATAATTGAGGAAATCACACCAACCCTCAAAGATTGCCGTCTTATCTTCGTTTTGGGAGAGTTGATAGTTGATGTCCTGAAACTGAATGATCTTTGTGTAGTGGCTGTCCGATATGCGGCAGATCCCGTCCGGCCACATCCGTTCATAAGGGATACTGTCCTGCGCAGATTTTCCTTTTTTGTCCGTGCGGTTAGCGCGGGCAATGGCCGCTTCAATCTGCTTCTTATCGGCGCGGGACAGCTTTTTCTTTGTCTTTACCGGCTGCACAGTTTTTTCCTCGGTTTTTCCGAATATCCGATGCAGCCATTTTTTTATTGCGGTGAACAATGTCATACACCTCCTTATCGAGCATTTCCTGCCGCTTTAATACGGCATAAAAGTTGTTGGTCTGGTAAGGTCGCTGCTTTGGACGGATTACAGCTACTTTGAGAATGTTGCCCACGATCTTTTCCAGGGGCTGTCCATGCTTTTCGTACATAGCCAGCATAAAGAAGGGCAGCATAACCAGCATCATACACATAGCCGCTACACTGTTTCCGGTAGGTTTTCTGAGCAAAAAGAAAAGCGGTACGCCAATAAGCGCTCCGCCCGTGAAACAGATAAGCTGCCGCTTGGTCAGATTGAACATGACCTTTGTTTTGACTTTTGTTAAGTCCTTGGGTACGGGTACATAAGCCAATGTGGAAACCTCCTTCCGTTTTAGTGCGCCTGAAAGACTGATTTGGCGAGACTGCCGGTTTTGAACAGCGTAAAACATAGCAGTACGGTGTAGCCCACGCAACTCCAGATTGCCATGATGATGTCATCTTCCAGAGCGATGTTCTGCACCAGCACAGCATAAATCGCCACGCAGACGATAATGAGAAACGCCTGAAAGCCCAGTGCCAGCAGGGATCGGAGGTAATTCTGTCCCATACCGCCCCATTCTTTGCCCATCATGGCAGCCATTGGAACGGGAGCCACCGAAGTTACAAGGTATATCTCGATCATACGGCCATAAATAACGATAAAGATACAGATATACAACGCCCACATGGTAATGCCAATAAAGAGGGATTGGAACCACAGTCCGAACAGCGGTCCCAAATCCATTTCCATCAGTCTCGGTTCCAGATCGGTCATAACTGAGGAAATGTCAATGGACGCATCCGAATTGATAATCCCTGCCGCCTGCGCCACCACGCTCTGCGCCATATCAAAGACGCCCATCACGATATTCCATGTGTTTGTGACAATGAGGATGGCGGCAGCTGATTTGAACACCCACTTGAAAATCATCCAGGTATCCACATCATGCAGGTTGTTCTTGTCTGCAATCATCTGGATCAGGTCTACGGTCATCACGATAGCCAGGATCACACCTGCAATCGGCACCATAATGGAGTTTGACAGATTCTCAATCATATTGAAAATACTGCCATTCCATCCCTGTGGGGTCTGTCCTACCTGTACGGATATATCAGCGACCTGTTGGTTTACGCTGTCAAACATCCCCGAAAGGTTGCTCATAATACCGCCCACCAGCATTTCTTTCAGCCAATTCGTCAGGGCTTCAAGTAAGAAATCCATACGGTGTCAACCTCCTTTCCGCCGCCCCCGCAGAACTGCGGGAGCGGCAAGGATTTCATGCAGGAACGCTTAGACAGAGAACAGCCCGGAGAGCAGAGGTACAAGGACCATGCCGACTACGGCTACACCAGCGCCGGCCATGAGCTGCTTCATGCCCTGAGATTTGGCGCCAGGGTTGTCGTTGCCGTAACCTTCCAACAGGTTGATGACACCCCAGA
>ENA-OZRM01000053-OZRM01000053.1-human-gut-metagenome-genome-assembly--contig:-NODE-53-length-28317-cov-10.321209_pt1 | contig 28317 bp, 49 predicted proteins | sample MGYA00243266_ERZ653939 | MGnify/ENA primary metagenome ERZ653939 (study PRJEB26926, sample SAMN06164410) | human gut metagenome | biome: ENVO:00009003; feature: ENVO:2100002; material: ENVO:00002003... | reverse complement strand
ACGAGATCATGCCTAGTCTCGTGGGCTCGGAGATGTGTATAAGAGACAGGTATTAATTACATCTCTAACCATCTGGCTACGTACATTAGCGGCTTCAATATCTGGTGCCCATTCTGGTTTACCATCCGCCGCAACAAAGCTATTATCCACCTTAGAGTCAGAAGTAGAAAAACCTCGAATCTCGGTCGATAGCCCTTTTAATGTATTGGCACAAATTCTATTAACAATACTTACAATAGAATAAACTTTGCCATTATACATTAAAAATTGCGCTCTGTCTAAACTGCCGATAGGAGAACCTCCCGATACCAGCTATTCTCCAGAACCGCTAATCCATTCATTAAAGAAGGACGCTGCAATAGTAGACCGAATAGCATTATAAGCTTGATAGAATCCACCTTTACGTCCTCCGCCACTTAATCTATGAGCAATAACATTATATGCATATTGCTATCTATCTGGTGGTTCATTCTCTAAGAAAGTTCTTAAAGGAGTTCTACTAACAATATGGATATTTTTAGATTTAGCAGATTGCCATTTAATTGAAGCATTAGTAGCAATCTCAATGGTAGCTGTAGTACCATTCTATAGAGTAACCCCAAGATTAAATAATCCATTAGAGATAATATCTACTTTAGCTGTACGACCGGATTGAGCACCAACCGCAGTTCCAGATTGCTTAGTAGTAGGAATAGTACCCTTATCCCAAGTTAATTTACCACCAGATGATGCAATCAAAGAATCAAATGCCTAATCTGCATTATTTGAAATTTCAAATAATACATTCTTCATCATTCGTTCAGCTAAAGGTTCGCCAATAGCTCTAGAAAAGATATTGGCAATTGTAGAGGCAAAACTTTGAGTAGAGACAGAGCCATTAGCAGATAGATTTTTTGCCGCTGTACTTAAATATCCTATAACCTATGATGCAATACCAATCGTATTTAATGACACTAAAGATACAACATCATTATAAGTAGTTTTGCCCTCAAACACTTTCTATAAAGCTGCAAAAGCTCTCAATTCGCTCTTGTTTGGCGTAGCATTTACAAGGTCTAATGCTTGTTTAATATAGTCAAAAAACTTGGAAGCATCATCTACTGGACCGTTAAGTAGCATAGAATTATACTGATTAGATATATTCGTAACCGCATCTTCATACGATCCGCCGTCTATAACGCTACTATATTTCTCCATGAGTAGGTTGTTCATAGCTGCCGTAATACTATCAAGAGTTTCCTCCATAAGAGGACCTTCGCTTAAAGCTTTAATAATCTATACACTAGATCTCGCAGCAGTGGTATCTTGATTCATCTGCGCTATTAAAGCTTGAGCCTGCGCAGCAGATGCGGCTCCACTGGCTTTCATATCATCAAGAATAAGCTAGGTCTTATATTTATACCAAGCCGCGGCAGGTGCGGCCAGGTGCTATGCTGACTATTGTTTATAGTGGATATAAAAATGATCGACGTATGCATCAACATCGATCGGCATACTCATGTCACCAAGATTATGTTTCTTTTGATGCATGGATGCGGATTTTGGTATTCTAGCCATATCTCCTTTACCTCCAGATAAAAAGAAAAAGGGAGGACATTAAGTCCTCCCTTAAACTCAGATTAAGTCCTCGTCTTCATCCTCTACAAAGCTCAGTCGCTTAGCAGCAGATTGGGTTCGGACTGGTTCTGTATTTTTTAACTCCGCGTCATGTCCCTCCGGAGTGTTTATTCCCCCACTGCTGTGCAGGGCTTTCTGCTCTCCTCAGATGCAGCGACGTCATCCATAACAACTTGGATAGCAGCAAGAACTTTCTTGGTAAGATCGAACTTGGTATAGCCAGGGAATGCGTCAACCACAAAGCTGAAAGTAGAAGGATCACCGCTAGATGCCATAGAGAAGGTGAAGTTAGACTGGACCTTACCATTAGGAATTACAAATTCCGCAGGCATATCAAGACCAGTATTCTCATCACGGAACAGAGTAGAAGCCTCAATATAGAAGTTCTGACCCTTAATCTCTGGGGTGATTTCGATTAGCATTGTGTTAGAAACCTTTTTGATGTAGTAGTCAACAAGAACAATCTTGCCAACTTCAAGATCCTTATGTCCAGCTGCGCCATCAGCATAGCAGGTAATAGTGGTCTTACCATCGCCATAAACAACAGCGGCAGGGACGCAAGGTTCAACATCAACAGTACCAGAATCGCTTAATACCATGCAGAAGATATCTGCATTAGCATGCTTGTAATCAGCTGCAGTGCCAGTACCAGGAGTACCAGTAGCAACACCATTCCAGCAAGCAATCTCTGGAATTTCAATAGTATTCTTAGCAGTTACCTGAACCTGAGAAGTCATGTGGACATAAACAGGCTTTTCGGCAGTAGCAGTAGCTAGACCGGCACCAGAAAGAATAGCCAAGCTCTCTGGACTAATAAGAGCATCTTCCATATTGAAGGTGAGAGTACGCTCGCCTTCCCATGCGATCAAACGAGTGTTACCACGTCCACCAGTTGCATAAACTGTGGTAGAAGCGCCCTCAAGGCTAGAAGTCTTTAGAGAGTCGAAATAAATGACAGGCTCATTCTTATAGAAAGTGCGGCCGCCGAGAGTCATCTTAGACTTAGCACGGAATGCTACGTCGCAAATTTCGCGTACGCCAAATCTCATAGTATATTTCCTCCTTATTTATTGGGATGTAATTCTTTCATCCAAGATTCAACTTGTTTATCGGGCTTCCCGCCCGCAAGTCTAACTTTAAGGTCGGTATCCCATTCAACATAACCCGTATATCTCTCCATTAAATCAAATAATTGAAACATATTTAATGCTCCACATTCACTTAATGAAATAACTTTGGCTACTGTTAAAATAGAAATATAACGAGTTAGAACGCTTTCATTACTTGCTCCTTTCTATTCAGCAACCTTGCGGCGATTCCGCATGATTTTATCCGCAATTTCTTTAGCTCGATCATTGGCAGGATTATAAATAACATTCTCGCCCTAAAACAAACTATTTACGCATAAAACCTAGCGTATTACACTCTAGAAAATAGTAAAGTTACTATCATCTATCATTACTGTTTTAGCGGTCTCACCAACGATAGTAAGAATAATGCTATTCTTAGTAATCATTGCTGTATACTCAGGAAAAAGTAACTTAAGCAAAGTAATCAAAGCAATCTTTTTTTCTTTATCCTACGATTGCTCTAATACTTTCATCAATACTTGAAAATTAGTCAAAGACGCTAAAAGAGTTTCGTCCTATACTAATGACTCTTTCTCTAAACAGATATATTGAACAGCCATAAAAAACTGCTACTCACCCATGTAAGCTATATCTTTAATGGTCGGGACATGGACAGTTAATTGTAATTCAGGAATAGGAATATCAATCCCGGCCATTAAAGCTAGTCTATAGTCAGCCATTTACAGGATTTTTCTAGTCCTCATGACCTCTAACAGCTAGATAGGTCAGAGACACTCCCGCAAATTCTTCGTTATATACATAGGGGGTAGCAGATACAAACTCAAGTTCACCGATGCCGGTTAAGTGAGTTTTATCAAGCATGGCATCTATCTCTCCCGCGACCCTATAAGGGCGTAGCTCAAAGTCTCCTAAATCCCAGTTGTCATAGTGACAAATAATATCAATACCAAATGTATTATCTCGATATTCTGGATTCGAAGCGTTTCTAATGACAGTGCCATAAGTCAATCTAATATAGGTTTTTTCTTTACTATCAATCTTAATCTTTGGGACAGATGAAATCTGGTGACTAGTAAATAGTTCCTTAATCTGTTCTCCGTTTGGTAAAGGTTGAGATTGCCAGTCTCTTGTTTCATAAACTAATAATCTCAAGAGATTAGGATTTGATAGAATACGGTCGATAATAATTGCCGCGTCTTTAGGCATACCCAATAAACTAGACTTGGGGTACTCATATGAATTATGTTTCATGCGCGATCACCTCAATACAATGATTCAACTACAACGACCTTTTCTCTTACATCATTACCCTTTGTCCATTGTAATGTGAATTGACCACTTGTAGTTTTATTCCAAATCACTGTAGCTGTCTAATTTCCAGTTACCTGTAAACAGGCAGGTACATTTTCAAGTATCTTCCATTCTCCGTCCGCAATATCGACGGAGTAAGTAGCCGCAATTTTCGGCTTTATAAAAGTCTCACCGATAATCTTGCTATCAGGAGTAGGATTAGTAGGTTCAAAAACCAAACCATCCTTCATCTCTTTCTCAAAGTCATCAGTGGTATCATTCCAGTAATTCTCTTCCGCATTGACTTCGATAATATTTTTCATACTAATCGAATCTGGAGCTTCAACTCTCCAGCACTTTCCCGCAAAGATAAATTCTGAATATCTATCAAAAGCATGAAGTGTCTTTTCATTACGCGGCATAAGAATATTCAAACTTAGATTAGGAGTATCAATTCTCTATTGATTCTTTTGAATAGAGTTAATTTGTGTCTCCACAGGACCTCGAATGGCCGCATAAGTAGAACACCAATTTCCGTCCTAATCCTTGAAACGAATCTTATATCTACAGCGTCTTATTTCTCCTCTAAAGTAGGCATCTTCAGTAATCTCTTGAGTATAGATCAGCCAATATGTATTTGTTTTCTTCCATTCAAATACATCACCAGGTTCATAACCATGCTCATAATCAATAGAAACGATCTTGTCGTCGTAGTCTTGCTTTACCTTATCTGGATTGATAAGAGCGCGGATCTCTCCATAAACCCCCATGTCCGCATCTATACCAGAGGGGTCAATCTCAAGCACTTCTGTGTTTCTCTAAACCATCTCAATCGAAGCGGCTTGATAAGAATATAACAAAGCTCTATGTAAAGTGCGCTGTTTATCTTTGATCATGCGGTCTTCTTGATGAATACCGCCTTGCCACTCGAATCTCTTCCGCATTAATTCTAAATTAATCATTGCGAATCACCTGAGTTAATAGATCGATACATCTAAATACAGTCTTTCTATAAATCATAAAATCATTACAAGCATCTGAGGTTAAGCCCTCTAACTTTGATAATAAAATTAATCCTTCTACTTTATCCTTGTAAATATGCACCAAGCCAGAAATTTCTTCTAGCATAGTTTTTAGATGTGTCTCCCAATCTTCTCCATTTTCACGCATAGGAATTAACTTCCATAGTTGATTGATAAGTCTCTTCATATCTTGGTCGATAGTACTCATTGGAAAGTTAATATTATACTTATCCATCGAAAGTACTCGTTTCTCTAAGAGTAGACCAGTTAGACTTAATAGAGCCGTTATTATCAATCATCTTTCTGCGTTTATAGAGGCGTTGCATATGATGCGCCTAACGCTCAGCCTCTTTCTTAAGTTCCATTAATTTAGCGAGATGGTTTGCTTGAGAGGTCATTTTGAAATCGCTACCAGAGTATTTCATTCTCGTCTGTTCAACAGATGCCACTTGACGCTGAAGCCAAGTATTATACATTAGTAGCGCAAGAATGTTAATTTCTTCGGAAGTTAAATGGCAATTAAAAGTCTCACCATTCACGTCATAATCATAGAGTGGGAAACGCGGAAATTCAAATCCTGGGATAGCATCAAGTAAGATATTTAGCAAATCTTTCTTGGTGTCTTCCTCAGTCCACTCCATATACATATCATCGGTAATCTTACCGAAGAAACGGTTGTATATATCTTCAAAGGGTGTAGGATCCCCTTGAATTGGATACTTTTCATCCATGGGGATTACCTCCCTTATTCTTTAGCCTCCACGGGCTTTTTAATTGTAGTGGTAGAAGAACGACGTCCGGTTGCCGCAGGAGTGCTGATAACCTTTTCGCTCTTCTTCTCGTTCTCGTCAGGCTTCATATTTTCGATAGCTTTGCTCACATCAAAACCAAGCTGGGTTTTAATAGCTTCTCTCTTATCGTAGTCATTTAATGGTTTGCTAACAGCGTACTGCTTAATAAGATCTTTTGTGCCATTAGGAGCGAAATCAAGAGCATCCTTAAATTCATCAATAGAACAAGATTCCATCCAGCTGGGAATCTGTTCCTCAGTCAGATAATACTCTGGTTCTACATCCTTATTAAGTAAATGATGAAGAATTTCATCATCGTTAATAAAGAGATAATTATAGATAAGTTCTTTTCCGCCGCCCATCATAGACAGAGAATCTAACTCATCAACCTTGATATGCTTAGTTTCATGGGGAGCGAACTCTCTGCGGACGCCCAATTCGGGGATATTATAAATAACAAAGCCTGCGCTCTTGTTAGTGACATTACACTGGTCTTTCATAATTAAAAACTCCTTTTTCTCAAATAATGAATTAAAGGGGATAGGGATATATCCCTATCCCCTCGAATAGTTTATTGAATTACGTCAAGCTTGCCCTGAAGCTGAGTATCAACGTAAGAGAAGATGTTGTTAGTCATCATAACGCCAACGCCAACCTTGCGGTAGACCTGGATGTCACGAGACCAGTCATCATTATCATTACGCTCACGAACGTGAGTGGTACCCTCGAAAGCAACCTTAACAGGCTTCTCGCCAGCGCCAGAAGGAATAACCCAAGCATAGCCAGGATCGATTACCTTACGGCTGTTGGTTTCATCCTCAAGAGTCTGAGGAAGAATTACAACACGAACACCCTTATAGTTAGCAAGATAACCGGTGTTCCAACGCTCGTTACGAATCTCGTCAGAAATCCAGCCCTCAGCAGGAACAATCTTTACTGCAAATTCACGAGTGCAGTAAATAGTAGGAGTGCCATAAGCACTTGCGGTAGTAACAAGACGGTCAAGACCAGTCTCATCGAAACCAGCAGCGCTTACACGGTTAGCAGCGGGAAGTTGATCAATTGCGCCCATAAGAGCCTGAGCGATCTCACGATAAATGAGTTCGTCCATGCCATCCATAATGATCTGAGTGAGTTCAGCGAAGTTCACACGACCGTCAAGGAACTCTTCGAAGCCAATCTGAGCGGCTCCGCCGATAGCACTGGTACCAACTTCGAAGCTCTCAGAACCGAGCTTGAAGGTCTCGTATACGCCGGCAAGACCGACACGAGTGATGAACTGCTTAGCGCGAGTCTTACCAGTTCTACGCTTAAAGACGGGGCGATCACCCTGAGCGAATGTCTGAATCTCAGCAAACTGACCATAAGCGTTGATCAGACGATTAGGAACGATATCGTCCATAGTCTGCTCCATGAGAGAGAATACCAAACGCTTATTCTGCTCATAAAGCTCTTCAGTACCAACGAGAGCGTTGAGTTCACTACGAAGAGTCTCGTTCATAGCGCTGTAAGAGAGATTCTCGTTATTATAAGAGAAGTTAGTAGAAGGAGTAGCGTTAGCTACATTCTTCATTAACTGTAGTAAATTAGCCTTATCCATTATTTTAACCCTCCTTTATCAACCAATGCGCTGAACTTTAACGCCAGGCTGTAAGTCAGGCATGGTGTAAACCTTTACAACCACGAACTTAGGATCTTCGTCTCCGCCGGTTGCGGTTTTACCTTCATCCTTAGTTAGATAACCATCAGTATCAATTTTGAGCTGATCGCCAACACTTAGAGAGCCAGCTTCAGCCTTAATTGTATTAGTAGTCCAAATGTCGCCGTTAGGGACAGCGATAACACGAGGAACCATCTTAGTGCCATCTGGCATTAGCTGAGGATAGTTAAAAGTCTCAACTTCCTTCTTGAAAGCAACGTTGCTACCCTCGCGGACAGCCTCACCAGTATAATCAAGAACGGTTTTAAGATCGGACTTAGTCTGACCGATTGGGCTATAGACACGAGCATTGTAGCGGTCCTTAATCATAGCGAAATCAGCATCAGTCTCGCGATCCTCATAAATCTTTACTTCATTGAAAACCATGCGCCATGGACCTGCACCATCAAAGTCACAGACACCCTTGGCATAATCGTATTTTACGAACTGGCCATTCTCAAGTAGCTCGATGCTTGCCGCTGCGGGAAGCTGAGCGTACACCTGGCCATTGCGCTTAGCGGACATATGGTTAGGTTCAACCTGGCCATATCCGTAAGTTACAAAAGTAGCGTTACCTAAACGCTTTGCACTCTTAGCCATATTATTTAATCCTCCTTATAGCTTTTTCGCGGTTTCGCGAACTGCCTTAATCCACTCTGGGACATTATCATCAGCGGGATTTTCAAGATTAAACAATCCCTTGGGCTGGTTATCGTCCTGTTCATTGTTGTTATTAAGGTTAAAGTTGACCTTGTTGCGAACGCAGATAATAGACAGCTTCGCTTCAATGTCATCCAAAGAATAAGTATCAATATGCTCAACAACATCCTTCTTGTCGTCGTCGCTCAGCATATAGAAACCATCAATCATGCTCTGCTTTTCCTTGCGGTCCGCAGTCAGCTTGAACTCTCTGAGAGAAGTTACCTCTGTCTCAAGGTCGCTCTTCTCCTGCTTAAGAGTCTCAAATTCGCCCTGAAGAGTCTCATACTTACCAAGTAACTCAGTATACTCAGTTACTTCATCAAGATTGTACTTCTTCTTAGGCTCTTCCTTGTTATTATCGGCAGGCTTGTTGTCGCCGTCCTTTGGCTTATTATCTTCTGGAGCAGGATTGCCTTTTGGATTCTTCTTGTTCTCGTCCTCAGGCTGCTTCTTTGCTTCGAAGTTAGGATCCTCGGGGTTGCCGAGAGTCTTTTTATTCTCGTCCATAGTCTCGTGAGAGCCTCCTTTATTCAAAGTTTTCTGTAATTCAGTTAGCATAGAGAACATCGTAGTTCTAAGTTCTTCCATGTTCTCTAGGGAGAATTCAGTCTTGAATTGTGCGCCCTCAAAACATGGCTCAACTGATTCTCCGAGAATACAAAGTTTTTCAATCAATGCTTCATTGTAAATGAAAAATCTACTACCCGAATTATTATCTTTTGCCCAAAAACCTTTTTGAGTTTCTTTATTCAGTTCCATAGACTAATTGTTGCCATGCTCGAATAGTCGCTGAGATTCAGGGTAAGCGCTCGTCCAGATGTAACATTCAGTTACAAGATACTCACGCTCAACGCCTTCGTCATCAAACTTCTGGAACCAAACTTTCGCGTCCGTAGGGACGAAACCGTATGGTTTAGTGGTGTCAAGAACCTCGATATTTCCGCCACCCCGCAGAGAAATCTCTTTGTTGTGTCCTTCAAAATCGTTTGTTGCTTGATTAAAATAGCCAACAACAGGAGAACCTGGCAGTTTTCTGCCCATCTCTGTTGCAACTTTCTTAGTGATAACAGTTCCGTTTCTGTTGGGATTTTGTCCTACATAGCAGACCTTCACCTAACACTTGCTGATTAAAGGAGATATTTCAGTCGCATTGATGAATTCCAATGTGTTAGCAATAGGAATACTAATATGCAAGTTCTATCCCTCCTTATGACATGCTTTCACGGTTAGCAATCGTCTTATCGCTCTTTTCCTCGTCGGACTTTTCCGGACGACCAGACTATTTCTGTTCCGTTACTTTTGTTGTGCTTGAACTTGTCTACTTATTCTAAGAGTTATTCTAATCATTCTAATCTTTTTTGACCACGCTTCCACTCATTGTGCTACTCATCATGGGCGGAATCATAATCTCAGATAGATGTAGAATCTCATTTTCGAATGTTAAAGTAGCCAGAATACTAGATTGAGAATGACCAAGAGCAATTTGCGGCAACATCTTAGGATAGCCCATTTGCGCGTGTTCTTTATATAACTTAGCTAGTTCTTTATAGTTAAATTGCGTTGTTTCTAGCATGGATACTCTAAACTCGTAATGACCCTTGCGATTAAATTTTTCCACTATCTTATTCAACAAATTAGCAAACTGTAAAGGTAGTTCTCTAATACTAGCTTCATCTGTTAAGATAGCGTTAGTTACAGCTAAATTGCCGTCCGCATTGAATAAGTTACGAGAAATACCAGCATTGTTAAATACTGTACGCTCAACTTTTTCAAGGTCATCTGTCGTAGTATTGGAATTACTATCCTTGGTATCAATCTTCTCAATATCAGCAAAAGTAGTAAGCACATCCACACCAACCGCGCGCTTAAGCATCGCGACCGCGTTATTATGGATGTCTCTTGCTTCATCTACGTCAAAGATTAAGTCACCATTCTTATCAAGCGGTAATTTCTGGATAATAATTTTTAATAGCTGTTGCATTGTCTTCTATCTATCTAACTCTTGAGCTTGGTCAAGGTCAATGATAGAGGGAATAACTCCAACAAGAGGTGGAAAACAACTATCATTCAATCCCAGCTTCACCGAAACTGCGGGGTCGAGAGGATACCAGCAACTTAAGTCTCCTGGATAATCCCCCTTAAGCTTGCCTTGTTTATATAAGACATAGCCTTGCTAAACATCCTTGGGGAATGTTTTTAGAATTGCCATTCTCTATTGAATATTAGAGAAATAGGCGTCAAAGAACTAAAGATTTAGTTCTACGATTGGATCAACTCCAGAGTAGTAGCGATTACGACAATATGAAGCGGGAAGTTTTTGGATACCAAATCTATCCCCGAAATCTACGAAGATGCCATAGTAGACACCATCTTTCATAATATCGAGAGCAATATTTCCGCATAGTCGCTTAACGTCAGATCTATCAAGGTACAGTAGTGCCTTTGAGAAGTCACCAAGAATCTTATTTTCTTTTTCCTTAGATACATCTGTAAAGTAAGGAGTTACATACCAGTCATATCTATAAAGAGTAGCTAAGTATTTACACAATCTGTAATAAATACCACTAGACTCAAAGAAATATTCAGAAATCTCTCTTAGTGTCTTGTAATCATGTCGGTAAATAGCATTGAGAACAAAGCCCTTATCGCCGTAGTTTGGGTTGACCTTCTTGTAAGTGCCAAGATTTACGAGTGCATTATCCACGGTACGAATGCCCACCCGCATTTTAGCATAATCACGTGGAGCCATATCTTCTTCGCCCATTAAATTAAAGCCTTTATCTCGTATGTCTTGTTGTCTGCGCTTAAGCAAGGTTTGTCACCTCCTTAATACCCGGCCTTCTGCATTATATAGTCATACGTTAATATATTTTCATCCGTATATGGAATCTCTATTAAAGTAAGACCTTTCAATGCGCAGAATCTTCTCTTTTGATTATCATTATATTTCTATTGATACAATCCTCTATTGCCGCCAAATTTACTGACTGCTTGATAATGCTATTTTCCTTGATATTCAATCAAGAAATCTAGATTGCCATCGTCATCAAAAACGGCAAAGTCAAAACGTAGAGGACGTCCACTAGGGGCTTTCAATCCCGCGAATTCATACTCTTCTTTAAAGTTAATATCATTCGCCTCTAGGATCTCATGTATCTTAATTTCTCCTCTTGATGCTCGCATAGATTAAATCACATCCTCTATCTATTATTAAAAAATCTAATAGGGCTATTATTTAACTATGCCCACTTAACTAATAAACATAAAATCAGCGAAGCGACCTTTCTTTCTCTTGCGCTTACTATCTTCTTCTTGCTTGATATAATATAGACCGTATTCAAAAGCTGAGAATTTATCCTTTGTAATAGATTTATTAGCTTGCTTCAAGATAATATTAACGCCCTCATTTTCCTCGCGCAAATTCAGCATTTCATCTCGCAGAATAGAAGTATAAGTGAAAGGTTGTAAATATGCCGCTCTCTCTTCTGGTTTCATTGCTTGACCCTTTTTAGTTCCTAACAACTTGTTCTTCGCAATTCTTTCGTCAATTAAGAATTTCACCTTGCCAGCCCGCATTTGCGTCTATGCATTGCTGTGAGCTTCGGTGTTAATTGGCGCATTAGCTTTAATCTCATAAATAGCATCATATTCCGTTCTATCAGTTCTATACTTCTTATACTCTCCATCATCATCATTCTATACGCCAAAATCAGGGAAAAAATCATCTGTCTCAGGGTCAACTTGAGACTTAACCATATAGTCCATTAGACCGGCACCCAAACCATTACCGTCGATAACAACAGTCTTAGCCTTGAACTAATAATATAACTTTTTAATTTTAATTGCCTAATCTTCAAAGTGTTCGTCATCCATTGTAAACATATTAACTAATGACTTAATTGCAGGTCCCTAGGACTGTGGTGTAACTTTAAAAACACAAATTACACTTTGACATTTTTTACGTCCAACGTCCACAGACAAGATATAATAAGCTCTATCAGAAGAGCGACCAGAAGCTTCATACTCTGGTTGTTGTAATTTACGATTACGGTCAAATACTTCGCCATTGAAGAACGCATCCTCAACTGTACCGCTCCAACGAGATTCATATTCTCGATCAAAAGAGGCTTCATTGAAGGTACCGTCCTGCTTTAGTTCTTGAACAAAGTTCTTACTTTGCAGACCAACTAATACAGGAATGCGCCAAGTGCCGCCCATAACAATCGCTTTCTCTGGATCAAGAACCATACGAATCAAGAGCTGAATCAGCTTATTGTACGGGAAAGTATTCTTCCAGCCCGCGGTGGTGACATAGATTTGACTCTTATTCAAGGTTTCTGCTTCTTGAACAGTACCATCCATGCACTCACGGTCAATGTTCATTAGAGGAATTAGAACTTCATTCAAAATGGGGCCATCGACACCAACACATTCCTCAATTAGGCCACCATGACGACGCTTACCACGAGAACTCTCTCTTGCAGCAACGTTATCAAAGTAAGAACCATTCTTAAAGATATACTTACAATAGTCTTTGCCTTCTTGAGTCTTACCTCTTCGCCAGTCAATCTCTCTTTCAAACGCAGGAATCTTCTAACAAATTTCCTAAACCTTTTCTTTAGCAATGCCAGCAGCCTGTTCCTTACCACCAGAAGTAACGAACAATTTACTTCTCGGATACAAAATACATCTACACATTAGTACCATAATAGATAAGAAAGACTTAGAATAGGCACGCGGGAATACCATGTATACATACTTGTAGCGCATGGCAGCCCGTAAGAATACTCTTTGATAGAAGAAAAAATTCAGCTCCTTCTTACGAGTAGGATCTCCGCCAGTTTGAAGGAAATCGACGAAGATATCAGGATATTCTCTCCAAAAAGCAATATATTGGCGTGCCGCAGGAATGATTGCCCGCACACGTTCTTCAGATAAACCAATCTTCTTATTTTTATTGGAGAGGTTTAATAAATCAGCTAATGCCATTTACTCCACCTCCCGCAGATATTCCTTATCCTTCTCAGCTTCCTATTGTTTCATTTCTTCAAATTCTTCATAGTCAGCATCAGTCAATACTTTATCTTCTGGATAATCGTAAATCTCATTATCTTCTTCATCGCCGCCATCAACGTCAATCTTAGCTTCTCTTTCCTTATCCTGAGCAATAGCTCTAACAGATGCATCAATCATGTTACCAAGATTCATTTCTTCTGTAACAAGAGAGTAAGTGTAATGTTGAAGGTCTTGTAAAACTTTATCTACCTTATCCATCGGTCCATCGGTGTAATAACGAGGAATAAATCCTTCGCGCTCACAAATTGTAACTAATTCACCAATAGAATCTACAAACTCGCCAGATTCAGCTTTATTCTGCGCGGCTGTGAGTTTAGCGCTCTTCATCAAGCTATCATACATCTTGATCATCTTCTGCGCACCATCGACATCGCCGCAATCTAGAAGCTAATTAGATTTCAAGGAAGTCTTACAAATCATGATAAGGGTATCTTTCATGCCAGCACCTTGAATATCATATGAAGCCATCATATCATTATATAATTGCTCCAACCGCACCCATTCCTCTGGACGGTATCCTCGACCCCACTTAAGTCTCAACATTACTTTATCTTCCTCAGTAAGTTCATCTGAGAAATCATCAGCTTCTGAAGGATCATAATATTCAGGAGTACCTACAGCTTCTTGTGGCTCAGTTAAAATTTTGGGCTTAGAAGGAGTTCTGTCTGTTGCAAGCTCAGTCTCAATCTCTTCACCAGTCATACCTTGCGCTTTCATTTGATTAATCTTGCGCATACGCTGCTCTTCTTCAAGAGATTCTGTATCTGCCCAAGAATACTGGCTCCATTGCTTTAATTTCATCTTCGATAGGTAACGGCCAATAATAGTTAGTCCAGTTACCTTCTTTGGGTCTTTACCATATTTCTCCAGTAAAACATCCCATTCTTCTTTAATATAAGGCACATCAATTTCTTGTAAAATCCATTTATATGTTTCTGGGTCCCAGTTATCGACGTGCATGGTTAAACATTTCTTGCAAATATCCATCTTTCCATCAGGTGGATATTTCTCTACATTCTTAGAAGTGTAGAATTCACTATCATTCATAGTCTTTCCGCACTTCTTGCAAAAATGCTGTCCAGCCATACGAATCAACCTCTTTTCTTATTACGGCATTTCTTACAAATAGAATACCAATTATCTTTACTTGTCTTATTCTTTGAAAAGAAAAGATTGTTCGCTGGCTTAATTTGCCCACACTTAGAACATTTTTTCACGGGATATCCACGCTTGGTGTACTCCCAAATTAAGAAATCTTCTTTAGCCTATTCTGCAATTACCTTTGGAATCTTATTGCGCCACAGACTAGAAATATATTCGACACTATAGGTTTGATGAAATTCTTCATCAAGTAACTTTTGAATCTCGCTATTCGGTTTGCCATCAATCTTCCACTCAACAATTCTATCATAGATATGATAATCAGCAAGAGCCTTAGTACATAAATTATCAAAGTCTTGCATTAAATACCAAGTATCTCCCTCAAACTAATCCCAACTATCTTCCTTGAGTTTAGAATAATTACATAAAATAGCAGATACTACTTTAGTATCCATTAATGAAATGCCATCTACAACGATTTCAGAACCATCTAAATAACTCTTATCATCAAGAGGTAGTGATGTTCTAGCAGATCTCGTTAATCGACACGGAATAATTGGCTTCTAATAAGCCTATTTAATAATATATTGGTCTTTCCGCATCTCAATTAACGCTTTCTTCATCATAAAAGCAGTCTTACCAGAGGCGTGCTTCGCTGCTGCTTCCCAAGCGTTTATAGTATCTCGCAGTTGTTTCAAACAGGGGATTGTCTCTAAATCTTTATCTGTAATCGAAATCTTCGGTTGAAAAATTACATTCTTATTTTCATTAACTAAATTATAAATACCATCTTCGCCGTTCTCTAACTAACTAACAAGACCCTCGAAAGAACATTCTCTCTTGTTTACCGTAATCATACGGTTATCTGTCAGTATATTGCGTTCTTTTCGCTCTTGCTTTTCCATGCAGAGAACAAGATAATTACCTAAAATTTCAAGATACGCGGGACTAATATCCGGCGTTTCCGCAATTATCTTTTCAACTAGCGCTTTACGCTCTTCTGGAGACTCTAGAGTATAATCTAATTTAATCACACTTGTCATCTCCTTTATGCTTATATAATAACAAAAAAAAACTGGTATGTCAAATCTATTTGACCAAATTAAATTATTTTGTTATAATAATAATAGAAAAATAATAAAGGAAGTATTTCTTATGAACTTTTGCGACATTCCAGCTGAAGCGTTTCCTAAAGGCGCATAGTTCTATCATAATGTAACCGTAATAGTATTTTCTATTGCTGAAGATATATGGGACGAAGATTTTGACTCTATTTGGTATCTTGACTAGTTAACCGCACCAGAATCAAAAGCAATCCTATTCTTCAAAGAAGAAAGAGAAATTATCAACGATGCTGATGTAGATTGCGATGATGAACAAGAGTGCGATTGGTTACTAGATTATTATGAGAATTGCATAGTCGAAGTAGATCCAGATGGAACGGTTTCATGGTATGAAGGAGAATTTTAATGAATCAAATTAACATAAAAGAATATTTTAAAACAGAGAAGGAGAAATTGCGGCTGGCCGTTATTGAGCATGATTATGAGCCTCCTTCTCTTACGATTGTAGATGCTACAGATGGCGACGTCGGCAATCAGATTTATATTAAAAAGAAGATTGAAGATTTTGAATCTGTGGGGTGGCCTGTGAAGGTTGTTAGACCGAAAGATAAGTTTGATTTACGTTATCTATTAACCTATGATGGTCTTGAGACAGATTGCGTAATTGTCCAAATGCCAACGGCAGAAAGATTTGATTTCGACATTGAAGATATTCCATCATACTTTGATTGTGATGGTTTGACTAAGAACGCTCTTGTTCTTCCCGCCACTGTTCGAGGTATTATTGATTATCTTGATGATTGTGGTTTTGATTATACAGGTAAAACTGCTGTTGTTCTTGGCAGAAGCGATATCGTCGGTAAACCTATGGCGAAAGCTCTACTGAATAGAGATATGACAGTTTCGATTTGCCATAGTAAAACAAGCTACGGAGATAAAGAGTATCTTCTTCACAACGCAGACCTAGTAATCTGTGCTACCGGACAACCGCAGTCTATTTATAGAGAACAATGCGAATCTGCTATTGTTGTTGATGTCGGAATTAGTCGACTTAATGGCAAGATCGTTGGAGATTTCGTAGAAGATGAAAATAACATTGTTGGAGAAGCTTGGTCTACTCCAGTTCCAGGTGGTGTTGGTCTATTGACAAGATTGGGGTTGATGAAAAATTGTCTAGATCTCAAGGTATTGTAATTGGTAATATAGGAGCAACTATTTTAGACCTAGAAACAGAATTTGAACGAGCGAAAATTATGAGATATCCTCTTGGTGATTGGTTGCATAATAAAATTTCTTCTCGTCAAGAGTATAAAGAAAAAATGGCTATTTATCGAGATAAACAATCTCAATATGTAGCCAAAAGGCTCTTTGAAATCTATGGATTTGAAATCGCTCAAAAGTATAAGCCAAATTATGTGCAAGATTTTATTCCCTGCATGGGAGCAGATGGGCAATGTAATCTATATTGCAAAAAGTTTGGAAAATGCCAAGAATAAAAGTTTACACACTATATTTGAAAAATAGGGCAGAACCAATATCCAGTTCTGCCCAACATCATTTCATTTTAAGGAGGCCGCAATAAAAGTGGAAAAGCATTTCAAGCAATTGATTATCGCAAGACGTGATTTGAATATGTCACCTGGTAAGCTGGCAGCACAAGTATCTCATGCATCATCTGCCTTCCTCATCGAGATGATTAGAGACTCTTGGCCTGGGAAAGCGCAAGGATTCTATCAGGTGACTGGACGAGGATATTTACGACAATTGGATTAACGACGGAGTAACCAAGGTAGTATGTGGCGCCCGCAATAGAGGAAAGTTAGAAAAAGCCATTGAAAAGGCTAAGGAATTAGGCATGATTGAGGGTGTTGATTACTTTCCTATTGTTGATGCTTGCAGAACTGAGCTAACTCCAGAGTACTTTGACGTGTGTAGGATTTAGACCTATGGAGGCAGAGAAGATTAAAGATTTTCATTTGTATTAACATCTTAGTTCTTTCTCTTTTGATGTCGGAGAAATACTACGAGTATAATCGTACTATTGTGATGGTGGAGGAACAGCCATTAAAAATAACTAGTGTGCGTGTATAGGAATATCAGCTCGAGGATCATATAAGAAAACCGTAATCTGAAATCAAAAATGGTTTTCGAGATTTTAATGGCGTGGGAGAACGAGTTTGTGAAAATTTTCACGCTTTTTCCCGAAATACACGCCCCCCGTACTGTCGCACTTCATCACGCTAAAGCATTACAGTTAGACAGCTACCCCTACTTTAGTTAGCTAAAGCGTCTGTCGCTATTATTATGTATCGCGCGCGCGTAAAGAGGAATTGGTCAAAATGCACAACCGGATCGGCACTCACTTGTGCAAATTGACGAAACGCAAAAACTTGCAAAAAAGTTGTTGACAAGCAAGCAAGGCTATGCTATCATGCAATCACAGGCAAGGGAAAACAGCTTGCCAAGCACACCGAAAAAAAATAAAAAAAAGTCTTGACAAGCAAGACAAGGTGTGGTAAACTAAAGACAATCCAAGAGGGAAACACAAAAACAGTCAATCAAAAGAAAGTGAGTGTATCAAAATGACAAAAGTAGAAATGGCTCGTACTCTTCAGCGTATCCGCAAAGTGCAGAACGACATGGACGCCCTCAAGCGTGAGTTGGACGAACTCAAAGACACCGTAAAGGCGGAAATGGTAGCGACTGGCGAACACAAGGTAGAGGCTGGCGGCTGTATCGCCACCTATCAGGAAGTCACCAGCAACCGCTTTAATAGCTCTGCGCTAAAGGCAGAGGACAAGGCTACCTATGACAAGTATGTGGTAGCCAGCACCACCGCAAGACTGACCGTGAAGTAACAACAACCACCATAGAGCCGCTCGTGAGAGCGGGCGGCTCTAACCTTAGAACAAAAGAAAGAGGTATTATTATGGAGTTTATCAAGTATTTCACTAACCCGCAGTTCGATAACGCCAAGTTCGCAGATATGCTGCGCCTGAAAATGAATGTGCGTGCCAAGGCAGTAGAGGATGGTGTCATCCTTGACCGTGATGCTTTTAACGCTATGAGTGCCGCTTTCATGCCTAACTGGGCATGGCTGAATAAGCAGAGGATCAATAGTCCTCTGCATACCAGACCCGCAGACCCGGCGGAATGGCCAGAGCTGGCCCATGCCTATCGCTACTTGCTTGCCATAGTGTTCGATGACAAGGACGCTTGCCAGCTTGAGCAGGCAGACGGGCTTGAGTACATCAGCGAACAGGCAGACATGGTTGCTGGCTATTGGCGTAAAGAGGACGGCTTCTATGGTGTGGCTGTCATTGATAACGACACTGGCGAAATCATGCACATGGCAGACTAAGACATAACGGGCGCTCTGCGGGAGCGTGGAGCGCCCAACCCGCAAACAAAAGAAGGGAGTATTACTATGACTTATAATGAATTTCTGAGCCGCTTCTGCGGTTGCCACGAAGATGAGGTCGGCAATCGACCCTGTGATAACGGCTGTATGTGCATGACGCCAGAGCTTGAGAAACTGTGGAAAGAGGTGCGGGATAATGCGTAAAGTAGCAAAGGTGACGCTATACAGCGTATGTCTGGCAGTCCTGTTGTGGTTTTTCCTCTCATGGCTTGACATAGTGGCGGATAACTGCGAACCTAATCCGCACCACAGTCCGTATAATGTCTTTGTCCTTATGACGCAACAAGAGGAAAAGACAGAAGAGCCTACCGCAATAGAGGGAACTTGCGGAAGCCCACTTACCGATCAGACAAGGCTGGCAACCGCAGTCATAACCAACATTGACGGCAACACGCTTACTCTTGTTACGCTTGAGGATGGCGAGGAGTGGACAGTCGAAGTCGGATATGGCGAGAACTTCTCAACAGATGATTACCTGTGCGTATTCTTTGATAACATGAGAACTGATTCAATCTATGATGACGAGATTGCTAAACTCTGGAAAGAGGTCTGGTAAATATAGGGTGGAGAAATCCACCCTGTATTTTTCATAAAGACATTTTCGCCTTAAGTCGGCGGCGCGCTGGCGACCGCGGCGCGCCGAGTTTTGCATTTGTGCAAGTTGCACAAATTTGGAAGCGAAATTTTGGTATAGGCAAGTTGCACAATCAATCCCGAAATCTTTGTGCAATTTGACAGTTGACAATCTCTTGTACCTATGGTACAATAGTATCATCAAAAGAAAGGAAGTGCTCCAACATGGCTAATCGCATTGGATTTACTGACACCCTCACTGGCAAGGAGACTGTTTTGCGGGACTTGGGCAATGGCGGTTCTGCCACGACTTCGGCGAGAAGTGGAATAAGAAAGGGGTGCCTACCAGATGAAAAACTACCTGTTTTATGACGAAGAAACCGGCGAGCACTTCTTCGTTCAAGATGAAAGCCTGTGGAAAGCTAACGAAACCGCACATAAGTATTTCAAACGCCCTTTCTCCATTGACGAAATGGATGATGCAGAGGCTGAGATGTACGGATACGACACCTACTAAAATAAAAGAACCGCGGGAAGGGCGTTCCAAAGCGCCCTTCCCCAAGATGAAAGGAGTTATAAGTCATGTACGCTATTGTTAAATTCAAGGAAATTGAAGATGTTGCCAAATTCGATCAGGCTATTGCCAGCTTTGCGGGCTGGGAGCTGAAACTCCCTCTTAACTCCAATGTAGAGGGATGTGTCCGGGTTCTCGACATCGGTGGAACGAAAAATGATAAAGCCCTCTATGAGTATCTGCGGGATTTGGGCGCATTTGAAGAGGTGGGGCTGAAATGAGTATTGAACGATTGCCCCACAAGTATCCGATCGGGTGCACAGTCCGCATCGGATGGCGGATAGGTACAATTCTCTTTCGGATTGGTTTATACCATCTAATCCTCTGGGAGAAACAGGGAGAGCTGGCTTTCTAAGTCGGCTCTTCTTTTGATTTTTGGAAAAAATTTTGCTATAATAATTATAGAAGAAATGAGAAAGGAGAATTTTCTAATGACACTAGAAGTGCTTGAAAGCACTGGCTGTTTGCATGAATCAAGACTTGCCCGATGGCTCAGTTCTGCGGAAAGATGCCATGTGAATGGTAATCTGATTCTTTTCGGCAAAATGCCGCGGCTCCCGTCTGGAGTCGAATTTTCGCACAGGCTAGGTCTATAGAAATAAAAAACCAAAATGGCTGAATCTACTTACTCTAGAAAATTGGACGCAATGGGAAGAATTATGATTCCTGTCCGACTTCGTGATCAGCTCGGACTTATTACAGGCCGAGAGTATTCATTCGAGGTTCGTTAGATCGATGGCCGCAATTACATTTGTATTGATTGTGGTTTGAATACTAAATTGGAAGAAGCTATGAAACTTGTCCAAAATGCTGGACTAAAAGTTGTGAAAACTGACGATTGACAAACCATGCTTTCTATGGTATACTTAAACCATCAAAAGAAAAAAGGTTTGATGTTATGTATGAGTATGAAGTCTTGTTAAAGAACGGCGAGCGCACTTTCATCTGGGGTCGCGATTACGACGATGCTCTCTGCCGGCATCCAGAAACTGCAAAGGAAATTGAAGCAGTCCTATTTCAAGAGTATATTGATTGACCTCCCATTGGGAGGTCTCTTTTTCTCTCGGCTGGCCGTGCGCGAACGCCGCGGCCAGTTTTTCGTGTCAATAGGCAATTTGCACAATTTTCCATACGCATTTTTGGTGAATTTGACGAAAGAAATTTTCCCGAAATCCCTTGACTTCTTATGTAGGCTATGATATACTTGTATCATCAAAAGAGAGGAGCGAAACACATGATGGTTGCAATCATTATTCTAACCGCCCTGTTGTCTTTCCAATTTGTCTCTGCTATCGAGCGAGACTGCATGAGGCTGGCGCTTATGTTTGGCGTTGAGATTATTCTTTTCGCTTATATCGCAAAAAACTTCATTTAAGGGGTTGACAAACTCCCCTAAGTATGCTATACTAACAGTGTAATCAAGGTTGACTACCTGAACAGTCAGAAAGGAAGTTATATTATGAGAGTTACTAAGATTATCCGAGAGTTTATCGAAAAGGAAGTTTCTAATCGTCTGGACGCCAAGTATACGGCGGAGAAAGAGGAAGCCGATTTCCAGACCAAGGTGGAACAAGAAGTGTGGGAAGTGGCTATGCTGGATAGGGTCGGGGAAGTGTAAGACTTCCCCGACAAGAAAAAGAAAGGATTTGATAAAATGAAAGCTACTGGTATCGTTCGCCGCATTGATGATCTCGGTCGTGTGGTCATTCCCAAGGAGATCCGCCGCACTATGGCAATTCGAGAGGGTGACCCGCTGGAAATCTATGCCACAGACGGTGGTGTTCTTTTCCGCAAGTACGAACAGCCCACTGAAACCAAGGCGACTATCGCTCAGAAGTAGCTGGAGGATAATGCACTCCCCATGCGTGCCACATCCGCTAAGTTCAGCATCGAGAACAAAACCACCACTTGCGAGGTGGTCAGCAATAACAGCCGTCAGACTGGAACGGCAACCGCTACGGCAGAAGATATTTTTATCCCCGCTGTCGGTATGGTTATCGCCTTTTGCCGAGCCTCTGGCAGAACTGTTCCGCAGGAACTGCTTGAGAACTAAAAAAATAGCATAAAGGGCTTGACAAAACAAGCCCTTTATGCTATAATAAAACCATCAAATGAAAGGGGAAAATAAATGTTTATTCTTTTGGTTCTTCTGGCTCTCGTGGTTTCATTCCTTATCACAGCGGGCCTTGTTTGGCTTCTTTGCTGGCTTCTTCCCGCTATTGGGATTGTAGCCATTGGCACTTTCACTATCGTGTTTTCGTGGAAGTTGGCTCTGGCTATTTGGCTCATTATTGCACTTTTGCGCTCCATTTTTTCCTCCGTTAGCAAAAACTGAAAGGAGAGTAAGAAAATGGATGTTCAAGCGGCTAAAGAATTTCTTGAGCGCCGAAGCGTTGATGACTTACAAAGCATCATCGTTCTTGCTCAACAGCAAATCCAACGGATAAAAGAAAATCAACAGGCTAAATACATGGGAGCAATTCGCAAAGCATTTGAAGATTACTTTGATAATGTCGGTCCGATTGAAGTAACTTTCGGCTATGAGGACGCAGACGGAATGGAAGGCGCTGCCACCATAGAAGTTAATTCCGATAATCCGCCTTGTTTCTGCCAACAGTCAATTGAATTTCCGTAAGAAAAGTGGCTCGATTTGAGCCGCTTTTTTGTGCAATTTGACGAAGTTTCCTTTAACTCCAGCGGCGCGTTGTGGATCACCACGCGCCGAGTTTACGCAAGAGTATTATTACACAAATTTTTCGTTGTATTTTTGTGCAAATTGCCAGCTTGACTTTCTCCCGAAACGGTGGTACAACAAAAGAAAAGAGGTAGACACCATGAAAAAGAAAACTTACTGCTATGAGAACCGCACTTTCGAGGTCGAAGTCTATAATGAATGCTGTGGTTATCTGCTAACTATCTATGTAAATGAAGTTATCCGCCCTAATCGCAAGTTCTTTGGTCGCACTAAGCAGTTCTATACAGACTATGTTATTCTTGACCAGTATTCTTCTATTGATGAAGCTATCGCAGAGGGGCTGGAAGTAGAAGAACAGACTAAGCAAGTTAATAAGAAGTGGGAAGAATGGCGCAAAGAAACTAATTAAAATTACCTATTGACATTTTGACAATTTTATATTATAATAATTATAGAAAGTGAGGGAGAAAGAAATGAACTTGTTGATTATCTTCATTTTGCTTTCGATTGTAAATGTTATCTTCTCCACAATCAAGAGCATTGTAACTATCAAATCCGGCCCGTGGGTCGCAAGCATTGTTTCCGCTCTGTACTACGGCTATTACAACATTGTATTGATTTACACTGTTGCAGACTTTCCCTTGTGGCAGAAAGTTGTGGTAACTGCGGGCTGTAACCTTGTCGGAGTTTTCATCGTGAAGTATGGAGAAGTTAAAGCGAGAAAAGACAAACTTTGGAAAGTGGAATTAACAGTTCCCACCAAGTACAAAGACGCCATTGATGAATTGGGTGTTCCCCATTCTTACATTGAGTTAAGCGACAAACACACACTTTTCAATTTCTACTGCGCTACACAGACCGAAAGCGCAAAAGTCAAAGCGATTGCCAATCAGTATGAAGCAAAATATTTTGTTGCGGAAAGCAAAAATCTTTGAAAAAGGTATTGACAAGAACAATATAATTGTCAAGAGGGAGTAGCCCAAGAAATCCGAGGGTGCGCAACTTCGAGAAAGTAGAGGAAGTAAACAGATAAAGTAGGCTCAACTGCAAGTCGCTATTGTGGGGATTAAGTCGAAAAAAGTTTGCGAAACCTCTTGACAAACCCCTAAAACTATGATACAATAAAATTGTTCCAAGGGAACAAAAAAAAACAAGGAAAGAGGTACTTAGTTATGATGACCGAAAAGAACAAGATGGAATGCGATGACCTGCTGAAAACCCATGAGATGACGCAGAAGCTCCTCGATGCCAATACCGCGGACGCCGCTATGCTGGCAACCCTTGTCCAGATGGCCCGCGGAGGGAAAGACGAGATGGCGATGTATATACTCCACAATCTCAAGCCCTACGCCATTGAAATCGCAGAGGGCGGCAAGGAAAAGAGTGAGCCGGAAATCGACATTGACGCACTGCTCAGCGCCCTGTTCGGCTAAGCAACAGAAACTCGGTGGAGAAATCCACCGAGTTTTTTTGTGCAATTTTCACAAATCCTTCTTGGGCGGTCCGCGCACACTCGGCGCGGACCGAGTTTTTGTCAATATACAAGTTGCACAAATTTCTCGATCAATCTTTGTGCAATCTGACGATTGACAGCTTTCCCGAAAAGTGCTATACTGTTTACAGAAGTTAAGAGAAACGCCCCTTGAACCTTGAAAAAAAGATTTTGAAAAATCGAAAAAAACTCTTGACAGCAAGCGCAAAATGTGCTATACTAAGTACAGAAGTTGAGGGAACGATGGTAAACCTCAATCAATAGAAAGGATTTGACAAGATGGAAAGAATTGACAAGCGCAAGCACTATGTTCTAGTGGTTGATACCGAAACCGCCAACACTATCCAAGACGGTGATAGTTTGGATATGTCCAATGTCCTTGTATATGACTGCGGTTGGGCGGTTGTGGATACCAAGGGCAATATCTACGAAACCGCAAGCTATGTCAACCGTGACATTTTCTGCGAGGAACGCGACCTTATGCGGACGGCTTACTATAACTGGAAAATCCCCCGCTATGTCGAGGAACTGCGAGCCGGTAGCCGGAAGATGGCAACTACCTATGAAATCCGCAAGGCTATGCTGGACACTATCGAGAAGTGGGGTATTAAAGAGGTAGCCGCCCATAACGCCCGCTTTGACTATAACGCTTTGAATATAACACAGCGTTACACCACCGCAAGCCGTTTCCGGTACTGGTTCCCATTCGACAGCGTGGAGATTTGGGACACTATGAAGATGGCACAAGATGTTATCTGCAAAATGCCCACCTATAAGGCATTTTGCCAAGAGAACGGCTATGTGCTGAAAAATGGTGCTTGCCGTAAGACCGCCGAAATCCTGTGGCGCTTTATCTCCGGTAATAATGAGTTTGAGGAAAGCCACACCGGACTTGAAGATGTGCTGATTGAAGCGGAGATTATGTTCTATTGCTTCCGACAGCATAAGCCCATGCGGAAAGCCCTCTTTGAGAACAAGAGAGAATATCCGCCTATGACTGACTTTCAGCGAGAGTTTTCCGCAAGTTTGCGAGAAACGCCGGTAATTAGGTTCGGGGAGATTTAATCTCCCCAACCTTGAAAAAAGGAGTTGACAAACAAAAAAAAACCTGCTATAATGAATGTATCAAAAGAAAGGAAGCGATAAGATGAAAATGATTTGCTTCGATATGGACGGCACGATTGCTGACCTGTACGCCGTTCCTAACTGGTTAGATAAACTGCGGGCAGAGGACGCAAGCCCCTATGCAGAAGCCGCTCCCATGTGGGATATGAAAGCTCTGCGAGAGGTCCTCTTGAAGCTGATTGATAAGGGATATGAAATCCGCATTATCAGTTGGTTGAGCAAGGACAGCACCGAGGAATATAAAACCGCCGTCCGCAAGGCAAAAAGAGAGTGGCTTGAGAAGTATAATTTCCCTGCTGATAAATGCCACTTTATCGCCTATGGCAGAACTAAGGCTGACTGTATCCGCCTCATTGTGGACGCTCCCGCAGTTCTGATTGACGATAACAAAAAGGTGCGGGACGGGTGGCATTTGGGCGAGTCAATCGACCCCACAAAGGTAAATCTGCTTGAAGTCCTTTCCGCTCTTGATTAAGCGGAAAGGCAGAAAGGGGAAATAATGACAAAAACAATATGGCTTGAGTTTCTGAACGCCGATAGCCGGGCGGCCGCTATCAAGCGCATGGGATGGAACATTGACGCTGAACATTTCCCGACAAGGACGAAAATCTATTCGAGTTTTTGGATATGTGCTGGAGCTAAGAGGGGCAACGCCCCTCTTTTTTTTCGTCAAAATGCACAATGCCCTCTTCGACGGCCCGCTGGCGCACGCAGCGGGCCGAATTTTCATTATACACCACCGCCAGCAAAAAGTCAATCGGCAAACTGCACAAAAAATCATGCCTCGGATCTCCCGAAATTGTGCAACTTTTCAGCAAAAAGTTCTTGACTTCCGGCGCCGGCGGTGGTATACTGTTTACAGAAGTTAAGAGAGGGGCGCCGAAAGGCTTCCAAAAAGATTTTGAAAAAACCTCTTGACAAACTCCGCAAGGCATGATATAATAGGTACAGAAGTTAAGGAAAAGCGGTTCTTGAAACGGCGAAAAGCGACAGTCAAGAAACTTCCGAAAAACTTCAAAAAACCTCTTGACAAGCCAAGCGAAAAGTGCTATAATGAAAGCACAAGGAAATCCAATGAACCTTGAAAAGTCAATATCTCACTTCGGTATTAAACTTCCGAAAGTTTGAAAAGAAGTTCAAAAAACCTCTTGACAAACCGCCGAAAGTATGATACAATAAAATCACAAAAGGACAAGGACAGTCCTAAACACCGGAAAGGATTTGAATATGGAAAAGACTAACAAGACTCGTATCACCAAGGCTATGCGTTTCGAGGACATTAAGGCTATGCTGAACGGTCAGCCCGTGACCTACGGCACGACCACCGAGGACGCCGTGGACTTCATCGAGCATGAGGTGGCTCTGCTCGCCAAGAAGAATAGCGGTGAGAACAAGAAGCAGACCAAGACCCAGCAGGAGAACGAGGACTATAAGGCACTCATTCTGGAGTTCCTCGCCACTCTGTCTGATACTTCGGCTGGTGTGACCTGCACCGAGATTATCAAGGGCGTGGCGGAGTTCGAGGGCTTCAGCACTCAGAAGATTTCCCCTCTGGTGCGTCAGCTCATGGCGGCCGATAAGGTCATTAAGACCGAGGTCAAGGGCAAAGCTCTGTTCCGTCTCGCCTAAGCCCCATAGGGGAGAGGGGTAAAACCCTCTCCCCGCCAAAAGAAAGGAAGTGGTTATTATCGCCCAGCGAGTAACAGACGCTAAACGCCTTGAGCGTATCAAGCGAGTGTTTCCAGACGAGAAAGAAGCGCAAGATATTCTCGCCTATGATAAGGCGGTACAAGCAGGCAAAAAAACGGAGTATGACCTGCCGCCGGATAAGCTGAAAGCCGCACAAAAGTATGCCCATGCAGGAACGCGGAAAGTGCCCACGGCGTACAAGTTCACCAAGCGAGAACGCAAGCCTAACGCAACTAAGGGGGGCATTATTGCGGAGCTTGCGGAGTTCATGGAACATAACAGCAACTTTGATGTTTCTAACCTTGCTATCACGAACAAGGAAAGACAGATTTCCTTTATGGTAGGCGGTGAAACTTTCGAGTTGACGCTTGTGCAAAAGCGCAAGCCGAAAAGTTAATAAGGATAGGGGCGGATAACCCCTATCCGCCCTTCCAGAAAGAGGGGAAAGCATACGACAAAGCGACCTAAAGAATTTTTATATGTCGGTCATTATATCGACAGGGACGGCAATTTCATTCTCAAGGTAGGCACTACAAATGACCTTGAGCGCCGCCGTAAAGAGCATAACCGCAACTATAAGAAAAGCCCTAACTACACCATGCCGCCCGGCGGTGAGTTCGTCTATGACTTTTCGCTTCCTCTTTCCAAGTATAACACCTTGAGATATGAGGACAAGACCCGCCAAAGATGGCAGGACGAGGGCATAGGCGAGTTTGTCAGAAATGACAGATTTTATTGCAAAAAGAAGCCCAAAACCGTCAAAGTGACGATACGCAAAACCTACGAAATCCGGCTCGATTGAGCCGGATTTTTTGTGCATTTTTACCAAAGACATTTTCACCAAAAATCAAACGAAATTTTTGTATAAATTGCCTATTGACAACCGGACGGAAATGTGGTATAATGGCGGGCCGGTCGCGGGCGACTCGGCCCGAGTTTTACCGATCGGAAGCATATGCAAAATTTTTGTTCAATCTAGCCGACTTTCATATGGCTTCTCGTTTTCCCGAAAGTTGACATTCTAGTCCAATTTTATTTCCATTCCACCATTGACTCATATTTCTAATTTCATTTGGCATATAGCCCACTCCACTTCCGTGTAGCTAACAAAATTTTAGTTGCTCATAGCGAACCTCCTGTGTTACCGATCGGGTCCAGTCCATTGTATCAAAACAAGAGGAAAACGATTAGAAACTAAATAAGAAGAGCGGAGACCCAGTTAATCCGATCGGGCCCGCAATTAAAAGCCCTCTCCTAGCTTCCTGTCTCTTATACACATCTGACGCTGCCGACGA
>ENA-OZRM01000012-OZRM01000012.1-human-gut-metagenome-genome-assembly--contig:-NODE-12-length-77009-cov-8.487408_pt1 | contig 77009 bp, 122 predicted proteins | sample MGYA00243266_ERZ653939 | MGnify/ENA primary metagenome ERZ653939 (study PRJEB26926, sample SAMN06164410) | human gut metagenome | biome: ENVO:00009003; feature: ENVO:2100002; material: ENVO:00002003... | reverse complement strand
GAGATCATGCCTAGTCTCGTGGGCTCGGAGATGTGTATAAGAGACAGATATAATAATATAATTATAATCAGCTGTCAATAATCACATTAAAAATACCGGGTTTCCGCAGCTGTCAATTTCGGTTGTGACCTCTTGCCCTGCATCAAGATATACTGTTTTTACATCTTCAAAAATTCGCCTTTCTCTGTCCACCGTATATTTTTTGTGTAGTGTGTAAACAGTGCCGGAGATTTCCGGAAGTACCGGTGCATAAGCTGGCAAATCCAACGTCACTTTTTCCGGTGGCAAAATGTCAACAACTTCGATCTTGTCAATTCTCAACAAATCCTCATGCCGGCCCAGGTTTGGAAACCGTCTCGGATACTTCAGCATTTTATAAATTATGTCAACTTCCTTTTCGTTTTTTGGCTGAACGTGTAAACGCAAATTCAAATCTGCGACAAAATCAACTAAAACCGGCGTATTAACCCAGCCTGTGAACCCCGGGCCGTTTTTCACTCGGACGGGAAAACGCTTTTTAAATTCTTCCGTTTCTGATCCGGCATAAGCTCCACCCTTCCAGCGTTTTGTAAACTCCTGTTCGTTCATCGTTCCGCTTCCGGCTATTGATATGTTCATGTCGTGCCAGCTACTCCACCGGCACAAAAAATGGACCATCCCGGCAACTGTAGAAAAAGGCGGCAGTGGGTACGTATATACTCTTTTCCCGGCGTGCGAAAAAGGCGTTGCGAAAACGCCCTTTTCCATGTATCCCTCTATTAGCACTGTCTTCATGGCTCTTCGGCCTCGCATCTGAAGCCGAAAAGGATATCTTCGTAAAGCTGATCGGGAATTTCCTCTTCCATCAGTGGCTTTCGGTTTTCGGTTCTAAGCTCTTCGTCAAGACTTGCGTCGATATCTCTGAGAGCCTTTTCCCTACTGAAGCCCATTTTTACAACTTCGTTTAAAAGATTGATTGTTTTTTTCATGTCTTTTTCCTTTCTTTGTGGTATAATATTATTGTCGCTTACAGAGGATGTTCTGTAAGTGGAGCGACCAACAATTCCGGTCGCCGAGGGTTGAAACAATAATTTTAAGTGTAAAGAGCTGATTTCCGGCTCTTTATTCTTTTGCATTTTTCCCGTCCCCGTAACATTTATAAAACGCCACTGTAAGCTCCGCCAGTTCCTGCGGCGTAAGCTTTTCTTTTAAGCTGTCCGGGATGCGGCTGTAGTTGGCCGCAAAAGTATCACGACACTTTCCTATCTTGCAGGCTTTTTTGACCTGCTCGAGCTTGTACATTTCTCCAAGCTCTTCTACGGTGATTCCACCGTTTTTAACTTCTTCCCGTCCTTCTTTTGTCAAGATGGACATTGCTTCTTTCTTGCTAACAACTCCGATTCCGTTGATTCTCATTTCTTTCCCCTCCTTGTTCTATTCTTCAAATCCTGGATACGGCTTGAAAGTTTCAGCCCATTGTGCCTCGTCTTCTTCCGTCCACTCCGGCTCCTCTTCCGGCTCAACCTCGTAGGAACATCCGGCAGCGTCCTCAAAGATGTTATCTTCGTATTCGGTCATCCATTGACCGTCTACAAGGCAATCATATCCGGTTGCGTGGATGAATCCAACGCCGTCCTCGAAACGATCGAACGGCATGTTTTTAAGTTGTACCCTTCTTGCAGCTTTTCCAGCCTCTGTATTTTTCATTTCACCCCTCCTGATCCGCCCCTTCTGGGGCTGTGTGCTTGTCTTCTTTAACTGTCTTTATTATATCATTTATTAAACTATGCGTCAAGTATTTTATTAAACTATTCCACTATTTTTTCATTCTTTCCAATTCTTTCTGTATACACTCCAGAACGAATGCAGACATCTTGACGCCTTTTAGATCGGCTGCTCTTTTTACGTCTTCCTTGGTTCCCTTTGGTGCCATTACTGTTATACGGTCGTACTTGTCTTTTTGATATTGTGCAATATATGAAAGTTCCTTTTCTTTCTCTTTAAATGCCATTTATTAACCCTCCTGTTATTGTTTGCTTTGATTATATCATTTATTAAACTATGCGTCAATCGGCTATGGGTTTTTATTTCGATATTTTTTTATTTCCTATTATATGTGCAGAAAAAACACTATTTTAAAAATAATACATTTTATTAAACTATGCTATTGACATTATTATTAAACTATGCTATTATATAACCATCAAAGGAAAACAAAAAAAACATTCACCCCGGACGCTGATCCGGGAGAAAGAGAGGGAATAAAATGAAAGACACTATCCTTAAAGCTTTATCAAATATCAACTATTTTTATTCAATCATCTGGATGAAAGCGACAGGCAAAGATAAATACACATTCAGAGAAGAAAGCAAAGTCCACGAAATATTATTAACTGCTATGTCAGTAGTCATAAGGAGGAAAACAATATGATAATTGGAGCATCAACGGTCGGAAAATGTGTTTACGATCTCCCCGAAGAGATCGAGACGCTGGAAGAAATGCGGGCCTTGATTTACGGGACACATTACAGCCCAGAGACCCGGGAGGAACTGCAATGGCAGCCGAAGCTCCGGGGGCTTAACGGTCCAATGTACAATGGCTTGAAGATTTTAGAATCCGGTGAAATAGTTCCGGTTATCCGGTACGAAAAGCCGAGCAAGTTCTAACCTTTCCGGTGGCGGTCAAGCCGTAGCCCCAACGCAACCGCCGGATTAAAAAAAGAAGAAAAGGAGAATAAGCTATGAGTTATTACACAATGAGCAACAAAGAGTTGTCCCAGCTGATCCGTAAGACATTAAAAGAAAGCGGATTCACAAGCAAAGACGTATCTATTAGAGTTAGGGCGGCATTATATGACACATCTGTAAATATCACGGTTAAAAATCCACTTGTAAGGCTTTCGGAAGTGGAAGAAATTGCAAAAAAATTTTCCGAAGTTGATTACGACGAGCACAGCGGCGAAATTCTGGCGGGATGCAATGTTTACGTGCATTGTCAATACGAATATGGTATTTTCAAAGATGCTGCCGCCGATCTTCTCCCAGTCGCTGAAATGGTATTGAACAGCAAGGAAAAATATAGTGGTCACGCAATCGCAGACAACAAAGAAAAAAGCGTTCACATCATTCACTATCAGGGCGTGCAATGGACGCTTGCGGAGTTCGAAAAAGATAAAAACGCCGCTTATAAATATAAGCCTACATACTGGATTAATAACGCAATGGATTTAGCTATTGCAATGTGGCGGTTCAAAAATCTTGGTACTATTTACGCATAACAAGGCCAGTAAGCGTACCGGGGAGCATTTCCCCGGCGACCTTTTAAAATAAAAAATCAGGAGGAAAACAAAATGAAAGAATATATTTTAAGCGAATTAGGATTCCGCACAGTTAGCGAGTGCAGAAAAATTACAGATGCGATGGAAGGAAAAACTTTTATGAAATTTCATATTAGTTTCTCAAATGTTTGTGGAAACTGTATGATTATAATTTCAACAAATTACGATGCGGAAGAATCTTATATTAAGCAATTTTTTATTTCTGCTCTTGTTAGTAACTTACTTATCTCTCAGGCGTAATGGTTCCAGCCGGGTTCGATTCCCGGCAACGCCCTTTTATTTTAACACCCGGCTCCCATGGGTACAGGGAAGAAAGAAAAGACATGAAAAAGAAAAGTAGCTATATCGCCGTACAGGTGACAGAGAACGGGAAAAACTATGCTTACGCCGTGAAGGTTTCTGAAAGCGATAACTTACTTTCAAAATTGGCGATAAAGGACATCACAGCGGCGAACCTTTGCAGCACGAAAAAAGAAGCCGAAGAAGTTGTTACAGCTTGGAACGAAAGTTTCAAAAATAACGGTTCATTTATGTTCGGGGAGGTGTTCTACTAATGAGTGAAAAAATAATTGACAAGCTGTTAACGTTGACAGCTGAAGAACTTGACAGTTACAGTGATTTTTTATCCGGTATTTTTCACAACGGAATTACCGATGATGAACTTAATTTAAAAATTGCAAAATATTTAGGACTGGAGGAATAAAAAATGATCAGAATCAGAAAAGCCACGCAAAAACAAACCGTCGCCGCTATAAAAAGCGGTGATTTTTCAGAAGTCGAAAAGATAGAGGATACCGCACGCCAGGAAGCGGCAAAGGTTTTTCTTGCTGTCGCTTCCGGTTCTGTGCCGCTGATTTGGTACGACTTGCCGCCGGTTCGCTGTCAGTCTGGGGCGGTGTCCGTCATGCGGTACGCCCTGCACCGGTCAGTGAAACAAGACGGCTTTTTACAACTGTCTTGCATGGAGCTGAAGGCCGGGCAGATCATCCCGACTTCTGATAGACAGTATAACACCACTGACGCCGGTTTTTCGGAGTTCTTCCGGGACTTGCCCCGGTCAACCGATGTTAATTTTTTAGAGCAGTGAAAACGCTGCTCTTTTTCTACTGCTCTTCCGGTATCCAGCCCGGCGCCAGGTTCACGGCCTGGGGAGCGGATCAGGCTTGTGAAATCTATCTACAAGCCGTGTACTTTGACAGCTTAACATTTTTCTTGTCCGAAAATGCGGTTGCTGATTTGCTTTTTTCGCCGCTTTTCGTTTTTTTTGACGTTCTTTGATGTTTTTACCGTTGCCGGATTTACAAGCCATTTTTGTGTGCTTTCGTCAATCAATACTCACGGTTGACGTGGCTCTGGTATGGTGGTACTATGATTATATATAGCCGTTTCCGGCTCTTTTTGTCGTGTCTCTGTGCATCTGGCACCGATCCGGGGCACAGTGTCCGAACAGTGGCGAAAGTATGTTCTGTTTTGAATCCGCTGCACAACCGCCCTATTCAGCTTTTTAACGGTCGTTTAGATTCCGGTCGAAGAAGTGTAGCCTTATTCGTTTTGCGGGCGTTGTGGGCGAAATTAGAGCGTCAGTTATTGATGCCTGAAAAATCCCCGGTACCGGTCCGTAGGTGATCCACAGTCTTTTGCAGAATTGGTCATACTGGTTGTGAAACGAACAATATTTCTGGCGGTTCTTGAATATTTGTAATATTCAGACACAGAAAAATGCCGAAAAACGGGCGAAAAAAAGAACAGCTGGAAAATAACCTTTATTTCTGGATTTCCATTTTGTTTATCTTGCATATATTAATCCATAGCATCTTCCGAGGGGCTGTGAGAAATCACGAATCAATTTAATTTATTTAATCCCTCAGATTTTCTCCTAGCCGTATTCTTCGTTTTGTATGTGGTCCGTTGTTTCCGGACTTTCACCTTTTGTTCCGTCTTATCTTTCTTCCTACGGACTTTATTGTGTGCTGACCGCTCAGTTGAGAATCCCATATTTCCCCTCCCTGTCCTTGATCTTTTGGTTTCTGCTCTTAAAGTTGATAATTTCTATATCTGTTTGCAGTTCCTGTGGTATCCGTCCAACGATGATCACTCTTAGTGGCTCCAATCTCCGGACCATCTCCTGAAACCCCTTGCAAAATTCTAGCCGTGATACTTTTGACTTCACTCGTCCATTGGTGCAGCAGGCAACCGTGCTTCTTTTTGGTATTCCGTCAAAAATCCAATCATAGCAGTATTCCGGCGGTATGTTCACGTTTGGAATCACTCGAATCCCGTTCATATACAGGTAATGTGCTATCGCATGATTGCGGTACTTCTGCCAGATGTTCATAGCAAATGGCATACCACCTTCTCCGACTGCCATGCTGAAGTCCGGTGCGATCACACTGTTAAAGCATTTTAGATGCTCAATATATTTATCCGGGCAGTTCCAGATTTTCTCAAATTGGTTGTCGTGGATGTAGAAATTGACGGTCAAGTCCCTATGGTTCTTTATCCGCCGGTCGAAGCTATCTTTGAAGTCAACAGTATCCGCTCCAGGTCTGCCGGTATACCGTGGCATCATGGGGAACTGGTATGGACCGTCCAGCTCTGCTCCCTCGATCATATATTCTCTCATTACATCATATGCGGTATGGTTCATGGTTATCACCCCCTAAAAATGCAAAAAGACATCCTGTTCCGGGAATTGGAACCGATGTCATCATTAGTATGTTTCCATACTATCAAATATTTAGTTAAATGTCAAAAAATTACATCTCTGCTCTTCCGTTCATCTTTTGTATATTATTTAGATTGCAAATGCGTAAGTGTAGTTAAATTCCTTTTCGCATCCATCCACATAGTTGATTTTCCTGTAAAATACGGCGTGTCGTTCTGAGAACTTATTTAAAAAAAAGTATTCAGAACAGCCCTGTTTATCCCGCTCGATTATTGACTTTTTTTTTACATCTCCGGTCTTTAAAAAGAACAAAATTTCGCACTCCTGCGGGCGCTTTGGATTTATTACTATTTTGTCCAAAAATTCTCCCAGAACCGTTTTGGTAATATCTTCTGGGCCAACTCCTTGCAAATCATTTAATATCTTTCCGATTTCTTTTAATTTCAAATGGGAATCTTTATTGGCTTCTTCTTTCGATTCCAGTTCGGAAAGTTTATTGCTTATATCTTGGATTTCATCCTTGAATTTTTCGCTTTTTTCAAGGTATTCAGAGTTTGTTATGATTCCATCCAGGTTAAGGTCAAGAAGCTTGTCTTTCTTTTTCTCTATCTGGAGAACCATGTTTTTAAGTCGGTTTATCTCAGCCCCATCGTTGCTAAAGTCTATGTTCTTTTCGACCAAACTTATATATTTTTCAATAGCTGTTTGGATATCCCCGGATTTGTTGATAAGGTCTGCAAGCATTGCCCTTAATTCTTTCTCACGTATACCAAAAGAGTTACAGCTTTGCGCTCCGTTTTTTATACGATAGCTGCATACCCATCTTGCATCTTCACGCCCTCTTATAGTGTGCTGCTTCATCCAGTATGGTGCTCCATCATTACCGCAAAAGATATACCCGGTAAACAAATTGTTCTGTTTGAAAGACGTTCTGTGGGATTTGATTGCATCGCTCCGTGTTTGCATAATGACATTTGCCTTATTCCATACGGATTCATCTACAATCTGCGGAACATGGTTTCCGTCGTCTTTGTACATCGTCCATTCATCCTCAGGCAAAAACTCTTGCTTTTTGGTGAACATATCGACAACTTTTACTTTACCGCCGCAATAATAACCTTTGTATTTCGGGTTCTTGATTATCTTTTTGATATTATCTCGGCTGAGCTTTCCACCTTTGTAATTCCGATACCCTTTTTTGTACAGGTATTTCTCAATAGTGGACGTAGACCATTCTCCGGTAGAATACTTTTCAAATATTTCTTTTATCATCGGAGCTGTTTTGGGATCAACTGTAAGCTTTCCGTCTTTCTTGATGTAACCGTATATTCGTGATCCGAGGACTACACCATTTTTTATTGACTGTGCATGTCCGAATTTTATTCGATTGGAGAGTTTTCTTGATTCATCTTGGGCAATTCCGGACATTATGGTAAGTCTTAATTCACTATCTTCGTCAATCGTATTAATGTTGTCATTTTGAAACCATACGCATACGCCATACATTAGTAATTCCCTTGTGTATCTTATACTGTCTAACGTATTCCTTGCAAATCTGGTAATTTCTTTCGTTACAATCATATCAATTTTCCCGGCTTTGGCATCTGCCATCATGCGTTGAAATTCGTCCCTTTTCTCTGTTCGTATTCCCGATATTCCATTGTCAATGTACGCACCAACAAATACCCAGTTTTTATTTTGAGCAATGAAGTTTCTGTAATATTCATCCTGGTGGTGTATAGAAACTTGCTGGTCTTCTGATTCTGTGCTTACTCTTGCGTAAAACGCCACTTTTAATTTCAGATCGAAAATACTGCAAGTTTTCAGTATTTCTCTAGTACGATAAACGTTCATGCCCCGTTCTCCCTTCTAGTCGGAAGAGCAGAGATAAGATTATTATACCTTCAATCTCATCTCCGCTCAATAGTTTGGTTTAATTTTCGGAAAGAATCTCAATATCAATTTTTTCTTTCATTTCTCTGCTGATCAGTCCCTGAAGGTATATGTGTTCGTTCAACGCCAGTAATAACGCTTTGTTCATGTCGCACTCCTTTCTTTGACGAAAAGGTCCAAAATCCTTTTAAAACATTTTAGGCATATATTTCTATGTGAACTTATATAAAATGGATTCTAGCGTTTTTTAGTCAATCAATTACTTTAATTTACAACAAATCAAATATATCCATTTGCCCTTTGATTTCATCTTCCTTTTCATCTGTGAAAAATTTGCAAGCAATGTAATTTGGTTTCCAATCCACATCTCCATTGTAGTTCAGACACCTCGGATGCTTTCCAGGACGGTACCGTAAACATTCATCGCATCTGTGATACGGATTTGTTCCGCCGGAATCTTTGTACATTGCGCTTATCTTAATCATATGGGTCACCCTCTTCAAACAAACTGTGCTTTCTCAAAATTTCCACTTCGTGTTCGCACAACTTTATCTGGCATTCATTGTACAACTGCCGTGCAAGAGTACCGATAGTCGGTTTTCCTTCATTTGCCTGATGCACATATTTGTTACTCTTTTCCACTACGTTCATCAGCTGATCCGGTTCAAAGTCGTATGCTCTATGCAGTGCCAAAAGTAATGTCACGCTGTTCTCAACATTCGCCCAGTCCTGTCCGTCCGTAAATCCTTGTTCGAAACCGGCGTTGTAGCTTTTCTCTCTTTCTTCTTCCCTTGCGTTTTCTACAACTTTGTTCAAAACGCTCACGGTTCTATTGATCCCGTCTTCCTTGCCTTTCTGGTACGCTTTTTCAATCTCTTCATTTCTGGCTGCCAAAACTTTTTCTCTGGACTCGTCAAACATCCGCTGCATTCTTTCAATCTTTGTAGCTGAATAAGGCATAGTTACCGGCTTCCCTATGAATTTTCTTTTCAGTGCTGCGCTGTTCATTTTTCGCCTCCCATAATGCCTGCTATCATTTGTTGTTTCATTGTTTCCGCTATGTGCTCCCGGACAGATTCTTCCGGAAATGGGATCTCAAGTGACCGCTCCAGAATCCGGTTGGTGATACGTTCATCATAATTTAGTCGAGAAATACAATAATTACTTGTGAAAATCGTGATTTTTCGGCTTGTATAGCGTCCGTCGATAATTTCATAATACTTTTCATTTACCCAGTCTTTTTCGGTTTCTGTGCCGAAATCATCAATGATTAGAATATCTGCTCTGGCAAGTTCATCAATCAACTGTTCTTCCGTTTTATCCGGACTGTATCTTTTTCCCCATGTGGACTTGATCTCGTCAAGGATTTTCATAGACGTTGAAAACTTTACCTGTTTCTGATGTTTTTCAATCAGTTCATTCGCCAGGCTGCATACCATCCGGGTTTTTCCAGAACCTTTCGTGCTAGAGTAAAAATATAGTCCAATTCCCTGCTTTTGCATATCGCTGATATTTTCCATCCAGTAGTGAACAGCTTTCGCAGCCTGTCTTATTGTTTCCTGGCTCTCCGGCAGCTGATATACTGCCGACCGAAAATTATTAAACATTGCATCCTTGTAGATGTCTGGAATCTCTGCAAACTTAAGCTGATTTCTATGAATCATTTTTTTGCGGATACCGCAAGAACACTCCTGACAGTACGGAACTCCATATTGATCACGGCTCCATACCCATCCGGAATCATCGCATAAACGGCAATGTGTCTGGATTTCCGTCGTCACCGAGTGTTCCAAACGGGATAAGTGGTTCGACTTTTCTTTGAGTTTTTGCACCAGATCCATGTTTCCTGTCCCCATTGTAGTTACCCTCCAAAACCTTTAAGAAATTATTTGGTTTTACAAACCAGTCAAAAGTAATCATCCAGCCATTTTTGTTTTCACCTCTCAGGAAATCGCTGTGGCGAATGTTGTCCATAGCCTTTAAGAGATCATCCATGCCATACTCTCTTATTCGGCCTTTAAGTAACTGGCATCTCTTTGATGCTGGTTTGATATCCCTGATAGGAGCAATGCCAACATTCTGTAATTTGTTCCATTCCTCAATAACACGTCTGACATCTGTCTGACGAATAGTATCTTTAGATACTATTAAATTATTATCTTTTTCTATATCTTTATCTTCTTTCTTATTCTTACTCTTACTCTGTTGCGTGACGTCACGTGAACTGTCACGTGACATATCTTGTTCAATTGCAAGTTTCTGCCGTTCTCTCTGTTTCTGTTTCCTAATTCTATTCTGTTCTCTGATCTTGTCCATGCCTTCGATATTCTGATGTTCTTCCCATCCTGGAATTGCAAGCATATTTCCATCTCTGGTAATCATTCCAAAATTTTCCAAAGCAGTCAATGCAAGTTGTATTACACTTTCATCAAAGCCAAGTTCATCTGCCAGCAGCTTTTCATTATATGGAATGTTTTCTGTCAGAAAGATAAGCCCATTAGCATTGCATCTTCCGGCCATTGTCAGAAGCATAACCCAAATAAGAACTATGTTGTTTCCTTCTGGAAGCTTTCTGATATGACCGATTTTAACATTATTAAACATCTCTGTTTCAATTTTGATCCAGCTTACTTTAGCCATTTATCTATTCCTTTTCTCCCCAATCTAATTTCTGTCCACACTTATCGCAATATTTCCCTTTTGATTTCAGTTTCAACCGTCCGCCGCAGGTTGGGCAGACAATAATATTACAATTTTCATAAGCAAGGCTTGCGGTATCATCTGGTTTTGTTTTATCAATTGGCTTCCTTGGAATCTGTTTTTCCAAATCGTCCTCATCAATATCGACAGTTTCCAGATCTGCGAAATCACAACACATTGCGAATCCGTCAATCATTTTCTTTTTAACTCCAAATACCTCTATCATGTGAGAATTATTTTCCATGATTTTTATTACATCTGACTTTTTAACATATTCAGCCATTCTCCATCTCCTCCAACTTCTTCTCAGCTTCTTCGCGGGTAAGGAATATTGTCCTGCCAATATCACTTTTGAAACACATTAACTCGCCGCATTCTCTATCAATTACTTCCAGATTGTATGACCTTGTTGTTATGTCAATTTGCGTTACTGTTAATTCGATAACGGGATTTTTAGCACCCTTATTAATCCTGAACATTATATCGCCAACCTTACACGGCAATCTCACAAGCAAGCCCTGTTCTTCTGCATTTCTCCACGCTCTAATTTCTTTTGCCATTTCTGCTTTAGACATTTTTAAAGGCTTAAATTTAGGCTTTAATAATTCCTCTCCTGTCCACCCACTATTGATTCTGCCTGTAAAAGCATTTTGTGAAATTCCAATTTGTCTTGCCCATTCAGAAGTTGTTTTCGTTACCCCGTTTATCGTTACATAATTATTATTTCTTCTATTGTTCGCCTGTTCTTCTGGTGTTGCCCACCGACAATTATTAGGTTCGTAATTTCCATTTACGTCTATTCGATCAATGCTGCGCCCTTCTTCCCATCCATTTTCAACTGCCCATTTTTGGAAATTGCTATGTCCTTCTTTTTTATCCATCCACTCGTCACAAACTTTAATGCCACGTCCACCATAATCTTTATAAAATTTTTCTTCTGGATTATAGCAACGTCTTTTCATATCGCAAAGCTTTTGTTGCAAAATATGTCGTTGCTTTTCTGTTAATCTCTCCATCTACTTCACCACTTTCATCTTCTCCACCGCCAGATTCAACGCCTCTATAAATTCATCATTTAACGCTGCACGGTCTGGATTCTCGATAAAATTTTCAAGAGTATCAATTGCTTTCTCTTCTGGCGATAAGACTGTAGCTTTGCCCGATGCCGCAATTTCGAGAAGTTCATCAATATTGTCTTTCCATTCAGATATATCGCACAAATTACACTTACACTTATTGTTCTTTTTGTTCAATACGCATTCCGAACAGTTACGTTCATTGCAGTTGCCTAAATCAGCAATTCTATCAGCAAACTTTCTCGCTGTCATTCCTTTTTCTCCGAAAAGTTCTGACGCTTCGTAGAAAGCAAAATTTGCGTCAATATATGAATTATGAACAATACTTTCATCTTTGAAAATTTTTAAAATATTTGGAAATGTTTGTTCTTTTAACGGTCTACAATAGTCTCTTCCTTTCCACGTAATTCCCTGCTTTTCAGCTTCTTTAAGTAATTTCTCGTTCTCTTCTGGTGTTCTAACAAGCACGCATGTATTTCTTAAATCAATCATCATAATTCCCTCCTGTAATCTCATCAATACATTTATTCCAGCCGATCTTATAGCTCGGCGGTTTGCCTCCTGCTTTGAAATACTCGCCGTTATAAATCCCAGTTACTTTCATTTTCTCCGGCAATGGTTTCAGTGGACACCATTCAGGTCTAATACTCAAATCTGTAATATCTCTATTGTTTACTCTACAGAACGGGTGATGCACTCCGCTGCGTAAAACGCATAAAGCACAATATTTTGGCGTATTTATCACTAATACTGATTTACTCATCTGATTCCTCCTGTGATAATCCTGGTCGGTCAAAAATATTGCCAACCACTTCAAAATGTTTCGTGTCAAACTCATTGAGATACTGTCTATCTGTGCTATTAGCTTCGCGTGTTACAAATCCGGCAACGCCCCATTCAACGGTTTCATATGTCGCATCTTCTGGGTAGGATTCGTCCAAATGAGCCATCAGAATATCATTTTCCCAAATTTTCTTCCCATTCTTGTCGCAAAGTCCTGTAAACTGGCAGAGGGTTTCTGGGTCAACTTCAAGCCACCTAATTACAGGAGTGCAAAAACCTTTAAACGCATCAATACCAATAGATATACCGATGCCAATGAATGTCTTGCCCTTGCATTCCGCATAGCATCCCTCAATCCATTCGCCACTGCCATCCCGCTTTGCCTTGAAAAGAATTTCTCTCATTCAACTCACCCTCCTCTCACGATTTCGATTGCTCTATACATTGCATAATCATATATACCACTTTTGCTGTTCTTTGTTTCATCGTACATTTTTTCTACCACCCTATCAATGTTAAAAACTGTTGGCTGTCTATTAATACATTCAATAAACTCTTTTTGGTCTGAACTAATACTATTTCCAATATCCCACATTTTAATATATTCAATTAAATCGTCTGCATCTATTAACCGCATTTTTATCAACCTTTCTTAATAAAATCCAAATCAACTCTGATCACATCTGTTTCTATCGCTGAAAGACATTTCACTCGCAAATTGTAAAATGGCTTCAACAGTCCTGAACCGACATTAAATGTATCATAGGATTCCCAGTCTCTGCCGGGTTGACATATCTGGATTTTCTCACAACTGTCAGCACTTACGCCGATTGCCGTCAATAATTCAATTAATTTCATTTTTCGCTCCTCTTCTCAATCGCTTTTGCAAGGTCAGAAATGCAGTCGCCAATATAGAAAATTGCTATCATTGCAACATTAATATCTGATATTTTTGCACCTAGAATCCAACAAATAAATATAATTGCCAACCATACAAGGCACATTTTTTTATTCCTCCTCCCACATTCCCAATAACCGCATCCTCTCATACAGTACAGCGACGGTCTTGCGTCTGTATCCGTAGAAGTCTTTCGGGTTCATCGGGATATATCTTTCTTTGCTGATTTTCCTGTAACTTTTCCGGTGTAGGATATTCTCGATAACCATATCTGCTATCACCGTGTTCTTCGGGCAAGCTGACAAGGCGGCACCGGAAAGCAGGTATCCGTACTCTGCCGGGAAGTCTTTCAGCATCGTATTCAGTTTTTCAATGTCTTCTGCCGGAATACCGTAGTCTTTCAGTTTTTTATTCCTTGTCAGCATACCGTTCTCCTTTCTATTCGTCTGGGTGGTGCTTATCGTACAGTATGGCGAGCATGATCACTCCCCACGCACCAACATTAAGTCCGATAAATATTCCACATAATAATGTAATCATAGCTCATCCTCCTCGACATAATCTTCGCAATCTTCTGCATATTCATAACTGTCCATCATGTCACACCGGTTATCGCAACCGCCTTGTTTATCGCAGCAAATGCAGCACTCTGTTTCACCGTCCGGACATTCTATTTTACAATATCCCATTTAGTCCTCCTCTCGCATGATTTCCTTTACGCATTTTCTACAGTAACAGCCTTCAAGTCCTTCTATTCTGTACAGGAAACACATCCAATTTACGTTCCAGATCCCCTTGTCATTGCACCTCTTGCAACTACCTTGCCCCTCGCCTTGGCATTGCGTTATTTTCACCATGTTTAATCCTCCTTATATGGTTCTGGCAGTGGCATCCATGCTGTGACTTTCCAATACGACCTAGCACCAGTTAGTTCCCAGCGCTTCAACTTTCTTTGAAATTTTGCATAGGTTGAACGATATATTCTTCCGTCCATGCAAGTCACTTGATACGTACCGCTTGCTTCTGGTAATCCCTCACTGACCGGAATCCAACCATTTTCTTTCTCATCTTGTTCCAGATCGTCTTGAAGCTGTTCTATCATTTCCAGAACACCACTTGCCAAAATCATCTGGTGGTCATCCGCAAGTTTCTTCATGAAATCATGATAATCCGATAATCTGTCTTTGATATGGCTCATACTTCCACCTCCTCATAAGTTTCTCTGAATATATCTGGCTTACACGGATAAAATTCACCGCAAGCACCGCGGATGATATAATCACCAATATTCGCCAAATGTTCGCCCTCAAGCGTCTTAATAACCAGACCGCCTGGAACCTTCCAATGGTCAATATAGAAATTCTTACCTTCTGCCGACATGTACTGGTCCGTACACTGATAGTCCGTCAGGAAATCGAACATTTCTCGATGATTTGTACCAGTCCACTGTACTGCATCAATTACAACTGGTTTCTTTCTGTACTTCATACAATCACCTCACTATCCTCTGGCTCTTCATTAAGCATTTTATATATGCGGCCAGAATGAAATGCCTTTCTTAATTTTTCATAATTAATTCCAGTAAGATCTGAAATTTGAGAAATTGTCATTGGCTTTCCTTTGAATTCTACAATCAAATTATTTCTTTTATTATTTCCTTGTATTTTTGCATCCACCCATCTACAGTTGTCAGGCGAATATCCATTATTATTATCAATGCGATCAATCGTTAAATTGTCTTGATACCCATTCTCTGTTGCCCATTTATAAAACATCATAAAATCATGCCATTCTTCACAAACATATATTCCACGACCGCCATAATCAATATATTGTGGGTGATCTTTGTGCTCGCATCTATATTTCATATTGCGCCAGATGTTATATATCCTTGTATGCCTTAATCCGTGTCTTATAGCTTTTTGCCTTGCAATATCAACGCTTAAGCAACCGCACGATTTTGTTCTTCCTATTTTGAGCGCGTATGCTTCTACGGTTTTTGTGTTTCCGCAATCACATTGGCATATCCAATATGTTCTATTGGTATCGTCCGTTTTTTTTCGCTTTATTACTGTTAATCTCCCGAAACGTATTCCTGTTAGGTCTACAAACTTACTCATATTTCATTTTCTCTTTATCCTGACTTCTGATTAACATTTCGCGTCCTCCTCATCACTTATTCTCCTGTTCCACTGTTCTACGGCTTCTTCCTCTGTTTCTCTCCAGCGTTCCACCATTCCATCGCATTCTGTACAAGCTACAAGATATTCTTTTTTTGAATCGTTATATTCATTAATCAGCATTTCTGCCTTTCCTCCGCAAAACGGACACGGTTTTAATGGTTTTAATTTATCCATTTTCCATCCTCACTTTCCCCATGTAAGCAACTGACACGCTATTGTGCAGTCTTCCATGATTTTTAAATAAAATCTTTGATATTCATTTGTGGGTTTCTTTCTAAAACAATCATTTCATCTTTAGCTCTCTGATAGAAATTTCTATCAATCTCAAATCCATATGCGTTTCTGCCAAGTTCCATGGCTGCTCTCAATGTGCTGCCGCTTCCGCAGCATGGGTCAATCACTACATCGCCAGGATCAGTAAATATTTCAATTAATCTTTTTAGAACTGCTATTGGTTTTTGTGCGGGATGAATTTTAGGAATATCCTTTCCGTCTTTTTCCCACTGAAACCAGTTAAAAACCATCTTTTCAGTGCCTCGAATAGTCTTTCCGTTTTCATCCGTCTGCGCTCCATTTCTGAACTTTGGAAGCTTATTTCGGTAAAATACAAGTGCGTATTCTGTAGCCCCTACCACACGCATGTTAGCTTTTAGTACCTGTGGGCTGTAGTTTTTAATAAACACAAGCGGTATGTAATGAACAAATCCATGTTTCGCAGCAGCATTGATCAGAGTTTGAATTTGCTCAAATGAACAAAATACGATCATACACGGTGCGTCTGAACTTCTTCCTCTTACCCCTGCCTTTTTAGGCTCTTTCCTCAACATCTTTGAACAAAAATGAAAATATTCATACAAATTAAAGTTGAAATCAGAGTTGAAAGCTGCTTTTCCAGCTAATTTACTTTCGCCGTTCTTATTATCTCCGCCCGTGTACCACATTGGATTACTGCCATAAAAATTGTTTCCAACATTGTAAGGTACATCCGCAATTACAAGTTGTGCTCTTGGAATTGCATATTTTTTATAATTCTGCATAGAATCACGATATATTTCACATTTTAAATTCATTTTTTTCTAAGAAGCCCGGTATACCCTTGCCCCGGCCGGAGGCTGGCTCCTTTCTGTATTATTTGTTATTATTTAGCTCTGCATTGGTATTCCTATTCAATTTCATTCAACATCATTCTTAATTTTCCGTAACATGGACAAATCCTTGTGTTATCGAAAATATCTCGCAGCAACACACAATGCGGATAAATCGCATCGACCTCATAAATGCGTTCCACTTTTTCCTCTCCGCGTTCTGTATACTTGATACGATTCCCTTCGCGGATCCCGTATTTTTCTGCCAGATACACTCTCAATTCTTGAATCGTTATGGCATTATTCCTCATCTGAACATCAACTCTCATTTTTTCTCCTAAAAACCGATTTTATCTTCACCATCGAGGATTTCTTCATTCTCATCGTCAAAATCGAAATCTGGCGTTTCTTCTACATCAGTTACTTTCCATTTCAACATGTTCTTTCCCCGCTCAACCAGTTCTGCCCTCTGCTCTTCTGTCAGTTTTCTAGGGGCTCGTAAATTTGGCACGTATTTTCTCGGAACATGAGCGAAAATCGAGCCATCTTTGTTAATTGCGATAACCTTCACATCTTCCGGGTTTTCTTCTTTCAGTTTAAGCGTTCGATTCTTTAAAGTACTTCCGTTGTACGCCGATACCTCAGCATAATCACTTCCGCGTATCCATGCGATACTACATTCATTGCAATTTTCTGCCATTATTTTCCCTCCACTTTTAATATTTTTCTCAACTTCGATGTGAGTAAGTCAAACTGTGCAAGCATGTCTTTGTCCTTATGCTTTCTAACAGTGATATCGTCTTCCGAATCATCCAGGTAATATTCACCATTGATAGGCTCTCTATAGTCTATTTTTGATTTGAAGTCCCACCCGGAAAGGCTGAACCTTTCAACAGCTTCTTTCCGGGTAAGCGTATCTACGAACGTCCCATCCAAGGTGTACAGATCGTAAAGCTTCATCTTTCACTCTTTCTTACCAGCCGGTATTTTCTGTGAGAATTGCTCCCCGAAAATTCAATCAGTCCATCATCCGCAAACTGGCGTAAATGCCTCTGGACTGCACTGGGGCTTAAGTCCAATTCCTCAGCTATCGTTTTAATCTGTGGCATTTCGCCTTTGCGTTTTTCGTATTTTACGATGAAATAATAAATATCTTTACGATTCTGCTCGTATTCCTTATGTTTTCTGCTCTCTATTTCACGTATAGTCATTTCTCGTAGTTCCTTTCATCAAGCATTTCTCTAAATTTCTCAAAAGCTTTGATTGAAGTTTTATTGTGCTGCTTTTCTGGCTTCAGGGTAATTTGCAAATGAGTATCAATGATATGTGATAAATCACGGGCCAGAGTTTTCTTGCCTTGTTGGATGCCATCACGATATCCTTTTGCCGGTCGGTAATCAGCAATCTTTTCTTTCCCTTCATCCTGTCCACCGCCAGTCTTGTTTTTTACAATCCACCCGGCATCAATGGCTTTTTGGATGTATTCTCGTTCTTTTTCATCAAGCTGTGATACCGGACAGTGAAAGAAGTCAATCTTGTAACCGCTCTTATTCTCTTCCGAATACAGCCCATGTGCTTTCATGGAACGATCAATATGTTGCTCGTATCCTGACATGTGTTGTGCCAGTCTGGTAAGAAGTTTTACTGACTGCCCGATATATCCATGAGTTTCGTTACGCCAGAGTATATATATTCCGGTTCCTTCATCCAGTTTCGGATTTACTTTCAGAAGTTTCTTCTTATTGCTCGATTCAATGGCTTTCGCCTGTCTGAATTTCTTGTAATCCAACCGAAGCTACATCCTTTCAAGCTGGTCTACGATTCTTTTGCATCTGTCCTGCACGTCTTTTAACGACTGGAACTTACACTCTTCATTTGTACTTTCCCACAGGCCTTTCATTATCGAAAAGCTCATTTTGAAGTCTGGATCATCTCCGAAATACTGCTTTGCAGTTTCGATGTCGTATCCGTCACCGAAATGCGCACAGTCGAATCCGATCCACCATGTATCCTCATCATCACAGCAATTCAGCTTAGATTCAGAATAAGTGATTCCACCATGGCATCTGATTGAATCTAAATTAGCTCCGTGCTTGGCTAACTTATGTGTTTTCGGGATTCCAACATATCCGCACCGGTATGCACCAGGCATGAACAAGACTACACATGGATGTCCTTTGTAGTTGAATCTTTTTTCTAAAACTGGTTTCATATAATCACCTCCTAAAAGTAATCATCGTCGTTGTAATCTGAATCATCATCGTATTCATTTTCGTAATACCCGTTTTCCATAATTCCTTTGAATGCAGATATTGCTTTTGCGAACCTGCCACGCAGAACCTGTTCTTTCTGTTCGAGATCATCAATAACTTTTTTTCTTTCTTCGATCTCTTTTAAAAGCCCTTTGTTCTCTTCTTCAAGATTATATCTGGAAATGCGTTTCATGGTCGTTGGGTCAAGTTTTACCGCTTCTTTCCCTGTTTCAAGATATATAACAGTTGGTTCATCCATCGATCGAATAAAACGCCTTTCGTCATCATCTAAAAATGTTGCTTCAAGCATCTGTTTTTCTGGCTCTTTGAGCATAAAATGTGTTACACCAAAACACATCATCTCTTTGTCGTCATAAAAAATAAGTTGTCCTTTTCCCATGATTCACCTCTCTTAGCTAAACGGTAAATCCGGATCGTAAGCCGGTTCAACAAATGTGTCACTTGCCGGTGCTGACGGTGGAACTGCGCCGATGTTTTCAGACCGGTTACTTTTGCCCTTGCTTTCCACAAACTCATGTGTTTCTACCAGACAGTCATTTGTGTAAATCTTCTTTCCATCAGTGTCCGTATAGTTTCCGGTCTGCCAGCTGCCGATGACTGCAATTTTCATTCCCTTATACAGGTATTTTTCAGCAAACTCTCCATTTTTACCAAGCGCAACACAATTTATGAAATCTGCTTTCTGCTCATTATCTTTACGATACTGTCTTTCTACTGCAAGAGTGTATCTGGCAATGGTTATGTTATTGGTTCCGGTACGTATGTCCGGGTCTTTCACTAATCGACCGATCAAAATTACTTTGTTCATGCTATTTCTCCTTATAAGCTTCCGGCATCGGCATCCACGCCGAAACCGTGTATTTTATCTCTCTTCCGACTCCAACATCTGCCCATTCGCCGTTTCCAATGTATCTCAGAGATGTTGGCCATTCAGCGCCCTTGATTGTTACCGTGTACTGCGGAAGTTCCTCGATATCAACATCTTCGTCTGGCTCCGGCGGTAACATTAATTCTGTTGGAATCCATTCAATCACCGGATTATAGGAAGTGAAACATTCCTTTGCCTTTTCCAGTGCATCGTTCCATCCTCTGTCGTACAAACTGGATATTGGAGAGATTTCCTTTTTGATTTTGTCCAGAACATTAATTAAAATCTGCATCCTGTCACTCCTTTTTATCCTCGTAAAAACTCAAGTAATCAAACCACTGGTCTTTGATAAAATGCCCGATGATTTTTACTGAACTTCCCCATCCCTTTGTTGCGACCCGAACATGCTTTCCTTTTAAATCCACAAGATCTTCAACGCCAACTACATCCATAATTCGCATGATTGCTTCCATTCCGGAAGCAGAACCTTTAAATTCTTTGGCTCCCAGATATCCATGTCCAAGAACATAGCCGCCGTAAACGACTCCCCATCCGCCACCGTTCAGCGTAAGATCAAGTGAAAGTACTCCGTGATCTCTGAAATTTAATGATACATTTGTAATCTCAGCGTTTTGAAGCTTATATCCATCCGCCAGTAAAAGTTCTTCTGTCCATTCTTTCAATTTTATTCCTCCTCGTAATCATTACAGTACAGCGATCCGTAATCCCAAGCTAATGTGCAGCAATTACGAAATCTGCATTTGCTACAATCTGTCATTTCCATATCCCCTTCTCCTTTCAAAACGGAAACAAATTCAAATCAACTTCCAGTCCAGCTCGTCCAATCTGAACCAGAACATCATCCCCAACAACTTCTTTGACTTCTTTAAGCATTTTTTCAGTATCCGAAGCATCACCGCTCAAATGTACAAGCGTTACCGTTTTAAGTGATTCTGTGAGATTTTCCTTAATGAATTGCTTACAAGTTGACAGAGAACAATGTCCTGTGATCTGGTGCTTCCACTTCGGGTTGTTTCTGTCTATCAGTTCCTCGCAGTAATTACAACCAATAACCAAGTGATTAAGTTCCATTGATTTGAATTTGTACCGGCAATGCTCAAAGTCTGTCAGGTAAAGAAGCTTTCCCATTTCCTCATGTTCCACTAGATACCCGAAGTTCGGGCACGGCTCTTTATTTGCAGATGTATGCGGCAGGCTGAACGGAACTGCGCTGAACGAGCCGATTTTGAAATATTTCTTTTCAGCAACAGCTTTTATAGTTCCGTCCGTTATGCCTAAGTTATTGATTGTTTCTTGCCCGGTATAAACTGCGATTCCGGCGTTCATGATTTCACTAATAGCTTTAGTGTGATCGCCATGGGTTAACCATGCTCATGGGTAAGTAAGCATCCTGAAACGCCTGATATTTTGTATGAAATTCCTTTCAAAATCTTTGAATATCTACATCCACAATCCAAAAGCAAGATTTCTCCCGATTCAGATTTCAGTGCATAACAGTTTCCTGAATGGCTACCTGTATTTATTACTCGCATGAACACTTCAAATCACCTCACTTTCAAACTTCCATACAAAACCTCCGGCTGTTTTTCTTACTTTTCCCGGTTTATATTCGTTTTTATTGGCGACTTGGAGTATATTTCTGGAGCATATACCAGTAATGATTGACGCCGCTGTTGCGTTCGGAAAAGAGGCTAAATAGTTGCCATCCGTGTCATACATATATATTGTTTTCGGACGTTCGTACTGGTTGTAACGGATTATTCCCGTTTTTACCTGCGGGAACATTTTGGCAGTCTCTTTTCTATGTTCTGACGGATGCACTATTTTTAAGTTAGTGACCAAGTTGTTCTGCTTATTACCATCTATATGATGCACGTGGTATCCTTTTGGTATTTCTCCTATGAAGTGCTTAGCAACTAATGTATGTATTCTAGCTGTATGGCATTTGTTTCTTTCATCATAAAGATTTACTGTAAAATACCATCCGTTTTTATTTTTATTTGACATTATGTGCCCGTTCAAATCTCTCCTAAAGCTTTTCAGCCTTCCCATATTTGAAATTTGATATAACCCTTCAAATCCATCAATCCATTTCCACTCTTCTTCTATAGCTCATCGCCTCCATAGTTGTGTCCAAAACATAGTTGCCTTTCGTACTTCCTGCTGAAATTACTCGTATGAGCACTGGAATCACCGCCTTTATTTTATAATCCCGATACATTTAAAGCTGCGGCAATTTCTTTGATGCTATCTCTTATTTTTCGCGGAAGAACGTAGTCTCCATTTCCGTTTTTTAAATCCATTACATTGGGAAGATTTTCTCTAAGAAGTCTTAATTCGTATCTTCCCAAGAAAGTCGATTCCAATTTTGTTTTTCCTTCTTTTGGAAGAATGAATATTGGCTTGTTTGAAATATGTGCATACATAAGCATACTCATTGCCTCTTTCGCCTGTTCTTCTGTTGAGTAAGCAGCCATAATTGTTCCTTTTTCACTGACATCTGGAATGTATGCTCTTATGATATTTTCAGTTCTGCTTAATGAAGCATTTTCGTATGGGATATCAATATCTCCCGTCTGACTAATTAATCTCATTTCATTCTCCTTTCAATTTCCAAATCCATACTGTGGCATAATTTAATACAGTTTCCATGAAGCATATGATTCCTACATGCTCCATATTTTTCGTTAAATTTTTCCACTGGCATCTTTTCTTCGTTTACTGCACGAACCCATCTACGAACCTTTTTCTGAGTATTTCTTTTTCTGTCACCACGTAATTTTCTGATATATTTTCCCTCATCAGTCACGTAATGGTGGAATCCAAGATAACACAGTCCCATTCGGAACGGTACAATTTGCGATTTTGGGTTCAATTCCAGCCCGAGACTTTTAACCATCATTCGAATTGCTTCAATAATTTCTCTGGCGATGTCTTTTGTTTTGCACAACACATAAAAATCATCGTTATATCGTCCATAATATGGATTTCCAAACTCAATCGTTATCATCTGATCTATCGAATGAAGTAGTAGCAATGCATATTTCAGGTTGACCTGGTTCCCTAATGGCAGTCCTGGATTTCCTGTGCTATCAATAAATAAATGATTCAGCCAGATTGCAAAATCATCATCAAAATAGTAGTCAAGTACGTCTTTCATTATTTCATGATCTATGCTGTAAAAATATTTATGAATATCACATTTTACAATCCATCCATTTATTCCATTCTTTTCATAGAAATCCAACATCTGCTCCTTTAAACCGTCCATTGCCATATGTTGTCCTTTTCCCTGTTGTCCAGCGGTATTCCATTTAATCAGAATTTTTTCAAGCTTCGGTGTCAGAATGTAATCAGAAAAGCATCTCTGTACTACTTTATCCTTAAATACACATGATTCTATCGTTCGCTCTTTTGGCTCGTGGATTTGAAACTTATTATATGGATTTATGGTATACGTTTGGCTTTCCAACTGTTCTTTTAGAAGGTGAATGCCTTCAAGAGATAAATTAGAAAACCTTGCAGTGCCTGAGTTAAATTTTTTACCGCTTTTAACCTTCTTGTAAGAACGATATAAATTTTCAAAACTTGCCACAATATCTTTATCCATTTAATTTCTTCCTTTATATTTATCCATTCCGGAAAGGTTATGCATTTACTTGTATCTTTACTGATTTCAGCTTTGCGCTTACTCTGTCTGCCTGTGATCCAGGTTGGGCGAACACCGTTACTGTTGTTGTAGTTATTGCTGTTGATGTTGCCGGAAGGCGAAACAACGGTATTGCAACGCATAACCCAAGTTGTTACCTGTTTCTGTCTTTTGTTCTCCATGAAATAGTCATGTACTTTATATCTTTGACCATTTGCGACCATGACTCCATTCCACCGGAGTTGATAATTCCTAATTCATATGAAAGTTCTATAAAGTACATCAACTCATCACAATGAGTAATGGCTTTCGTTTGAAGCTCTAATCGTTCTCTTTTATAATCTTTCAGATCAGTTCGGTTGGCTTCAAAAAGCAGTTCGTAGATTTCTAATGCTTTATTTTGCATTTTATCTACAAGTGAAAACCTGTATTTCTTCGGGTATCGTCTGGCATTGCTCGTAACTATTAATGTATGCTTTGCAAGCTGCTTAGCTTTTGTTATTACCTTTAAATCTTCGTTTGCCATTAATCATCACTTCCCAATTCAAAGATTGAAGAAGAAAAGATACAAACCGGGCGAACACCGCAACTGCCGTAGTAGCGATCGCCGCAGATGAGGCCGGAAGGCGAAACAACGGTAAGTGTTGAATTGTAATCATTTACTGGTGTACTCCATGGCGTAATCAACCACCACCATTTCGGCATGTTCGGCAGTAATTTACGATATTTCCGGTACTCATCCACAGTCAAAAGTGAAATCTTATCTTCGCAATGTCCGTATTCTGTCTGCCCGTCCAGAGAAAGTAAATCACGATCAAATCCAATGACTGCATCCTCTCCTAATTCGTCCTCAATCTTTTTCAAGAATTTAGTGTTTAATTCTTCTCGAAGTTTACTTGAAATCCAGTTATTTGAATCCGAATCAAATGCTCTTTCTTTTCCATCGAATCCATTCAAAACGGCAAAATATCCTTTTTCTGTCTTATCCAAAATCATCCATTCCATTCCGGCGATTTCTACTGTTTTACCGATTTCCGGTTTTTCCATATGCTGCTTTTTATATTCAGCAAATTCTTTGTTGATCCGGTTTAATTCATTTTCAAAATATTTCAGATTTTTCTTCATTTTCATTCCTCCACTTTAGATACAAAGAGATTGGATTTTAAGATACAAACTGGGCGAACACCGTTACCGCTGCCGCAGATACCGCTGTAGACGCCGCCGGAAGGCGAAACAACGGTAAGCGCATATTTCCATCCTCTTTCCACTGTGCTCCATGCGGAGCAAGTCCAATAGGAATCATCCAATTCATCATTTGGCGTCAGTTCTGTGTATTTACGCGCTTCATCAAACGTCAGTGGTCTAACTTTGCATTCCGTTTCTCCGATTTTCTGTCCATCCACGGTAATCAGATCTGATATGTCAGTTTCGATATTCTCTTCTCCAAACTCTTCTTCAAAATCTTTCAGGATTTCAGTATCACAGAGTTTCTTCAAGGATGATTTGTTATAGTCAGTTGTATCATCATCAAATTTCACATTCTCTTTCACGAATCCGAGTGAAATGATCTTGGTATGCTCTGTGTACTGTTCCAAGACCTTGTATTTTCGCTTTCCGGTAGTCTGGAAGATATCTCCCGGATTAAGCTCGGATAATCTCACCCTGCATGATTTTTCCTGTTTTTCCAGAAGTTCAACCAGTTCCTTTGCTTTTTTTAAAATTTCGTTATTGTTCATTTTTGATACCTCCCTATTTTGCTGTAAACGTAATCAACAAGTTAATAACGTTGAGAATAACCAGTGTAATCATCATCGGCAATGTTTCTTTCTTTGCGAACGCATAAACTGTTGCAATAATCCATGCGATAAGTGAAATTGCAAACATGACAACCAAACACGAATGAACCATATCACATTTCCTCCTGTTTCATAAAATCCGGAATCTCTGGTTCTTTGCCTGCTGCCGGGACCGGTTCTTTCTCTGCTGTCTGGACAGTTTCTGCGACCGTTGGCTGCTTCGGCTGTTCCTCGATTGCCATTGGCTCTGGGATAAATTCTTCGGTGTTAGCGTTCTGCTCGATATCATATGCAACATCAGCTGCAAAAGCGTCATCTTTTGAAACTGTTTCTGTATCATTGTCTGCTTCCTGTACAAAAACATCACCATGAGTGTTGATGATCTGCTTTAAAGCACGATTGACAACAGTTTTCTTCGCCATCTGATCAGTGAATTTCTGGTGTGTGCCATTCCCATTTTCCTTGTATCCGAAGCCCTGTGACCAAGATTGTTTAATCTGTTTGATATTCATTACTTCCAGATGTTTCGTTCCATCTTCCATCAGTACAACTGCGTACGCTCCAAGGATTTTTTCATTATCAATGTTCATAAAATCCTGTTCGTGAGAATCCAAAACCTTATTTCCATCTTCAATATGATATTTGAATTTATCTCCCTGGTAGATGATCTCCGCGTGAATATCTTTCATTCCGTATCTTCTGGCAATCGTCATGTTTCCGAAATATGATCTCTGAAACTGACACTGACCGCTGTAAGCGATGAAATACCCCTGCTTCTTCTGCACCGAAAGTCCCAGTGTCGCCATGTTCATAAGACTGTTTGCGATGCTAATCTGGCTACAAGACTCCAGAATTGGTTTGTTATTCCTGTCTTTTGTTTCTTTGAGCACCAAATACGCTCCCATAAGTGCATTGCTGAGATTGTAGTCTTTTGGAAAAGAAAGACCATATTTACATTTTTCTTCAAGCTGTTTTGTCAATCCGTCAATAAACTGATTGTTAATCACAACTGCTGCCTGCTGTTCTCCTGCTGTTGCTACCTGTGTTTTGTTTGCCATTTTAATTCTCCTTTTCTTTTCTAATGATTTCATTGCTTTTCTACACCATTGTATTGCTTTTCCTTGACTTGCCATTCATTTGCGATCTCATCAATGCGCTTCTATTCCACAGCTACGCCTATCGAAGCTCTTCCTTTGCGAATCTGTTCGAATTATTTTTAAATATTTTTCACACTTAACTCCCCATCTGAAACCTTCAACAGAATCATCTGTGTATCTAATCCTGGAATCCTGTCCGAATTTACACTCTCGGTATCGTCAACCCAAACCGGAAGCCGTAAGTCGTTCATCTCCTGCAACCCCATCACAAGGTCAATGTCGCAAAGAATCCGGTCGCTGTGGTTCAGACCGTTTGCATAATCAATACCGTTGCAAATCATCCGGCAAGTTTCTATTGGTTCTCCATCCTGCGTGTAGTCAAGGAACTGGAACTGGAAGTGTTTGAAGTGCGGATTAATCACTGCTGCCAGTGCCTTATTCTTCTCAATGGAATACTCGGTCAGCTGATCCACTTTCTGCTGAATATTTGCCTGCTTCTGTGAAAGCTTTTTCTGCTCTTCCTGCAATGCTTCAAGGTTATTAGCTTTTTCCTCAAGCCTTGCGGTCTGAGTCTTAATCTTTGCTTCAACATCTCTGAGCTTTGCTTCCAGAGAATGACGGTTGTTGCTTAATAAAATCCTGTCATTTTCGCCGTTTCCAATGTCATTGATACTTTCTTCCAGTGCTGAGATTTTGTTGCAAACTGCCTTGTATTCTTCATCGCCAGACATATCCGGTTCTGGAATCGGTTTCTCTGCTTCCTTTTCCGTTTCTGCGATTTCAAGCGCCAGAGATGTGATTTCTTTCTTAGTAGCTTCGATAACTGTTTCTGCTTCTTTCTTAGTTTCCTTCGCCATTTCCAATCCCTCGGAAGCTTCATTGCCGTCCTCAGTGATCTGCTCCAGTTTGGTGCGCTTATTTTTCTCGAACTGCTCTTTCTCTTCTAGTTTTTTAGCAATCCTGGACTGCTTATTAAACTCAAACTTGCGCTTCGCAGCTTCCACCTGTTCTTCCGGAAGTGCCTGTCCGCATGTCGGGCAAACAGCTGCTGCCAGATCAAACTCTTCTCCACGGATTGCAGTAAGTTCGGTATCGCCGTCCCACTTCTCTTTTAATGCTTCCGTATATTTCTTTTTAGCCTGTGCCAATGCTGCTTTGTGGCGTTCAATTCCTTTATTAGCGTGTTCCAAATCCATTTCGGCAAGCCTTAATTTGTTCTCGGCATTTTTCTTGTCGGATTTCAGCGTATATAATAAGGAAGTTATTCTGTCGTGTTTTTCTCTGGCTGTTTTACCAGCTTTCTCAACCAGTGCGTCACGTGAACGCTTCAGTCCTGCCAGTTCAATAGAAATCCGGTCGTATTCCCTTGAAGCATCGCAGAGTGCTTTTTCCTGCTTCTCGTTTTCTTTCAGCAGATCAAGAAGGTCGTCCCTCTGCGCTGGAAGTGTTTCATCACATTCAACCTGTCGGCTCTGCTCTTTTCTGATCTGCTTTGCAATATCCTCAACATCTGACTTGGCTTTTCTCAGGTCTCTTCTGCGGGCTTTTAAGATTTCTTCGATAGAATCTCCTTCCACGCCTTCGTTCTTTATCCATTCATATTCCGGATGCTCTGCTCTGAACTGTGTTTCACTGAATCCAGCTATTCCCCCCAGTGTTTCCCTTGCTTTTGCTGTTGCTTTCTGGATCTCATTCAAAAACACTCTGGCGTTGCTGCACATGGCAATCGTATCGGGGTCGGCAATCCTTTTAAGAATCTCCATATACTCGGTTTTGTTCCGCTTAATTCCGTTGACGTAATATTCAACCGTATTGGATGATTTCCCTTTTTTGGTCTTTTTCTGGATAACGTACTCCGTTCCGTCAACGTCAATAACCACTTCTCTTGCCACCGGATCATCAATTTCTTCACCGTCAACCTTTCGGCGGATATTGTTCGGAAGTGTTCCATCTGCCAGTTTTCCGGTCAGGACATCAAAATATGCGTCCATCAGAGAAGTTTTGCCCTGTCTGTTTCTTCCGGAAACTTCTGTTCTTCCTGCGAAATCAAATTCTCTTGCTTCAAATTTCTTATAGTTTTCAACGCTGAGTTTTTTCAAAGTTACCTTTTTCATCTTTGATTTCCTCCATCTCCATTACTGAAACTTCGTATGCTGTTTTTCTAACATAGGAACCATCTGACTGCTTCTTCCAATAGTCACGGCTCTGCATACGTCCCTTTAATTTAACTTTTGTACCTACTTCCCATTCAGAAGCTTTCACCGCCAGGTCTCTCCAACAAATACAGGAGATGTATTCTGACCGCTTGTATCCATTAATTGCCACGCAAACTTCGCAGATTGTCTTTCCTAATGGCGTTTTTCTCAGCACCGGCTTCTTGCAAATGTTTGCAGTCATTTCTACCGTATTCACAAGAAGCGTCCCTTCTGTGCTGACATCGTATGCTTCCAGATACATGTACTTTTTCTCTTGGTGATCCGCTCTGACCCACTTGGAACGGATTCTTCCCGAAACCTTTATCCAATTCCATTCCCGGAACGTACCTTTGAGTCTGTTCGGGATCTCAACAATGATATCGTCCGGTGTTCCGCTGAACCGATCACTTCTGACGACTAGAAAGCTTTTGCCCTTCCTTGGCTTAAATTTGACTTCTGCCGGATCAGTTACGAATCCGGTCAGTGTTGCTTTGTTTAAATCTTGCATTTTTGCTTTCTTTTTCCTTCCTTTTAATGTCGTGTACGAAGTCATTGATTTTTAGCATCACTGCCAGCCCGGCTGTACTCATTAAGATGTAATCCAATGCCAGAATCGTGAGTGCGTCCAAATTAGTCACAGCCCAGCATACTGTAAAGAACACGATTGCCAGACCAGAAACCCCGAACACTGCAAGCCCCTCTAAGTAAGTTCTCATTTTTTTCCTTTCCCCAGCAATCCCATTGCCAGCACTGTAGTCAACAGAGCAATGATTGCCAGATCTTTGTTCCTTGCTTCCTTCTCAAGGTCTTTGATGATCTCAGAAGCAAGTGTTTTGCCAGTTTCCTTAGTGATTTTAGACATTAAAAATGCCCTCCTGTGTTTTTATTTGTCAAATACAGGAAGGTGTGATATAATCAACCTGTATTTAACTTACTCAAGCTAAGTTAGATACGTGCTCCGGTTGGTGTTCCTGCACCGCCGGGGCTGCTTACAACTTAAATGCCTAACATGGCAGCCAGAACGTTTTTGTCGACGTAATCGCTATCCGAAGCATCAAGATAAGCTTCAACAGCTTTCAATCTGCCTGCCAACAGGGCATATTCTTCTTCAATGGTCTCCGGGATAAAATCCACGGAGCTTTCTTTTTCTACAGCCATCAATTTTCTTCCTCCTTTTCACAGTATGGACATGGGGCATTAAGTAACAGGTTGTTCAGCACCGCTTTTACAGATACAAAGTTTTCCTCCATATCACGTAATGCTTCGCACACATCATAATATTTTCTGCTTCCTTCAGTCGTTGTGATGCCGACGCATATCGTGCGATACGTCCCCAACTTTTCACTGCTGAAAACCTTACATTCAAAGCACACACACGCTTCTGGAACTGTGTCCTGTGCTTTCCGGCACATTCCGTATAAGGTATCAGCATAAAGGTTAAATTTCTCTGCTTTCGTCATTTGTCCGCTCCCATCCCGGCGTTTACCGCCTTGAAGATCATCTGTTTTGTTTTTTCCTCTCCGAACGCTTTCGAAAAGGAACTGTAGGTACGAGATATGATCTCCGAAAGATCGTGGATGACTTCATTTCCCGCACCGTTGATTGATACGTTTCCTTTTTCACATTTAATCATCTGATTTTTACCTCCTGATTGTGCATCTGATTTATGATGCTGCTATCTGTTCAATCACCGGAAGAATTCCGTTCTCTTTCAACGTCTCATAAAGAAAGATTCTTCCTTTCTGTGACCACATGGTATTCATCTTCACATCCGGTCTGCCATCTGATCTCACAATGTCAACTGTTTTGGAATGCGTATATCCCATTCCGTGATATTTACTGTATAATAACCACTGGTCGCTTTGCTTATACTGGATTCCCAGATCATGAAGGACTTCATTCATCCTTTTACCGGACATTCCATAATCTTTTGCAATCTGGGTGATTGTTACAAGCCCTGGATTATTCAAGATTTCATCGTAGTAGTCAGCTTTCGGTTTTAATTCTCCGATGATCTGATTTTTCATATTAACTTCTGTTGACAGCGACTTAACAGAGTCTTTCAGCTTCGCAATCGTCTGGTCCGCCATCTTTAATGCTCTGGCAAATACCTGTTCTGGCGTATTCCATGCTTTTTCAAGGTCGATGAGATACTGTCGGCATTCTTTTCCTTTTTCAGTTCTACTCATAAGGCAAATGTGTTTCGCCATATCTACTGATAAGGAATAGTCTTGCAATTCTCTAATCTGCACTCCACCGTTGTTCTGAACCTCCGTACCTGTAAGTACGCTGGTGTAATCCTCATTCTCAATAAATCCCTGAGAGTTTGTCTCAAACCATGCTGAAAATCGTTTACTGATTTCAAGAGATTTATGTAACTCTCTTGCTGATACAGTCGGTTCTTTGCCGTTGTAATTAATTGGTATTAATTCACTCATGTTTCTCCTTTCTGTGGTATACTCTCCTTATGGAAAGGAGGTGTTTGTTAAATGGTGTATTCTGGCTTTTGTGTAAAACAGAACAAGGATTATTTTGTCGAATTTACTCAAATTTCCGTTTCTTCTTTAGAAGATAAGAGCCCAAAATCTATTAACGGAAGATTAAAATGTAAATATGCCGGTTTTACAGGTTGTTGTAATCGTGCCAGTGATTGTTCAATTCTGCAAAATCTCAGCAAGTAATCCTCACGGCTCTCTGAAATATGGGAGCCTATTCTTTTGTGCTAAATTCAACAGGCATTTCCTGTCCTTTGAATTTGATGTTTTCGATTTCTCCGATGCCTTTCTGGTTCACCTGTAACAGTTTTAAATCTGTTGATAAATCTAAAGCGTTCAAATCAATGGAAAGTATCGGTATTGAGTTTCCAACCTCCTGCTTCAGTTCGAAGCTTCTTACTCCCTCAAGTTTGTGACCGTCCACAAGGATTTCTGTAAATACTCCCTGTTCTTGTTCAACCTGACGGATTTCGATTTTTGATGCTTTCATGTTTCTCCTTTCTGGTAGTAGCATTATTGCGACTTTTATTTAAAAAAAATATCTATCGCTTCGTCTTTACTGAGCGGAACTGCATTTACAATTCTATGGATTTCTCCAATTGTAAATTTATCTCCGCCGTCTTTGAGCTTTCTGTAAAACGTGGTTCTATCCATACCTATTGCATTTGCAACGGATTCTTGAGTATTGCCATGTTCAATGATTTTTCCCTTAAGCCTCGCTGTATTGACAACCATATTCTCACTCCTTTCTTGTAGTAGCATTATTGCGACTTTGTGATTATATATTACAACGTAGGGTCGCATTTGTCAATATATAAAATCGCATTTTTGCAATTATTTTTGTTGCATATTTGCATCATATATGATATTATAATTTCAGAAAGGAGGTGAACCAATGTCGGAAACTGGTGAACAAATGAAAAAAAGAAGAAAGCAGCTCAACATGAGTGCTGATGAGTTGGCTGAGAAATTAGGAGTTTCAAGATCAACCATATTTAGGTATGAAAAAGGCGATATTGATAAAGTGCCTGCTGAATATATAAAAGTATTAGCAAAAGCTCTAAAAAACACTTCGCCGGGATATCTAATGGGATGGGAAGAAAATTTAGAAACAGAAACAGACTTTATCCCAAAACTAATGTCCAACGCAAAAGCTGTCAAACATGTTAAATTATTACTCGAATTAAATGATACCGATAAAAAAAGTGTTTTCGACATGATTGAATTTCTTCACAGAAAAGGCAGGGATTAATTCCCTGCCTTTTTTCTTAATATCCCCATTGGTTCTTAAACGAAATAATCATATTGTATAAGAACTTCATAAATTTTTCGCTTTCTATCTTCTGTATCATATCAATAATTTCTTTCTTATAGTCCATAAAAACCCTCCCCGTTTGCAAACTACTGTCTACATTAAAGTATATGTTCGATTAGCAGATGGAATACCACGAATTTATGTTTGCATTATATCCTATAATATGTCTAATAAAGCGGAATAAATGGGATGAAATGATATTTCCACGAGGTAATTGCCAATGGTATACCGGAATATTTACAATCGCATAGAAATTATTCGTGATAGCAAAGGTAAAATCATTCCTCTTTGGAGCAAAATAAAATACAAGCATAGGAATATGCTGCATCTGTTTCGTGACATTTCTTTTGACTGTTGGTTGTCTGTGCATATGTTGTTCGGAACAAATGCTAGTACCTCTGTTTGTATATTCTTCTACGCATACCGGTGAACTGATGATGTAGTTGACGTATAATATAATTCCGATAATGGCCAGAATTTGTTTGAATGTTTTCATTGATAACACCTCGAATTTTATTATATTTCACTATACTACTTGTGCTTTAAATGATATAATATATACAAATTTTACTAAGGAGGATTTACTATGAAAAAGCATTTAAAATTATTAGCGGTGCTTGGTGTCACAAGCATTTTGGTTTCATCCACTTCTATCCCGACGTTTGCAGAAGACTTTGTTTTATATGATGAAAACGGAGTACACGTCGAAACAAAAGGCTTAACAGAGTCGCCATCAAAAGGAACCATTGGTTTGTATATCGAAAACAATTCTGATCTGAATTTAGGTATTGCACCTTACGCATATGCCATAAACGGCATCATGGCTGGTGGTGACCAATATGGTCTTAATTCTGCCGATGTTGCACCAGGTAAAAAAGCAAATTCTACTATAGAACTTACCAGTGCTTGGGAAAAAACCAATTTTTATAAAGATTATCAAATGGATGAATTGAGCAGCTTCGATATTTTGCTGTGGGCTTATGATAATTCAAAAAGCTTTAAAGCTTTCGATAGTGGTCAGGTGCATGTTGATGTAACTGGAGCCACGGAAACATCTTCACCTGTGTTAAGTAACGTTCAAAACATATATGATAAAGATGGTATTAGCGTTGATTTTGTATCATCAAAAGAGAACAGTTTCACGTTTTGCATCACGAATACAACTGGTCAGTATTTTGTTTACGATGTAGTTTCTGAAACTTATAATGACTTTACAACTTCCGATGTGAATTATGAACTGTGCAACAAATATTTGCTGAATAATTGTAAAACAATTATAACCTTAACTCCAACTGACGATTTCCTTTCAATGAACGAGATTTCTGAAATATCAAAAGTAGATTTCGCATTAACAATCAGACCGTTGGCTGAATATGAAGGTGAATATACTACAGATTTAATATCATATCAGAAGTAAAATATAATTTTCTCATATCTTTTATTTATGGACTGACTGCCGGATATTTAAGCACTTTTATTAACACAGGAGAGCAGCTTTGGTAAATTTCCGGCAATTCAGCCCATTTACAGTATTAAACTGCTGTAGTATAATATCTGTATAAATACTATCTACATTGTAAATTATACAACATTTCACCGTAAAAATTGGTAAATTGAATAAATGGTAGGTTTTCACATAATAAAAAAGGGTGTGATATAAATGCGAATAGCGATACTTGACGATAACCAGCTTGATATTGATTATTTCAAGGCAAGGGCTGAGTCATTTTTGAAGAAAAAGGGCGACAGAACGTACCAGATTTCAGAATACACTTCTGGTGTCCCTCTTGTGGATGATGTGAAAGACGGTGAATGGTTTGACTTGATCGTGTTGGACATCATTTTAAAAGACGGCGAAAATGGTATTGATGTAGCATATAAGTTACGTGGCTCTGGTTATTCCGGAAGTCTGATGTTCTGGACAGCTCATGCCGGCTACATGCGTGATGCTTTTGATGTTCAGGCAACACAGTATGTTATCAAAGGGCATGAAGATGGAAGGGTGTTTTCCGTAATTGATACTACACTTGGAAGATTGGAAGAACGGATGCTCACTGTAAAATTCAAAGGTGATTTCCACAGGGTTTTCTTTCGTAACATCGAATATATAGAAAGCCGTGGTCAAATGTGCATCATCCATTGCACGTGCAGGCATCAGTATGGTTTTTACCGGCGTCTGCATGAGATAGAAAAAGTTCTGGATCGGCGTTTTGTCCGGTGTCACCGCAGTTATATCGTAAACATGGATTACATCGCAAACATTGCATCTGACATCAAGATGATTTCCGGTGATATCGTTTCAATATCGCAGAACCGAAAAAGAGAAATAGAACAGATATATCAGGAATATCTCGAAGAATAAGAAAAGAGTCGGGTTTTTATGCCCAACTCTTTTCCTGACTGTCCACTCGTGCCGCTGCTAACAGCCCCCACCGGGAACATACAGCTCTTTCATCAATGCACGACAGAATCAGTCTGCACTATCAACTTGTGCTAGCCACACAGGGTACTATACATCATAAGTTCAATCCCTGTGCGTCTGTTGACAGTATAACCTGTTTTGAAGAAAAAATCAATCAGAACATCATTTCGGACAAAAGAAAAAGCCCCAAGGATTAACTCCAAGGGGCTTAATTCATCACTTAGTATTTGCTTTCATGTGCTCGATAACTGCTTTCCAGGTATCAATGCCGCAGGTTCCGTTCGCTGTCACACCAACGTTTTTCTGGAAAACTTTAAGGGAGTTGTATGTGTCATTCCCAAACTGTCCGTCAACTTCCACGCCCAGCATTGCCTGAAGCATTGCCACAGCTGTACCAGAACTGCCCTTTCTCAGAATCGGAAGTCTTGTCTGGAAGGTACCGGTGAGTGTTGCTGAAGGTGTACTTGCTTTTGCACCGGTGGTAACAGCGATAGCCACGTGGTGATTATCATTCAGGAGGATATCTCCTGCCTTTAGATAGTCACCAGATGTCAGATACTTACTATCCGTCAGTACTTTCGCACCGGCAGCCTTCATTGCGGCCCTCATGTTTCGTGTTGTCAGATAGATACTGACCGCTTTGAGTTTTGCGTTATTTAAGCGATACCCAGCTCCTTTGACGATAGCTGCTGTGCTCGCACTGCAATCAGATTCACAAGCTACCGTGATCTGCGCCGGATCGTAGTTACTTGCCTTTAAGTGCTGCCAGAACGAATACCGGTCATTGCTGTTTCCGGCTGTGCCCTGATCGTACCCGATGAGATTGTTCCGCGCCGCTTTTGTCGCCATGTCTGCGATCATGGATGCGATTTTGGTGTCATTGAATCTTAAGACACAGAGCCACGGTCTGCTGTACCAGTTCATGATCCGATACTCCGTACCAGTCTGATCTCCTGCTTTCCCACCTGCATATCTTCCATTCTCATCATGTCCGCAGTTACTGATTTTTACCATTTTAGTTTCTCCTTTCTGTGCTGTTCCTCTATAGTCCTTGTAGAACACATCCATGTCAACGTTGCCGCTGATTCCAGATACTTTTCCTTTGCTGGAATACTGCCAGCCAATTCCTGCTTTTGGTTTTACCCTTGTTTGCATTGTTCCATTATCGGGGTCTGGGTAATGTGCAATCCAGCACTCATACTTTCTGAGTGCGTCAGTCAGAACGCCGTTGTACCAGTCCAGATTGCAGTAGATACCGACCTTATAACCAGCTTTTTTCATCCTTGTCAGAAAGGCAACTGCAATGTTTTCGACTGCCTGTTTACCGAGTTTTCGCTGATTAGACCACTCGAGATCATAAAACATCGGAAAGTCCAGTCCTCGCCCGTTTAGTGCGGCGATCACATCTTCCGCCTCATCAATAGCCTGTGCCGGTGTCAGAGCGTATGAATATTTATATCCGCCGATAAGGATTCCGTTGCTCTTGCATCCCTTGTAGTTGTACTCGAATGAGCTGTCAACACCTGTTTTTTGATGGATTCTTAAAACGGCGAATTTGATGCCGGATTTAGCTACTTTCGCCCAGTACGGTTTTCCTTGATTGGATGATACGTCAATACCTTTAATTTCCAATTCTATCAACTCCTTTCATGATTTCATGAAACGTATTTATGGTGACTGTAACGTACAGATTCCTGCGCTACTTTTGCGTAAATCATAGTCGTGTCAAGTTTTTCATGTCCGAGCATCTTCTGTAAGTCGGTGACGTTCATTCCCCGTTCGAGCGCCATGCTCGCTGTTGTGTGTCTTATCAGATGTGGGTATAAGTGTCTGCCGATGCCGGAACGTTCGCCAATCTGCCGGACTATCTGCTCAATTTGCGTCTTTGTGATGCCCCGATATGGCTGACGGACGGTGGATATCACGCTGTCAGAATTGCCTTTCCGACTGAACCAATATTTCTTCAGAGCAACTTCGGCTCTGGCGTTGATATATGAGATCCGGTGTTTGCTGCCTTTTCCGAACAGGTGGACTTCCTTAGTCCGAAAGTCAATGTCAGCTTTCTTCAGAATCACCATTTCCGAAACACGGCATCCGGTGCTGTAGAACAGTTCCACAAGGGCTTTCTCTCGATAATCCTTGCAAGCATCCCGAACTAATTCCAGTTCGATATCGGACAATGGCTCACGTGGTTTGGCTTCAAACTTGATTGGATTTATTCGGCTACAAACATTTTTGGTCAGGTACTCTTCCTTGACGCACCAGTCCAGAAACGTATGAATAATAAGGCGTTTTCCGTCAATCGTCCGGTTGGTGTTGCCTTTTGCCGACAGCCCGAACAGATATACACGGATATCGTTTGTGGTTATCTGGTTCAGCGGCTTATTGACCGTCTGGAAGAAGTCGTCAAGGTTGCACTTATACGTCCGAAGTGACTGTGGGGACATGCCCTCAATCTTTTTGGATACCAGATACACCTTGTAGCACTCCGGTATGCAGTCTTGATACGGCACGATTTCCGTGATTTTCTTCTCAATATCGAAGTTTGCCGAAAACATTTCCAACTCCATCAGTACGGTTTTCATCTGCTCTGGCGTCAGCTTTCCGTCCAGTTTGGTCATAAATTCGGTTGCGAAATTTTCCATGAAAAAAGCCCTCCTTTTGGGTACACAAAGGGAAGGCACTGTGATATAATATACCTGTACCCTTTGTGGTGCTGTTGGAGTCGAACTTTTTGATTGGTAGTCGGGAGTTCGGCTCCTTTTTTGTTATAATGTTTTGCTCGTATTATAACACTTAGCACATTACCGTGGTAGCTTTTTTATGAAATTTTCAAAGTTTCTTAATCAACAAAATGGGAAGAGGAAAATTATAAAAAAGCGTAAAAACATGTAATCATCTGGGTTTTGGTTGATTTTATTGTTACCGTCCTGTCCGAATTGCTGACAGTGATACCATCTGGAAGCGCTGATGTGGTCACGGTATAACCAATACTGATTGAACCTCCGAGATAAAAGACAACCATTGTTTTTTCGATTATGATTAATCCATGAGTGGCAGCACGTACATTTTTGATAGTAAGTGATTCGCCAAATGCTTTTTCGTACCTCAGAAAGGGGTTACTATTTAATTCATTAAGCGATCCAATCACCGTCTTGTCGTTCGTCTGCAAGTTGCTGATGACCGCATTGGTCAGTTTCTCAACAATCCAGTTCCAGATTCCGCTGAACGGTGAAAGCTTGTTTGACTTTGACGCCGCATTGTAAATCATCAGTGTGTCGTTGTCCGCCGGTGTTGCTTTCTGTGAATACTCGTTAAATTTTCCCATCTTGTAATCTCCTTTCTAACTCTTTGATACGTTTTTCTTGCTCGTCAACCTTTACGCTAAGTTCCTGTATGGCTTTAATGGCGTAGTTCAGCAGATACGGACTATTAATCTGTTTAATGTCCATCTCGCCGTTTTCGTCATATCCGCCGCCCAGAGCCAAGTTCGGGTCGATTTCTTCCAGTTCATCTGCCACGAAACCGATATTTTGATGCCATCCACCCATCCGCTCTTTCCAGTCAAACTGACGGACTTTCATTTGATTAACCGTTTCGAGGGCGTCTGTTTCACTGTTTTCGATGTTTTCTTTTAAGCGGATGTCGGAAACTTGTGAGGTTGTATATAAATAGTCTGTGCTAAAGCCAGATCCACCCCATTTAGCACGGATTCCTAAACGTCTGTATGTTGCCGCATCTCCGTGCTTACTGCCTGTTCCCGAAAAAAGATAGGCCACTTGCGAATCATCTGCGCTTACGGACGCTACCGGTTGTCTTTTGACTTTGCCGGATGTTTTTGCTTGATTTTCCAAGTCGTAAAACATAAGGGTTCCATCGACAGTTGCGTTTCCGCCTGTCGAAAAATTTGCTCCAAGTTCGCATCCGTCCGTAAAAAGTGAGTTTGTATTTATTCGGACTTTGTTGTTCAGATAGCGAATGATATAACCGTCCCACGTATGGTCGGTTCCTTCCATCCAAAGTTCAAGCACTTTATTCTGGACTTTCTGTGCATACAGTCCGTATTTTCCAAGCATCAGTGCATTGTAGTTGTCTGCATCTGTGTAGTCCATATACAATCGCAATCCGGCAGTGTTAAGAGATACCATCGGGTTTCCGGTGTTCTTATTAAGTACGACATATCCGGTATATCCTAATCTCGATATCTGATTTCCGTCAGCATCGTAAATCTTCAACTGACCATTTCCGTTATTCGTGCCGCCAAGACTGATAACGCCACCTTTCATGGCATTGAAAGAAATATACAGCGTCGTGTTCCCGCTTTCGTCCTTTTCGTAGTACAGCCCCTTAAACTTCCCATCATCTGACAGGATATCAACTATCTGTTCCTGTGTCAGTGACGCCACATCAACCGCAACGGAAAAAGTCTGGTAGTCCGCAAGTTTGCTCTTCGACTGGTCAAAATACAGTGAAACCTTGAGCATGTCATGTGCCTTGAGTGACAGGTTGTTAACACTGATGTTCAGCCGGTCAAGTGCCGCAGTCTGCGATACCGTGAGTGTTGACCATGTAGCGCCGTTGTCGGAGGATTTCTCGAGTTTCCACCATCCTTTTTGCGACTGTGCGATTTCGCCGTTTCCATCCCTGTAGAACGAGTCTACAATGAGCGGCGCCGGTGTTATCTTCTTGTCTGCCCCCATCAAAAGAACATCCGCATTACTTTGGAAGAAGTAAGTCCTTCCGGCATTTCCCTGTTCACCCTTAATCTTTGTCCAACTATATTTTGTCGGGTCGGTGCTATCGTCCGGTGTGTAATCGGTATACTGACCGATATACAGCTTATTGACACTATCATCCACGGAGAAACCTGTTCTACCATCCGCACTGTTCGCATATGCGATGTGGAAGTACGGCGTTTTTCCGTTCGCTCCCGGTGTTCCCGGCACGCCCTGTGCTCCGTTTGCCCCCTTAATCAACGACCATGTATACTTGGTCGGGTCGGTGCTGTCGGCTTCAACAAAATCCACATACATACCGATATACTCACGGTTTCCATCGCTCACAGAAAAGTCTGTCTGACCGTCTGCACTGTTAGCGTAAGCAAGGTGCGTGTACTGCGTCTTACCGTCCTTACCATCTTTTCCCGGGATGCCGTCCGCCCCTTTCGGCCCCTGCGCACCTTGGTCGCCCTCGAATTTCGCCCACGTGTATTTCACCGGGTCGGTACTGTCAACGCCGGAAAAGTCCGTATAAGTTCCGATGTACTTGTTTGGCGTCTTGCTCATCTGTGCCGCTGTCGGGTTCTGCACCGGTGCGTACTGAATATGCAGATACGTTGTCTTTCCGTTAGTTCCAACAGCGCCCGGGATTCCCTGCGGTCCGGCGTACTGTTTCGCAAGTGAGAACTGTTTCGATACGACAAGGTTATTCAGATATGCGGCTTTGATGTTCACCCATCCGCTGTCTGCGGTCAGCCCGGTGACAGTGTATGTCTTAGTTTCCTTATCCCAGTTTCCTTGTATGTTCTGGGACGTTGTAATCGTATACGCACAGTTATCCGTGATATCCTGTGTGCCGTACATGACGGTCGCTGTTGTGGTGCACTCCGGGAACTCTGTATAGTTACCATTGCTGTCGACCGGGATACCTTGATAGTCGTTATCAAGCTGCATGGTCATGTTTCTGGCTAGGGATGCTGCCTCAAGGGCCTCTTCTGCTTTTGTATCATCTGTATATTTATTCAGTTTCTGCCAATCCGACTGAACATAAGATGCTCCCTTTGCTCTTGAAACTGTACAGGTAAGGATATCTCCGCCTTCGCCCTCTCCCTGTGACCATAAATCACCGATATCATAAGGCGGCTGTGGCTTTGTCACAAACACTCTGCGCTTATGATCTGCGGTATCCTGTGCGTCCTCAGCGGCTTTCATTGCTTTCGTGATATCGGTATCTTGTACCAATGTCCAGCCCCATGTCGCTCCATCCTGCATAAAACGATATGCGTAACCGGTAGTCTTGTTAAAGAACAAATCACCGATATGCTTCTTTCTTTCCGTTGCATTTGTCCAGTCTGATGCAGGCTTGTTCTGAAGTGTAGGTTCGTAATCGTAATAGAACGTTTCAATCTGACCATCTATCTGATCTTGCAACTCTCCCAGTGAACCAGTTACCGTTTCGGCGTAGTCAGATAGTTTTCCATCTGAATAATCCTTACTTTCTTGAAGATAGTTTGCAAATGTTTGATTAAGAGATTTCCCTCCGCCAATTTGAACACTTCCGTCGAGATATACGGATTTCGTGTCCATATCCACGGAGAAAATGATACTTCCGTCGGTATCTGTTACCGTGATTGCTCCGGCATTAATCCAGTCAGCATTAACGCCAACAGCATTTAAAATTCTTACAATCGTATCTCCATCAACGGTCATTCCGCCGTTCCATGTTTGTCCGCCATCTGTTGAAACGCCCCATGCTTCTGCGGTCATCTTCCATACAGCCCGTGATTCTGTGAGTGTAGGCTTGTCATGTAAATAGAATATCTGGCTACCGTCCTGTTGAGTCTGGACTGTAGTGTAAACACCGGTGGAATTGTCCAGTCGGTCTTTAAACTCTTGCAATGCCTGCTCTCGGGTGGTTCGCTCTCTCCAAACGGATTTTCTGGCGTCAACAGCTGCTTGTGTTACAAGTGAATAGGTCTTTGAACTATTCCGGGCTGCACTTTCGGCATTGCAGGAAATCTGTTCAAACGCCCCCGGCTGCAGCACGACATTTGTCAAATAGCTTTTATACTTATTTCCTTTTCGATCAGTGATCAAAACAGCATCACCGGCTTCAAGAACTATATCAGTCAAGCATTCTGTTTCAAACGGTCGAAAAGACATCCCGACGCATTTTTCACCGATTATGTTTGTAACAACCTCTCCGGTTCCTTGCGGAATCAATTTGTTTTCACTGATTTTCAGAACATATCCTTCTTCTCCGTACAGATACGAACTTGCTTCTTCGTCCGTAGATGTGGATTCCAGATACTCTGTTACCTGCACACCGGTTATCACCACATCGTCCAAGTTTGGGGTAAAACCATTAGTGGATTTTATAGTTGCTCTGTTTGCATCAGTAATTTCCGTATCATACCATTTTATAGTCAGTCTGCCGTATTTATCGCATCTGGCGTACTGGCATCCAATCTGGCATGTCCATGCAATAACCTGTCTGAAGGTCAGCGCTTCATCATCGGGCCTTGCCGGTATCTGATAAGAATCTTGATAGAAATTAAGTGTGTCCAGTGTTACTCCGCACACCTTGCAAGCATCCTGTATAATTTGTTTCCTTGTCGCCGGATATTTCAGCTTACTTGCAGAATAATCACGGTCGAACTTCCGCATATTATCTTCACATTCTAGTTCGATAATTGTAGTGTTCTGGTACGGAGTATCTATGACTGTCATTGTACATATTCGGATTTTTTCTATCAAAGCATTTTTATGTACTATGATTTCATTGCCGGTTGTATCCAGAATCTTATCACCGGTGGTATCGAGCAATGCGCTGGTATCTTCCGGCTCAAGTTCGATTCCTACGTAGCAGATCACCGTAGCATCCGTAAAATCGTAATCTGTATACTTTCCATCAAAGTTATTGATTGACAGGTTCAAAGTATTGATATTTGCAGACCCGATGTTAAACGTGTTGTCGTCAGACACGGAATCCTCGAACTTCATACCATTTGACCAAAAATCAGCGTTGGTAAGATTGATAACTGTCCCATCCGTCAGCGTTATGTCAGCGTATTTTAAATAATTCCTGTTATCGTTATTTTGTTCATTCTTAAATCTGTCTGAAATATCTCTCAATCTCTCACCTCCTATTGCTCGATCAAGTCAAATTGCAATCCTTCCATCCGCTGATTCCCGACCCACCAGCATTTAAAAGGAGCGGACCGGTCGCCAACATAAAAGGTTCGGACTTCGTGTTTGTTTCCAGACAAGAGATCGGGATATTCAACAGAAATGTACTCTGGGTTAACCGCCTGCACGATTTTGCAAGCTTTTTCCCATTCCGGTGCGTTCCAACCTATTTCCAGTTTTCTCTTCTGTCCAACACGATTCTTATGCATGATCGTGTCATCAGTACGCCCGGATTCTGATGCTGATATGTCCTGAAGCCCCCATGTGAAAGAGGACGGGCAAGGCATCGCTGCGCCATTAATTTTTATAAAAACGTCTGCCATATTGAATAATCACCTCATTTTTGCGCATGAAAAAAGCGCCTATCAAAGATAGACGCTTTATGATTATTCATTATACTTTTTTGGCGTAATATGATTCCATATTTTTACATATGATGTTCAGATAAACAAATCACCCGGGTCCTCTATTGCGTATGCCGATTTCTTTATCGTAACTGTTATATAGCCCTTCTTTCCGCTAGCAAGAGTAACCAAGATTTTAGTCTTTCCTGCTTTTCCATTTCCGTAAATATTGATCTGTTTGTTCGTGATCCCCACTGCAAGCATGGATCTATTTTGCGGTTTTGCAGATTTAATACGATCTCCATTTGCCATCGTAACCCTTACATTTGTGGAGCTATATGCATTCATATTTACATTTCTACGGTTGAATTTAAGTATTGGTTTTAACTTACTTCCAACACTTCTAATCTGTTTTCTTTTACATCTTGAACAAATTCTTGCTTGCGTTGCTTTCTTGAATACAGTTGCTTTATTAGCTTTTTTCCATCCGGACCATTTATGTCCCAATGCTTTCCCAGCAGTTTTACCGCAACGGCTACATTTTTTTGCCGATGTACAAGTAGCTGATCTCCAATTATGTCCAAGTGCTCCGCTTAAAACTTTTCCGCAATCCTTGCATTTTTTTGGTTTAGTACATGTCGCTTTTGAAACAGAAGAATGCGTGCAGTACCAAACTGTAGGTACTTCTATGAACGCATAATTTGCATCCACATACGGAGACGACGATATATCTCCATAGTTGTGGAAATTTCCGTTGTCGAAATACTGAATATTGCCGTTTCCATCATCCTGTGTTGCACGTTCTAGCAAGTATCCCCCTTGGTAATAATTTAGGCAGAAGATATTACCATCAACGTTAATTGTTCCGTGGTTATAAAAATCGCCTAAAACGTAAAGGTTTCCGTGAACTGTCAGTTCTCCGTAAAATGTGTACGAGCCGCCCGGACTAATATACATATTTCTGTCTACTTCGAAGCCACTTACCACCGTCAAATTTCTCCCTATGATGTAATCGCCATCATCGGTGGTTCCTATGTCTATCGGGAACATTGCCGCCGATACCGGAACTGACATAGCAAGTGCCAAGACCATTGCCAGCAAAATCACTGAAAACTTTTTCCACCTTTTCATTTTTTTCTTCCTCCCTTGAATTGATAGTTCAATTATACATCTACGCTCATGAAACTACAATGAGAATCGCAATAATTGATTGAGGATTTTCGCCTAGAATCCATTTTTATATGTCATGTGAGGAAAATATCATCCAAGCGTTTTTGAAGCGTTTTCTACTTCATTTGTCACAGCAAGAATCAGTTTTCCCACGAAATGTTCCTCCGGCATTCCCACGTATCTGCTCCTGAGAGTTTCCGCTTCAGCTGCAAATTGTTCCCATAGCTCAGAATTTTCCATCGGGATCCGCCAGTATTTCTTGTGCGGTCCCCACACTTCCTGCCAGATAGCAAAATATTTTGTTTTGAAGTCCATGTATTTCTCCTGTATGTTGAGTTTATAATCAATTACTGTAACGTTTTTGGCTAGAATCAATTTGAATCGTTTGCGTGAGGAAATTATCACCTACGGTATTTCAAACGGATTTTGGATTGATTTAGTGAATTTCCAATGGCATATCTGTTATCACAAAACTTGTTCATTTTCAGTTATCGTTCATCAACTCAATTTGCTCTGAAAGTTTCATTGCAATATTTTTTCTGATATCACCTGTTACAAAATGAAAAATACGATAATTCGTATCTTCTCTGAAATCTGTATCAAAATACATATCAATGCTCAGTTTATAAATGTATTCAAAACCATAGGCGTCTACCAATTCAACCATTTCATCAGGCATTGCAATAATCCCATCTACAACCGTCTTTATGTATTCTTCTTTCAAGTGGATATGACTTTTTCCCATTTTGCTTTTATATTTTTGCAAAAAGTATAGTATGGTGTTAGTAACATTTACTTTTAAGTCTTTATATTCTCCATATCCTGCATCATCCCAATATTGGTTTATTCCCTTTCGTAAAAGAATTTCACTTATACCTATCCCGAGTGGGGACTGGGCGCTCCTTGTTTCCGGTTTATCCGGACATGGAGAATCTCCTGATACTACGTTAGTAGTATTAGAATCTTTAATTCTTTTTTTATAAATATCATCTAAGTCTTTATTATAGTTCTTATTAATTAAAGAGTTTCCACTTTCGGGAAGTTCCATTTTCCCATTTTGGGAAATTCCATGGTTTTCCTTATTTTGGGAATTTGGAAATTCCTCTTTTGGGAAAAACCAGTGTTTATCAGCATTTAGAGCTTCTTTTTCGTGAATTTCCTCTTCTGGTAAATTCTGATTTAAGGAATTCGCATCCCTTTGATCCATTTCATTGTTTTTAATAATTTCAAGAGCAATTTGCTCTTTCCATTGTTTAATAGCAACATTTATCACTTCATCATTAGGTCGGATATGTGTTGTTGGCGCACCGTTAATTTTAAACTTTTCGACAATCACTAAATCTTTAGCTTTTAATTTTTTCATAGCAGAATCATATTGCTTAGGCGAAACTCTTATTTCATTCGCCCATTCATCTCTACGTCTGGCAATCCAAAAATAACCGTTCTTTTTAATCTTAGTTCTAACACGTTCATTTTTTGAATCTTTGTCAAACCAGTACATAATTTGGGACAGCAAAACACCTGCTGTTAAGTCTCCTGCAATGTCAATATAAGCATGTAAAGTATGATTAAATCTATGTGAAAATATGTAATCTACTTTTCTTTCTAATTCATTTTGGGATAATTCTTTGATTTGTTCGTTCATAATAGATAACCTCCGTATTGGTTCACTGTGGCTTGCCATGAATAGCCAGAATCCGTAATTTATAAAAACAACAGGCAGGCGCATTACGGTTTACGCTTGTCCCCCGTCGGGTAAGCCTGCTGGTTTTACCAGTTTTATGCGACTTCCAAATAAGCAATATCTTTGAATATCTCCAGTCGCTTTTTACAGTCTCTATATATTTCTTTGTAATATTTATTCTCCAAGATTCCTGCTTGAATGCAATGAAGAATGATATTTTCAGCTACAGTAAGGTTGCTCAACTGTTGAGCTGTAGCGTTATCTCTTCCAGATATACCGCAAATTTTATTTGCTAATCTGGTGTATGTGATATACATTTTATCAGAATGCTGAGAACCCTGTTCTTTCGCGTATTCAACTAATTGCTTCAGAACATCCGTTTCAGCTTTTCTAGTAAGTTTTCCCTGTTCTCGTGTTTCAACCCAATACTTGCTTTGACGTTCGAAAATAAATTGTTGCATTAAGTAAAACTGGCGAACGAGCTCCTTTTTAAACCTACGGGTAATTTCACTGTTTCTCAAATAAGTCATAAGTAATGTAGCCTGCTGTTGATTTAGGATGTAAACTTTTTCCTTCTGGCCGCTTGCCAAAGGTTCCATTTTAAATCGAACCTTCCCGAAATCCTCAAAATCGTCTAAATACTTTTGAATTACCGCAGTTATTGAATGATGCCGGTTGTTTGTGCCGAATGCAATAATTTTGCTGTCAGTAAATGCTTGATTGTTTTTAATACTTACTATCTCCATATAACTCCTTTCGTTCGCAACTGCTCTTGCAGGCAGGGTTTTTGGAAACAAAAAAAGAGCAGACTCCAAGACGGTATCACGGAAAACGGGTCACTGTTACAACCCAAGTAAATATCATCTTAAAAGTCTGCTCAATATTTTGTTTTTCGTACAATATAACAAGATATAGGTACTACTCGTTACTCATTTATTATACCGCAACCCGGCAGAAATGGCAATGATTTTTACCATGCTGGACTAGGGTTTTTCCGCCGGTTGTTGTCGTTCTGGGCTTTTGTGACTGCTTTCGCAATAGCACGTCCATCCAGATTGATCGTGTTGGAAATGTACTGCGGAGATGAGCTTCCACCGGTGTTCATGTTCATCATTGCCATGGCAACGCCCTGTGTTACCGCCTGTGTCATTTCTTCCTTGCCCAGTCCAATACTTCCGTCTGGCATGTTTCCAGTAATGCTGTCAGCAATGCTCTTCATAGCCTGTTTGTTGGTCAGCGGAAGGACTGCTTCCTTTCCGGCTTCGCCGACACCAATTACGGATGCTGCATTGAAAAGACCGCCTTTAGCGTACCAGTCAACTCTCGAATTGTACCGCCACTTGTGGGTCTGCCCCTCTTGCCAATCAGTGTAATCCATGGATATATGTGGAGTTCTGATGTTGATTGACTCCATGCCGTTTCGGAGATTCTGCATAGCCGTTTGCCCGATACTGTACATATCTCCGAAATTTCGACTGATAGTAGTAACTATACCGTTGATCGCACCGCCGATGCTCGTGTCCATGGTTCCCCGGATGTAAGAAGATATATCCCTTCCAAGATTCTGCCATTTGCCAAGAGCGATTCTGTACTGGCTTCCAAAGTGGCTGCGGACGGTTTCGTCCATTCTGCCAAGCTCTGTACTTGCATCAACCTTCATTTGACGGACATTTTTGGTTACTTCGCGGGAAGAATTTCCCCAGTTTTTTGTCGCAGATGTGCTTACACGGCTGAAGGATTTTTCAGCGCTTGTGGCTGCGGATGCAGAATTGGTTTCAGTCTGCCCGGTAATGGTGTCCCAAGCCCCTTTAATTTTTGAGCCGATTGAATCCCATGCTGTTTTGGTATTTGAACTAATAGCGTCCCATACGCCGGTTACGGTGTTCTTAATGTTTGTGAACGTATCAATTACGCTCCCAATTCTGTCAGAGATTCCCTGATTCAGTCCAGATATCAAATACCCGCCAATCTCAGCAAAAACCGTAGACGGAGAATGAATACCGAAAAGGTTTTTAACACCGTTAATGATAGGATCTGAGATGTTTGTTTTAAGCCATGTTCCAACAGTGGAAATCACGTTTTTAGCACCGTTGTAAAGTCCATTGATAAGATTTGAGCCATGTGTGTAAAGCCAAGTTCCGGCAGTGCTGAATGCATTTTCTATTGCTTCCTTAGCTTTACCGGCAAATTCCGTAACGGTATCCCAGTTTTGCCACAGAAGAAATCCACCGACAACAGCTCCGATAACAGCTAAACCTATCGGGCTGAACAGTACGCTACCCAATGTAGAAAACGCTGTTGCCATAGCTGGTGCAAAAGTTCCTGTAATCCAAGTTCCAATTGAACCAGCGAAGGCAGTTGCAGCTGGCCAAAGTTTGGTAGTTATAACTTCAAGGATTTTCGGAGCAATCTGCGTTGTTATGGTAGTAGGGATTGCTTTCAACTTGTCAACAGCTTCCAGAGCGTAAACTCCAACAGCTGTGCCTAATGTACTTGTTGAAAATGCAGTCGCTATTTTGCTGAGTGCTGTTCCCAGTAATGTTGCCGTAGCACTGGTTCCAGTCGGCAGTTTTCCCATAGCAACTAAGATAGATGATACCAGGGTATCTGCCTTTGACACCAATCCTACACCGGCAAACGCAACTACAAACTTACCGGCTGTAGTTTCTCCTAATCCAGAAAAAATACCGCCCAAAACATCCAGTAATACTGTTGCTAAATCCTTTAAATGGCTTCCCCAGTCTATCTGACTAAGGAATAGTCCGATGCCTCTTCCAAAGGATTCCCAGTCTGTTTTTTCTGCGATATCAACCAGGGCATTCAGTAAGTTAGTAATGAAAGTGTTTAAGGATGTTCCATTCTCTTGCCACTTGAATTTTCCAATAAAAGTATTGATTCCGTTGGAAATGTTGTTTACCAATTCGCCCCAGTTGAATTTTTGTGTCCATGTAGCCAATGTTTGAAATGCACCGTTTAATCCGGTCGCAATCGTAGTGGCTATCTTTGAGAACGAAATTCGCCCAAAAGCTCCATTCATGGCATCAGAAACCGCAGTTCCTAACTGTTCCCAGCCAGTCAGACCGGCATTATTCTCTTTAGACATTTTCTGAACAAAACCGTCCAGAATATTCCAGCTTATCATAAAACCACTGCCAAGGACTTGGCCAAGGTTCGGCCAGTTAACTTCATCAATCATTCCCCGAAGTCCGGTTGCCAGTTTGTTACCAATGTTTACGAAGTCAATGCCACCCGGGCCAATCAGAAGCTCAAAGGTATTGACCAAAGTGTTGATACCGGCACCGACAGTACGCCCTAATCTATCCCAGTGAATGTTTTCGACAAGGCTGTTAAAAGATCGAGTAAAAGCATCACAAAATGCAGAGATCTTCGGTCCTACATTACTCCAACTAATAACATCATAAATCTTCCGGATTCCGATATTAAGCATATCTGCAATGGTCTTTCCAAGTCCTTCCCAGTCATGGTTAAGAAAAGCTTTGCGGATTTTTTCAGCCCATTTATTGATAGGGGTTTCTTCTTTGTTCAGAGCATCGTCTATCTGGTCCGTGATTCCGCCAAGACCCAATGAAGGCGTTGTTCCAGTGCCGGTTTTTCCTGTTCCAGTACCAGGTGTTGAACCGGATGAACTAGAATTATCTGTCAACTGATTCAGTTCGTCAAATGGAAGAACAGAAAGAGCTTTCTTCAGAGTTTTTGCTGATGAAGTAGCATCGTCCAGCCCAGAAGCCGCTGCATCTCCGGCGTCCTGTAATCCGCTAAGGTCTGCTGCGGAATCTTCCAGTCCAGCAAGATCATTTACGACCCCGCTTGTGGAACCTTTGATTTTTTTACCCATCAGAACATACATGAAGTTACGGAATGTTTCCGCAGCCTGCATAAGTTTTGACATTAAGGCATTAAGAGCCTGGATTCCCGGAAGAACTGCTGCGATTAAGCCCTGCCCGATAACAGATGCAAGGGACTGGATGTTCAGAGTAAGGAGACGTACTTGATTGGCCCAGGATCCGGCGGTCCTGGCAAAGTCCCCCTGCTGCGCACTTGTAACTGACATGATGTAGTTATAGCGCAGCATCGTTTTCTGAGCCTGCGTCATGGAATTATAGGCTGTTGTAATTCCTTGCGATAACGCATACTCCTGTAAATTGGCGACCGAAAGATTTATTCCGAGCTGTTTTAAAGGCTCGATTTCACCTGAAATGCCCGCCCTGATTTTGTAGAAGGCGGTATCAGTATCAATGTTGTAAAAAGATGCCAAATCTCCGGCTAATCCAGCAAGAGTTGTTGACATCTTCGCAGCGGATTCCTGCGCTACACCAGAAGCATTCAGCATCGCCATCATGGTTCCGGAGTAGTTCTTTGCTGCCAGTTCCGACAGTCCGAACTGTTTTGTCGCCGTAGACGCAAACTTATACGCTTGATCTGCCATGCTTCCAAAAGCAACGTCTACAACGTTCTCAACCTCAGCGATATCGGAACCAATCTCAAGGATACCTTTTCCGCCCATAGCTTCGCTGAATTTGTTCATTACAGCTGAAGCCGCTTTGAAGCCAAGGACGGTCTTAATAAAAGAGCCTACATTGGAAGATGCTGTTTTCAGCCCACTGCTCCTATTGACTAGACTAGAGATTCCGGCTGCCAGAAATCCCAGTCCACTCTTTGCTTTTGTCGCCACCCCACCGAGTAACGAAGAAAGCCCCGAACCGATAGAGGAAAGCTTGTTAAAGGAATTGACCACAGTATTCGTGGAAGTCCCTACTTTCCCACTAGCCGCCGCTAACTGCCCGAGAGCTTCTGTCATTCTCAGTGTATTCTCACTGATCCGCGGAGCATCTTGCATAGAAGTAAAGAATTTCTTCACTTCTGCGGCTAAATTCTCCAATTGTGATGCTGTTTTACCAGTTTTGTCACCTGCATTTGCCAGCCGTGAAATGGATTGTACAAACATGTTTATGGATTCCGAAGGCTTTGCTGTAAACAGCATACCGTTAATAACTTTTCTCAAACTCTTTCCGAGTTTTTTTAAGCCTTCTGCTGACTGATCTGCTTTTCCACCGGCATTAGCAAGTCTTGCTAACGAACCTGTGAACCGGTTGACACTGGAAGATACGTCCCTGATATCATTTAAGCTGTCGATGCTTTTGATGATTTCTCCCATCTTTGAAGTGTCAAATCCGCTCATATCTGCTGACGCAAGTCTGCTTAAGGAATTGATAACATTCGTGATTTTAGAATCCTTGAAGTTCATTCCGTTAAGAGCGTTCATGGTACTAGCAATCTTTTCAACGCCGGTTATTGCGGGCTGCATCTTCGTAGCATCAATCTCTTGAAACTTTTGAATAGCATTTACTGCTGACTTGACGTTTTTTGTATCAATCTTTGGGATTGAAATGTTAGAAACACCTTTTAAAGAACTTAATCCGGCAGCCAGATTTTGCAAGGATTTCGTACTCGCTCCAAGTGTCGTAAAGTCAACTTTTGATAAGCTTCGAAGCTGACCGGTTAATCCGGCTAAGTTCGGAACGCTAACCTTTGTTTTGTTTAATGCCTGTAAAGCCGCTGATACTCTCCCTATTTCACGTGCATAATTCCTAAGTCCACCGGTATTGACGTTTCCCAGTGCTGTGTCAACATCCTTTAACTTTTTAGCCAGATTACTCAATGCTTTTGTAGCGTTCCTGGTGCTACTGTTTATTTGTATATCAAGGGTATCAATGGTATTATCAGCCACAAAAAACACCTCCTTTTAATCAAAAAAAATAAGGGCAGACAAGACTTTTTATTCATCCTGTCCGCCCTTTTTATTGCCTATTTCAGCTATATTCGCATTTGCCTTTTTTATCAGAAGTTCGTAGTAACGTTCCTCCTGCTTCAATTCAGCTTCAGATCGTTTCGGAACATCTGTTTTTTCTTCAATCTGTGGTTTCTTTGTTTTTTCTGTGATTGGTTTATCTGGATATTTTGCTTTGTCAGAAAGCGCACTTGATACCGCAGATTTCACATACAAACCGGAAAGCCATGATTGATATTCAACCAGCTTTACCTGAGTTTCTATCTCATCACGTTTATTTTTCTCGTACTCACGTATTCTTACTTGAAGGTCACGTATGGTACTTCTGAGAAATTCTTTCCGGTTCATTCCAATGCGAACTGCCGCCGGATATAACTCCGTCCAGATTATTTCGCTGTAGCTTTTTTCTGGTGATCTGTCGGCTTCTTCGGAGCTCTCTTCGGTTTGGTTGACATGTTCATGTCGTCCATGAGTGTCTCCAGACCGGTCAGCTTGAAAAAACCATCTTCCTCCATCTGTTCAAGACACATGGCAAAGATACCGTAAAAGTTACCCTGCTCATCATCCTTATGTTCCTGAATGAACTGCACTGCAAGTTTCTTTGCAGTTGCAAGATTCGGGACAGAACCGTCTGCATCTGGATTGTCACCATGATACTGAAGAAGTCCTGCATAAAACACGGTTAATGCTGTGTTTGGGATATTTGCCATGCCGGAGATCATTTCTTCCGGAGTTTTGTCCACACCACCGCTTGTCGCCAGAAGTGTGTTCATTACACTCTTGACGCATTCATCATACAGAGATGCTTCAATGCTGTATTCCAGTTTGTACTCTTTGCTACCAATCTTTAAAAGTTTATACATAATATCTTTTCCTCCCAGTTAGATATATTTGTTATTCGCCTTCAGTTGGCTTAACTGCTGTATCCGGGCCGACATACTCATTGATAGTCAGAGACATGTCAACAGTAAGAAGACCGTTCTGGTCTCTTGCCGGTTTTGGAATGATAGTCGGCGGCTCGATTTTGGTGAAGAACGCTTTCTGAAGTGCTGGGTAATATTCCTCGTACCACATAGACAGGTCACTTGCATGAGCTGTTTTGTAAGCGGAGATAAGGTCTTCCCACTCTTTGATTGTTTCATCCGTAACGTTTACAGTTACGTTAAACGTACCGCCGGTTGAGCCACGACCTGCGATAGTTCTCTCGATTTCATCCTCGAGAGCGGATGCGTCGATAGTCTCAACGTCGATTGCGATTTCATCAGAAGCGTTTATTCTGTGAAGCAGAGTGAATTTTGTTGGTTTTGTTCCCGCTACTGTCTCTACTGCATAACCGGTAAGAGCACCAACGGTACTGATTCCTGCGATATTTCCTGATGCCATATTGGCTCCTTTCCGCCTTTCGGCTATAAATTATTGCAATAAAAAAGAGCCATTACGGCTCTGACACGTAACCCTGTGCCCGGGAGATAAAAGGATCACCTCCTTCTAGTCTTCTTTGCTTACTTGTTTAATGACCTGATTCACATAAGTACTCAGTCCTGCGACAAGAATACCTTGTGTGATTGCGGTAAAAACTGCCATTGCAATTTCCTGACCGCCTGTGACTGTAGATGTAGCGAAAACATAGATTCCGCAGACAACTACGCCCAGAAGTCCAAGGATTCCAGGAATGTACTTGTCAGCTACGGTTTCAGCCTGTTTGAGGAATACTCCCACAAAATACAGGACTACAGCTACAACCAGAAGTTCCGGTTTCACGTAGTTCATAATCTGATCCATTCTATCTCACCCCTTTCATTCACCGAGCAACTGCCCAGTGTAAATTCTTGTGTATCGGCTAACAAGCCGTTTGATGCTATCATCAACGTTCCCCATGAGTTCAGGACCGTAGGTTCTACGGAATCCCATGCCAATCATGGACTGGTGGCTTTTTTCGTCAATCTGATATACTTTTGCAATTGGATTCGCACCTGCGGCGAAGCACTCAATCTGGATAGTTGGAACCGTGGCGCATTCATCGCCTTCAAGGTCTCCTTCTGTCAGAACGTTTCCCAGCATGTAAAGTCTTGCATAGGTTTTCTTTCCAGATGCAAGAGTTTGGCTTCTGTCCATGGAAAAATTTCCTTTACCAACTACAGGTTCGATCGCTTTATTCCAGCGTTTGTATATCTCGGATATCGGATTTTTTAATATTTCCGGCATTTAATCACCCTGCCTGTTCTAGCATATTTCGAGTTTGCGTTTGAACAAACTCCTTAATCTGCTGATATCCCCAGCCGCAGTTAATAAGGCTGCTCACGAGCATTTCTAACTCTTGCACCTTTTCCAAATCTGCCGCAGTGAAAAAATCCCTAAGGTTTTCTTTTGCTTTTACTTCGTACTGGGTTTCGAGTTCTTTTGCTGTCTTTCCAAACAAGCTACGATAAATCAAATTTGTATAATTCGAATAAGAAAACTTTTTATGAGGGCTTTCACTGACTTTCATCTTGATAGTGTCTGTAAGAATATGGCGAATAACAACGCCTTTATCACGTTCGATTTGCCATTGCTGACGTTCTGTAAGAACACGTTTTAATTCAGACTCCATTTTATTAAAGGCGTCTATATATTTAATTTTCCAACGAAGTGCCTTTTCCCCAGTAAATCCCATGACTAGTAAGGAAAAGCCATCTCTTGTTATTAGATACTCCGTATACTTTCGTCCATTTGAAGCAACGTAGGAAGATTTAATGAAGTAATCATCAACGGGGATATCTCCCCCTTGCTCAAGTTGTGATAAAAGACCGGAATGCTTCGTTTTTCCATCAGCATCCAATTGTCCCTCGATTGCCCTAATAACTTCCTTGTGTTCTTTCTCAAAAGATTCTGCGATTTTTCTTGATGTGGTAAGTAATTTTTCCTCGTACCGTTTACCAACAATTTCTACCAGCATAAATTCATTTCTCCTTTTATGATTTATTTTTTGGCATGAAAAAAGCACCTACCTTTCTGGTAGATGCTTCGCATCTTAATTGTACAAAATATGTGCCATATGTTTCCATATTTTATCATAGGACATTTAACTTCCAAACACTTCCTTTGCAATATGTCGTATCTGAATAATGATAGCCTCTTCCGCATGGTACATCGGCATGTATGCCCTGTTACCATAAGAATGATGCTTTTGTCCACTTTCATCCACATACCACCATCCGTTTGGGTCGTAGGCGTGTTTTTGATCTGGGTAAGTACCAACACCATAATCAGCGCCAGACGGTAATGGATAGCTATCCGTTCCATAAGAAATACCGGCGCTAAACTCGATAAAAAGAACCTTGTCCCCAGAAAGCCGGACCGCTGCACCAACAATATCGCCATGTCCGTTATTAATAACTTCCGTGTAGTAAGAACCTTTTTCCTCAGTCGGAACAGATTCCATCGTGGTCTGGACAACCTGTATTCCCTCTTGAGCCAGTTTGTCAATGAAAATCTGGTTCTTCCTTTGAATATCTTTCCGGTATGCTTCCAACTGCTGAATCGCAGACTGCAAAGAATTATGGTTCAAACTGCACCGGATTGTTTTCCTACTCATTGTTGCCACCGATTTTCGCTATTCCATATCGGGCAACTTGTCCTTTTTGAGTATCAAGGATTCTCTTAAGCCTGTAGTCTGGAAGAACAGTCGGGCTGTTATCTCCATCAAGGATTAATGTTCCATCTTCCCTAATTTCTGGCACGACATCAATCCACAAGGCGTTGCCTTCTTTTGGCTGAAATGTTCGATCAAAAACCGTAATGTACCGGTCATAGTCGGGAACGATTCCGGCAGACAGTTCTTCTGGCGTACCGGCTGTTGCTGATACTGAAATGTTCTTCTTTTGTGGGTTTGAATAGACAAGCGTTTTATCCATTCCATTGTTTTTTTCTGTTACTGTCGAAATCCATACGGATTGTTTCTGGCGAAGTCTACCTCTCATATATGCACCCTCCATTGACAAAAATTAATTTTCGTGTTATTCTCACAAGGAAATCAGGGAACGGCGTATCCCTAAATTTCATAATCTTCCAGTCCCCAGTTCCTCAGTTCTGGGGACTTTTTTTAATTCGAGATAAATTAATTAAATAGTAACTTCAATAATAAGGCGTATTCTACTAATTTTGACACGCGTGCTTTAGAAACTATTGAAATTAATTTAGGAGGAACTGCTGACGCTGCTGCTGAAATTCTTTTAATGGATAAATATCGGATGTTTTTCGTCCATGCATATTCTGCCGATGGAAAGACTATTGGAGAAATAGTTACCAAATCAATCTATGGTGATAATGTAACACCAGCAACTAACAACACTATCATTTCGATTCACGTTGGCTCATGGGATTCTGGAACTGCAATTATATCATACACTCAGGGGCGTCCTTCGCTTTCAATAAAATAGTAAGGTCTTCATTAAAACTCAAAATCTTTCAACGTTTTCTATAAATATTAAGCTTAATAAGAACACCTATACATCGTTTATCATGTACGGAGCGACTTCACAAAATAATGGATTTATGTACATTGTCTTTATTGATGTTGCATCGGCAAAACGGGCAGTAAATTTTATTAAAATTGCAGACTTTGTGGCAGGCAGGACTTTTTCGGGTACATACAGTGATGACACATCTACATTGACGATAAACGCCAACGATACCATATGGGGAGGCATTAAGTTGCTGATGTTTAAAGAGGAAAATTATTAAGTTGTTTCAATCGTAAATGGTTCGTAAGAATTCCCATTTAATTCATTAAGAAAGTATCTATTTTACGCCACCTTTTCCAGTAAATACGGAACGAAATGTATCGCTTCATCCCCTACAATATCATATGCAATTTCAAAAATCTGCCTTGCTTTGTCGGCAATCAGATTGGCAATCAATTCTTCTACTTCTACCCAATTCTCACGGGGCACAAGCCTATGCAGTTCTTTAAGAAATCCACTTGAAAACATCATTGCATGGCTTAACTCATGTAGAACTACCCTTGTGAGAAATTCGCCAGAAATAGCGTCAGAAATCCAAATAATTCTTGTATTTCCATCCGTCACAGCACAGGTCATAGTACCGGTACGGTCAACCAGTACTGGATTCTCAGGATGAGTGAACCGAACTTTCCATTTTTGCCCATTCATGTAAAATTGTCTTAGCATAAAACCACCACCTTTAAACCAAAAAGCCCCTACCACATTTCTGTAGCAAGGGCCTTGTTTTTAGTTCATCTGTTGAAGAAGCTTAGTCAAATCAGTTTTCATCTGTTGTCTAAGGGTTGCGTCTGCATCCGACCACATCTCAGACATGGTACGGATAACATCCTGCGTGTACTCCTTCATCGAACTGTCCATCTTCTGTTTTGAATCTGCATCTTTGGAATCATGGTAATGCCTGCGATTCTCGCTGTATCTGTCATAAGTTTCACCGTATCTGGACTGCTGGCGGTTCGTTCCGTCCATTCTCATATCACTACGGTCCGGATGATAACCCATGCGGTACATATTACGTTCAAACTCTGGATTGTTCAGATACTCGTCCATCCAGTCATCATCTTCCATGTACAGATATGGTTTATATCCCATACGACTTCCTCTGCCCTTTGGGGCAAATCTGCCATTGGAATAACGATATCTGTCATATCCCATGCGTCCAAGATACTTTTCTTCCTGTTCGCATTCATCCATAGCTTCTACGATTCTGTAATCTTTATCTGCACAAATTGCACACTTTACAGCTTCCATGCAGTCCTTCAGATCGTCCCAGTCTTGAGCACTGAGATTATCGAAGCCATGTGTCTTGGCTTTTTCCATAGCCCATTTTCCCATTTCCATTGCAACTTTATGCATTACAGTGCCCCCTTTCTAACAGCCTGTGTAACAGGTGTATCTGCTGTTGGGGCTGTACCATTAATTGCTGTCAAATTGTTATTCGGACTACAAGCCGGATTCCCTAACATCTTGAATACTCCACCAGTTGCACTCGTAGCTACTCTGGTTGCGTACTTCGTTCTGGTTCTCACGCCACAAGCCGTAACCTGTGCACAGCAACGATTCTGTAATGGATACAGGGTTGTTCCCGTTCCTATCTGAATCACCACCGGAGCGTTAATCGTAGTGGTTTCTGGTATGCTCTGTGCAATCACAATACAATATTTTTCACCGTTGTTATAACTACCTGCTGGAAGTGTAATCACAAGATTACCACCGGTAAACGCAACAGCTTGGCTTATCACAAGATGATTGCAGAGTTTACAAACATTTTTACAACTCATACTTCTACCTCTCAATCAAATAAGAGGTGAGCCACAACTCACCTCTTAGAATTAGTCAACCTCTAAGGGTGAGTTACTTAGCAGCAACCGTTGCTGTATCCGTTGCATCCACCGTAATAGGTATTCGGATTCGGCACAACATATGCCGGGATAGCTGCCGGATTGATTGCATTAATTAACTGCTGTGTCTGAGATGCCATTGCAGTTGTAAGAAGTGCGCTCTGGCGATCCTGAGATGCAGCACGTTTCAGATCAGAGTTCTCTGCCTGTAATGTTGCAAGCTTATCATTCGTCAAGAAATCAAGAATTGCTCTGGTGTTGCTGTTCTGATTGTCCAGAAGGTCTCTGGTGTTGTTGTTCATTGTGTTCTGAAGGGCGCAAGTGTTGGTTGCCAGGTTGTAGTTGATACCCTGGATAGCTTCCCTTGTTTCACAACAGCAATTTGCTAACTGAGACTGTAATGCATTGGTATTCTGCATACCGGCTACAGTATCAGCATTGATTGCCTGTTGAACGCCATTGAAGCCCTGAAGCATTCCAACGTTCACGCCGTTGAAACCACTCTGCATGGTATTGTTGAGTGCATATGTGCTGTCGCAGATGCCCTGCTGAATACCTCTGATACCATTCTGGATATCGTTAAGAGCGAAGCCCTCGTTGATATCGGCACGTGTAGCCCATCCTTGGAAACCGGAACCGTTCGCACCATTACCGCCGAAGCCACCGCCCCAGCCGCCGAAACCTCCCCATCCGAAGATTGCGAAGATCAGTACGAGCCAAATAAGTGAAAAACCATCGCCGCCCCACATATCATTGGCACGGTTATTAGAGCCTGTAGCAGCTGCAATGTCGCTAAGACTGTAATTAGAACCATTCATCATGTTTTTAGTCTCCTTATAAATTATTTACAATAGGAGACATCCGCGGCTGTTATCCCAAATTGTAGCGATTTTAAATCACCCAATCATGGGGAAGTGTTATAATCCAAGGAATTTCTGGATAATTCCATCTGGAGATAAGTGCTTTTCATTAAATACATTTTGCTGAATTTGATGTAATTGGTCTGTATCACCTTTTTTATACAAATCCAAAGCATTTTTCAATGTTGGATTATTCCCTGCAAATTTACTCATGTCGTTCATCATGTTATCAACACTTCCGAACCTCTGAGAAATCATTCTTTCAACTTGCTTTTTCATCATAGCATTTGGATTGAAATTCATTTCTGTCTACCTCCATTCTGCTTAGGTTCTGATGTCCCCGACATTTGTGCCGGGAACATACTCTTTATTTCAGAAATCTCAGAACAAACATCGTTCCGAAGCTGATTAAACATAGCTTCTATATCAATCTGTTTCTCTTCTGATTTCGGTTGCTGTTGTTCGTCTGGATTTAGAAGTCGGTAAACAAAAATTCTGCTTCTTCCGTCTGCCTGTAGTTGCTTTTTGTATATTTCTGTACCATCTGTTTTTGGATAATAGACAGGATTTCCAGTCATATCCACATCTTTTGCTTTTACAGTATCAATGCCATCAACCATTTGCCCCGAAAGCATAGCAACCTGTGGCATCTGCTGCATCGGCTGCTGTATTTGTGCCTGTCCATAAGGCATTGTCTGTTGGTAGTTGTTCTGCAACTGTGCCAATCTATCTTGATACGGTTGTACCGGTGTTTGCGGGTATGGGTTCAATGGTTGCGGATAATATGGATAAAATGCCATAGTGTGTTCCTCCCATCTCTGTAAGCTTTTCTCTATGCTTACATTATATGAGAGAAACCTAAGTATTTGAACGACACTATTTCGCCATATTTTCGCCATGATACAAAGAAAAGCCCCGATAATACATCGGGGCAACTTTAACAATCTTCTTTTTTACTTTTCGGTTTATGCGGTCAATGGTTCTTGGACTATACCCCATAATCTCTGCTGTTTCAAACAATGTTTTTTCCTCATAAACTCTCAACCGGAAAAATTCTTTTTCTCGGGAATCAAACCCGGATTCGCTTAGATAAAACTTTCTTTCATCTTCTGAAAAGTCTGTATAATTCATAATCCCACCGCCTCCCTTACAAGTGGAATTGCTTATTATGCCGGAAAGATACCGCTTAATGCAAACCCTACAATAGCCCCGATCACGGCTGTAATAACGCAAACAACAATCGTGTCGTAGCGTTTTCCCGGGGCTTCCATGAGGGATTTTAAATTATCATTCATTTCATCCACCGTATCTTTTATGTGCCCGAGATCATTGTTGTAAAGGACAATTTTGGTTTCAAGCGCATTGATACGTTCAAAAAAAATGCCGTCACGTTTAGAGTGTTTCTCTTTCATTTCGTGAACAACTTTTTCCAATTCTTCTAAGCGGTGTTCGTTAAAGCAATTCTGTTCACATCCCATCGCTACTCTCCTTCACTTCCATTACATTTTTTGTACTTCTTCCCACCTCATAATGAAGTACCCCAGCAACGCCTGGGAGGAAATGCGTCACGTTCTCAACCTACTTTTTCTGTCAGATTCCTCTGGCAAAGGGAAAAACGCCGTGATTGACAAATATCTCTGTCTCAGAGTTCCATCCTGCATTTACAGAATTTTCCGAATGAGATGTTTCAAACTCAACTCCCTGTTTCACAAGAAAATAAAGAGCTAAATCGAAAATACAATCATAGCATTTGTCCATATCTTTATTGATGTTTTCTTCCGTATAACTATCAGGATAATTGCGTTTTTTCTGGAATGACCGAATAGCTCTTTTGACTGCTAAGGGAATCATCCTTGCGGTCAGTTCATCACCTTCCAGATACATTGATAGATCACTTGTAAGCTGTTCGTCCATGCCATTTCACCTACCCTTGCTGTGCTATAATTTCTGATATGATACCAGCCTTGTTTGTGGAAGTCAGGGCATAACCATTGTCACTTGCAAGCTGTCTCAGCTGAGCCACAGTCATACTGGACAGCTCGCTTTCTGTATACTTATGTGTAACACTCGCTACAGACGGTGACTGGCTGTTTTCATCAAGGCTATGCCCGCTTATTCCCCCTTTGTACCGATAACGATACCGCCATTGGCTTTCGGTGCTACCGGAATAAACATACCGGATGCTTTTGTCCAAACAGCAACGGGATCCTGTGTAGCCCACATGGAAAGAGTAACAAAAGAGCGATTCTCTTCTTGGATGAACTGTCTGTATTCATTCTCTTCCGGTGTTGGTCCCCAAAGTCCAGTACCGAAGGAACCGCCTGCATCAGCTTCGTAGAGAGTGAACACATCCTCTTTGAAGTATCTTCCAGTCATCAGAGTTCCGTCTGCTTTTCTGTAACGGAATTTCTCATCACAGCGGCCAACAGTGATTCCGTACTCCTGCATGAGCAGATTTGCAAGCTCCTGTCTGGTAAGGAGACGTTTATTCGCAGCTCCCAGAACAGCTGTCTGCATAGCTGTGTTGTTTCTCATGTAGTTGATCATCTTCAGAGATGTAACTGCATTTGTTACTACGTATCCGGAATCCTCGGCTACAGTTACCATCTTCTGAATATCGCCCATGATATCTGCATCTGCTTTAGACCAATCGGTAAGATCAACCTTTGCAGAACTCGGAACGCCATAGTCAATAGACATGTCAACATTGTTCTCTTTGATTTTTACTACACCAGTAGCAAGGAACTGTCCTTTCATAACATTCGCTCTAGCAACAACGCCCTCAAACAGGTTTGTGGCATCGTCAAAAACAAAGTTTGTAAGAGTTTCGTTGTCTGGAACGCCATTTTCGATAGCTTCCTGGAGACGCTCAGACTGATTGATTTTCCTCTTGATAAAGAGTTTTTCAGTCAGAACTTTCTCGAATCCCGGTCTGGAGCCGATTTCTGCTTCGGTATCAAGAGCGTGAACAAATGCTACCTCCGGCAGTCGTTGTCCAGCCATAAGTCTGTAATACTCGGCTTTCCAATACGGTGTTTTTACATCCGGGAAAATGGTATCAAGGATACCAGGTCTTGCCACAGAAAAATTCTGAGCGAAATTCAATCTTTCTTCTGCTGTGATAGATTCTAATACATTGTATGGCATATTGGTTATACCTCCTTAAAATACTGGGTCTGTAGTGGTTACAAAAACAATTCCCTGCGCAGCAAGCTCTGTTTTTGCAGTTTCGTTGACTGTAACTGGCAGCCTTTTCTCAAGGACACGTCCTGCTACGATCACGGAAATCGGTCTTTTAGCATCATCTGTCATATCAACATCTTCAAATACGATTCCTTTTGCACCAGTCCCATTTGTCGGATACACGGAACCTGCTTTGATGATTTTTTTATCATTTACTGCTGTTGCGTTTGTTTCGTCTGCTGTGTAAGTTTTCAGTACCAGCCCAACCTCAGATTCGAGAATGTTGGGAGTTGACTCATACTGTTTTGTTTTCATAAAAGCCATAATCTAAATCTCCTTTACTTACTTAAAAATTAACCGGTGCATTGTCGCTTGCCGGTTCTGTTTTGGGGTTCATGCGTGCTGAGTAAGCTTTTGCATACTTAGCTGCCGGACTATCGTTATCGTCTTTTTCCTGTCCTTTGTCTGGATTTCCGCCACCCGGATTCGGAGTATTATCGAGAACTGATTTCTCCCATTCGGATTTTGCGTTATCCAGAGCTGCTTTATTTGCTTCGGAAATTCCATCAACAAAAGTTTTGACTTCCTTCATTACGTCTTCAGACTTGTCTGCTGGCATAGACGAAAATGCTTTGATAGCGCTTGCATACGTTTCTATAGAAAGGCCCGCATTAGCGAAAGCAGATGTAATCTCACTGGAAAGTGCTTTCCTGTTGGATTCGGCAAGTGCTTTTTCCAGGTCGGAAATCCTCTTTTCGTTTTCAGCTTTTTCCTTCTGCCGCTCTGCTTCTTGTCTTTCGGCATCCGTCATATTCTGGGCTTTCAAATCATCCAGCTCCTTTTGAAGGTCATCTGCTTTATCAGCTTTTTCTTTCAGAGAAGTGTTTTTTTCTTTCACTTTTTTTGTCTCTGTTTCAACAGAATCAAGATATTTAGTCACCTGCTCTTCAGACGGTTCCTCGATTCCAAAGCCGATAAGTACCTGTTTTGCCTGTTCTCTTGTCATAGAAATCTCCTTTCTTTCAGACCATCACACTTTTTCACACGGTTCGCTCCGCACATGATCTGCACCCGATTTACGCTCACGGGCTGTTGCATTATTTTTGTGTATTAAAAAAGGAACCTTGAATGTTATTCCTTGGTTCCTTTGATAATTGAATTTACGAGTTTTGATTGACAGCTGAAGAATTTACTGTTGAATCAATTACAGTCGGATTCTGACTGTTTTTGCCAATCAATTGTTGTGCTTTTTGCATTTCTGCGTCCGGGTCTGCCAGTTCGGGATATACAGTTCCCAGATAAGGCAAACTCATTTCGTATACCTTTTGTGGATCACTGAAAAGTCCACAGGTAATCAATGCAATCAGCGGATGAATTTTATTCTTAAACAGATAATCAAGAGCCTGTGCTTTGACAAGCATGTTATCCGTCGGGTTTCTGGTTATCTTTACATCAAAATCCCTTGTTGAGATTGAAATATCCTTTGTGGTCTGTCGGATAATATTCAGAATGATTCTGGCACTTGCTTTCTCAGCCTCCCGGATAAATGGTTCATCCAGTTTTGCTCTGCGCTCTGCAAAATCCCATCCATTTCTGAGATATACAGCTTGACCGGTATCACCAGACGATTGTTGCTGCCTGTCCGGCATACCTTCAACAATAAGCATGTTGCTGTAGATATCGTCTTTTGCAACTTGGCTTTCTGTTTGATTCAGTTCAGCGGTCATCAGGTCAACATCAGACTGACATCCATTTCCGGTGTCTTTTACGGAAATAGCACCAAGTTTAATCATTTTCAGAAATTCGCTTTCATCAATCTCACAGTTCTTAAACTTCATGAGGGCTTGCACGAACTGCTCTACGCCATCCATCCTGTTCGACTGCATGTTGTTCATGGTGTCAAACATGGTTATCGCAATCTCGATATCAGAAAGACGATCATGGTTATTCGGGTACTCAACTACCGGGATGCCACCAAAACCATTGATGCCGGTTTTTGTAATCTGTCCATTCTGAATCTCAAAATATTGTTTTGCTGAAAAGCATAAATAATACTGCTGTTCGTTCTCATCTTTAAGAATCTGAACCGAAAGCATCGGTTTTCCGTTTTTCCGAGAATAAACAATGTAGCAATCCCCCGGATACGGTATAAAAATTCGAAATGGCGGTAACTCACTGTCCTTTGTCCAGTCATCTTCTTTCAAAATTGCTTTGTATGCGGTTCCTACAGCGCTTTGATAAGTACCTAGTTCGATGTTTCTGGCTTCTGCGTTTGCTTCGTCCAGATAGTCGTTGAACAAATCTACCTGCTCATTTGCTTCTTCTGTAGCTTTTTTCTTCTTGCACACATACTGGATAGGTTCGCCATATGTCTGTGATGCTTTGAAGCGGACAACTTCCAGCGCATGATTCTCGCATACACGGTTGTTGATCTCTGGTCGCACCACCTTTTCCCTGTATAGAATCGGCTGGTCTCCTTTGTAATACCGGTACAGATAATCAATCAATACCCTGTTTCGGTTATGAGTGCCGATTGTATCAGAAACAACTTTTCTGACGTTCGCTGTTGTGATCTGGCTTACACCGGTATAGGCAACTTTGCGGCCAAATTCGCCCCGGCATAAGTCAATGAAATTCATTTTATTTCTGCCCATCGCCTATACACCTCCCGTTTTTGGGCATTAAAAAAGCACCGGATTGTTCTCCGATGCTCGTTTTACAGGTTACATTATATTATACATAGAACATATGATTCCATATTAAAACATATTAACTTTTGAAATGCTTTTGTTTCCGCAAAGCTTCAATGGCTTTTCCATGACAGGAACGGATATGCTGTACGGAATATCCCATCTCGTCTGCGACCGTGACCAGATTTTTAAATTCTATGTATCTCTTATGGAGTAAGGATGAGTACATGGAGTTTTCCATGTCATTGATATCTCCGGAAACTTTCATTTGCAATTCTGCCAGTTCCTTGACATCAGATGCTATTTCCTGCTGCAATTCAACGATTCTGGTTACAGCATCACCAACACGGTCTTTTCCACCGGAAGTCTGCACTTTATCTCCATTTGAAAAAGAAGATATACTGGTTGCCAAAAGCCTTAAGCGGTATTCTTCCTGTATTTTGTTCTGTATTTTTCTATCAGAATCTTGCACTTGCTCAAGATATTGTCGTGTGTTCATCTCATTCTCCCTCCCCATAATGGATTGCGCATAGCCGTCACTGTACCTACATTTCCTTTTTCTATAAACATCTGAAGCTGAGTAAGACCGTCCGGTGCGTCATCATGCACATTTTTTCCAAGCTGGACAAAGAAAGTAAGTTCGTCCATGGCTGCTTGATACTCTTTGCTCCGATGTTCTTCGTCCAAAAAAATAAAGTTTCTTTTTATATCATCTGAATATGCGATGATCTTAGACATTTTCTCCATGTTCCCCGGTGCACGGCTGGATGTGCAGCTGCATTTATACTTCTGTTCTTTAAGTTTTTCATCCACGTACATCTTGTACATATCACCACCGTTGTTTGCCTCGAAGTTAATCTGTCGTATCTCGTTTCCAATGATTTTTCCAACAACAAGCGGAAGGGTAACTTCTTTCGTTCCTTTATTAAATACCCAGTCAAAAATATAGATATCTCCATTTTCGTATTCTCGCCCAATAGGCATTGAAAGACTATCTCCACCGCCCCATGCAACATCACAGGCAGTAACAACACGGCTGTCACCTTCCGGAAGTATTCCATTGTAGTACCGAAGTCCATCTTCTGGAAAAAGGATTCCTTCACGGATAAATGGATTTTGCTGATATTTGGCTTGCCATTCATTAGCATCCAGCCTTGATTTCATATCCACGTAATATTTTGTGGAAAATCCTACTCCGTAGTCATAATCAAAGTTGGATTCACCATTTTCATTCAATGCCGGAATCTTCCTAAAGCGGTACCGTGGATTGTTTTTCTTTTCAGTCTCCACTCTTCCAAGAGGATCCATGACATTCCATCGGGTTCCGACCATCAGCTCTCGTGCACCGTCATTTTTACGGTCAACCAGAACGTTCAGATAATCCTGATACCGGTTTTCCAGACGTGTTGGGCTTAATGATTCAGTTCTGTCACGAACAAGGTCATCCACATATAAGTAACCGTCTGAAGATATGTCTACGGAACCTGTCCATGTTCCATCAATACCACGACAGGTCAGCGTCGAAAATCGGTCCGGTGCACCAAGATTAATTTCTTTCTTCTCTGCTGACTTCTTTTCAAGAGTTGCAGACGGAAAGATTTCGCTGAAAGTATATTCTGGTGTCGAAATAAGGTTCTGTATTTCTCCGTAAAATCCATCGGCAAGGATTCCGCTGTGACCACTCATGGCGTTATGGCTGTTCGGGCGTTTACCCATTATCCAGGACAGGAAAAATATACAGGTGGTTGATTTTGCTGTTCGGGGTGGCATAGACACGCCAAGAAACTCAATCTTTCCGTCCTCTAAGTCCTGTAAATCCTGTACGAGAATATTCAGTGTCTTTTTTCTCGGCTCATAGAATTTTCTTCGTGGCTGTCTGTTCTTTTCCATGTAGTACAGATAACTCTCGAATAGCCATGGAGCTTCCAGCAGCAAATACTGCCAGTAGATATCATCAAAATTACCGCTTCCCGTCAGTGCAGCTTGCCTTGCGGCTACGTTATGGGAATACTTACTTACTTTTATTGCCATTTGCTGTGCTTCTAAATTCTCCGTAAACGGCAAATCAATGTTCATGTTTAATAACAGATCAAGGCAGTCTTTCTGATTCTGGTAAACAGACATATCTCCACTGATGATTTGATTTAAGACTGCCCGATACCATTCAAATGAGCCTTCTGTAAATTTTTGCATAAAAATAGAGCCAGACCTCCTTTCTTCTTAGGATTTAGTCTGGCTCTCATGTGGCTCTTTGACTGTTATTCGCTTGCTTTGAAGTTATATATAGGTTTGATAATATCAACTATTTCTACGGTATCTTTGATGTTATCAATAATTTCTTGCGGTGGTTTGTAACAATCGTAGATTTCTGAACGGATGTTGTATATATCCCATTCATAGACTCCTTAAATTCTTCTAACGAGATGTTTTCTTTTGCTTTTGACCGACTCATAATACGTCCTGCACCATGAGGGGCTGAACAATTCCAATCCTCGTTTCCTTTCCCAACCGCAATAATACATCCATCTCGCATATTCATTGGAATAAGGACTTTTTCCCCATGTCTAGCTGATATTGCACCTTTACGAACAATGTTTGTATCGTGATCAATATAATTATGAATTGTATCAAACCATGTATTTCTTTGGAGTGTCCAATTCATAGTGTAAAATATAGCACTCTGTATACATCGTCTGTTTATTCTCGCAAATTCTTGACAGATTTTCATATCATGCAGATATTGTTTTCTGTGTTCTCCTGTCAAGTAGCACAATTCTTTCGGAATACCCAGTTTGTCTGGATTCCATTTTCGTTTTAATTCGTCAATACCATTTTGGATTTCCTTGCGCCTGCCAGAACGCTTGTATTCTTTCACCATTTTTTGTATTTCAGCTTCGAGCTTGTCTGTACCTTGCATGTCTTCTATGGCAATTTTTTGATATATCTCAGCTACTTGTTTTCCGAGGTTGCGACTTCCAGTGTGAATCACAAGATAATTTGTCCCTTTCGAGTCAGTGTCAACTTCAATAAAATGATTTCCACCCCCAAGCGTACCAAGACTCCTGCGAATCCATTCGATATTTTTAAGCTGATGGAAGCAGTGAAGTTCTTCTAATTCTTCAAAATTTATGATTTCGTCACGTACATTTCTTCCTGCTGGAACAATGTTTCTTATTACTTCGTCAAGTTTTTTTAAATCTATTGTTCCCACATCAATAGGAATTTGTGTTGTAAGCATTCCACATCCAATGTCCACGCCAACAATGTTCGGAATTACTTTATCTCCGAGATCAGCAGTAAAGCCAATTACGCATCCTGCTCCTGCGTGAACATCTGGCATGATTCGTACTTTGCATTCAGAAAATGCAGGCTGTTTTATCAATGTATAAATCTGATTTAATGCTTCTGGTTCGATGTTTTCTGTAAATATCTTCAAGTCACTCATAATGGCGCTCCTTTCTGGCTCTCTGGCTGATTTATTTATTTTTCTTATTTAATTTCAAGTATTTTCTATATTTGCGACTGTATTTCCGAAGAATTAAATCAAGCATAATGCTGTTCGTCTGTTCTGTGTTTTCAGGCATAGTTGTGAGATACGGATAATCTTCTTTATCGTCTACCAACGTCTTGAAAATCAAGTCTAAAGCAAACTGAGCACTGATAGGTGGGTCGCACAGTTCAAAGTCTTTATCCTTGTACCACTCATCAATCTTCTTTTGAAATCCATCAAAGGATATTTCTTCGTTCCATATCATTTGCTCACCTCACAATGCTTCTAAACAAATCCCACCACTCGTCTTTTTTATTTATATCTTCTACTCGTTCAAACATAAATTTCAATTTATAAATACCTGATTCTGATGTAACCGATTCCGTATGCACGAGTTTGAATTTTCTTTTAAGATATCCAATTTCAAGAATGCATTCCTCCGGAAGATCAGTGTAATTCATGACGCATTCTACCCAAATAATCCATCTGTCTTCTTCGTAATGTACTTCAATGTCAGCCATTGCATTAATGATTTCTCTATAAATAATCTTAACGGGATAATTCACTGCACCATATTTCATACATTCACCTCAAACTCTTTCTTGCAGTTACTACCCTTGCATTTCAATTTAAGATGCCGAATTTTTGTTTCTGGGCTAATCAGAAGTGCTTTCTTCTCGCAAAAAGGGCAACAATACCACAGTTTGCCATTGATGTTCTTTATTAATGCCCGTCCGTCCCACGGCTCCGGTGAATTCATTACCTGAGAGAAATCTATCCCCTCGGATTCAAATGCTGATTTAATGCTCATTAAAAAATCTCCTTAAATTTTCTGCCGATCAAAACCATTGTCTTTGTTTCCCCAATACGGATATTGCTCTAAGCGTTTTCTCATATACTCGTACGGATGTGTTTTTGCAAAGTCAGCAATTTCTTTGACAGGCTTACCCTTCGTTCTGGCTAACTTTTTTGTTTCTACGCCCATGTCAGTTTAACCCATGAATCTTTCTCAGATTTGCATATCGGTCAACGATTACATCCAATGCGGTCTGAAGCTGGTTGATTGTGATGCAATCAGACTGGTGCTGATCTTCATACATTTTTAAGCTTGCAGCAAAATCCGTCTCCTTTTTATCTGGCTGCGCGTCGTTAATTAATTCAGGTTCTCCATACATCATCATCACATCACAATCTCTTTCCAGCTCAATCTGGTATTCTTGTAAATCCAAAATTTCATGCTGTCTTTTCTCACATTCTTCAGACAGTCGGACAACTTCATTCTTTAGCTGATCTACCGTACAGTTCTTCATATCTTCAATTCTCATGGCATCCTCCCTCAAATCTTGGTAAATATTTCCATGTCGTAGTTATCTCGAATATAATCCACGCATTCACTGAGCTTTTCTTTTAAGATTGGGTCTTTTGCAATATCCGGATGTATCGTGTACATTATGCAACTGCCTTCTCCTCCCTCTTTCTGGAATTTCCGCCAGTTAAAAGTCATTGTAAACAGTGGAATCCTTGTGAGATTCTTTGTCTTGTGCTTTATATAGAGATTGCAAAGCTTTTTAATCATGGTAATTCTCCTTTCGCAATCAAGCTGTCTTCTCAAACAAATCAAGAATAAATTCCCGACCCATCTGCGTAATCCGTCTATGGTAGATTACTTTTCCAGAATCCAATACTTCTTGTTTGATCTCCTCGTATCCGCAATCACTATAGTTGGAGTACATCAACCACGTACCGTTTACCTGATACTGTATCTTTTTCTCTGCCAGAATCCGGTTTAGCTGCATTGCCGATTTCAGTCCCAGTTCCTTAGCAATCTCAGTAATGGTATATGTCTTATTTACGTGCATTAGGATAGCATTTTTTCTCTCGGCTTCTACTCTTGCAGCACGTTCCTCTTTCAGTTTAGTCAGAAGCTCGATACCGAAGTCTGGATTGTTGAGGATATTATCAATAACATTGTCTGTAGCATATATGCCATGTTTGTGGATTGATGGTAACACTTCCGATGTTACCCACTTTTTAAAATGTTTAGCAGACGGAAGCTTGCTCGAAAGAATAAGGCTGTAAAGACCAGATTCATTAACGACGTACATTTCACGGCTTTGACCTGAGTCGGTGAAACGCCTTGTCAGCTTATCTTCATCATCCACATGTCTCTTTATTGCATCTGATGTATCTTTATATCCCAATATTTCTGCAACGTCTTTTCCAACGAAATATGGCACTTCCTCAACCATCACTACACGTACAGAACCTAATTCTGCATTTTTAAAAACTTCCGGTTTATTCATTTCTCTCTTTCCTCCCTATGTTTCATCTGGCACTTGATCATCTTTGCTATGTTCTCACGTTCCTGTTTTATTCCATGCCCCTGACGGAACAATTCGCATTCAAGGATATTTCCGCATTTTGAGCATTCATCTTTGATTTCTTTACCTGCTATTTGCATTATTCGTCCTCACAATAAATCAAAAGGTGTTTGGCAATTTGTTTAAGATCATTCTTTCCGTATAATCGGATACCATCTTTTAATCCTCTGTCAATCAGCCAATCTGCTAATTTTAAAGGTTGTTTAGGGGGTTCTCCCTCTTTTGGGGCTGCCGCTTCAGCATTTGACTGAATAGTAAGTCCGTACCACAAATGACGGTGCCAGTATTCCAATGCTTCTTGACTGCATCTTTTTTCTAACTCTGAAAATACTTTTTTGTAATCAGATAATTCTTTTTGCATTTTCTTTACTTCTTGTTCTGTCATTTTCAACACCCTCCCAACATTCACAGTTATCACCAAGTAACCTTTTCTATAAAATAAAAAGTCCAGTGTGCCGACTTGAACGGAATAAATCTCCCAACGAGAAACACTGGAACCAATCAGAAGGTAAATTTGAGCATTTTGGAAATGCTTTCCGGTAATGGCAATTTACCGGAATCGGAATGGCAGGAATCGAACCTGCGACACATGACTTGTAAGTCACTGCTCTACCGCTGAGCTACATTCCGTGCCGCTTACCACGGCTGATCACCTCGGTAAATGAATGAGATGATTTCCATTTTGCACAACATATAAATGATATGCTTTTCGTACTGCCCAGCAGTCCTCAGGATAAACATCAACCTTTTCCCATGGGTTTAATCCGCTTGAACCATAGACCGCCCGTGCACTGACAGCATAGAACGAACGAATTAATTGCAGGAGACGGATTTGAACCGCCGTTCTCAAGGGTATGGACCTTGTGAGATTCCGCTTCTCTATCCTGCCATGTACATATCTGGAAGAACCATTTCAGCACGTTCACTTATTGCCTACTTTAAGGGAGACCACTTTGCAATCCGATAGGCAGCAAACATATCCGGAACTCGGAATTACATTCCCATGCGCCGCCCTGCGCTATTCCCACGCCAAACTTTCAGGCTCCAGACAAGCGGAAAGGATGGATTCGAACCACCAAGACCTAGTCTATGACCACGCCGTTCCCAGTTACTTGCACTTTCCGAATAACCCGGTGCAATCCGGGTTAGCAATAGGTTTATCGTGTTATGCTTTCCACTAGACTGCTTTCATCCGTGCCAGTCCCACGGAGTTGTTTCGGAGGATTATTCCTGAAATGTCTCTTGAAAACTCCCCGTCGTCAACGTGCACTCATTGGCGACATATTCAACTCAGAGACAGAACCGAACGGGAAGTTGTCTTTTCACTCCGGCTACGCCGTTACGTACCTTCTGAAAAACAACCCACATACACACATTTGGTAGTTTTTTCTATCCATAAAACGGATGGACAGCTTTGGGAGAAATGGAAACTCTGGGGTTCGAACCCAGGACCGACCGGTTATGAGCCGGTTACTCTGACCAACTGAGCTAAGCTTCCTGAGTAGTAAAAAGATACAGGGTCGCTACGATATCTGTCTTTTTACTACTGTTGCAGTTCTTGACCACCAGCTGCAACAAAGGTAAACCATAGAAGAAATTAAGCTTGCCAACTAAGGCAAAGCCACCCGGAACGTTTGACTGCTCCTTTAATCATCGCCGTTGCGATAGGTGGCAAAAAAGGGAAAAAGAAAATCCAATCTGCATCAGAGGAAAGGTGAAATCCAATGCAGAGCGGCGCATGTGGGATTCGAACCCACGCATAACGGAGTCAAAGTCCGGTGCGTTACCGCTTCGCCAATGCGCTATGTTGCGGCAGTCGCTCAACCCTGCCGCACGTGATATACTTCAAAAACACCATTGATATATTTACGTTTTTTCCTGGAACGCCTGTATCAGTCGTAACTCATTTGGAGGAAATTTGGTTTTGGATATCTGTTTCATTATTATAAGTCCGTACCGATACAGGCTATCTAGGGATTTCGTGCCTCGTCCTGTCCGTATTGAATCTTCCTCCAAGACCATGCGGCGAGGGCTGTACCTTTTCTTTTATTATCTTAATCCGCTCTACCAATATCAGCGGAAGTAAAACCATTGGAAATACCAGTAACATTTATTTCACCTCACAGGGATGTTAAAAATAAAATCACGCTTATTCCGGTTCCAATAAGAATCATCGAACAAGCGGCAGATTCCCATTTGTCTTTATTGTTATTTGTCACGATTTCGGAACTCGCTGAAACAAACATTAAAACGTTGATAGCAAGTGCGATTATCGTGAATATCGTCCTCATCGTTCTTCTCCAATCATGAAATCAAGAATTTTTTCTGCTGTCTCTTCTTCGGGCTCAAATGGAAGTCCACATGTAGAATAGATTTCCAGAGCCGATTTCAGGCTTGATTTGAAGCCTTGGTATATCTCTCCATGTTGAAGCAGTTCGTGTCTTAAAACTGAAATTGCATCAGTAATTGATTGAGAACTGGTGTTTTTATTCACTGTCGTTAAGTTCATACTCGCAGCCCCTTTCCTGTGCATTGCAGTACACCAGAAGATGTTCTGCGATTTCCTGAAGCTGAACCGGGTCGTATTTCGGAATTGCAACCATTTTGCCTTCATGCATTGGGAATAGTGCGAATACCGGTGCGTCCGTAACAATCGTTGCTTTTATCAACATAGCTGCTACGTCAACTGGTTCTGACGGTAACAGCTCATAGATTCCTTTTTCTTTATTCATGCCTCTTTTACCTCTCCAAAATATTCTTTGTATAACTCATAGTCATTTCTTCCAATCAGGTCTTTAACCTTGTATTTTTGCTCTATTCGAAGATCACTGTATGTGTAAATGGTTTTTGTGGCCTGTATACGATAATCGCCGACGTCAGTGATTCCGCTTTCAGTCTCGATTTTTTCTTTAGCTGAAAACCAGTTTCCGTTCGGGGTTAAGAAGTAAGCTCTTTGCACTGCTCTTCCGAGTGCGACATATTCCAAACTAGCTTCGTCCGTAAAAACCTTTTTCGCCGATTCTGTATCGTACAATCTTCCGTCCTCCAGAACAGCTTTCTTGTGATGATACTCGTACGAGCAGTCATGAGCTAAAGGCTTTTCAAGTGGATGGCATTCAGAAGACCTTTTTTGTTTTTTAAAAAATTTTTCAAGCATCGTCTTTTACCTACCTTTTCCGAAAATACTGTGTCAAGGCTTCACGGGTGATCTGTGACACGCTTTTGCCGGTTCGATTCTTTTCAGCTATAAGTCTTTGCTCCAGTTGGTACGGCAACCGGATGCGAATGGATTCGCCTTGTGGATTATTCTTTTTCATAGGATGTATCCTCAACTTACTATTTCTACTGGATAACCTAGCTTTTCTTCAAGCTCAGCTACCGTTATTTTACGTGGCTTATTTAATTTGATTTTCACATCTTGCACTGCACCATCTTTGTTTTTAGCAATCCCGCGCCCAGTGTATATGTCAGCTTCTTCATTAGCGTATACACTGAGATGATTGTATCCATATGTACGGCACCACCTAGCAGCCAAATCAGAAATTTTCATCAATTCTTCCAACTCATTCCCGAATAGATGTGAATACAATATAGCTCGATCATACATTTCCTGTGTTACTGCTGACAGAGCAATCACGCTTTTATACGGACTTCCGATAAAACGGAAAAATCTGCATGATTCCATTACTTTTTCGCCTTTTGGAAGTGCAAAGCCTTGAGAAATTGCCATCTTAAGAAGCTTCGCTGATTCAACATCGCTTTCTGTGATAACACACTTATTTGTAAAGTCTATCATTACTGTTCCCCTCCCAACATTTTATATAGTGTTCCTCTTGACACTCCCATGATTTCGGCAAACTGAACTTTGGTGATTTCCCCAGCCTGCCATCTTTGCTTTGTTTTCTCGAAGAGTTCTTTGTCTACCTCTTTTTTTGCTCGTCCTTTATACTTGCCCTGAGCTTTCGCGATTGCGATACCCTCTTTCTGACGCTGGCGGATACTTTCTCGTTCTCTTTGTGCCACGTATGAAAAGACCTGTAAAACGATGTCTGCGATTAATTTTCCAGTCAAGTCTCTATTCCGCGTAGTATCAAGTAATGGCATATCTTGTACAATAATGTCTGCTCCAATCTCTTTAGTGATTTTTCTCCATTCTTCTGTAATCTCATCGTAGTTTCTGCCAAGTCGGTCAATCGAATGGACTACCAGTACGTCACCTTTTTGAAGGGAAGCGATCATCTTCTGATATTCAGGACGGTTGAAATCCTTGCCGGACTTCTTGTCCATATAAATTTTATCAACGCCTTCTTCTCTCAATGCCTCCATCTGCCTCGCTTCGTTCTGCTCTACTGTCGATACTCTTGCATATCCAATTTTCATGTATAATCCCTCCCGTTTATTTATGAGTCAATTATACATCTAATTGATTATATTTGCAAGTAGTTCATACACATTTATGAGTATTTTTTATTGACTATTGAAACGTTTTTGATTATGATAATGTTAATAGGAGGTATTTATATGGTTTCTGATAAGATAAAGCAAATAATGAAGATGAAAAAAGTAACCAGTGTTCAATTAGCTCAGCACCTTGGGATGCTCCCGCAATCACTTGCAAATAAATTTTCAAGAGGAAGCATATCCGCAGATGAACTAATCCAGATTCTTGATTTTCTGGAATGTCAATTGATAATTGAGCCAAAACCAGATGTATCAATCAAACTGACCACTGATGATCTCAAAAGGGAACCGTAATGGTTCTCTTTTTTATTGTCCTAATTGTCCATCCCTGTCTGTGATGAAATTGCAGCTAAAGTTTATTCTGCTCATATTTAAACTCTCCGCAGCGGAGAAATCAGGAGCTGCACCCGATTCGTCAATCACAATCTTTTACTGTGTATGATCGTTAGTATCATTACAATTCTTATTCCCAAATTCTGCATCATTTCATTCATTCTTTATACCTGCCTTTCTTGGTATTGCCTTATTTTGTGCTGGCAGAGAAACCGTTAAGGCTTACGGCTTGTCGTGTTGCAACCACTATCTCTGCCATGTGAAAAGGGCCTTTTTGTTGTTTTATTTGCTTTGGGGAATCACCCGGCTCCTGGCGGCTTTCCCTCCAAGGGGGTCCCCGTCTCATCCGTACGCTATCCGGTCAGCCCGCCGCCCCATGGGACCCGCTGCACCGGATCACGCTGTTGTTGTTCGGCCTTCGGCAGTAGTCAGAGGATGTTACCGCCACTTTTCGTTCGTCATATTGCACAAATTTTCTCGTGTTGTTCATTGTACATTTTAAGTACACCCTATTTATACATTACGGAAAACTATATATTGTGTTTTCGCCTTGTTTCATACAACATATTGTGTTTTGGCTGTTTTCGTGTTCACAGCTTCGGTCTCTCCATCTCCGGAAGCTCCAGTGCGTCCTTGTACCGGTCCGCGATCTGCTTCGCTGACTGCTGCGGGATACCTTGCACATGATCCGCCTGGACTGGTGCTGTCTCTGCCATGCCGTATGCGGCTTTCGCAACGAAGATCAGATTTGCATTTGTTCCGGGCTGGTTGTGCAGTCTGTTAAGCGTACAGTTTTTACAAATATCGAACCATTTTTTCACCGTGTTGCTATGTGCTGTGGCGGTTCTATAGTCCCCGCGCATCCAATCGCTAAACGTTGAGCGGTTAATCCCTACCAGAAAACTAAATACTTCCAGAGTTGGTAAAACATGATATTTGCTGCACAACCTTACAAACACGCTAAACATATGATCTAATAATTCTATATCATCGTTACTGGGTTTCTGTATGTGATCAGCAATATAAAAAATCATATCAACAAAACTGTCAGCTACTTCTTTTCTGTAATTCTCACTATCAGGTGATACACATAACACTGTATTAATATATTCATCAGCATATATATTAATATTACTCAAATATACTTCTGTTTCCTTTTCTGTTTTGATAGTATTATCTTTCACTGTATCACCTCACTTTACAACGTTAATCTGTTAATTTAGTAAAATAAAAAGGACGATACCAAACCGGTTAGCAATCGAAGAACACGCCCAGCAGCTACGATCAGCGCCGGAAGTTCCGTAAATGCTTTTCAGTTTTTATCGTCCTTTGTTTAAAAATCGTAAATGTATTTGTTTATCTGCCATTTACAATAACACATGTAAGTCATTAATGCAAGCATAAATTTATTTTTATTACTCAAGGTATAATAAAAGATCTATTGATAAAATAATCCGTTATAACTCAATATACAGCGTTATAGAGTTATATATATTATAATATAATGTATCTAAGTATATATTAATAAACTCAGAATCTAGGAGGGGCTTAAAAAATGTTATTATACGGTACTGTATCTGTCTCTTATACACATCTGACGCTGCCGACGATAAGGCTCGTGTAGAT
>ENA-OZRM01000004-OZRM01000004.1-human-gut-metagenome-genome-assembly--contig:-NODE-4-length-109686-cov-12.329815_pt1 | contig 109686 bp, 104 predicted proteins | sample MGYA00243266_ERZ653939 | MGnify/ENA primary metagenome ERZ653939 (study PRJEB26926, sample SAMN06164410) | human gut metagenome | biome: ENVO:00009003; feature: ENVO:2100002; material: ENVO:00002003... | reverse complement strand
AGCACCGAGAAGGTGCGGTTACATCCCCGCTTCCTGAGGAAGAGGGGCTTGGGGAAAAAGTGGAGCTCCCTTTGGAAAGGGAGACGGAGGGATTCGAAGAATTTTGATAGACTTTATAAAAGTCGCAAAGAACATAGAAATAATCCACCAGTTGCCTTAACCCAATCCCCTCATTCATCAGGTGCGAGAAGATATGAGTCAACTGGAAGATGAGATTGAATTCCGCTGTCGGAATTGCAATCTCCCCTTGCTCTCCCAACATCACCCGATGCGAGAACTGCTCCTCCTTCTCCCTCTCATAATATTTCTGAAGCTTTCTGTCATGCCAGAAGCACAACAGGAAGCTAGGCCGATAATGCACTTCCACCTCCACACCCTTATACGATGGGAACTCGATGTGGTGATAGCACGCCTTTTCATGAGGCGAGATAGAGCGGACAAAGGAGATAACCCGTTTATCTCCCCCTTCCACCCAGATATCAATATCGCCAGGAGTCCGGGAATAAGGATTCGGATACATCAATGCATTTCCCTGCCCTTTCAGGATACAGGTTCTGAATCCCTTTTTCCGGAACCACTCAGAAACCTGGATGGCAGCATCGTTCAACCGAACGTTCGCCTTCTCCAACATCTGGCTTTCCGCCATCCATTGGAGCAGCAACTCCTTCTTCATCCCTACATATTCAGCAGGCAACTTCTTGATACCATCAAAGAGAACACCCACCAGACATTGCTTCTTGGCAATAGCATATAGCTCCTTCCAATCCGCTTCCTTCAAGGAATCAGGTATTTCCTTGACAGAACCAATACAGAATCGCAAGAAATCAAAGAAAATCTTTTGTTGTTTCAACATAAAGTTGTATTTTTGCACATATGAAACAAACCATACGCATCATATTATCCTACATAGCAGCTATCATCCTTCTTCCGATAGCCTTACTATGTAAGTTCTTCCGAAGAAAGTAAAATACCCTCCTTGGCACCAAGCAAGAAAATCTTGCAGGCAGCATCATCCTTATGATACATAATAATAAGAGGTGAAGAAGCTGGAACCCGGAATCGCTTCCTTGATTGGAGTCTTCAACAACTTACCGAACAGGTAGAGAATCTTACTGTCACACACCACCCATTCCGACTTCTGATACACATCATAAAACTCCTTGTCCTTCTGAAGCTTAATCAGATGGTCAAGATTAGGAGTCACAAGAACACCCTCCTTCAGGTTCTCCAAGAGTTCCTGACGAGTAATATTCTGAATATCTATATTTAATACTTTTACAGTTTCCATTTTACGATTATTGTTTGTAACAAAGATGATATTTACGGCAATCAACTATTGTAAAATTTATCTAAGCTAAGAATTTCTATTTTCTCATTCTGCAAAATATCTTTAAGTCTATCTTTGATCAACAAATTCATAAAAATCCTGCAAGTCTATAGGTATATCGTCTTCCAAAAATCTAAAAAATGAATCTAAAGAAAAAACATCATTATCAGAAACTGCTCTTACAAAATTTGAACAAATAGTTTCTGCGCACCTTAAAGGAATATTATTATCTTGTTCTATCAAAGAACAAAGATAGGAACAAAATTGGCTACCAGGAAGAATCAGCAGACCAAATTTAGATTTAATATAATGACTTTCAATCGATTCTGCGAAATTATTATTTGACAGATTCTTTGCAACAAAGACTTTTCTTATTGCATTCTCGTAATAATAATCATCTAAATCAATTTTATACCAACGCTCACATTTTAAACTCCATCTATATTCTATCTTTCTATTAATATTATCTATATTGATAGCACTTATCTCATATTTATCGGTAAACAAATCATATGTATAATGAGTACTATCAATGACAGATAAAACATTTTTTCCTTGTAAACCATATCTAGAATCCAAGTTGTCTAATATATTCAATGCTGTAACTTGACAATTTGTGAGTTCTTGCGAAAGATGCATTGCAGAATTAAAGGCATAACTATCAATGGTCCAAACTTCATCACCCAATTCTTTTAGTGACAAATGATAATATTTATTATCTTTGTCTACTAAAAAGCATTTCATTTCAGCAAGGCAAGAATTAAATAGTTTATAATCCTCAAAAGATTCAATATTTCTGTTAGATAAAGCTAAAAACGAATCAATATATTTATCTGACATTTTTACAGCCCAAGGTAGAGAATATTCTTTCTCTAGAGCATAAACTTTTTCAGAAATTAAACTAAGATAAAAGGTATAGATGAACTTGTTCAATTTATCCAGTTCTAAACTTTCCTCTAACTGATCCCTTGCTACATTTGTATTCGGAGCATTTATACCTGTGCAATTTACTAATGCCAGATACATTCTTGAAACAAAACCTGGCGTTGTTGTAGAAACCATAATACCCTCAATACAGGTACCTAAAGGAAGGAAAATATCAGAATGTCCTCTACCCTCTAATGTAAACAGCGACCATTCACCTAGATATTCATTTTTCTTTTCCACACAACAAATAGTATAGCCGTTATATTTTTTCTGACGCAAGCGGAAAACCTGATCATCAATTTTCAAACCTACACTATTCATATATTGCCTCAATGCATCTTCTTCTGAGTTATAGCCAATTACAGAACTTACTCCATCTTCAATATATTCAACATTACATTGAGGTACTACAATCCATTTTTTTAAGCTATAAAGAACATTTGAAAAATCCACATCTTCATGAACTTTTAAAATAAAAGTAGTACCATGCTTTCCTTCCAAGATTTCATCAGTATCAGCATCATTTCTTAAAATATAATCATTACTTACTTCTGATATACTTAATTTATAAGCCTTTTCATTTCCTTTCCACAATGAGTACATTTCAATTTGATCGCTAATCATAAAACATGTAAGCAATCCTATACCAAAACGGCTAATAGAATGAAAACCCGGATTTTCCTTTTTAAAACTTTCAGACTGATATCTAGAAACGCCAACTTTCACCAAATAATTCAAAATAATATCATCAGTCATACCAGTTCCATTATCTTGAACTTTCAAATATCTATTATTAGAATCCCAAGTTATTTTTACTTTAGGTTCATAAACAGTAGAACCCTCCTTAATGCTGGTATTCATTAAACGACAAGCATCTATAGAATTTTGGGTTAGCTCTCTTAATACTACATTTGGGTTATTATACAATGTATGTCCAACCAATAGTTGCAAAATGTTCTTTTTATCTAATTCAAAACGAACAGGTTGTGCATAAAAGCCTTCAGTAACTATTGCATCTCGGCTTATAGAATCCCATGGGAAACTATACTCATTAGAATTATCCTCTTGTGAAACTCTGCAATATTTAAAAGTTTCGCGTAATTCTTTTTCTGCATAATCCAAATATTCTTTTAGTCTTTGATAAGCAAATTCGTCTTTAAAACTTCCTATAACTTCAATTGTATGTAATGGAATTGACGCATCAATTTTCCCATCTCTGTTTACTTCTTTCTTAGGTCGTATACGAGTAATTGACTTTTGAAAATCCCATTCTGTTTTACTATAGGAATTTTGGGGAGAAATAATCCGCATAGCAACTAAAGGTGTACGTTCTGAATTTATATGAAGGAGATCTGCAGTTCGAAGCAAACTAGCTACATACAACAAATTAGCTTCCGTTTCTTGAGCCATAGAAAAAGGATAATCTACTTTATCACGGAAAAGGCAGAAAACTTCATCCATCTTCTGTTGATGAGACTTACACAACATAGCTAAGGATTTCAAAATATTAGCGTCAAGACTTCCCAACATACCTTTTAGCAATTCAATAGCAGCCTCATATCGGGTCGGACATTCTTCCTCCTTTGCTATAATATTCAACCAGTCATGAATTCTATCTGCATGATGAATACGCACGTAATTTTCATATAATTCATCTTCTGTCATTGTATTGTTATCCATTCCAGAATAAGTTTCCTTGTATTCCAAAAATGCTTCATCCAAATTCCTGTTAGAAACTTCATCTTGCGTCACCAACATTCCATAGTCATGAAAATAAACAGACAAAACCAACATCATCCAATCTGCCGGATGCATTATTTTCTTTGTCTTATCAGGAATTAAATATTCCAATATCTTCAACATACCATCTATATGGGAGATATCATGCTGAGTGTACTCCTTAAAAGAGCCATTGTCACGTAAATGGCTCAAAATATCAGCTAATTTATCCTTTATTTTCAACAAATCAATTTCCTTAAAACAATCGTAAGAAGATGCTTCTTGAGCATTTAACTCAATATTTTTTAAACTACTCATAACCGTAACTATTTTCTATGTTTTTTGTATCCAAAGTATTCTCAAAAGGTGCTTTTATTATTATAGAAGAATAATGACTACCCAATTTATTCAACAAAATTTCAACAAATTCACCATGATAAATAGAATAGGTATCAATAGACAGCTGAACATTTTTCCTACCCATAATACCAAAAGCCAAGAAGCCATCCAATAAATATGGATGTAACCAAGCCTTACCCAATAATTCTTCTCTAATACAAGTAATATCACCATCCAGATCATATACCCAGTATTTAATGATATCATTATCTATTTGGCTCCGAATCAAGCCCAATAATTCTTTTGGGTCTTTTGTTTTTATAAAAATTGCCATAATATAAAACAAATTTTAATTTATGCACTTTATTAATTCAAGACGATAGTATTGTACAATTGTACATCAGAACATACAACAATAGCACAACAATTAGTGTTTATTCAGATCAGCAGCACAAAGCAATCGAGAATTCCTCCCCAGGCGGTCCCATCCCGCATAATCTGGCGAGACCTTTGATGGTCCGCCATCCTTAGAGCGTAGCGGTTCTGAGCGACGAGAAGGAGCGATTACATCCTCTCGTTCCTGAGGAAAGAGAGGCTTGGTGAGAAAGGTGGAGCCTTCTTTAATGGTAAAGAAGGACGGGATGATTTTAGTCCCTTACTCTTTCACCATGTTCCAAAGGAACAAAGTATTACCGATTATATATCTTCTCCACATACGCTTAGGTTCCTTGATCAAGCGATAGAGCCATTCCAAACCATGCTCCTGCCACCAGATAGGTGCACGCTCCACGGTACCAGCGAAGAAGTCAAAGACGGCACCGATGGTACCTACGTGACAATGGATGTTCAACTCATTCCAATGAGAATAAGTCCACTTCTCCTGCTTAGGAGCCGTCATGCCGATCCAAAGCAAATCTGGGTTGGCAGCATTGATGGCATCAATGATAGCCTTGTTGTCCTCATCCGAGAACTCAGGCTTATAAGGAGGCGAATAAGTCACCACCTTCAGGTGAGGATAATCTACGGCAGCACGCTTCACAATCAGGTCGAGTACCTTCTGCGAACTACCCATAAACATCACCGTACCACCTTTTTTATCCAGCTTGTTCATCTCGAAGAAGAATAAGTCCCAGCCGGCTATTCTTTCCTTCGGCTGACTCTTAGCCTTAATCCACTTGCACGCCTTCACGATGCTCACGCCATCCGGAATCAACACATCACCATTAGTCAGAGCATCAGCAAAAAGTTGATCCTTCTTTGCGGTGTTAAAAGAGTGAGCATTTACTGTGTTAATGAGCAATTTGCCCTCTGGTAATGAGGCTAATTCCACCTTACTACCCAAAATTGTTAATGTTTTTAATCGAAACATAACTATATTTGAAATTATTTTGTTATCTTCGCAGCCATAAACAGCGGGTTCCATCAGAAACCCATCATTTCATGAACAAGAAACAATGATTATGACATACGATATTAATACTATATATACGAAGTATAAGTAGCTTACGAAAAAGCAACGTCAGCAACTCCTTGCGGCTCTTCAGTCGCAAGGCATCAACATTGTGAAAATCGAAGCCTGCGAATATGCTGATGCCCCAGGCATCAAACATCTGTTTTTCTATTTTGCAGAGAATAGCAGGAAAGCTATTCCCTACTTCATGCTAGATAACGATATTTGGGAACAAATCCAATTATTCATTATACAAGATGTAAGATAGAATGGAATCTTTGGCTACATGAATAATCATTTACTTCCATCAACATCAATTCCCCAATAAGAGCATAAGGATTTTAGACCATCGTCATCTTCATGCTGTTTAGTCAAAGCAGATAACTTATTTGTAAAGTCAGACGTATCATCCACCTTCTTCATCATCTGTTTTACAACACTCTTGTTTTCTGACACCAGTTTTAATATTTCTGGGTCATCCAAAAATTCTGAACGTAGAATCTTATTCAAAGACTTTTTAGAGCCTTCCAAATTACCATACAAGAAAAGCCATTTACCAAAGTACCTCAATTTGTCTTTATTGACACAAGAGTTATTAACAAAGATATCTCTTACTTCCTTGAAAACTATAGAACTGTCATATCCCATATCGTTCAAAATCGAGATTGCTTTTTCTGTCAATTCATTCGATATCGAAGTATCAGAATTACCCAGTGCATAACCACGCATAATCTCCTTGAAAGCATCAATATAGAACGCAAGTGACTTTGGATGATAAACGCATAACAATTTAAAATTATAGTCATTAGAAACAAGACTATGTTTCCATGCTTCTTGATCTAGAGATTCAAGATACTCCTCGACCATTTCTAAACAATGCTTAGAAATTTGAAGTTCCGAGGAATTCTTCATATCCCCAACGAGACTAATGGACAACGATGGAACATCTTCCAACGTTACAGAAGAAATATATTTTTTCCAACCGTTGAATCTAGTAAGGATGACATGCGATTCTAATTTTAAGTGCTCATGTATAGTATCATAATTCACCAATGCCTTTTTTACATCCATAGTTGAAACGCCATACTTACTTGTAGTCAGTTTTCTTGCAATATCAGCAACATACTGCATTGCACTAAAGTCATCTAATTGAAGTAACAAATCGCCATAACAAATATAGTATTCTATGCAGCTTGAAACTTTCTCTGTTTGTTCTTCTGTCAAAGTTCCTATACTATTTTGCAAGTATTCCCTTATATATACATTGCCACTAGAATATCGAGAAATTGCCATACCCAAAACATCTGGATACAATTCATCATCTTTTGACAACGCATTAAGCATTTTGTAAATATCATTATCATTAAGATAGATAGAAATATCAATTGGTCTATTATTCTTAACGATTTCTTTCAACCTATAAAGCAGTTTAGTTTCAATTTGAATATTCGAGGTGTTCTCAGCAACTAGCTGTTTAATTTGTTCTTTATATCTTGGAAGTTCTATCTCATTTTTCAATAAAGGATAGAGTTTCATATCTGCGAGTTTATTTACATCTAAATTCACAAGGTAATCATCCATTTTTTCATCTTCTACCACAAGACCATACTCCTCGAAATTATCTTTTCTACTATCAACTAATTGCAAGTATTGTTTTGGTGAAATAATTGTCTTACGGTCCGATATTTTTCTATCTTCTTCGGAAATAAACTCATGTAATTTATCAATACCATTTATGTAATTTTGCAAATCAAAGCCATCATAGATATTAGCATGATAAACTGTTAGCAAGTGCGCATAATATTCTTTTTTCTCCGATATATGCTTTAGCAAAATACCATGATATTCCTCGTATTGTTTATCTCGCGTTGCGCTTCCAGGGTTACTCCTCATATACAAAGCATCCCATATTAAAGACGCTTCATGAGAACTATTATCTCCGAAATGCTTCTCCAATGCCAAGGCTGCATTCTCTATGTTAGATACCTCAGTTATTGAATGATTCAAGATTTCCCAATAATTTGCATTACCTCTCAATTGATCAAGAACTTTCACGTTGTTATCATCCAACTCTGCAGTCACCTCTCTAGTAAAGACCACATCCATAGCTTTATCCAAAGAGAGTTGATAATACAAAGAAGATATATTGCTTGCCATGTTTTCATCATCAGAATACAGAAAATTCAATCCTTGCAAATACGATGGATTCAATATCTCTTCAAGAGGATTCTCTATGATTTTACTCCTTCCAAAGATATACAATGCAATATATTTATCATCAATTCTCTCATCACATAAATTACGAATGGTGACAAACTGATTGATAAAGGCAATTATTTTGCGAGGACTTTGCTCTTTGGTCAACATATCATACACTTGCAAAACACTATAATCCACAATAGCACTATTGCCAAAAGCCTCTTTCCATCTATCTTTGAAATAATGCATCCAACCAGACAATATTGGAGGTGGAACAGTATAGACTATGTAGAACGTTTTGTTAATAAAATCATCCCCATATACAGTTATAGCATTATCTTTACCATCACACTGTCTAACCAGATTCTCAGATTGAAAGGCATTACGTATATGCAATCTATCGAATGGAACTATGATTCTTATATTTGTATATTTCTCCTCTGAAAAACAAGAATGAATTGCAGCCCAAAGTTCTTGTACTTTCTGCTTGGGCAATCGATCCATGTTGTCAATAACCAAAACCAAAACAATGCCATTATTTTGTTTCAGCCCATCATCTATTTCATGTATCCATTCTTTGAATTGTCTGCTAGAAGGTTCCTTTTCAGAAATTGTTTCAAACTTAGTCTCTTCTTTAATATCATCTTTGTAGATCAAAAAAAACTCAGAAAGGCATTTTTCCCATGTAAAAGCTTGCTTGTATTTATCTTTCATCTTTCCATAATGACGATACCCGAAAAAGCCATAAGCTGCGACATAAGGTATAACTAAAACAGCTTGCTTTAACCATTCTACAGAAACCAAAGAAGCAAGATGAGTAACAAAAGGTGTCAGTAAGATTGAGAACATACTAACTATAGTACCTATTCCTATTGCAGGAATTGTTTTTGTACTCGTATGTTTCTTCTTTGCTAAAAGATTCTCAAGACTATCTTTCCAACTATTTTCATTCAAGATAGGCGTTTGCCCCTTCACTAAATCAGAAGTAAGTTCTTCAAGTATCGTTCTTCTCTGAAGATCGGTTTGATGTCCCCAAGCATCATAGGTAAAGAAATGATACTTGCCTCCATTCGTACCCATAGACAGCTCTTTTTGTATCATTCCAACAAGGTTAGATTTACCAGAACCCCATCCTCCATCAATACCAATAATGGTGCAATTATCATCATTGCGTATCTCATCGGAAATTTCTATAGCCAACTTTCGATGAGCACCACCTTCAAACAGGTCATCATTACAAGGAACTTTACTTAAAAGTTTACCTTTACTTGTTGTTTTCATTTATTGAATCTTCAAAAGTTATATTTAACCAGCTTCTTCTCCTTACAGATATCTAATATTAGATAAGGAACTACTTAATCAGACGTTTCATTTAACCATGCTTGCTTGTTTATATATTGTGAGAGTAGCTTATCAATATTATCAAACCGTTCTATAATCGTCTTCTTACTTGCTATCGTCAATGAAATTTCATCATAGAGCATCGACTTCAAAACATTACAATCCTGACTGATAGCATTTACTATATCATTATCTTCTATCAATGGTAAAATCTGATTCATATCTTGAATTAACGCAGACAATTTTCCGAACAATTCTTTCATATTGCGACCTTTGTTCCAATTTGCTCCTCTAGAAATCGTTATAAAGTTTTTAAGTTCACTATGGAAACGCTCTGAATAACTGAATATATCAAACATATGCATAAAGCTTCGGGTTTCCTCCTTATATACCTTAGCGGACTTTGCTTGACAAAAAGAATAAAAAGCACAAATAATAGAAATTACAGTTACTATTGTATTAACGTTGGTCGCATCTATCATATTCTTCCAAAAGTTCCAATCCATATTCTAATTTTGAAGAAAAATAGTCTATTTCATCATAACTCCAGCCCTTTTCTGTTTGTAGCCACTCCTCAAAATCGCTAATTGACAGATCTTCCTTGTTTTTATGCAAAGCTATCACAAAATTCATCCATCGTTCCTGATCATGGGGATGATGTGATAAAGGAAAAGCATCGGCCCATTGGAAAAAAGCATTCCAAGAAAGAGGAATCTGTTCTTCAAGAGTATAACTTTCCAGATTAGTATAGACCTTATATTTTCCTGCATTAACAGGACTTAAAACACTATCCACAAAATACTGCAAAATCTTATTATATACTTCTTTGTCTAAAGAAGAAAAGCCACTATCTTGTGTTGGTACAATATTCACGATTGACAAAGTAAAAATGCCTTCCGTTTTATATACAGATAGCACCAATCTCACTTTAGGCAATCCTTCAGTGTTAATAAGAAAAGCTATATAATTGCCAAAAGTTCCCTTTCCCTTGCCCTGGTCAAAAACTTGCATTCCTATCGAAGTCGCTTTGCTTTCAACACATGATAATAATTCCATTACCGTTTCATAATCAGGCAATTCTATCTTATAATCTCTATATCGTTTCATATTTCTTTTATAAATAAATTTAATATCAGTATGTTTTTGCTCTATCGATTTACTTAAAATATTGCTTTCTGATATTTTTATATATAAATGCAGGAACTATATAGACAAAACAAAACGTAAGGAATTTACGAGATAAAGAGAACTGACTATCAAGTAATTTTCTAAACAATGGTCTGTATTCCTTTTTGAATATGGAAGTCTGTGCCATAATCGACAAGAAATCTCTTGTAGAATTACCACGTTTCATCCATAGACTCTTCCAAGAATCCACAAGTCCCCACTTCTCGAAATCACTATACATATTAGGAATACCAATAAACCGATAATAAGGTGACTTATTCATCCATGGACGATTGAATGGCTTTCGTTGAATACATAGTGGATATTGAATATATATAATATCCCCTACGAAACCATGCAAAATTTTTCCAAGGAATTCATAGCCAAAATGTTTTGTTGTATCCAAATGAATATTTTTAAACCAACATTCACTTTTAAATATAATGGCTGATAAAAAAGTTATATCTAAAACATGGTCTTGAAGAAAGCCATTCATTGAATTATATACTAGCACTTCATCGCCAATATTTCTATCTAGAACCGCTAATTTATTGATACGTTTTACATTATTATCATACCCCCACAATCTATTATAATGTATTAATGTAGGGTGATTATACTTTTCGATATAATCTAATACCGTATCTAAAAAATAAGGAGCAGGTAAGTCATCGTCACCCCACATCAGAATATATTCACCTGTTGCAGTGCTATTTGCTCTTGCGATACTATACCCGACATCCACATGTTCCTCGAATATTTTATACTCAAAATATGGCCATTTTTTATTTATAGTTTTCAAAATTTCCTCAGAACCATCAGTAGAAGCGTTATCACAAACTAAAAAAGAAACCTTATCACGATTTCTCTCCATCTGCTCTTGAAAAGCGCTCAATGTACGTGGTAAAAATTTTGCTCTATTATATGTTGGTAAAACTATTGATAAAATTTTCCGTTCCATCATTCAAAATCAAATTTTATAGTATCCGCCGGATCATACAATTTATCTGTATAAGCCAGCAAGATAAAGTCCTTATCGCTATTATTTACTACTATATGCGCCACTCCATTGGGAATGAAAACGGTCTGAGCCTTTTCAAAAGGCATCTCAATGTCTCTGCGTTCATGCGTTTCCATATCCTCCAATTTTAAGATGGCACTACCTTCAATGATGGTAAACCACTCCACTGCTTCTGGATGATAATGACCACCCTTAGCCTGGCCAGGCTTACCCATAGTAAGGTAAACCTCACCTGTATGAGAAGGAATGTCCTCCTCTGTTCCTGTAATTGCTTTCAAAAACCAGCCTCTGTCGTCTGCTATGAGACGACGAGGAATGATTCTTACTTTATTTATCTGTGACATACTTAATTCTTAATATGTGTCGATTACATCTATTATCTTAATACTTGCCTCAAAACCAGTAGCATCATGAAGTTTTTTACCGTCCAATGCCAGATATTTCATACCCACATCAGCACGTTGTACACTACCGAAACAACCTTCCGGCACTTCCTTACCCATAGCATGATGTATCTCCGTCACAATCTCCTTTACAGTAACAGTCTCCTTACCTTGAATATTATAAAGTCCTGATGGCAGATTATTTTCAAATGCCTGAGCCAACATACGTGGCACCTCACTTACATGTACATACTGTCGAGTTTGGTCACCAGCAGTAAAATGAAGTTCCTCGCCATTGCGAATGGCATTGATTACATATGGTATCAAACGCTTTGGATTTTCACCTGCACCGTAAATCGTTGGAATGTAGAAATGCCAATGTGTGAAATCATGCTTATAAGACGAAACGAAACTACTCAACATACGCTTACTGACAGTATAGTCATTTGGAGCAGGACAAGTAGAAGTCAGAACATCTTCTTCCTTGAAGAAACGCTCTTCATGGGTCTCACCCATCTCAAAGACACTGCCAAAAGTAACGAAACGGCCTTGGTATCCAAGTTCCTTCAACTTATTGCAGATGGTGACAGGAGCTGTAACATTAAGGTTATAAATCAGGTTGAAACCTTCCTTGAGGTTTGCCTGAATACCAGCACCAATCGCATAAACAATGATGTCAGAAGTCAGCAAGCCAGAGCAATCGAGTTCTGCGTCCATCAAGTTTACCTTATAAAAATTGTCAAACTTATGGGCAGTTGGTTCATCCAGTCCATACATATCCAGGTTCCAGCCTGCTTCATTGGCATATTTGGCAATGGCAGTAGAAAGGAAGCCGTTGGTTCCTAAAATTGAAATTTTCATTATCCTATGAATTTATTGATTTCCTCCACACAGAGGTCATATACATTTTCTTTCTTATATCTCTTATACCAGTCAGAGGTAAGCATGGCACACTGCTTGGCATTCAGTCTTGGTTTCCATCCCAAGCGGGTCTTTGCCTTATTGATATTGAGCATCAAAAGATTTGCCTCATGGAGAGCATTCGGATCAGAAACATCCTTCAACTCGCCAAAGCCAAAATTCTCAACGATGGCAGAAGCCACTTCCCAAACGGTCAATACACTATCAGCTTCAGGACCAAAGTTCCATCCTTCACAGTAACCTGTAGGATCATTCCACATTTTCTGAGCCAAGAGCATATATCCGGACAATGGTTCCAACACATGCTCCCATGGACGAACGGCCTTAGGAGAACGGATATCTATCACCTTGGTTGTTTCCAAAGCTCGGATACAGTCTGGTATAATGCGGTCCTTAGCCCAGTCACCACCACCGATTACGTTACCAGCTCTTACAGATGCAAGGCTCACGGTATGCTTCTTTCCATAGTCAGCAGGATTAAAGAAAGAACGTCTCCATGACTGTATAGCCACCTCACAAGCGCCCTTAGAAGAACTGTATGGATCATAACCTCCAAATGGGTCGGTCTCTACATATCCTTCCAACTGCTCATTGTTATCATAGCACTTGTCGGTAGTAATCATCACACCCACTTTCACACTCTTGGTGGCACGGATAGCTTCCATTATATGAATGGTTCCCATGACGTTCACCTCGTATGTCTCTACAGGAATCTCGTAAGAGAGACGGACCAAAGGCTGTGCAGCCAAATGAAATACGATTTCAGGCTGATACTCTGCAAAGATTTGCTTCATCTTCTCTCCGTCACGAATATCAGCACGGATGTCAGCCTTTATCTTAGAACCGATGCCTGAAAGTACAAAGTTGTCACGCTCAGAATATGGGTCTAGACCTACACCTACTACCTCTGCTCCCAACTCATGAAGCCAGATACACAACCAGGAGCCTTTAAAACCTGTATGACCTGTTACAAGGACTTTCTTGCCCTTGAAAAATCCATCAAATACGTCTATCATTATGTTTTCTTATTTACCAAACTTTCCAAGGAGCTTTATTTTCGCTCCACATTTTCTCTAACTCCATATTATCTTTCAACATATCCATAGGCTTCCAAAAACCAGTATGTTTATATGCATGCATCTCACCATCTGAAGCTATTTTCTGCAATGGTTCACGCTCAAACATCACAGGATCAGCTTCCTCTGGAAGATAATTAAAAATTTTCTGCTCACATACAAAGAAACCTGCATTAATCCAGTTTCCTTCCCCATCAGGTTTCTCTTCGAAAGACTGAACTATATTTGTCTTTGGATCAATGTGAACAGAGCCAAAGCGCCCAGCAGGTTTATAGACCGTCATTGACAACGACTTTCCACTATCCTGATGCGCCTTGATGGTATCGCTGATATTTAAGTCTGTAACGCCATCTCCATATGTCAGACAGAAAGGCTCACCATCCAGATATGGACGAATTCGCTTCAATCTACCTGCAGTCATCGTATCAAGGCCTGTATCAACCATTGTAACCTTCCAGTTCTCGGAATGATTTTCAAGTAACTTGACTGAATTGTCTGCAAGATTCACTGTTACATCGGTATTATGAAGGAAGTAATTCATAAAATACTCCTTTATAACATATCCTTTATAGCCACAACAGATTATAAACTCATTTATGCCATGAGCTGCATAAATCTTCATGATATGCCAAAGAATTGGCTTTCCACCAATCTCAATCATAGGCTTTGGCATGTACTGTGTCTTTTCGCTGAAACGTGTACCACGTCCTCCAGCAAAGATAACTGCTTTCATATCTTTATTATTTATAGATTATACTTTTCCACCAACTGCTAAATTAAGCAGCGTTGGTATATATTTCTTCAAAATTTTAAATATCAAATAAAACAATGCAATGATGAAAATCGGATACAAAATTGGTATCAAGATAACAGCAATCTGATATATGACTCCAAAAGGCTTCAATACTTTCAACAATATTTGAAGCATATATCCCATATAAGGCTCATGAGCCAAATAGATAAAGTAAGAAGGTATACCTAAAGTCATCAATTTGACTCCAATTGTCTTATGTTCTAAATGCAAGCAAATCGCTATTACAGAAACGACCATTGAAACATTATAAGCTATAGACAATAACCTATACATATATCCTTGGCTTAACGTATCTTCCGTATAGACAGAAGAATAGCAAATGATCAAAATGAATGCCGTTCCATAAAGATATAACTGTTTGCTTTTTATCCATGCAAAAGGTTTGATTCCTTGAATAGATAAGTACCCCCCCATAATGAAGTACAATATAGAAGACATTGCTATATTCAGTAAGCTGAAACCAAGGATTGTTAAGGCAATGAAAACTAAAATCACCAAAACTGATACCTTATCTAATCGCAGTACTTGATATAATATTGGAGCTAATAATACGCATACCATTAAATCCCTCAAGAACCACAATGTAGACAAAAAGGGGAAAGTCCCATCTCTCAGATTCCAATAAGATAAAAGAAAATCATAAGTATCAAAATCATGAATAAGTTTCATGTTACCTGCTCCAAACAGTGATGCTAATCCTAAAACATTTTGAATAAACCAAGTTACAAATATAGATAATGAAATCCAAAACAAATACGGAATGAACAAACCTCTAATACGACTTTTTATTTTGTTACCATAAGACCCAAATCCTTTGTAATTAAGGAAGAACAGGAATCCAGAGCACATAAAAAAGCCAGGCACAGCAAAATTCACTAAGACTCGAGTTAAGAAATCATAGTAAGATTCCACTAATGGCGAACAATCTGTATATTTCTTTATAGCAGCATGGATAAATATTACACCAAACATGCATATTACTTTTGCTAATGTAATAGCTCTGCTTTCTTCTTTTGTCAATTGTACCATTTTATATATTCTTTTGTTTTTTATTTTCCAACCAGCATATTAAAAACAGAATTCTACTTAGATGATACTTCATACAAATCAGAAAAATGCGATGCTTCAAAACCATTTTACCGATAGGATAATTCTGATAAAGAGACTGCATTAAAACATGTTTACATCGCTCAGATATACGATGATAAACTCTAGGCTCATTACATCCCAAGGCCTCGTATTTAACAATACTTCTAAAGAAAGAATAAATACATCGCTGATAATGCAACTTATATTCACGCTCCGAGAAATGCTCTTCAAGTTTTTCTTTCACTCGATTCAATAGAGCTACATATTTAGCAAACTTTTGACTCGAATAAGTACGAGACAATGAATTAGGATTAAAGCGCCAGTAATACATTGCATCTTTCAAATAACCAATTCTCTCGCATTTCGACAAAAAATCGATATGAAACAATAAGTCTTCAGATGGATACAATCGTTCTGACTCATATACGATATAATTATCCTTTATGATATTCGTTTTATAGATGCCATGCCATACCGATACCAGGTACTTCACATCAGAAGGGTAACTAGGCAATGGTCCTACCATATCCAAGAGAAACACATTTGAGTCCTTACTACTATCTATAAACAGATTCTCTTTTTGCTTGTTAGCTGGTTGAGTCTTACCATCATAATCAAAATTGTAATCACAATAGCACACATCCAGATTTCTTTCTTTAGCCGCAGCATATAGCTTCTCGAACATGTACAAATCCACATAATCATCCGAGTCGATGAAGGCGACGTATTCGCCTTCGACCAATTTCATACCTGCATTACGAGCATCACTAAGTCCACCATTCTGCTTATGAACAACCTTCACACGAGTATCCTTCTTTTTATACTCATCACAGATACGAGGACAACTATCAGGAGAACCATCGTCCACGAGTATCACCTCTATTTCCCTCAATGTCTGATTGAGCAAGGAATCCACACATTGGTGCAGATACTTCTCAACATTATATATCGGAACTATTATACTAACTTTTATCATGCTTGTTTTTTATTTTACTAATATTCTCAACAACTTTATCAACAATGTGGGTTACTTTATTTCCAAATACTCGTTTAATTACCTTTCGAACAAAAAAGAAACGTTTGAGATTATTAGATCCCCAAGAGAAATCAAAATGATGAATAGAATAAGTATTTGATGTTATATTCAACTTACCCGTTTCAAAATCCTTTGGACAAAAGTATTCTTTTGGATAAACAGAAATTCCTGCTATCTTTTGTATTTCATCTTTTATCTCTAACCCGTATTTTTCTAAGAAAGCACTCATCACATCAACAACAGTCATAGTGTTTTTTGTTCCATCAGATAGAATATAATGTTGTTGGCTATAATATTCTATAATTTCATGTATAATCGGTAAATTTGCTTCCATGCCAAATCCTAAACCAGGATTTACACCTAAAGTACCGATTTTTTCGGTAGCAGTATGCTCACAGCCCATAAAGGCGCCTTTACTAATTATGAAATCTAATGGTTTGACAATTTCAACATCTGTATCAAAATACAAACCTCCATATTTATATAGTATATAAAACCTAGCAAAATCACTAACAAAAGCATACTTCTTAACTTGATATGCTTCCTTAACATACGGAATCATATTCACATCAAAATTGCTCTCATTCCATTCCTTAATTTCATAATCAGGAAGAAATTTCTTCCAAGAAGCTATGCATTTCATTGCTGAATCTGGCAAAGGATTACCACCAAACCAACAATAATGAATTATTTTTGGTATCATATTAATTATTTATAATCGTTTATTTGTACTTAATGAATCTAGACTATATAAAGAGAATATATAAAATATCAAAATTGGAGCATCGGTCATTAATGCATTATTGGCATTTAAAAGTGCGAAAAACACGAGAAATGTCAAATTAAACTTTTTCTTATTAGAATTTATGCTCTTTAAACAGAAGTAAATCAAGACGCACCAACATAAAGTAAAAAAGAAGCCATTTGTAACAATAAAATTTGCCAAAGAATTTTCTATAGCAAATAAAGAATATTTTGAAGTTATTATTTCTATTCCATTTTTCATTCCGAACAAAAATTCATTCAACGGAAGATTACCAATAATACCTAACAACATATATCTAGTATTGCTACTATCATCTTTTGCAGATAAAGAATACTCAAAAATTCTATTTCCAAATTGATAATTTACAACTAAAAATGATAAGAAACAAACAGCAAAAACAATAAACAATAAAACAAAAGATTTTTGCCTATTATTCAGCACCCCACTTTTAAAATCGTTGTATATAACAAAAGTACCTAATAGTCCAATTAGATAAATTGAAGATCTAGTATTAAAGGCAAAAAGTGTAATTACACCTATAGCGAACAACCCATATCGATAGAGAACTTTCCCCTTAGCCAGCAGAAAGAATATAGATAATATACTTACTAAAAAAGCATTTTGCAAAGGGTGTCCATGCAAACTAAAAGCACGCATTTCATTATCAAACATATATTGTACATTATCTTGGTTCATATAACTCAAATCTGCAAATAGAATAGTTCGTGTCATAACTTCTATCCATGCAACCGAGCACTCAACAAAAAAGAACACAATGAGTGTATATTTGATAAAATTTATATAATTATTTGTTTTTCTTAATAGTGCTATTAAAATAATAGGTTCTATTGCGTTATTAACTAGTACGGCAAACATAGCACTCCTATCCATCAGTCCTGCAATTATCAACATGCATAAACATAAAAGAGCCATCAATTTTTCAGTAGTCAAGAAATAGACTCTTCTTGAAAGAAAATAAAATAGTAACAACAATGGTAAAGTTCTATAATGCACAGCACTAAAAAAACTAGTTGCTGGCAATGATACACCTAAAAAAGAAGCCAAAGAACTTCCAATAAAAATTGTAAAAACTACATATGTTTTAAATACTAAAGACTTCATTTTACTATTTGTTATCTGACAAAAATCAGACTTTGTTAAATTTTTATAATCGTTTTTTATTAATCATGAAATAAAACTTATAAGACACAATTGATTTCAATCAGATAATTAATGCTCACAATTCATATGATTATAAAAAAATCTATCTCAAAAATCACGCCATTTCACCCAGTTTAAGTCACATCATCACTAAAAAATAAAAAATATTTAGCGGTGATGGGAGTCTGTTTATATATCCAACAAAGGGTGTAGATATATTTTACTTTTATTTAATCTTGGCAGCGTCGGCATCATAATTTTGAGATGATTATATTATCTTATATCATATACACATCTTCCACCTGACATATAAATCATCTGCCCAGCTATCATATTTCCAATATCACTTACTAAAAATAAAGCTAAGTTAGCAACCTCTTCTGGCATTATCATTCTACCAAAATAATCGATACTATCACCCTCATTCCAATTAAATACATCTTGATAATGTTTATAATCAGCCCCTCTATTATACTTTATACCTAATATTAACGTATATGCAACAATAACTGGAGTATATAATCTCCCCAATTTTTTCTTTGGATGATATTCTATACTTTTACCAACAGCTACAAATACCCAAAATAAGAATAGGTTAATGATAATATAAACTAAATATTCCATAGTTTTATTTCATAACTCGTAAAACACGACAAACCTTATTTATTAGTCGTGTAAAATAATATTGTTTACCAATTCCCATCTTTTGCCATACAGCACCTTCTATTTTCATATACTAAGGTAACCAGGTAGCAGAATAATGATGAATCGTACGCGTGTTTGGAGTTATATGACAAATTAATGTTTTATTATCTATGGGACAAAAATAGTCTTTGGGATAAACATATACTTCGTCAATATACTGAATACACGTAGAGTTCATCAAGCCTTTAGTACAAAGAATTTTTGTTGTTATATCTACAATAGTCTCAAAACTATATGTTCCATCAGGAAGGATGTAATGCTTATCCTTATAAATATCTAGGATTTCCCCATACAGCCCTAGGCCTGGTGCGACGCCTAGCTGCGCAGGCGTCGCACCAGCCTTAGCCTCATTCTCACATCCCATAAACGGACCTTTGGCAATGATGTCATCCATATTCTTGATAACCTCTACATCGGTATCAAAATAAAGACCACCATATTTATAGAGAATCCAGAAACGGGCATAATCACTCACAAAGGCATACTTCTTAGCCTTATATGCCTCTGCTGTATAAGGAATGATATTCACATCAAAGTTACTCTCATTCCATTCCTTTATCTCATAATCAGGGAGATACTTTCTCCATGAAGCAATGCACTTCTGTGCACTCTTTGGCAGGGGATTACCCCCAAACCAACAATAATGAATTACTTTTGGTATCATACAAACAAAAACTTAATTCTACAATACTTTTATCATTAATCAATTCTTAAGTCTATTATAAATTGCATATTTTTTATGCATGCTAATGATTAAATATTTTCAGTTTATTTAAGCATTTGTGCACTAATAAAAGCAACCTAGCTGACCAAATACCAATATTTTCAGAAGCCCAAAGCAAAAAAACAGGAAATTTAAGTTCTTCTAATGAGCGACTGTCAAAATCATTCAAAAGTTTGTGATTCTCCACAGAGTTGTTTTTTTCATCTAAAATAAATGCAAAACTACGACTTTCATCTATTTTCTGCTTTGAGTAATCATATGTTCGAGCTGTATCACCAAATTGTGATTTTTCCGTCTTTTGACAATATGCACCAGTTCCGTCAAAACCAAGATTTCTAACCTTCGATACTATAGGCGTAATAGCATATTTGTTTGTAACAGCTAAATATTGACGCATCGCTACATCTGTAGTTCTATAATATAATGAGTTTTTATCCGACGACACGTTACAAGCATTCAAAATATACTCAATGAAGCATGCATCAATCATTTTTTTATAAGTCTTATTTTCAAGAACATCAGTAAATGAAGACTTCAAGATTCCATTCGACAGGTTTTGACGCATTTTCTGATACTTTTCCGACCAAAAGCCCACCCCCCATGTGGAGACATTTATTTGCTGCTTTAGCACCGTTGCGCCCTCACTTACCTCCCACTCCACAGGATAGCTATAACCACATACCGCAATAACATCAGGATCATCCTTGTATTGCTCCAAACAGGTATTCATATACAGCAAGAAATTGGGGGCGAAGACATTGTCATCCTCCGAGATTATGAAACGGTCATATCTCTCGGTGATATATTCTCGCATAGTTGCGGAATTGCCGTACAAGCCTAAGCCATAATTTCTCTCTCGCATATGCACATGCAGTTTCTTGAACGTCATGTTCCCGGCCTTCTCTAGATAAGTCTTGATTTTCTCATAACCCTCTAGATGAGACTCCTTGGCAGGATAATCCAAAGCCACATAGACTTCTGTCTCACTGGCTCCATCACACTGAGCCAAGGATTCAATGCACTGCTTGAAGTGCTCATACCTACACAAGGTAGGTATATAAATAGGTGCGTATATCATATTATTATCTGTTTAAAAAGTAAAATTTTCTCTTCAATCTATCAGGAACCATGCTCACCGCATCTTCCCATTCTGTTCTTAAGAATAATTTTGCCAACACCAAATACACGATGACACCAACCAAACTACCTATTATTAGCTGGACATAGATATTGGAAGACATCATCATCGAACCATGGACAATAATCCATACGGCAAACGACACACCGAATATCGGCAGCAAGTCGCCCATCTGCTTCAGATACCCTACATTGATTAATTTTCCTGTATAATAGGTATTGATAATCAATGAAATCATAGAACTAACGATGCCACCACTTACCATCCAGATAATACCGTGCGGAATGGTAACAACCATGATGCTGACACCTATGATTTTCTTGAAGACTTCCAATCTGAAGAACAGATCAGAACGTCCTTTCACGATCAGCAAGTTCAAGTTGATAGCATGGATAGGATACCACATCAACGAGAAACAAAGTATCTGCAAAAGGATAATGCAACCTTCCCATTTATCCGACAACAACACCCGAATAAGAGGATCGGCGACAGCCGAAAGTATCAGCATCAAGGGAAATATCAAAAATGCCGACAATTTCAAAATCTTGCGATAATTCCTAGCCAGTCGCTCATCCTCATTCTGAATGTTGCTCAACACAGGAAAAGTTACACGTTGGAGCACTCCTGTAACATTACTCGATGGAAGATTGGAGAACTGCTGTGCTCTCGTATAATTACCCAAGTCATTGGCACTGAAGTATTTTCCTATCACTATCGGATAAATGTTACTATAAATGGTTTCCAACAAGCCAGAAGCCAGCATCTTGCTTCCAAATCCCCACAGATAATGGAAAGATTCCCAAGACCATCTTCTTTTCGGCTTCCATTTACACAATATCCAAAGGAGTATTGTTCGGATGACATATCCACCAACTTGCTGGAATACCAATGCCCAGACTCCAAAGCCTGTATATGCCATAACCAATCCGACAAGTCCACTTACCAAGGCACCAGCAAGCGAGACTATCGCCTGTGTCTTGAAATCAATTTTCTTGGTAAGTATAGCTTGTTGTACGGCACAAAGCGGATTGAACAGGGTAGCCAAAGCCGTAACCTTCAGGAGGTCTGCCAGTATCGGAGTATTATAGAAATCGGCTATTAGCGGCGAGGTGAAGAATAATATCAAATAGCATATCACTCCTACACCTATATTAAAATAGAAAGCCGTGGATAGGTCATCCTCCGTCAAATTGGGTTTTCGTATCAATGCTCCAGAAAAGCCACTGTCTATAAAGCATTGAGCAATAGCGAGGAACACCAACGGCATAGCGATGACACCATAGTCATCTGGCGATAGCATGCGAGCTAATATGATGCCGAAGAGGAATTGCACGCCTTGCGTGGCGAATCGCTCTATCATACTCCACGCCAACCCCTTTTGAGTTTTATTCTTTAATGATTCAGACATATAATCAATCTATTTCCCTCTTGCTATATCATATTCATATTGGCCTTGATCATCATTCATTTGATCTGGACTAGGTGCTTTATATTCACTCCACTCCAATTGAGTCACTTCTGTTCCTCCCTTGCTACGTAGTACATCTTGATAATTCATTCCTGCTTCCAGTAACAAAGCCCCAAGATTGGACAATGTATAACTATTCTCCTGTTCGGAATCTAGAGCAGCTAATTTCAATGCTCCTGTAGCATACAGTAACTCAGAATCACCGGATTCATCGTAATACGGGTTTTGATACTTACTCAACTCATTTAAATCTATATAAGGTATTCTCTCCAACATAGAAGACAATCGAAAGAAATCATATATCGAAATACGATTTTCTGTTTTTGCTCTCACTAAATTTGCCAAGATATCAGCCTTATTGACATTGTCTATGCGATTAATCATATTTGTTATCACATTCCCGGCATAGTCTTGGGCTTTATCTGATACTTCATCAAGGAAAGAAGCAATATTTTTGGGTTGAATATCTTGAACCCCATAAATTAAAGCAAGAAACTTTCTGTAAAAATCCATTTCCAGATAAGATTCCCTAGCATTTTTTATTTGTTGCAACTCAGAAGCTAAACCTCCTCCAACTATAGGAATATAGTTTAATGCACCAATAAGCGCTTCTGAGGTTTCTTTAATTCCATCAACTCGTTTAATATTCTTGAGATCCTCAGACTCAAGAACTTCTTTGACAACAATTGGCAAATCTTTCATAAGTATAACTTTTATATTTTTCCGTGAATCATTACCTGCAGGTATGCCAGCCTTTGGTTACTGCAAGCGTATTATCTGCACAATGTTGCAGAAATACATTATCTAATTTGACGATAGCACAGTATCGGTACCGCTAGTATCGTTGCAAACCGGTACCAAGATTTCAGTTCTGCTCTTCAATTTGCAAAGGTAATCTATTTTTTCAATTTCTGGCGTATAGAAGCGCCTTTTAACTCTATTTTACTTGCATTTGCCACCAAATGGTCTATAATGGCATCTACCGAAGTAGAATCACCTATGGAAAGCGTTTATCCAAGCGGCGTAAACCGTTTGGATAAAGGGATAAGTGATTTTTACTATTAAAATTTAACCCGTGTGGTGGACACTTTTAAATATTGACAGAAAACAAGATTATCTTAATACAGACATTTTTTATCATAAATCAACATTGCCCTATCTAGTAACAAAAACTACAGGCATAAGTTCCTTACAACTAACAACACCATTTTTCTGCTTCAATAAAGACTCATCGGTCTCTTTTCCTTCTAACCAATTAATAATTTGCTTTGGCACGTTTACACCAGCATTATGAGTAAAAGGATATTGACCACCGAATCTACAATTCATTTCTAAGACAACAATCTTACCATCGTCAGTTTTAAAACAATCGACATCCAAATTTGCGACATGATGTAAATGAGATGATATAAGCATAGCTGCATCCTCGAATGTTTCAGGATCAACAGTTTCTGCAATATCTGTTTCTCCAGAGCGCATTGCTACTTTTTTCTTAGCGAATGTCGTTACATAATTACCTGCCAAATCATTAAGGATTTCTATACCATATTCCTGCCCTTTTATCATCTGCTGAATAATAATACAAGAATCTTTATCAACTTGCGATTCATACTTCAGATATGTATCAAAAATTTCCTTATGAAGTTTCGCATATAACACCAATAACTCTTGTTCATTACATGCTTTATATATTCCTATGGAACCCATCCCCCAACGTGGCTTTAATATAAAAGGATAGTTTACAACACCATCAGCTATATCTTTTTTTAAATTCTCAAGATTGAGATAGGAAGGAGTTTGAGGTAATCCCAAACGAACAAGAAATTCATATGTTGACCATTTATCGTTACAGATTTGAGTAACATTATAGTCAGATACAACAACCGTAATACCCTCCTTTTCAAACTCATCTTTATGTTTTGCCAAAACTGGCAAATCTATATCAAAGAGAGAAATGATAGCAGATATCTGATAGTTCTTACAATATGAAATCAAAAAATTGATATACTCTTTATCATATATTGATGGTGTAATAACATAACCGTCTGCCTGATGCAATGTATATGTATCTATACTATTAGAAGCATAGACTTTTCCATGACCAGCCAAAGCTTTTTTGAAATACTCAACAAGATAAGTTCTTCGTCCTGCCGATGTTAATAAAATATTCATAATTTTCTTTCTAAATAATACTTTGTCAAATTATATTCTTTAATAAAGATAGATTCTTTTATAGTAAATCCATTCTTCATATAACACCTCTTTGCAATTTCATTATATGTATGCAAGCCCATAACACGCATACCTTGCGTTTTTGCATGAGTACAAGCACGTTCTAAGAGTTTTCCAGCAATATTATTACCTCGATATCCCCCCTTTACTGCACAAAATGTTGTATAGCCTCTACAAGAATCAACATCATTATCGTATGAAATTATCAAGCCTACAAGTTCTTCTTGACAATAACACTCTACCATTGTTGCATACTCATTAATTTTATTATAATAAGCGTTAATATCAATCCGGTCTAGCAGAGGGGGAACAAAATCCTCTTCTACAGCTTGAAGAAATATGAAAAAATCTTCAAAAGATATTTTTTCCTCACAATACCTAAATTCCATAAGATGCTTTCATTGATAATAAATTCATAATACCGCCCGTATTCCAATAAAGTATGTTTTTACCTTTATACTTTATGGAATTGTTTTCTAAAATCTTACACATACCATAAAATGACTTTCCTGAATAACAAGGGTCTATAACCATACCTTCATGAGAAATACATTCTTTAATATATGCGAGAAGTTCAGGTGTTGTACAATCATATCCTCCACATAGATAATCTTCATAAAATAACATATTATCAAATGTGTATTTTTTACCTAAGAATTTATTAAGAATAGCCATATCTTCCGTCAATGTAGGCTGCTCTACTTCAAAACTACGAGCTACAGATATAGCATGGACATGAGCTTCTGGAAAAAAATGTTGCATTCCCGCACATATACCAGTAAGTGTCGTTCCAGTTCCACAGGAAACAAAAAGATGATCAATATGCCCAACTTGTTGCTTTAATTCTGCAACTGCTTCATAATAAGCATAAATTCCTTCTAACGATTTTCCACCTCCATATACTAACTTTATATTTTGACCTTCATAGGATTCTACTACATTCTTTATTGTTTCTGGGACTCTATTTTTCATACAACGAGTCTTTGTAATTCCTACGAGATTACATAAGAAGTAATTTAAGGATGTATCAAACTCATCTAACTTATCGGTATACTCAACAAGATGCATCTTTACACCTAGTTTAGCACACATAAATGCACATGCACGATTAAAATTCGAGCAAGGTCCTCCTGCGGTAATTAATACATCACATGTATCTTTATTTACATCCGCTAAAATATATTGAAGCATGCGTGCTTTATTGCCACCACAAGCTTCAGAAAACAGATCATCTCGTTTTGCCATTATATTACAGCCAAACTTATCTGAATAATACTTTAGATTACTTACAGGAGTTGGTAAAAAATCTAAATGTTTCATCTAACAATCAAATCAATCGTTCTCTGAATATCCTCATTACTCAATGCATGATGCATAGGCAAACAGATTACGCTATCAGCCATCTTATGAGCATTCGGCAAGTTTGCCGGATCTGCACTCTCCAAACCACGATAGGTAGAGAACTCACTAATCAATGGATAGAAGTAGCGACGGCCCAACACATTCTGTGACTTCATCTTTGCATAAAGTTCATCACGGGTCATACCGTACTTCTGTGCATCAATGAAGATTGGGAAGTAGCTATAGTTATGGCGAACACCAGGCATATCATCGAAGAAGGTGATGCCTTCAACATTGCGCAAAGCCTCACGATATTTGATAGCTACCTGATGACGAGCCTCAATAGCGGCATCCACCTGCTTCAAATTCAACAAGCCATACGCACTACGCATCTCATCCATCTTACTATTGATACCAGGACCAACAACCTCGGTTTCTCCTGCAAAACCGAAGTTCTTCAAGTAATCAATACGCTTCTTGGTTTTCTCATCGTGCATAATCATTGCACCACCTTCTATGGTGTTATATACCTTAGTTGCATGGAAACTCAAGGTACTCATATCACCTGCATTTAAGATGCTCTCACCATTTACTTCTACACCAAACGCATGAGCAGCATCATAAATAACCTTCAAGCCATACTTATCAGCAATATCCTGAATAGCCTTGGTATCGCAAGGCTTTCCATAAACATGCACAGGCATGATTGCAGTAGTCTTAGGAGTGATGGCAGCCTCAATCTTGTTTGGATCAAGATTACCTGTCGCAGGGTCAATGTCTACGAATACAGGCTTGCAACCATTCCACCAAATACTGTGAGTAGTAGCCACAAAGCTATATGGTGTAGTAATAACCTCGCCAGTAATACGAAGTGCCTGCAAAGCAGTAAGCAATGGCAAGGTACCATTGGTAAAGAGACTCACGTATGGAACTTTGAGGTACTCGGCAAGAGCTGCCTCCAACTTATGGTGATAATCACCATTATTTGTTATCCACTTGCTGTCCCAGATTTTCTGGAGTTCAGCATTAAAATCATTCAAATTTGGCAGTAACGGAGAGGTTACTGTAATTAATTTCTTATCCATAAGATATATGATTTTTATGTCTTCTGTCTTATATTTGGAGAACAGAAAGACAATTGTTTAAAATTCTAAGTTTTGCTTTAATGTGTCCTTGCTTTCATTAAGTATAGAAAGCAAATATCTTCCATAATCGTTCTTCAACATAGGTTGAGCATTCTCTCTCAATTGTTCTGCGGTAATCCAACCCTGACGGTATGCGATACCTTCCAAACAAGCCACCTTCAAGCCCTGGCGCTTCTCCAGGACCTCAATAAAGGTGGATGCCTCTGAAAGGGAATCATGGGTTCCGGTATCAAGCCAGGCAAATCCTCTTGCCATGGTCTGTACCTTCAGTTGCTTATCCTTCAAGAACTCCTGATTAACGGTGGTAATTTCCAACTCACCACGAGCGGATGGCTTGATATGCTTGGCTACATCTACCACCTTGTTAGGATAGAAGTATAAACCTACCACTGCATAGTTGCTCTTTGGATGCTGAGGCTTCTCTTCGATACTCAGGCAATTGCCTTGCTCATCAAACTCTGCCACGCCATATCGTTCAGGATCGCTTACCCGATAGCCAAAAACGGTAGCCTTGTTGTTCTGCTCTGCATCTACTACTGCTTGATGCAGCATCTGATTTAATCCTGCACCATAGAAGATATTATCGCCTAATACAAGGCAAGCGGAATCATTACCAATAAATTTCTCTCCGATAATGAAAGCTTGGGCTAAGCCATCTGGTGATGGCTGCTCTGCATACTCAAACTTCACACCAAACTGGCTTCCATCGCCTAAAAGGCGCTTGAAGCCTGGCAGATCAAATGGTGTTGAAATAATCAATATCTCACGGATACCTGCCAACATCAGAACCGAGATAGGATAATATATCATCGGTTTATCAAAGATAGGAATCAGCTGCTTGCTGATACCCTTGGTGATTGGGTACAAACGTGTACCGCTACCACCTGCTAATACTATTCCCTTCATTGTCTTAATGTTAAATGATTAGTATCTTGTTTACTTGTATAAATTTACATTAATGTCGAATGGACTATCAAAGTCCTTCAGTATGGCATGTTTCGTATCTTTCTCTGAGAGATTAGCATGCTCTGTTGGGATTTTCCAATCAATACCGAGGGTATCATCGAGGATACTGATACCACCATCTGCTTCTGGGTGATAGAAGTTATCACACTTGTATTGGAAGACAGCTGTTTCTGAGAGAACTGCGAAGCCATGGGCAAAGCCCTTTGGGATGAAGAACAGGACATGATTGTCTTCTGTCAGTTCTACTGCCACATGCTTACCATAAGTAGGGGAACCTTTGCGAATATCTACTGCTAATCGAGGACTCTACCCTTTACGCAACGTACTAACTTGCTCTGAGTATATGGTGGGCGCTGGAAGTGCAAGCCTCGCATTACGCCATAACTACTCATAGACTCGTTGTCTTGGCAGAAGTGTACACTGTGTCCCAGAATTGGGGCAACCTTTTCTTCAAACTCTCGCTCGCTGAAGCTCTCGAAGAAGTAGCCACGAGAGTCGCGGAAGAGGCGTGGCTCTATAATGAGTACGCCTTCTATTTCTGTTTTTACTATATTCATTGTTATTGTTTTAATTTTTGTTGTTATAATAAGATTTTTCGAATCCCTCCGTCTCCCTTTCCAAAGGGAGCTCCACCTCTAACCAAGCCTTCCTCCTCAGAAGGAAGGATGTAAACCGCCCTACTCGGTGCTCGGAACCGCTACGCTCTAAGGTTGGCGGACCATCAAAGGTCTACGCCATATTTTGCGGGATGGGACCGCCTTGATACGATGCTTTTTATGCCTAATCTTAAGACATATTTTATATGAATCAGAGGAAAGCAAAGACAAGTTAAACATGTTATTATCTTCTCATTAACTTTGCTGCAAATTCAAAGAAATTAGCAACATTCTTGAAATCATCAAATTGTTGACAGTACATACTTGCATAAGGTTCTGGGAATCTACTACATATATCAGCCTTTATCATACTCGCCAAAGCCTCCTTGGTATAGGCTTTCAGCAATTCGTTGTATTGTTCCTCGCTCATAATATTCTCTGTTATTTCAACATCCTTGCCATATACATCGCCTCATAAACTACGATACAACCAATCAAGAACAGCATTCGAAATACAGAAGCAACGTATTCTTTGCTATTCTCTTGTTATTATCTGATATTGGATTTAACATATTAGAAATTAAACTCTTAATGCACATATTACGGTATGGAAACAGACCCTGTATCAATTGTTCTATTTGAACCATCTGCATAGAAAATATGCACCCTTGTCATCTCCTTTGGAATACGCTTATAAACCTCAATGGGGAAAATGTGAACACTACCACAAAAACGACAATATTTCTTTAGCAAAACATTAAACTTATAGTATATTGGATTGCTTTCAAAAACTTTTTTAACTGCTTGTTTTCCCTCCTCTATACCTTCTTGAAGTTTATATGTTTGCGTTATCTTCTTTTTTTGTGTTACAGAAAGAGACAGCGAACTATCAATATGACTTGTAACAACTAAGTCCAACTGACTCGTCAAAGAGGCAAGCTTTCCAGCTTTTAACACCATGTTTGCACTTTCTTTGAATTCCGTTCCAGCCATTACCTTACATTCTTCTGTATATTCATAGGAAGACTCTTGCGTTTGCTCAGATGAGACTAAAGCTAACTTTGTTTTCCACCCCTCCTCAAAAGTAAAGTTTTTATCCACCAATTCTACGGAAGCTATTGTATAACGATAAAACCAAGTTTGAGGTTTTAGAGGATTAAAAATATTCAATAATTGATCTTCTTTAGATTTATTGACTATGCTAGCTTCGTATTGAGTGTAAGCTACCAAAACCTTTCCTGGAAGTTCGGATATATTTGACTTCTCCAAATAATCACTATATCCTAATTTAGCAGCCTTCATAATGTCTAAGCGATCTGCTTCTCCCGTCAAAAGCACAGCTTTGATATTTGGATTAATCTGATGTATCTTTTTAAATAAATCCGTTCCATTCATATCCGGCATACGCTCATCCAAGACTGCCACTTTTACAGTACCCGTCCTAACAACCTCCAAAACTTTTTCTAGGTTTGAGTAAGCTTCTGTACGAAAACTGTATTTTGTAGCTATAAGTTCTGAAAAAGTCTGAGCTGCCGCCAAATCATCGTCTACAACCAATACTTCTACATTTTTATCCATAAGTAATATTTTATTTGATTGGTATCTCAAAATATACCCTATTATTCTGCTTATAACACTTTAGTTTGCCTAATTTTCTTGTAGATAACAGATGCCTTACGGTATATAACCCAAGTCCATAATGTTCTGGTTTACTAGAATATCCATCTACTTCCATCTTATCTATGTCAACATCATCAACATAGGTATTAGATATTTTCACAACACCTTTGCTTTCTATAAGTTCTACGGTTGTGTTTTCAGAAGAAGCAGTTACCGCATTTGAAAGTATAGGAAGCAGCAAAGACATCATGAAATAATTACTATAGGAAGGATATGAACTTTGAATGTTTGTATTCAATACTAACTTTTTATGTTCTCGCTCCCTATATAATTCAAAAGTCTCTTCAATCAACTCTCGCAATCCAAACTTATCATCACTTTTTGAGCAGAGATAGATTTCACGATAAGTTTCTAGAATGCCTTTACATATAGTAAGGCTCGTCTTAATTCTATCTATATAATTAACGAGATTCTTATCAGCCTTCTTCTGGCTCAAGGTTTTGCCTAAAAGCTCTACATTACCTTCTATACTTGCTAAAGGTGTTGCTATGAAATGAGTTATTTCTCGTATGAGCATTATGTTTGAATGAGTCGAATTATTTGCAGACACTCTCATGGATGAAACATCCGTGAGGGCATCAACTTTAGATGATAATTGTTGCAAGCACTCATACATTGTCCTGTCAAACTTTGGGGTTGTGTTTTTATCATCACTCAACACATTATGTATTCTAACACTGTTTATTTCATTAAGCAAATAAGCTAAGTGAGTCTCTATCTTGTCATTTTGCTCTGCCAATCTCTCAGTCAGTTCTTCTATGCTTTTTCTCATTAAGACATTTCCAAATGAGTTTTCTACATTAACTGTTTTTGATGAACTGTTCTCTTTTGGTATCTCTACATAATTAATTTCCTTTCGTCTAAGCATTAATGCAAACAAAGCCAATATCACGGCAACAGGAAGCCATATAGAATAAAGAGATTCTGGCATGGCAAATGAAAAATTGCCATAATAAGGCAAATCGTGTTTTAGCCGCATATTTGTATGTGTAAACCACAAAGTTGCCAAAATACCCAAAGTCAACAATGTGCTAAACAAATAGTGAGGAGTTCTCTTAACATGAAATATAAAAATCAAGAAAAGAGTTACACCTATTATACCCTCAGCTATCCAAAAAGACAGACTCAGGATATCTATGGGCAATACATTTCCTCCCACAACAGGTACCAATCCCAACAACAAAGCGGACAAAGCCATTAAATAACTTGCATCACCTGCATCGTCATTCTCATCATTGAAAAAGGCGATATAAAAGATCATAGCTGGAGCTATAGCTATTATACACACAAGAACAAACAATATCCAAAGATATATAGTATCTATCATTTTTCTTTATTTAATCTCAAAACTATAATAACTTGTCTATCCTTCCAAACTGCTTAACATTTTCAACAAACTTTCAGCTTCGGATTTCACCAGCATTGAGATTTCAGGAAGAGTATTATTGTAATAAAAAACTTTACCTCTTGGCAAGTCTAAAATACCTATCTTAACCTCATCAGTATCCACGCTATATGCCTCACGCATCAGTTCAAGCAAAACATCAGCTTCATTTTTACTTATCTTTTTATCACCACTGCTAAAGAACAACTTTATTGCATAAGCTTGTTCTCTATAGGTAAAACAAAGCTCAGGAGCTACATTGACTCGTAAATCTTTATGCTTCCAAAACTTTTTGCTAAGAATCAATTTCTCTAATTTTCTTTTTTTCCAAAATTTCTTTAAGCCACCTATTTTTTGAGAATAATTGGCTCTTTTATCTTCGGAAACTCGGTCTAAGACAACATCCAGTTCTTCTGCCTTTCCAGAATGATTCAAAACATACTTAATGTGATTGCGTAACATTGCCCAATAATCTGTTCCTATAGTATAGTCCGAATGCAAATCTCTATAAATTGATTTAACTGCATTATAGCGATGCATACCAGTTTTTGTGATAAAATTACAAAACTGACTTAATGTTATTACTACATTTGCCATAACTACTTATTACTTTAATAATTATACACTCTCTTTATTAAATTCTACAAACATTACTGATTTTCCAATATTATCATCATGATAAAGATGAACATCTGTAGTCCTGAATTGGGGCAACCTTCTCTTTAAACTCTCACTCGCTGAAGATCTCGAAGAAGTAGCCACAAGAGGCGCGGAAGAGGCGTGGCTCTATAATGAGTACGCCTTCAATATCAGTTTTGATTATATTCATTGTTATTTTATATGTGAGAAATGCCTATTTTGTCAAAGAATGCGGCATTCCGTTCTTTTGCAGAATTAAGCAATTGGTCAAAAGAGATTACTTCAAAATAAATTTTCAACTCAGATTTATAGCCAAAATAACCTAAGCTATCATATGTCTTCCTAAAATCATGTTTCTTGCAAACAGATTGCATACTTGGTGTGAGGTCACATATAACATAACAATAGGCAGGAATTTCTTCCGAGACATTTATCGGTCGTCCATTCTTTGTGGTAGTTTTTCCTCCTCTTATTTTCTCCACATAATCTATACATTGGTCTATTGGATTCTTGGTGCTATCATCTGATTCCATGTTGTCACGCATCGGTCTTTTGAATTCAACAATTCTTATCGTAGCAAAAGGTGGTGTGTCTTTTTCTGAAACAAACAAAGGATTGTTAAAAATGTTATCAACAAGAATGTCAGGTCTTCGATTAGACTCACAATCCGTAACTTCCATAGACTTGAATGTTTTGTCAGACGCCAAATAGTGATGAAAAACCAAACGCTCATCAATAATCCAAAGATTGTTATCTTGGAACTTGACATCATCACTTGTTGTCCGCATTGGCATGATTATTTCATGCACTCTGTCTTCTTTGCAATAGTTTCCATTATCATCTCTTTGTAATGCAGCCTCCAACAATTCCAAGATATACTTACGATGTAAAACATATCGGGCAAGATCTGTTTGTTTTAATTGTTGAGCACTATAAAAATACTTATCAACTCTTTTTCTATAATCTTCTTCTGACTCTCCAGTTCTGACCTTTAGTATATCATGTCCTTCTTCTATAAGTTGATGTTCTTTCTCTACAAGTTTGTTATGAAGATATAAATCGATAGATTTTTCTGTAGAGGTCGGATTTACGACTTTCTCGTCATCAGAAAGACCAGCAAAAAGTGGCTTGTAATATGGTGCCTTTGCATCTATATACTGTGATAACCTGTCTTTTCCTGCCAATATGTTTTCACCAAGATATGGAGATAAGAATTCTTTCACCTTATCCAGAACATGATTCCTAATATCATCAAAGTAAATCTGTTCTAATCCCTCAATCTGTGCATTCTGTTCGGGTTTGTCAGGTATAAGAAAGGCATATCTGTCAGGGGCTACATGCTCATCAAAATATGAAGACGTAACAAAGCATTTGTAATAAAATGAACAATCTTGTGTTTCTATTGCAGAATCGTATAATCCTACAACTTCTTTTATCTTTTCGTTTTTCACTATTCGGTTGCCAGCGCAATAAGAAATCAGATTGTTGCTTTCTGATTTTTGCAATCTAACATGAAGAATATCAAACGTCTCTCCTGCAATTTGAAATGAAACATGATTGTTGTCGTTGACGTACAAATAGCTATCATATATTTCTGAAAGATTAGTAACATCACATCCATCAATAATTTTAATATCGGGACATGAGCCTTCACGGAGGAAGAACCATAAGCAATGCTCAAACAATGATTTTGCTATAGTTTCCTGTCCATATTTACTAATTGTTTTTTTGTAGGCATTCATGGGATCTTTGAGAATAACCTTTGTACCAATACACTTTTCTTCTGTGCTTGTTTCAGGCAAATCAGTAATACCATCTGGAGTAAATGCAAAATGCCTATTTTTTATATTGCCATCAACCGATTTGTAGAAACTCTCGATTTCAACACACGCAAAACACTTTAACCAAAGTAATCTGCCTATACCCTTACAGCCTCTGTTTGAACGGTACATTGAGTCCAACTCGCAAAAAGAATTGTAATTGTTGTCATCAAATCCTATACCGTTATCTTCAATCGTTATAGTAGATAACTCTGCTTTTCCTCCGAACAGGTCACTATCAGAAGAACGATTCAGCGTAACTCGTATTTTCCCCTCAGTTGAAGCAAACGAATCTATAGACGCTATTCGGTCATCTATTGCGTAGATAGAATTAACGACTGCTTCAAAAAGAGGAAATAAACATTTAGAGACTGGTAAATCAGTATTTCTTAGTCGTCCCCTAAGGTTTGATTCTAAATTTCGTACCATATTTGTAAGCATCCAACCCCTATGGCAATACGGCTCCATCCCCAGTGCTTTCTGGGGATACAGAGTATTTCAAGGAATTGAACTTTTTCGATTTTAAAACAGGTTTAACTAAAAGTGCCTCTTTCTTCAAAGCTCTTTTCCACCTAAGAATTGACCTAAGGCGGACATCATGCGGAGTTGCTTGGCAGATGGGGCTTTGACGCCTTTGTTTGCCATATCCAAATAGAAGTTGAGACTGGTGGATAAGGCTTTGGTTAGCTCTGCTGGCATCAGCATGTGCCATTCCTGGGTTTCCTTATCCTCGTAGGTTGCTACCAAGAATAGTTTCTGAAGCTTGTACTGGGTCTTGCGCATCTTGCGTACTACGTAAGTATTGGCATCGCCTTTTACAAACTCATCTACCATCTGGAGTTCCTGCTTGTTCAAACGGCTCAAAATCTCGATTGGGTTATCCAACATCTCCTGGGCTATTCGCCTGGCAGTCTCATCTTTCTTTAGGTTGGGACTTACGTATAAGTCGAGTTTGTCACACGCTTTCAGCATATTGACTTTCGTTGTGCTATTGAGTAGCAGAACCAAGCGGATGCTATCAGCCGAGAAGTTCTTATTTGGAATTACAATCATAACATTATAATGTTTCTTGTCCCCATACTGCATCGAGACGGTCTTTCCAGAGTTTCAGAGGACAATGGGAATTGAGTTCTACATATAGTTTATTGACGGCATCTATGAATTTGTCTAGACCTAACTCTACCAAAGGATGGAAAGGAAGGTAAGTTGGAGCGAGATTGCGATAATCTACATTCTCGATATCCATTCCTAAGCCCATGGTTTGACCGGCATTGGCTGACATAATGAATATATCGTCGGGATGCTCGCTTTGCCATATCTGGACAAAGGTTGGGCAGGGACGCTTCATTATACCAAAGAAATGCTCCTGGTCTTTGATGCTTGACATATGTAAAAAGTAATCACCCCAATCGGCATAAAGAGTAACGGAGTTTTCCCCACCCAACATCAAATAGACATGAGCGTAGTAGGTTTTGCCGGATGGTGTCTTGGTCTTGTAAATAATCTCGACATCGTCTTTATGATAGACGAGGGTGCGAGAGCTACCTAAAAAGAAGGTTGCTCCTGGCTTGATTGAGAAATAAGATTTCATGATTTTATATTTTTGTTCCCCATTGCAGTATCGCTCTGCACTTGTCGTCACTCGAATGGGGAGTTTATTCTAATGTCCCACAGATCTCACAGATTTACACAGATTTCTTCGTTGCAAGCAATGGTAGTCACTATGCCTCACAGCAATAGATATTTCTCTGCACGCGAATTACGTATTTTTTTTCGGAACACGAATTGCACGAATTACACGAATAAGTTGCTTAGTCTCGAAAGATTCGTGTTCAACACTCAATATTATTCTTTTAAGTCGCACACGGATCTCACGGATCTCACGGATTTTTTTCGTTGCAAGCAACGATTCGTATATCACCAAGACTGCGTCTCTACTATATTACTACATATGGTACACAACATTAATCTTGACTAAATCTAATTTTTTCATTCTTACAACACACAAAATGATTCTGCTTCCTTACCGGTTCTGCGGCGATAGTCATCACGCATACGCTTTTCCATTTGTGCTATGTATTCTGCCTTCCGCTCTCTAGAAGCCTTGAAGCGACGCATAAAATCTGCTTTTCTTTCTTCTATGTTCATAACGTCGTATTCTTCTTAGTAAGTATCCAACCTGTCATTTATTTAACTGCATAATGAGCCAAAAAAATCCTTAGGGGTCAAGACTTGCAATTCCGAAAAAGGAAAATCCTTAACGTTTCTGGTAACAATACAATCCACACCTATTGCCTTAGCAGAAAAATATTGCAATGCATCTTCAAAGTCCTTAGCCTGCAAAGTTACTGCGGACTTTACAGCATTCGAATCGACAGATGCTATTTCGGCAAATTCAAACAAACTTGCAAGTACTGCATATATCGCTTCACCAGGGAACTTCTTTCTGCCTATATACGCCATATTAGCACAAGTTAAAGAAGATACATACAATGAACATCCTTGATTATATCCATAAGCCAAGATAGCTTCAGCATCATCACTAAAGCCTTCTCGATCCAGATAATAATCAAGAACCACATTCGTATCTAAAAATACCTTCTTCATTACTTGCTCAATATATAGTTTAATCTTTCATCCTCACTATCTTCCACACCAGCTAATACTCCTCGCATCTTTTTCAAATGCAAAGGCAACTGATACCGAGATGCTTTCGAATGCGGCTTAGCAAACTTAAACTCCTCTATAAAGAAACGAAAAGACTTCTTCACAACATCTGCTACATCCAAATTGTTTACATGAGCAAAATTTTCTATGTCGTGATATGTATTATTATCTATTGTAATTGTATTCATAATTGTATCTCCTTTTTTGACTGCAAATATATGGTTTTTATATGAAACTACCAAATTTTTAAAGGATTTTTTGTTTCAAGTCCAAATCCCACGCAGATTCATTCGAGAATTTTCCTCTAGAATCGTCTTTTCATCAGATGAACCTTGCTGCAATGAGACTTGAAGCTCTGCAACACGAGATTGCATATGCTTCAGTTCTGCATGCATGGATGGTATCAAACTCTTAATATCAGTATTCATAATATGAAAGGTAATATATTATATAGGTACCGCCATACGGGCTAATGGTGATTTACCGTTCCATACTCCATCCTCAAAATCTTTTACCATACAAACACTATATTTCTTGTCTATAGAAGCAAGTGTTGAATCTTTAGTAATACTCTTGAAGGGACAATCTATTATTACTTGAAATGGAGGTATCATATTTCTATTAGACAAAACTTAAACATATATAAACGACTGGGGAACTTTAAAGTTAGCAATAACCGTTGTTGGATCAACAGCCTCCTTGTACTGCTTACATTCCTTTATCTTGAGGGCCACGCCTTTATCTTTTCCTGTATAATACTGTTGGAAGAAAGACTTGGTTACACCAGAGTATTCTTTCGTTTGATTCCAAATATTCGCAGGGGTATCACAGATAATCTCTGCTATCTTGAACTCGCCTACAATCTTGCTGATGGGACGGCTGGCGTAGATATATACGGTATCCACCTTTTGCTTGAAGAGAACCTTGCGGTACTCATATTGCTTTTCCCCAGAAAAGATTTTCTCAACAAACTCTGGCTTAATCGATAATATAACGTTCATCTATTTCTCCTAATTCCAATAGTTTATCAAATTGAGCATCGGTCAACTTGAAGAATCCCCAATACTCAGGGTTCAAGCCAACCTGCTCTTTCATCACTTTATTGATTACTTTCTTAGTGAAAGCTATGTTATACAACATCTTGATGACAATGAAACAATTCCTTGTTCTATACCATCGTCTCAATTCATATTCCTTAAATACCGAATAACGATTGGTATAATTCACAAAAGCATCTTCATTTTCAAAGTCTTTGAAGGTCTTGACCTCACTAACTGTACAAACAGATGTACAAACACTGCGATACTTGGCTGGACCTTGGAAATCACTAGTCCTATAAATGACAAGTTTGTCGCCTGTTTTCAAATATCTAGTACCTTTCATCCAGCAAAGGTATATCTTATAGATGCTGTTAGTCTCAGAAACATCCTGTATAAGATCATACTTCTGTTCGTTTTTCAAAATGGAATCCGGAAAAAGCTGTGTATGGTATTCTGGAACTATAGAAAGAACATACTTATTAAAACCCGCTTTTCTAACAAAAGGATAGTCGAGTTTTAAATCACCTATATGGTTTCTCATATTCTTTATCAATACATATTCCGAATTACCGTCCTCATGAGGCTTGTCCGCCTCATGTAAGAATCCAAACTTCTCAAACATACGAATCAAGCCTTGTAACTCATCTGTAGGGAACATGGTGACATAGACTTCTTCCACATCCTCGGCTATAGCCAAATCCATGATTTTCTTCATGAAACGCTCGCCACGTGTGGTATGACGATTATCATTGTCCACCTTGAATGTGCCGACCTTCAAGCGTTTCCTTGCAGGTTGCACAGGTACCATATCTGATAGTTCCTCTTCCTCTATCTTCAAATAAAGAAAGTCTTTCAGTTCTCTATTAATATAATAGGTGTAGGCTGTTGCACCTGCAGCTTCCTTTTTATGATACCACTCATCAAACTCGGGATAACTCGACCTCAAAGAATCAAAGAATGAATCTTTGAGATTGATGTCTGAAAATCGCTCTAATTGCAAATCCATAATTCAACTTTTATGATTGAAAATTATCTTTTATACTACTAGAAGAATCATCATGTATATTTTGTTTCGCCTGACTAGCATTTGGCGCTATCACGTTGTTGCCACCATTAACATTGAACATAACGTGCGGGTCTTGACACTCCTTAATCTGGTCTATCAGGTCATGGTATTCCTTAGGCATCATCTTTCGGAGCAAACAATGTACACGAGAGATGTCTGCATAATGATTCTCATTCATGAACTCTTGTGCCTTACGTATCATATGAATATATATTTCTCTCATGTTTTCGGGAATATAAGTTACTTGCCCAAGTAATATAATATACTTGGCAAAGTAATATAATATACTTGCTCAAGTAATATAATATACTTTTTGAGGGCTATTTCATCGATTTGACTGTCGGATAGCCTTTTTTCTTGCATCCCATGCATTGTTGATGTAGAGGCGGAGGTTATCTACTCCCTTGCCTGTCTTCACATTCGTGAGGAATGGAAGGAGGAGATGGATGAAATCTTTCTTGGCGATAAGGTCGGCATCTATCGCCTCCTCGTTCTGGCACATCGTGGCTACTACCTCGCCCACTTCCTTTGCTTTCTTGCAAGCGGTGAGGAGAGAGATGTAACCTCGGAGAGATTTCACCTTATTAATATATATAGCGAGACGCTGCTCATCTTCATTAGGTGCATCGGTGGATTCGCCTTCTGAATGGAGCTTTTGGTCTGCGAATTGGTCGCCATAGAAGTTTTGTACGGCTTCTGTGGCATTGGGGAGGATTTGGTTGTTGCCTCCGTATATGTTGAAAGTCACGTTAGACTTGCTGTTTTCTTCCATTTCTAGTAGGGTTTTTTAATGGTTGTTCAACGAATATTCAATGGTTATCCAACGCTATTCCATAAAGTTGATTTTGCCTCTCATTTTTTATACCTTTGCATCAGTTAAACGAAGAACGAAGAGTGAAGAGTGAAGAATTCATTACCCCGGGCATTCGACATTCTGAGTTTTGAGTGAGACATAGGTAACATTAGTATTAACATTTTAAAAGAAAGGATTAATTATGATTGAGTATTCTGTATTTTTGATGACCAACTACCTCAAGCCTGAGGACGGGGCTAAGGCTTATGCCAAGAACCAAGTTCGTGAAATCTGGGACTTGAATAAGTTTTGCAAGCACATTGCTTCACACAACGCTGGCTACAGCCGAGGTATGGTGAAAGCCATCCTGTCGGACATGTGCGACTGCATTGTAGAGCAACTGCTCAACGGCAACAAGATTAAACTCGGTGAGTTTGGTGTCTTTAGCATCTCCATCAACTGTGAGGGTGCGGAGTCGCTGGAGAAGTTTACCGAGGAGAACATCAAGTCGGTGAACATCAAGTTCAACCCTGGTGTGGACTTTGAGAACCTTGTTGATAAAGCTGAGTTCAAGCTCGTGGCAAGCCGTGCTGGTCAAGCTGCCTTGCTCAAGGCTGAAAAGGCGAACGAGACTACCGTTGACCTGGAGGCTGCGAAGAAGAAGCCTACCAAGGACGACAAGAATGACAACAAGCCATCGGGTGATGGTGGTGATACACCAAACCCTGGCGGTGGAAGCAGTACCGACTCTGGCACCGACGGTAGCGGTGATGGCCTGGAGTAGGATTCTCCCTGTGACTGCATCCTGCATAGTGCAGGGTGTGGTCACCCCTTCAAACTTATGTTTCACTTTTAAACACATTTCTGATTATGAAGAATTTTAATGATGGTTCCAAGAAGATTTCTTGGGTTTCAATTTTGAATGCTGCTGTTCAAGCTTTGATTGCAGCTCTTACTGCACTGGGAGTAAGCTCGTGCGCAAATGCCTTATAGCAATGTTAAGTGTTGAATGTTAAATGTTGAATTATGAATTATGAGACAAAGTCAATATATGTCGGCTAACGACATTAAATATCTGGTTTTGCATTGCTCGGCTAGCCGATGCAATGAGGACTATAGTGTAGAACAGCTGCGCCGTGACCATAAGGCTCGTGGGTTTTATGACATCGGCTACCACTTCTACATCCTTAAGGATGGAACGATGACGCAGCACCGTAAGCTGTTGGAGGTTGGTGCTCATGCCAGACCTTATAATAGATGCTCTATCGGCATCTGCTATGAGGGAGGGCTCGATGAGCAAGGCAAGCCTTGCAACACCATGACAACTGAGCAGGAAACGAGACTCATTGACCTTTTCAGGAATCTGAAGATTCTCTTTCCGAAAGCGAAGATTGTGGGGCATCGGGATTTGCCGGGGACTACTCCCAAAGAGTGTCCGTGTTTGGATGCGGGCAGCTGGGCTGCTCATCATCATCTCGATTAATACTCTGTTACTGGCGAGGTACTTTTCCTCGTCAGTACCACTTGCTTAATATCTGACATTTCCATATACTCTATTCGATTTTTTGCAAGTATGCTTTAGGAATATATCCTGTCGTAACAGCACACAACCCCTTGATACTCACATAAAGTTTATGATCTTTTTTGATACGGACGACATAGCCTTCCGCTCCTTTCAAAGGACCTTCAATGACTCGGAACTTGTCGCCTCTGGTAAACTTGGGATTATACTCATCGTAAAAATCCAGTCCTTCAACACCAGAAGTTGCTACAATATTGAAGATTTTCACTTCACGTTCTGAAATTTTAGAAGGTTCTTTCAAGTTCTCAGAATTTTTGCCACGATAGAGCATCACTTTATTGAGAAATTTGCGTTCAATCTCTTCGGCTTCTGTTCTCGTAGTACGGAAAAGAATGAGAGATGGCATAATAGGAACTTCCTTCACCAGACTCTTTTTCTTATTCTTGTCCCAATATTCTTGTTTCACATCATAAATATGCTCTATTCCTTTGGCAACGAAATATGCCTTGATAGGCTTTCCTTTCCCAAAAAATATCTTGAATGCGTACCAACTCTCCTCTTTGTCTGGTTGTATCATTGTTTATTTTTTTCTATTTTAATCAGGGTGTACTTCTCATTCCCCCGTGTCGTGAAATCATGTTTCAAAACACTTGGCAAGAAAGGGTTGGTTAGTCTAGTTCCAATAACGGAAACCTCTAATCACAGACGTACTCCTGATCCAAGAGCATGATAGTCTGCAACCCTTGGAATGATTAGCAGTCCGATTCCTTTGTCCTCAAAATCCTTCCCTCAATCACTCCCGTTCTTCTGAATCTCTATATAAGAGACACAGAAAACCGAAAAACATTCTTTCAATCAACGACTTAGAAGATTGTGTACGAGAAAAATGCTGAAAAAATGTAGAATTTCGTAGAATGATATTAATTTTTTAACACGCATAATTTGCTTGTTTCCAACAATTTTCGTACCTTTGCGGTAAGATTCTGTGTCTCTTATATAAAGATTCAGAAAAATTGGTTCATTTTGGTTCATTTTACATAATCCCTCTTTTTATTCTTTTTTGTGGCTTATAGGGCTGCCAGTATCTTGGCGTTGGCATCATCTACTTCTGAGCTTTTGATGGAACGGAGATAGATTTGTGTGGTGGTTTCGGAATGATGTCCCAATGCCTCGCTGATGACAGAGATAGAGATATGATTATCTCTTGCCGTCGTTGCCCAGGAATGGCGGGCAACATAGAGGGTGAGCTTGCCCTTGATGCCTATCGTAGCTCCAAACTTTCTGAGGTGGTAGGAGATACGCGCTTCCGCATTGTGATATAGGCGTGCCTCATCCTGCTTTTTGTCAATAGTTTTATCCTGTCTTTTGTTTCCATCATCAACAAGGAAAGGAAAGAGATAAGATGAGGAGGCGGTCTGCGCCTGATACTTTTCCAACAACTCCTGCATCTCCTTCTCCCATCGGATGGTGAGACGCTGTCCTGTCTTTCTTCTTATATAATGAAGATAACCGTCCTTGAGGTCAGATTTGCGGAGATGAGCCAGGTCGATGAAAGAGATACCACGCAGATAGAAACTCATCAGGAATGTATCTCTTGCCATCTCTTCCTTGGGATTGAGATCCTTGACAGATTGCAGACTCTTGATCTGGCTGACATTCTCTGTAGGTATGGCTCTCTTGCGAGTTTGGGCAATACCGGTATAGACATCCGAGAAGGGATGCTGCTGTGGCGTCAGTCCCTTTGCCACAGCTTTGTTGTAGGTGGCACGGAGGATGCGGAGATAGAAGGAGCTGGTGTTTTTGCATACCTCCGCCGTATGATGCAGGTACGCCTCATACGAGCGCATCACTTCTGCATCTATCTCTTTTAGGGCAATATCCTTGTTGTCACGGTATCGCTTAAAGCTGTTGAGGGATGCCTTGTAATGCAGCGAGGTGCGGTATTGCCCGTTCTTCAGCAACAGGGCGATGAGGAGGTTCATGAACTGGAATAAAGACTCTGATGTTTTCTTGTTTCTTGACATAATGACAGTGAATTTATGAAGTTTATTAATATATGATAGGGGAATGGAGGACTAGTTTTAGATAATTCAAGGTAAAATGTCGATATTTTACATAAAAATCGGACTGTCTGTAATTCACCGGCATCATGATGTTCAGAACAATCGCCTCTATCGTATAATGGTAATCATTATTACAAAAAAACTCCGAAGAACCAAGATTGATTCTTCGGAGTTTTTTGTACACCCTTAGGGATTCGAACCCTAGACCCACTGATTAAGAGTCAGTTGCTCTACCAACTGAGCTAAGGGTGCCTCTGCAAAAAGCTTTGTTTTCAAAAGCGAGTGCAAAGGTAATACATTTTTCTGAAACCACCAAACTTTTATGGATATTTTTTGAAAAAATCTTTCATTTTATCCATCATGATTGGTTGATGAAAGCATTATTCCTTCAGCCAACCACCTATCAGACTGATGATTTCCTGTCTTGTAGGCTCTGGAAACGACAAGATGCGAGTTTTGTGCGAACCGCCATGACACATATAAACATGCAGGTTCTGGTTTACATGATGCAGATAAGGAAATCAGAATACAAATCCTGCATTGATATAGAATCCTACATTCTTACCCAAGCTAGAATAATTAGCCTGAATGCTTACCGGACCCAATACGAAATCATAGGATGCTCTCAAGGCTCCTCCCCACAAATCATCACCGATAAGGATATGGGAAAACTTGCGGGCTTCCTTGCCATACTCTCCCAGAGCGGTAAGATAGAACTTTCCTTTCACCCGATAGCGGAAACCAAGCTGACCTGTCACCACATTGCGCTCCAGCAGATGGACATGCTGCGCACTCTCCCATGCCACTTGCCAAGGCAGATAGTAACCGTCAGCTACTCCACCTGCATAATTCTGATAAATGGCTGGTACGGAACTGCCAAACAAGAAGCGGCTCTTGAGCTTAGGGAGCAGATAGAATCTGGAATTGAGACGTACGGCACATTCTCCTTGAAAAGCAGCTTCAGCAAAAGGATTACCATCAGCATAATGTATTCCGTCATCCGTATGCAGAATGCCCTGAACCTGAATGCGGCTACCACGGGTCGGGAAATAGCGGCGGTCGTAAGTATCCATCACAACAGATGCAAAGTAGTTCAGAAAATGGTCTGACGAACGTGTCTGGATGCTTCCGTCGCGTTCGAACATATCAGAATGATAATGATAATAATCAAACTGCACTCCCGACTTCAATCTGAAATTACCGATATCGCGGGTATAGAATCCAGCGAAAGAATGCGAAAGAAACTCCAGGGCATCCAACTTATGCTTATCCGCATAAAGGTCGAAATCATAATGAGCCATACGATAGGAAATGCCTATTTTCGCTCCGAAAAGGTTGCCATAGGCATATTTCATTTCCAGATAGGGATTACGGGAAATGCGTCCTGTAAAGGCATAGTGGTGACGGGTAGAAAACTGCTGGTTATTGGATATCTGAGCTATGACGCTCGCCAAATCCTGCGTATCAAAACGTGCACCTACACTGATTCTTCTCGATTCGTTGGGTTCCAGCATAAATACCAGGTCATAAGGTTCCTCGTTAGACTGTCTGTATTCTACACGCGAAAAGATATTCAGTCCCCTGAGCATGGCAAGTGTACCATCTATCTCCTCAGGACTGACTTCCGAATTCTCCCGTAAAGCAATTTTCTTTCTAATCCACTTTTTCTCCTCTCCGCTGATGCCTTCTATCCGGATGCTTCCTATATGATAAGCTTCCGTCTGATAAGGTTTCGGCTGTTTGAGGCGTTTATCCTGTAATGTGTCATCAGAGGCTGCAGAATCACAAGCATCAGCATAGATATACTTTCTCAGAGCCATCAGCTCATCCCATTTCTGACGGGCAGCCTGTTCTCCCCGCTGTATCATGGTATCAATGGCTTCAGATTGGAAACTGGCTGCCGAATAACCTTTCAGAGAAGGATTGATATAAAGATCGGCTTCAGCCATATTCTTCCGGTATTTGTTCTGCCCCATCATACTTATGAGCTGTTCTACAACAGAAGAAGCCGATTTCAGTTCTTCCTTCTTCTTCCAACCGGTACTCAAATCTACACAGATAATCACATCCGCTCCCATTTTCTTTGCCACATCAACCGGCAGATTGTTCAAGGCGCCGCCATCCACCAGCATCTTCCCTTTCCATTCTACCGGAGCAAACACGCCCGGTATCGACATGCTGGCACGCATCGCCAATGGCAACGAGCCCGATGAAAACACCACCTCCTTGCCTTCTACCAGATCTACCGCCACGCAACGGTAAGGAATAGGTAGGTTGGAGAAATCATCCACCTGATGATACCCCACGGTAAGTTTAGAGAAAAGGTTAAAGATATTCTGCCCCTTCACATAACCGGTTGGCAACGAGACCTTCCTCTCTTTGGAAAGAGGAATATGAACGATATATTTCTCCCTTTCTTCTTTAGAAAGAAAAGTCTCCGATTCACGTTTCACCTGGTCGCTCAAAAGGAAAAGCCAGTTCTGGTTACGGTAGAGGCTATCAATATCCGCAGCATCGTAGCCGATGGCATAGAGTCCGCCCACGATGGCACCGATACTCGTTCCGGCAATATAATCTACAGGAATATCAGCCTCTTCCAGCACCTTGAGCACACCTACTTCAGCCGCACCCTTGGCACCACCTCCACCCAACACGAGCCCCACCTTCTTGCGTGGCTGCTGGGCTTGCAGAGGAGTATGAGCAAAGCAGCAGAATAAAACCAAAAAACATAATATCTTATCTCGATGTACCATCATATTGCTCCTTGTTTAAATGAATAACTGGCACGGCAAAGATACGAAGAAAGATTGGAACTCGCAAGAAAATCTGAAAGAAAATGGCTGAGGACACTGAAATTTAAAGGATTATGCGAATCAATCCAGATACAGCAAGGTTGTCATATCATAATCCTGACCGATAAATATTATGTGGAAGCAAACACGGAAATACTTTTCACTCTTCACCAAGCCCTCCGGAATACCGATAAACAGGGAGGTTGACGGAGGTGAAGAGTGGGTGAAGAGTTACTGATGACTCTTCACCTCCCGAAATGCCGATAAACACAGGGGATTTGGGAGGAAAGGTGAAGAGTGAAGAGATTTTTGCAGAATGCTAAACATAAATCATATTGATAGGATTGGGAAATCTGGACTCCCTGTCAGAGATGACTATCTCATAGGAACAGCCTACTGTTCCCTATTCCGCCAGTAGGCTGTTCGCCCCAAACAGCCTACTGGCCATACGCAAACAGCACACTTATCTTTCGGAGATAAATATCAGAACATCGGAGATTTATCTGCCAAAAACAGCCATATCAAAACAAAAACGCAATGAAACTTCCATGAAATTTGGAGGGTTAAAAAAAATATATTACCTTTGCACCCGCAAAAAAGATAAGATTATGAACGGATTGTATACTATATTATTATTGGTGCTGAGCAACATCTTCATGACGCTAGCTTGGTACGGACACCTCAAGTTGCAACAAACGGGCGTGAGCAGCAACTGGCCTCTTATCGGTGTCATCGCCTTCAGTTGGGCGATCGCCTTCTTCGAATATTGCTGTCAGGTACCAGCCAACCGCATCGGTTTCGTGGATAATGGCGGACCGTTTAATCTGGTCCAACTCAAGGTGATACAGGAATGCGTATCGCTTATCGTCTTCGCCATCATCGCCAATATCCTCTTTCAGGGACAGGGATTGCACTGGAATCATTTCGCAGCCTTCTGCTGCCTGATTGCAGCCGTTTATTTCGTATTCATGAAATAGCCGGATAAGGAGTTAACTCAATATAACTCCTTATCCGGCTACCTTTTTAGTTTTACACCTGCCCTACACCAGCTTATAGATTTCGCTCGGTGTCTTGCGCTTCAATACTTCCAGCTGGAAGTCCTTGCCGGCTATGATGCCTTTGCTGCGCAGGATCTGCTCCACGGTTTTGCGTGCCAGCTCAGGATGGTTGTTCTCCTCGCTGAGATGACAGAGCCAGACGTGATGAAGCTCCGGTGTAGCATAATTGGCAAGCGCCTCGCCACAATCGTCGTTGCTCAGATGACCGTTATCTCCCAGAATGCGTTCCTTCAGATACTGGGGATAATGACCCTGCTGGAGCATCTCTACACTATGGTTCGCCTCGAGCACAAGATAGTTGGCACGACCGATAAAGTCGTGCATCTCTTCAGTAATATGCCCCACATCGGTGATGAGACAGAAGTTTACACCACCGCACTCCACGAAATAGCCAACATTGTCGGTACTGTCGTGGGGTACACCGAACGGAGTAATCTTAAACTCGCCCAGTGTGAAAGTTACTTTCTTCTCTATCACACGAGCATGGTTAGGCTCTATCTTCTTTCGAACACAATAGTTGCGCTCGATGCCTTGATGTACTTTACGGGTCGTATATACCGGTAGATGATAGTCAGTACTCAGACTCCCCACCGACTTTACATGGTCGGCGTGGTCATGGGTGATGAGGACGTGATGCACATCCTCGAAGCGAAGTCCATAGTTATGGAAATGCTTCTTCAATATTCTTATTCCTACTCCTACGTCTATCAGTATCGAATCCGTATCAGTGTAAAGATAATAGCAATTGCCACTACTTCCACTGCCAAAGGATATAAATTTCAGCATTTTAATTGTTATTTTCCATGCAAAGTTAGCAAAAAAGATTCTTATTACAAAGTTTTTTACTATCTTTGTGCCGAAATATCGCAAAAAAATAGAATTTTTAAGATTTGAGAATCATGATGAAGAAGTCGATGATAGGTTTATGCATAGCTGTGGCATGCATGACCGCAAGTATATTCAGCCTTTCGGGCTGTGAACCTCACGAAGGCAGCGAGGACCAGCTGAAGGCAGATGTTGATTCGTTTGCCAACAATTATTTCAACTGGCATTTCCCGAAAGCCGTGAAGTATTGCACCCAGGAATCGGAGCGCTGGCTGCGTTATGCTGCAAGTAATGTGAACGAGACTGACGTGGAACTGCTGCGCCAGAAACCGGAGGATGCCAGCATCGAGATTACGGATATTGATTTCGGTGACGATGAAACAAGTGCCACCGTTACCCTTACGGTTCATAATTTTCTGCAGATGGACAGCATCGGGCAGGATCCGCAGCTCATAGAACAGGCCGATTTCCAACTGCCGATGTGTATGGAAAAGGGACTCTGGAAGATTAAGTTGGAAAAATTGCCTTGAAAAAAGTAAGGAGTTTCTGAGGGGCATCATAATCAAAAAAGATGCCCTACAGAAACTCCTGGCTATAAACTATTAACTATCAACTATTAACTATAAACTATTAGCTGCATTTAGAACGGCAAACCTACTGCGAAATGGAAGGCGAAATCGCGGTCTAGTTTCGGGTGGATAATCGCCCAATGCTCTTCCTTCGTTCCGTAAGCAGGATTGATTGCCTTCATACCCATATCCAGACGGAGAATGAAGTAATCGAAATTCAACCTGAGACCTAAGCCATAGGCTACAGCTATCTGTTTGTAGAATTCATCTATCTTGAACTGGCCGCCAGGCTGATCCTGATAATTGCGAAGTGTCCAGATATTACCGGCATCGATAAACGCTGCACCCTCAAACTTCCAGAAGAGCGAAGTGCGATATTCGGCATTCAAGTCGAGCTTCACATCACCCGTCTGGTTGATGAAATCTATTCTGCCGTCAGTTCCCTTAAACTTGCCCGGACCTAATTCTCTTACGCCCCAACCTCTTACCGAGTTGGCACCACCCGAGAAATAACGCTTTTCGAAAGGCAACACCGTACTGTTGCCGTAAGGATAAGCCACACCGATACCCGCATGCAGCGCCAGAGCATTGCGCTTATCAAACTGCATCAGGTGGGTATAATCTACATCAAACTTGGCATACTGGGCATAAGCTATATTAAATAATGTACGCTGTCCCTGGCTGTTCACCTTGAAACCAAATGTCTTGGAAACACCGCTCAGCAGATTACCCGAACTCTCTACATTCACTCGCACAGCATCTACCCCATCGCTATAACTCAAACCGAAACCCATCTTCATGATAAACAGGTCTTCGTAATTGTAGCGGAGGATGGCATTTCTGTTTTCTGCATTATCAAGATAGTCTCTCTTGAAAGTCTCGGATATCCATGGCATATACACATAGTTGAGATCGAGCAGGTCGAAACGCCAGGCCAGGTGATGACGCGGTTCTGTCCAGCGATAACGCCAGGCAGTAGAGAATACGCGGCGATGAAACTCCGGACGGTTCTGAAGATTCCAACTTGCCGACAACTCGCTGTTTGCCGTCTGTCTTCTTCTGAAATTTCTTGAAAGGAAAGGCGCCAAGAAACGAGGGAAAACCAGTTTGCCTTCAACCGAATATTCAGTATAGTTCTGATCCTGATACCCCTCCAGACCGGTAATGGCCTCGTAGGCTCCACGAAGTTCGATGCTCAACTGCTCACTACCTCTGAAGAGATTTCGGTTGGTATAAGTGAGCGAAGCTGCAGCTCCTAAGTCGCCCGCCGTATTGGTTCCCTCCGGCTGGAAGGCGATGGTAGAAGGCTTGTTGGTACTGATCTGGATATTGCAATCCATCTGCCGGCTGATGCTGTCCCTCTCCATTCCGTTCTCCGTAACCAGGTTGCTGTCAGGAACTTCAGAGAATCTGATGTTGGTATACTTCACCGCCTGCAGACGGGCAAAGTTGTTATAGGTACGCTGCAAGGCGGCGGCACTGTAGGGACGGCCTTCTCTGAGGGCAGTGGCATTGAGCAAAACCTGATGGCGCAGATGGATTCGGTCGCTGTCATTACTCAGATAGTTGATGTTTCTGATTTCATATCGGGGATGATCAACCTCAGGAGCATTACTGTTTGCCTTATACTTCATCAGGTGGAGCGTCAGGGCGATATCCTTCTGCCCCGCAATCGTATCGGCAGAAAACTGGATAAAATCTTTATGAAAGCGGAAATAGCCATCATTGGTCAGAAGGCTGGAGATACGCCTGCGCTCATTATCCAATGTTTCTACCGTAAATCTCATACCCGGCTTAATCTGCTGATTATCGGGATTATCGAGATGCAGAAGTTGCTGGATATGTTCATCTTCCACTTCATATTTCACCTTACCTATCATAAAAGGTTCTCCGGGATGCAACAGATAGGTAGCATCCAGTTTCTTTCCTTTCTTGGTGGTATAGAGCGACACCCCAGCATGCATGAAGCCCTGGTTCTGCATGGCGGTAAGCAGATCCTGACAGGAGAGCCGTGCCTGCAAAGTATCGTAGATGACAGGCTTCTTGCTGAAAGGATTCTTAAAGAGCGAGAAGAGTTTCGGTTTCTCTTTCTGGCGCACATACTGCTTGAGCGCCCCGGCATTATACCCTGCCGAGTCGCTCTTCACTTCCACCTTATTTAATATATACTCCCCTTCCGGCACCATTTTGCTTGAAGAACAAGATGCTATGAGCAGCGGCAAGGCAAGTAATGAAATCTTCTGTATTTTCAAAATATCTATCGTTTTTGATATGCAAAGATAATGCAAAACAAATTAAATACAAAATATTTAGCACTTTTTATTTTGAAATGTCTATATTTTATGTTACCTTTGCACACATATAGACAAAAAATAAATGATTAGCAAGAATAAAATAAAGTACATACGTTCGCTCGAACTGAAGAAGAACAGAAATAAAGAAGGAAAGTTCGTGGCAGAAGGTTTCAAGGTGGTAGACGATCTGCTCGCTCTGCAACCTGCCGACCTGATTGTGGCTACCGGCGAATGGCTCCGGGGCAAACACTTCGGGGCTGAAACCGAAGTGATAGAGGTTACTGATGAAGAACTGAAGAAGGTGAGTTTCCTGCAGCATCCGCAACAGGTACTTGCCGTATTCAGACAGGCAACATCAGGAGATTACTCTATTAATACCAGCGAACTGAGTCTGGCGCTCGACGGCGTTCAGGACCCGGGCAATCTGGGCACCATCATCCGCATCGCCGACTGGTTTGGCATCACCCATATCTACTGCAGTCTGGATACTGCCGACGTATACAATCCGAAGGTGGTTCAGGCTACGATGGGCAGCATAGCAAGAGTGAAGGTAGAATATGGCGATCTGCTGGGACTGGTAGAATCACTTCCTGCCGATGTTCCCGTTTACGGCACCCTGTTGGACGGCGACAATATCTATCAGCAAAAGCTCGAAAACCGTGGGCTTATCGTGATGGGAAACGAAGGAAAAGGCATCTCGCCAGAACTGGCAAAGAAGGTGAACCACAAGTTGCTCATCCCTAACTTTCCGGAAGGTAGAGCTACAGCCGACAGTCTGAATGTGGCTATCGCTACCGCCATTACCTGCTCAGAATTCAGAAGAAACTTTTAAAGGTAAAAGGGTAAAAAAGTAAAAGGGTAAAAAAACAAAAGCGATAATTAGAAATTAAAACAAGATAGTTATGGAAGTAAATGAATTATTTAAGCACAGAAGTATAACTTCCTGCATGAGAGCATCATACGATACCATAACAAGTGACTTCAGATCATTTGTAAAACAGACATGGACTACCCATGTTCCATTTGCTGTATTGCTGGCTATCGTACTCTATTTCCTCCTCCCCAACAAACCGCTTCACGATTGGGGAGCCGTAAATCCGATGGCTTCGTTCATCCTGCAAACCATCATTTACGGAGCCACTATCGTAATGGCTATCGTATCATTCTGGCATCTCCTGCCAAGAAAGCAACTGTGTCCTAAGGGCGAAAAGCGCAAGATAAGAAAATCCCTCCTCCGCATTCTCCGCCACTTCGGAGGTTTCTTTCTGACCAGTTTTCTCGGCATGATTATCGTAGGCATCGCTACCTTTATCGCAGCCCTGCCTTCCATCATCCTCATCATCGCACAGTTCTATTCACAGCTCGGTGCGCTTGATGGTGACCCGCTCGGTGTGCCGGGTTATTTCACCCCACTCCTCTTCCTGGTGTTTACCATCACCTTCCTGCTCATCATCTACGCCCTGAGCTGGCTCGGCATTTCACTTGCCTATCAATTCGGCTCTTACAAGGTGCAAGACGAAGAGAAGAAGAGAATGAAGGAAAGCCAGAAGATGGCAACCGCAGAAATTGAAAAATATTAATCGTATTAACATATATAAGAGACATGAAACAGACAAGATTACTCTTCATCGACCGCGATGGAACTCTGATTCAGGAACCAGAGGATGAACAGATTGACAGCTTCAAGAAGCTGGTATTCACCAAGGGCGTGTTCCGCAATCTCTCCTTCATTGCCCAGCACACCGACTACGAGCTGGTGATGGTGAGCAACCAGGACGGACTGGGTACCGACTCCTTTCCGGAAGATACCTTCTGGCCAGTCCATAACTTCATCATCCAGACCCTGGAGAGCGAAGGCATCCACTTTGCCAAGCAGCACATCGACCGCCACTTCCCTGAGGATAACTCGCCGATGCGCAAGCCAGGAACAGGCATGCTGACTGAATATATCGACAACCCTGCCTACGATATGGCAAACAGTTATGTAATCGGCGACCGTGAAACCGATGCCCAGCTTGCAGAAAACCTGGGTTGCAAGAGTCTGATTCTCGGAAAAGACGGCATGGACTGGGATAAGATTGCCGAGATTCTCTTTGCCGGCGACCGTATCGCAGAAGTGAAGCGCACCACCAAGGAAACGGATATCTACATCAAGGTAAATCTCGATGGTTCAGGAAAATGCGACATTTCTACCGGTCTCGGTTTCTTCGACCACATGCTGGAACAGATAGGCAAGCACGGCATGATGGACCTCACCATCCATACCAAGGGCGACCTCTATGTGGATGAGCATCATACCATTGAGGATACGGGTATTGCACTGGGCGAATGCCTGCTGCAGGCTTTAGGTGATAAGCGCGGAATAGAAAGATACGGCTACAGTCTGCCGATGGACGACTGTCTCTGTCAGGTAGCATTGGATTTCGGTGGCCGTCCATGGCTGATTTGGGATGCCGAGTTCCACAGAGAGAAGGTTGGCAAAATGCCAACCGAGATGTTCAAGCATTTCTTCAAGAGTCTGAGTGATGCAGCAAAGATGAACCTCAATATCAAGGCTGAAGGCGAAAATGAGCATCACAAGATAGAAGGCATCTTCAAGGCACTTGCCCGTTCGCTGAAAATGGCGGTAAAGAGAGACATCTACCACTTCGAGCTTCCTAGTTCTAAGGGAATGCTGTAAGGAATTTATAGTTAAGAGTTTATAGTTTATAGATGACTGTTGCTATAAACTATAAACTCTTAACTATAAACTATTATTAGAACTTTGTCATGAACTCCACAACAATCTTATCTTTTTCTGAAACTTTAGCTATACCACCTTTACGATAGAAATATTTCTCGTAGTTGATACGGATATCTGAGATGAATGGCTTGGCAAGGCTCAAGGTTATACCGCCCGTAACACGATGGCGCTTATAATCATTGATCTTCAATGCACCCAGTTCTGTATCAGAACCGCCATATCTTGTACCATCACTGTGGTCGCTCATGAAATCATATCTTGCCAAAGGCGAAACCTTCCTGATAAGGCTCTTAGGATTAGCCACCGGAATATCATAGCATACGAAACCATCGAATGCATGAACATCGTGGAAAGCATCCTTACTGTAATGCTTGTAAAGATACTCAGCCTCAGCAATGAAACCACCCTTGTGGAAGGTGATACCGCCATCATACATCGTTACCGTAACATCAGATGGCTTGATCTTCTGGGTACTCAACACCAGGTTGACATTTGGGAAGAGGAACTGAGCCTTGGCTGAATAGTTAACGCCCTTGGTCCAGTAATCCTTCTGGTTGGTCAAACCCGAACCGTTGAAGATACCGGCATTCACCACAATTGGGAAACCTACATTCCAGGTGTATCCGATTTCGGCACCCACGTCGCGCACGTTGCCCACCTGCTTGGCGATGAACGAGCGGTTGGCGAAGTACTGCTGATGAGGAGAACGGTGAGCATCAATAGTGAATGGCACACGCTCCTGACCAATGGTAAGCTGCAGTGTCTTCCAAGGCTTGATGCGGGTATAAGCATCGAGCATCTTGATCTTACCCTCATCACAGAGATCAATCTCAGCCTTATAACTAACCTCCTTTGTTACATTTCCTGCTACATTGATACGGGCCGTACGCACCTCAAATCGTCCCTCCCCTTCCTCGGTTTGGTATTCATACTTAGAACGGATGGTTCCACCTATCTTCATTGTCTTGACGAATTCAGGCACATTGTTTCCAAGAGAACTCTTTTCTGAGTTTTGGGCATTCATTCCCATCGACACTATAGACAGTGCTATCAACAGATACGTTTTCTTCTTCATTTTTACCTTATATATATAGCTTAATTGATTGTTACCAACAAGAAAGCAATCCCGTTATGAATTGAAATCCTACAAGATGCCTTTCTATTTCTTTTCGGCTGCAAAGATAAGGATAAAATATTTCTTTCACAAAACATAAGTATTAAAAAAGTGTTACATTGCCTGTTTACAAAGCGTGTAATATGATTGTAACGCCCGTAATATCGATGTAACATCATCGTCATAAACATGTAACCATCTTTTCGCTCTAGTTTAAAAATATCGCCGTACCTTTGCAACCGAAAAGAAATACAATTAACATATATGATTATATGAAGGAAAATAAAAAAGCAATTTTGGAGATTCTCAAGAAGAAGTCCAAGAAAGACGGTAAGTTTGAAAACTTGGTTCTCAACCTCGCCTTACAGAAGATTGACAGCGATAATTTTGAGTTTGACGGCGGGGCAGTCTATACCGCCGACAAGAAGCGCTTGGTTTACTACATGAACCATGATGCCAGTTTTACGATTCCTGAGGGAGTAGAGATTATCGGAGAGATGGCTTTCCGTGGCAAGAAACAATTGGCTCATGTCATCATCCCTAGTACGGTGAAGGAGATTGAACATGATGCATTCTATGATTGTGATGAATTGGATAACATTTATATACCAGCCAGCGTGAAAGCTATCAAAGCATACGCTTTCGCTGAATGCGACAAACTGAAGAAGATTACTTTCGCAGGAACTCCAGAAAAGTTGAGCCGTCATACATTCGATGACTGCGACCAGTTGCACGACATCATCGTTCCAGCAGGCAGCAGCAAGTTCTTCCGTAAAGAGCTTCACTTTATCGACGGAGATACAGATTTCCTCGTTCTGGAAGTACCAGGCAAAGACTCTAAAGAACCTTCTAAGAACAAGAAGGACGAGAAAGTTTCTGAAAAGAAAGCTAACGCAGAGAAGAAAGAAAAGACTTCTGAAAAGAAAGCTGACCTAGAGAAGAAGGAAGCTGCTCCAGAAAAGAAAGTTGAAAAAAAGAATAAGAAAGAGTCTACAAAAATAAAATAACCCACAAACTTTCGAATGTGGTTCAAGAACGGGCTGAAAGCCCAAAAGCCCCTAGCCCAGGGCGTATGGAAAGACATTAGAAAGTTAAATAACTCTATAATTAGCAAACGACTATGACCAAAGAAGAATTACTCAAAAAGGCATACGTAGAACGCGATATCAGTTGGATGTACTTCAACCATCGCATTCTCCAGGAAGCAGAGAAAGAGTACGTCCCATTGTTGGAGCGTCTCTCTTTTCTCGGTATTTATTCCAATAACCTTGACGAGTTCTTCCGTGTCCGCGTGGCATCACTCAACCGCATGCTCAACCAGAAGCTCGACAAGGATACCGAACAGCAGATTAAGAAATCACTTAAAGCAATTAATAAACTCAATGAATCTTATTCGAAAGAATACACTGAGGCGGTGGATACGGTTTTCCGAGAGCTTGAAGTACACAAGGTTCGCCTGCTCAACGAAGACCAGCTCAACGACGAGCAGAAGGAATTCCTTACGCAGTTCTTCTACGACAAGCTCAACGGTTCTGTCAACCCTATCTGGCTCAACGAGATAGACGACCTCTCCACACTGGAGGACAACCGCATTTACCTTGCCGTAGAAAAGGCTGAGGATGACAAGAAGAAGAAATATGCCGTAGTAAAGGTACCAGATAGAGTTTACGGACGCTGGGTAAAGGTGCCGGCAAGCGAGGGTTTTGACAACATCATGTATCTCGATGATGTAATCAGATACTGTCTGCCTCTGGTATTCCTCGGTTTCAAGGAGAGCACCTACCGTGCTTTCAGTTTCAAGTTTACCAAGGATGCCGAAATGGAGATGGACAATGATGCCGACTTCGGAACCATGGAGAAGATTGCACTGGGTGTAAACAGCCGTAAGAAGGGTGAAGCCGTGCGCGTAATCTACGATCAGGAGATGCCGAAGGAACTCCAAAAGAAACTCCGTGAGCGATTGAACACCAAAGAACTGGATGCTTCACTGGCTGGCGGAAGATACCAGAACCACAAGGATCTGATGTCGTTCCCAGATTGCGGACACAAGGAACTGAAGTACGAGAAGTGGGCTCCTATCATGAAACCGGAGTTCCTCTCCAACGAGAGCATCCTCGACCAGATTCGTGAGAAAGACCGTTTTATCCATGTACCCTACCATAGCTTCAACGGCTACATCCGTGTGCTCCGTGAGGCTGCTATCAAGCCCGAGGTGAAGGCGATTAAGACCACCCTCTATCGCCTGGCCAAGGATTCAAAGGTAGTGAAGGCACTCATCACTGCTGCTCGCAACGGTAAGAAGGTAACTGCCGTGGTAGAGCTTCTGGCACGTTTCGACGAGGAGAGCAACATCAAGTGGAGCAAGCGCATGCAGGAAGAGGGCGTAAACGTAATCTTCGGTGTAGAAGGACTGAAGATTCACTCCAAGCTGCTCTATATCGAATCAAAGAAGGGCAACATCGCCTGTGTGGGAACCGGAAACTTCCACGAGGGCAATGCCAAGATCTATACCGACTATCTGATGATGACCGCCCGTACTAAGCTGGTAAACGAGGTGGCTAAGGTATTCGATTTCATCGACCGTCCATTCTCACCATTCCGCTTCAACGAGCTTCTCGTCTCTCCAAACTCCATGAAGAGCCGTATCCTACGCATGCTTGATACAGAAATCAAGAATGCCAACGAGGGCAAGGAGGCTTGGGTGAAGATGAAGATCAACCACGTCACCGATACCGACATGGTAACCAAGCTCTATCAGGCTTCAAAGGCTGGCGTGAAGATCGACATCGTAATTCGCGGCAACTGTTCGCTGGTGCCAGGCATCGCCAAGCTCAGCGACAACATCCGCTGCGTGGGCATCATCGACCGCTATCTGGAGCACAGCCGTATCCTCATCTTTGCCAACGGAGGCAAGCCAAGATACTTCATCGGTTCTGCCGACTGGATGCCAAGAAACCTCATCAACCGCATCGAGGTACTCACCCCGGTATATGACGAGGATATGCAGGCAGACCTGCTCCGCACCATCTCCTATGGTATGAGAGATACGATGAACGGTAGAGTGGTAGATGGCAAGGGCGGCAAGGAATTTGTAAAAGGCGAGCCATTCCGCAGTCAGGAAGAACTTTATAAGGCATATAAATAATAAAGCATATAAATAATGATGAATTTAGCATCCATTGATATCGGCTCAAACGGAGCCCGACTCCTCATCAAGCGCTTCGATCCCGAGACAATCCGAGAGGAAGACCGCATCAAAAAACTCATGTTCATCCGCATCCCATTGCGATTGGGTAAGGATGTATTCACCCTGGGAAAGGTTTCCAAGGAGCGTGAGAAGATGATGCTCCACATGATGAAGGGCTTCAAGCAATTCATGAAACTCAATGACGTAGAGGCATTTCGCGCCTGTGCCACTTCAGCCATGCGCGATGCCGAGAACGGCAAGAAGGTGCTCAAGAAGATAGAGAAGCAAACCGGCATCAAACTCGAAATCATCAAGGGGCAGGAGGAGGCACAGCTCCTCTACAACAACCTGGTAGAGAAAACAGATTCCAACGAGGGCAGCTTTGCCTACATTGATGTGGGCGGTGGTTCCACGGAGGTGAGTATCATCCATGACGGTGTGCTCGCCGAAAGCTATTCCTACAACATGGGTACTCTGAGAATGCTGAGCGGCAAGGTGACTGCCGAAACCGAAAAGCTCTTCAAGGAGAACCTGACGAGATATGCCGAGCAATACGGCGACATCAGGATCATCGGTTCGGGTGGCAACATCAACAAGTTGAACAAGCTGGCACGCCACAGCAAGCAGGACTCCAAAAACCTGACGCTTGCCGAACTGAAGCGTCTCCACTCGATGATGCAGCCCCTGAGCATCGAGGAGCGCGAGATTTCCTTCTCCCTGAAAGAAGACCGTGCCGACGTCATCATTCCTGCCGCTGAGATCTTCCTCAAGGCATGCGAATACCTGAAGTGTGAAAACATCATGGTGCCCAACATCTCGCTCGCCGACTCCATCGTGGATGGACTCTATGAGAAGATGATGGCAAAAACAGAAGAATAAACCGCTTCATCCACAAATAAAAAGATCCGAGACAGATGGCTAGCAATAGCCGCTGTTTCGGATCAACTTTTTTATAATTCGGATAAAAGAGGTATTTACTATACTTCAGATAAGAGAGTAAGTACATATCCCTTTTTCTTCAGCGACTCAATCTTAACGGTCACATCATGCTGAAGAGCATGACGGAGATACGTCATCTGCACATTCACAGCCAGGGAGTTGGCATAGCTCACGGTTCCCCACACCGCCTCCTGTATCATCTCCTTGCTTACTACATTACCGATATTCTTCGCCAGCAGACGGAGGATGTCGGCTTGTCGGCTGGTGATGAGCACACGAGAGGAACGGGTACGAAGTTCATTGTTATTATAGCAGAAGGTGGTTTCACCGAAATGATACACCTCCTCTTCTATCGTCTCACTCTCATTCATAGAGAACCGCTCCTCTATTCTTGCCAACAACTCTTCCGGATAGAAGGGTTTGGCAAGATAATCGTTTGCCTTCAGGGAGAAACCTTTCAGTCGATCGTTCTTCTCCGTACGGTCGGTGAGAAAGAAGATAAGCACCTTCGGGTCGATGGTTCTGATGCGCTCAGCCACCTCATAGCCATCCATCTCCGGCATATTGATGTCGAGCAATACCAGGTCGGGCTTCACCTCCGGGAACTGTTCCCATGCCTTCTTGCCATTGCCGGCATAAGTCACATCGTAGCCATGCTGCTGCAGGAAACTCTTCAGCAACATGGAATACTTCAAGTCATCGTCTGCAAATAATATCTTGATCATTTTTTCTGTTGTTTATAGCGTTAAACCGGATGCATCAGGAGTGTTGCGGGATGACTATTGAAATCCTGGTTCCCTTGCCCACTTCGCTCTGCATCATTTTTCTGCCCCCATGGGCCTTCACTATCATATCCACAAAACTCAAACCCAAGCCGATGCCTGGCTGCATCATATCCGGGTAAGCATTGCTGCGATAGAACTTCGTCCAGACTCTCTGCTGCTCGTCGGGCGAAATTCCGATTCCATTATCTGATACAGAAATCATGACTTCCCCCTTCCCGGTATCTCGGCAGGCAACATGGATATTGACTATGTCTCCAGAATACTTCACCGAGTTCTCCATCAGGTTGCTGACCACATTCAGAAGCTGGTCTCTATCTCCCATCATCAGGTCGGAAGTGCGCTGGTAATCGAGCGAAACATTCACCTCCTTCTGTCTGTTCTTTCGATACACAGCCACCAGATTCAGCAAGGCGGCATGGATATCGAAAGACGTTATCTGGAGCGGGATATGTTCCTCTGCCCTGATTACTTCCCGGAGTTTGGCGAGATAGGCGGTCAGGTTATCGCTTTCCTCTCTAACCGTCTCCATGATGAGAGCATTCTCATCCTTCTCATCTGTCTTTTGAGCAGAGAATACAGATACACACATCTTCAGCGTCTGCACGGGGCGTTTCAGCTCGTGAATCATCGTATGCACAAAGTCGCTTCGCATCTTATCCACCTTCTTCTGCAGGAGCATCACCTTGATGAGATAAGCTATGCTCAGGAGAAGCATGATGGTAACCAGCAGACTTCCTATCATCTGCCACATCATTCCCTTCAGGATGGGCAGCATCGGCACCTGCATCCTCATCTGCATCGACTGATACTGAATAGGATTGAAAGGCACTTCTACCAGCATTTCGTGATGAAACAAGGTAGGAGGCTCTACGATTCTTGTCTGCCACAGACGATGCTTTCCCGTCTTCATCTCTGCCCCGATGAAATCATTGCCCAGTTTCCTACTGATGAAACGGTCAAAATGCGCCTTATCAAAACGGGTAAGCTGGTAAGTGATGTAAGTATTCAGGCAATCAAAAGAATTGTTGGAATCCGTCTCACGCAAATCGAAAGTATCTCTCTTCTCCATCACGTTGCCGAATCCCGGCTTGCTATACACTACTCCACCAATGATTGTATCCGTATCCAGCGGAGAGCAAACCGTAGTACAGGGACTCTTGTAGTCTGAAAAATATGCCGTAACGACATAACCGATATGTGATTTTTCTTTTACCGCCGCTCCGATATTTGTCTGATAAGTGACTATTGCCTGTTCCGCCTTTTCGGCATTTTTCTTCCCCATCTCTCCCATCGAATAGGTCACGCTATTATAGAGCCAATAGGTCTGCAAGCCTATCAGCAGGAAAGAGGAAAGGATGGCGAGCAGCCAGACTTGTTTGATTCTTCTATTCATATTTTTTTTCTTTTTTCAGTGCAAAGGTACGAAGATTTCACTATATATAATAAGGTGAAGCAAGATTATTTTGCCAGCGTAATGTTTCAGTAATGATTATTTGCGATTTTAAGCCCGAAAAGCTATTCCTTTGCAGATGAAAACAAAAACAAGGAAGAAAATGAAGAAAGAAACAGTTATATGTGCGATGCTAGCCACCGCCACCTGTGCAACAGCACAAAACGGGAAATTCCCGACATCCGGAGTTTCCGCAGACTCAGTACAGACGGAAAAAGATTCTATCAAAGCTGATAAGGAGGCCGAGATTCAAGCCGTAACCGTAACAGGTCATCGCCCGATGTACAAGATGAGAAACGATGCCCTGGTTACCCGTGTCCGCAACACTCCTTTGGCAAAGGAGCCAACGCTGGAAGATGTATTGAAGCACATACCCGGCATGAAACAAACCTCCGATGGAACTCTGGAAGTAAACGGACTGGGAGCACCCACCATCTATCTCAACGACAAGAAGGCTACCTCTGCCGAACTCTCTCATCTCGATGTGAAGTTGATAGATGAAATAGAACTCATTACCACTCCTGGTGCAAAATATGATGCAACGACGGGAGCCATACTGAGAATCCTGACGAGAAGAACAGACGAGGGTATATTCGGCAAGATGCAGGTGTATGATCAATTGAGCGAGGTGAACACCAACCACGAGGAATTGACCCTGGGTTGGGTAACGAAGAAGATTTCGCTCACAGGATTTTACGGCTACACAGACAACCGATACAATGTGCATCAGCCACAGGAAGCGCTCGTAAGAGCCAAAGATGGCGAATATCTCTTCGGAACCGACCGCTATGGCAAGAACAAGGCAAATTATAACGCTACAGAACTCAACTTCGACTGGTTGCTCAGCAAGCAACACGAAGTGGGAATACAATGGGAAGGGCTTTGGCTGAATGGCGGTAGAAGCGAGAAACAGCAGCAGTACTATCGCTATCCTAACCCAGCAGGAGAAGATACAAATAGAGAGATGAAGCTTTCTGATGCGGATGGCGAGATGAAGTATTTTGATGCGGAGAGCCAGCAATGGGGACACCAGCGCAGTCACCACTTCAACCTCTTCCATCTGGCTAAATGGTCAAAGCATCTCTCATCACAGATTTATCTGGACTATGCCAGGAACAAGGATTCTGACAGCCAGCCTATCACGGAGAAAGAAGGTAGCGAGATGCAGGAAACCCTCAACCGTTCCAATTCCAACTACGATATCTATAGTGGAAGAATCGAAGTCAAGCAACTCATCTCTGACAAACATTCCATCAACTATGGTGGCGAATGGAGCCTGATGGAAGGCAAGGGTAAAACCGAAAGTTCTGCCGATATGCTTGGAACTACGGAATACAAAAACCACGATACCAAGACGGCTGCTTACCTGCAATATCAGGGTGGAGTTGGCAAATGGACCTGGTGGGTAGGCATCCGATACGAGCATCTCACATCCCGATACACCAATCTGTCGGAGGAATCTCCCGACAATATGGAGCGTCATTACGACCAATGGTTTCCATCGTTCGGTATCACTCTCAACGAACCATCGTGGCATCACTCGCTCAGCTTCCGAACTACCACCGCCCGACCTTCTTTCAGTCAGCTCAGTGGGAGCATCTACTATATCTCGCGCTTTCAGTATCAGATCAGCAATCCGAAGCTGCAGCCTGTCAACACCTATCGTCTGACCTACTCCGTGCAGTGGAAAGATTTCATGGGAATGCTGAGATACACCCGTACCGACCACTCCATCATGTACATTCATGAAGTGCCGGAGGACAAGCCCGTGAGATACGTGAGTACATTCATGAACTTCAACAAGATGCAGAAATACATGGCCTATCTCAACTGGGGACACGTCTTCGGCTGCTGGCGTCCGAATGTCAATGCAAGCATCACTTACCAGCGCTTCTCCGTAAATGATCATGGAGAGCTAATCAGTTACAACGGAGTAACTTGGGATGCATCGTTTGACAATTACTTCACGCTACCAAACGACTATCAGCTGTCGCTCTCCTACAGTTTTGACAACGGAGGACAAGTGGGTAAAACGAAGTTCCGCCCCACTCAGAACTGGAGTCTTGGTGCCAACAAATCGTGGATGGACGGCAGATTACAGGTTGCCTTCAGTGCCAACGACCTCTTCCATCAGCAGCTCTTCAAGGAGCGAACCCACGAGCATGCCGTTGACTTCTCCCAGACTGAGGATTACAAGCTATGGAGCTACAAGTTGACCGTAACCTGGAAATTCAACAAGCGCAAGGGAAGATACAACGGCATGAACAGTGCGGAAGATGAATTGAACCGACTATAGCCGGACAAGACTCTCTTGTCTTAATGATCATTATAATTTCAAGTATCCGGGTTATCCCACACCCAGCAGTTCTACTTCGAATATCAGGGTAGAACCACCTGGGATGCCCGGCTGCGAGAACTTGCCGTAGCCCATTTCGGCTGGGATGTAAAGTTCCCACTGGTCGCCCACGTGCATCTGCTGCATGGCAACAATCCAGCCATCAATCAAGTCGCTCAACCGCATGGCGAATGGCGTGCCGCCACGGCTGGAATCAAACTTCTTGCCATTGATAGTCCAACCGGTATAATGAGCCGTCACGATGCTGCGTCGGCTAGGCTGTGCTCCCTTCGGGTCTCCCTGCTTCAACACCTTATAATATATACCACGAGGCAGCGCCATAACGCCCTCCTCCTTTGCCTTTTCCTCCAGCCAACGCTTGTTGGCCTCAACATATTCTCTTTTTGCCATAAATCTATTTGATACTTGATATACTATGATTTTTGCGCAAAGTTACAAAAATCTATCGTATCTGCAAAAGAAAAAGGAGAACTTTTTTTCTTTTATCAAAGAAAAGCAGTACCTTTGCACCCTAATCAACCAAAAATACGATATGCCACAATCACTACATATTGCAATTATTGGTGGGGGTGCCGCAGGATTCTTTGCGGCGATAGAGGCCAAGCGCAACTTCCCTCACGCCGACATCACGATTTTCGAGAAGAATTCGAAGGTTCTCGCCAAGGTGGAAATCACGGGAGGAGGAAGATGCAATCTTACCAATTCCTTTGACGAGATTTCCGACCTGAAACAGGCGTACCCTCGCGGACATAAACTGATGAAACGACTCTTCAAGAGATTCGACTACCAGCATGCCTTCGACTGGTTTGAGGAGAACGGCGTGCCTCTGGTTACACAGGAAGACCAGTGTGTGTTTCCGCAAACGCAGGATTCACACAGCATCATTAACTGCCTGGTGAATACCGCCAAGCGACTGGGCGTGAAGATACAATGCAATCATCAGCTCACCGCCATCACCGAACTGGAGGATGAGCGCCTGCTCCTGGATTTCAAAATTTCAAAAGGAAAGGGAAATCTATCGGGTGCATCTTCTGTCTCTCATCCCGTTTCCGAAATCAGGCAGATTGCCTTCCACCGGGTAGCCATCACCACGGGCGGTCATCCGAAGATAGAGAACTTCAAGCATCTCTCTGATTTAGGACATGCGATAGAGCAGCCTATCCCATCGCTCTTCACCTTCAACATTGCCGACAAGGCTTTCAAAAATCTGATGGGCACGGTGGTAGATCCTGTATATACCAGCATTCCGGGCACCAAGCTGAAGGCTGAGGGTCCGCTCCTCATCACCCATTGGGGCATGAGCGGTCCTGCCGTGCTGAAACTCTCATCCCATGCAGCCCGCCATCTGCACGAGAACAACTATCAGATCAAAATTTCCGTGAACTGGGTACACGAGAGCAACCGCTCGCTGGTGGAAGAGAACATCCAGGGCATCATCATCGCCAACCCGCAGAAGCAGCTGGCAAGCATCCGCCCTTACAATCTGCCATCCCGCCTCTGGCTCTTCCTGATTCAGAAAATGGGATATGCACCCGAAAAGAAATGGAGCGAAATGGGAAAGAAGGGTTGCAACCTGCTGATAGAAACCCTCACCAACGACCTCTATCAGGTAAACGGCAAGGGAGCCTTCAAGGAGGAGTTTGTTACCTGTGGCGGTATCAGCCTCAGCAACATCGACCTGCATACCCTGGAGAGCAAGGTATGCCCTCACCTCTTCTTTGCCGGCGAAGTGCTCGACATTGATGCCATCACCGGCGGCTTCAATCTGCAGGCAGCCTGGACCACGGGATATGTGGTGGGACAACATATCGGAGAATAGCCTATTCCTCTTTCGATACAAAGTCTTTCACGATGCGGGTGTATTCCTCGTGATGGTCGCGATATGCCATAGCATGAACGGAGCCTTTGGCGATGAAGATAGCTTTTCTGCCCTTCGTCTTTGCCTCGTAAAGGGGATGCAGCATGGCGTAGGACACGAAGGCATCCTTATCGCCATGGATAAAGAGCATCGGTTTGGTGCTCTTGCGAACCTGCTCTATCTGCTGCGCCTCGGCAAACGACCAGCCGTAGCGATACTGGCAAAGGGCAGAAGTGGTATTCATCAGCGGGAAGGCAGGCAAGCCAAACTGGTCTTTGAGCTGAGCGGAAAACTCATCCCACACGCTGGTATAGCCGCAATCCTCCACAAAGCACTTCACGTAATCGGGAGTCTTCTCTCCCGATACTGCCATCGTGGTTGCCGCACCCATCGAAATACCATGAATCACCTGACGGGTATTCATCACTCTTCGTTCTTCATTTTTCACTCTTTGTTCTTCACTCTTCACTTTAAAAATCTCATTGGCGATTTCCGACCATCTGATCACATCCCATCTATCCTTCCATCCCATCTGGATATGATCGCCCTCGCTCTCTCCATGTCCATACAGATCTGGCAGGAGCACATTATACCCCATATCGTGATTATAGAGATAGGCGATGTGCAGCATTCCCTCGGAGCGCACCTGATAGCCATGCACCACCACGGCTGTCTTTTCCGTAGTTTTCGGTGCATAGAGATAGATGGCATGTGCCTTGTAGCCCGACGGCATCGTGACAAAGGTATCCTTCACGCAATGGTGCTGATACACAGAGTCCATCCAGCCAATCATCCAGGGGCACTCGTTTTTCATTCTGTTCTTCCAATGCTCAGCCGTCATTCTCTCCTCCTTCGGATAGTTGAGCGAATAATTGAGCATATAGTTGCTGGCACCATACAGTCCCAACATCACGAGCACCACCAGGCCCAGAGCCGAAGCGATGCCTATCTTTCTTATCTTTTTCTGTTTCATCTTCATTCTTATTGCCATTACAAATATCTATTATAGAGTTTCCGCTGCAAAATTAAGGAAAAAGATGGAGATGGCAAAGAAACAGAGGAAAAAATCCTGTTAAATTGAAACTATAATCTGCTCTTTTCTGCATTACCAGCACCCGTACCCTTATACTTGCTCTTGGTGGCATTGAAGTTATAAGTTACATTGACCAAGAACATGCGGGTATTATCTATACCGGTTCTGGTGAAGTGCGCATACGAATTATTATATTTCCAACTCTCATTCTGACCATGAAGCAAATCCTCTGCTTCCAATCTTACAACCAGTCGGTTGTTCAGGAACGACTTGGAAATAGACGCATCCAGGGAATTCCATGCATAGTTGACACCCAATTCGCTATAATTACGCGACTGGTAAGCGTATTCCAATCGAGCCTTCCAATGATGTGGCAATACCCAGGTATTCTCCAAATCCAGATAGAGAGAAGGACGGTTGGCATTATAGTCGCTGACGTATTTGCTGGCATCAAAGAACTGATTGACCAGACCTACCGTATAGTCAAGATGCCATAAGCCTATCACCGGAGTAGCCTCAAGATAGAACTTCAGGTTCTGAATCTTATCTACATTCTCGTAATATGACAGGGCTATATCCTTATTGCCCTGGAAAGGTTTCATCATATATACCGAGGCATTCTTGTTGTAGATATATTCAGCAGAGAAACTCAGCCAGGAATATTGCGCATCCCATTCCAGATGATAGGCATCCGTTGGTCGCAAGTTCGGATTGCCGCTTTCATAGGAATGACGACTCGTATATCGGGTATAACCGGAAAGACGGAAGTAACTTGGTCGATAGGTCTTCGCCGTAAAACTCAACGAAGAATGCCACTTGCCCTTGTCATATCCCAAGGATACATTAGGAAATACATTATCATACTTTCTGCTCATATCCGGGTTGAGCACTCCCTCGGCATAATAGTCTGATTTCACATGCTCATATCTCACACCGGCATTCAGAGAATAATCTCCCAACGACCATGCAGCCTCAGCAAAAGCGGCTATGTTCTGTTCCTTGATTCTGGAATTATTGGATGCAGCCACACCACCCTCGTTCTGGTTGTTGGTATGACTATCAGAATTTGTGTATTCCGAACCAAAGTCTATGTTCAACTGGTCGGTCAAAGGATAAGAAACAACCAATTTACCAGCAAGCAACTTTCCTTTGGTATGACTATCTGAACATACAATCTGGTCGCCCAACTCAGAACTGGTTTCTGTGGCTTTCTGTATCTGGTCTTTCGTCCGCCACATAGCAGATGCATTCAGGTCTATACTCCACTTGCCTATCTTACCATTATAATAAAAGTCAGCCTGATGCATAGGAGTCTGCTTGGAATCAGACTCATCGTTGAGATAATTTACATCTCCCTGGTGAACTCCATCCTGAAAGATGGAATAGTTCTGCCTAACAGTAAAATACTTAGTATTGCCAGAACCAAACTTATATTTCAGACCGATGGTATGATTTTCGTTGAATTCATAATTGAAACCCAGATTGGCATCAGGTCCATAATTTCTAGCATCTATGCGCCCTACTGATTTTTGATATATCTGATGCTGATTTCCATTGATATATTCATCCAATCCCAACTTATCATAGAAATACGAATCTGACCACATCAATCCACCGAATACATCCAGTCCACCCACACGGTAATTGAGATTAGCCTGCTCTTGCCAGGCATTCTTCATGGCAAAACCATATTTTGCCTGGAAATTACCACTCCATCCATAACCTTGCTTCTTGACCGTAGTAATACGAATCACCGAATTGACCTGGGCATCATACTGCGCACCAGGAGTCGTGATAACCGTCACGTTCTTCACATCCTTTGAAGATATGGTTTGCAATTCATTTTTGTCGGTCAGCTTTCTGCCATTGACATAAATCTCCGGTGTGCCTTTTCCAAACACCGAACAGTTTCCATCCTTATCCACACGCACTCTTGGAACCTGCTTCAACAAGTCGGCAACCATACCCGCATCACTCAGTATCGTACCCTGCACCTGGGTCTGGAATCCCTCGCGAGTCAGTTTGGTCTTTGGGCGAACCGCCTTCACAATCACCTTCTGCAGGTTCATTGTTGCCTCCTTCAGAGTAATTGAACCTATCTTACCTGTATTATAAGTATCAACAGCGGTATGATAGCCCACGCAACTTACTCTTACTATCGCCTTTCTGGCTCCGCAGGGAATCACGAACTGGCCGTTCTCATTCGTCACACCGCCATTTATCAATGAAGAATCACGAACATTCAGCAGGGCTACATTGGCGAAATCTACAGGGCGATGATGCGCATCTACAATGCGACCTATCATCTTGGTGGGAGTCTTCTGCGTACACTCCACAAAGATGTTTTCGCCATCTATCGTCATCTTCATCGGATAGAAGCCCATGATCTGGCGGATGGCATCCGGAGCTGTTCGCTTCACGATACTTGTGGTAACCGTGAAATCTTCCAGTTCATCATACATAAAGTTGATACGATAATCCTTGGTGCTCTTGGCAAGGATGGTGAGTGCTTCTGACATAGAAGTGTTGCGGAAGCTGCGGGTGATGCGTTGGGCATAGATGGTCTGAAGAGAAAGGCTCATCAAACCTGCCAGCAGCATGATATATCTTAATCTTTTCATCTTATTCCACGATTAAAGTTTGACCTTCATAACGAATATTCACTTTCTCGAAATGATTCAACAGTTCGATGATATCATCCAGACTCATGTTCTTCTCCAGTTGCAGGAAGAGACGGATATGGCGAGCCGACTCGTTCTGATAAGTTACCTGGAGATGGAAATGCCCGGCAATAGGAGTAAGGATATTCTGAAGCTCAGCGTTTTCGTAAACCAATGGGAGCTGGGCAAGACTTGCAGAATCTGTCTTTTCTTCTATGTTGGATTTCTGAGGAGCAGAAACCTGCTGGATAGAATCCTTTTGGGATGCCACGAGTTCGGTATTGCTGTTATCTGATGGCTGATGAGAACGGGTTACCAGATGAATGGCTGCAAAGGTGATGCCGGAGACAAAAAGGACGGCTGCAACGGCAGCCACCTTTCTCATCGGACTCCAGAGAGGAAGCTGCTTGGCTGTTTGCTTGGTTTCTGCATTCTGCTTCGTCTCATCTTTCTGCTGCTTTTCTTCTTTCAGCTTCATCTCATCTTTCAGCTTCTCCCATTCTGCATCAATCGAAGGCATCTTCATCTTTTCCTTCGACTTGGCGAAATCCAGAGACTGTCGGGTCTCTACCTGCAGCTGATAGAGTTCGTTCACTTCCTCATCGCCCAGAAGTTCATCCTTCTGGGTTTCGGAATACTTTTCGGGATGCTCCAGGAGATCGAGGAGCATATCCCATTTCTGAGAATCCATCTTCTGAGGATTTATGTCAGATAATTCATGTTTCATTTTCTTTCCTTTCTTCATTTTAGGGTTATTGTTTTCCTTTCAACTTTTCTCTGAGCGTTCGCAAACCTTTTACGATATGCTTGTTCACTGCCGAGACGCTGATGCCCAGCTCCTCCGCCGTATCCTTATACGACATTCCTTCCCGATAGCACAATCGGATGACGGAAGCAGTCTGGTCGGTCAGGTCATGGTCAATGCAATCCACCGCAGCCTGCCATCGCTCTTCCAGACGAGAAGGTTCTTCCTCCGTCAATTTCTCTTCCGAGAGAGGGAGAAGCCGTTTCAGTCTTTCATCTCTCTTCTTTCTGGCTATAAGATTGATGCAGGCATTCTTCACGCTCCGCATCAGGTAAGCCCGGTCTGGAACCAGCTGTTTATCCCACAATCTGGAGAACACGTCGCTCACCACATCCCTCGCCTCCTCATTATCATGGAGCAAGGCAAAGGCGAAGCGATACATCTGCTCGTAATGGTCGTGGAACAGCCGTTCCATCCGCTGTTCATTTTCTTCTGTCATCACGTCATTTTCTTCTTGTTTCTACTCTTATATACAAGCTTTCCTGAAATCAATTACCCCTAAAATGAAGAAATTTTCTACTTTCTTTGGAAAAAACGATGCAAAGGTAATCCTAATTTCATTATAAGACTAATAAATAATAGTTAAAAAACATATCTACTCTTCATTTTTAAGTTAATTTATAAACAACTTAAAGAAGATTGTATTATCTTTGCAACGAAATAACTTAAAAGTTAAGCTTATGGAACAGAAGTACAACATAGAGCTTATAGAAGAGTATGAAGATATAAACTTCTATAGTATTCATCTTGAAGGAGAAGAACTCTCTGAATTTGAAAATTTCTTTGAGAAATTTCCAGAAGGATGTTCTTACGATGAAGAAATAGATGTCGTCATTTCATGGTTGGACAAAATCTCCGAACGAGGAGCTTTGGAACGTTATTTCCGTCCGGAAGGCCACTATGGAGATGGTGTTGGAGTTATCCCAATAGATATTGGTAACAAGATTCGACTCTACTGTATCAGATTATCTAACAAAATTCTGATTTTCGGAAACGGAGGAGTCAAAGATGCTAAAAGTTGGCAACAAAGTACAACACTAGCTCCCTATGTAAAACTCTTGATAGATACAAGTCGTTTCATTCAATCGAGAATTAAAGATGGAACAATTGTATTAGTTGACAAAGAAATAATTGGAAATTTAAACTTTACAAGAAATGAAAAGAAGTAAGATTTTAGAAGAACGCCGCAAACATGTTGATCCTGAGATTCGCAAGTCTGTAGATTTGTCTTTCCAAATCGTAGATAGGATACATGACATTCTGGTTTCTAAAGGGATGAAGCAGAAAGACCTAGCCCTTCTACTCGGAAAACGGGAAGCGGAAATAAGCAAATGGATGCGGGGAACACATAATTTTACAATAGACACTCTTGTATCTATTGAGGATGCTCTCCAAGCTCCGATATTAAATGTAGTTCATCAGGATTTAGAAATATGTGTATAAAATTTTAACCGGTCAAGCAAAGAGCAAAACAATAAGGTTTTGCCTTCGCTTGAGCGATTGTCATATATTCATTGTTGTATTGAGAGGGAAATCTATTTAATCGGCTCTGCATGGATACAATAGTAACTCTTCAAGGGATTTTCCTTATTCTTTTTCAAGATTAAAGCAACTAAACATCCCTCATAATCAGAGTTCCATTGCGCAGGCGTATAGCCCTTCCAATACATCACAAGGTCTGCATCAGATGGCAAAGCCTTGAAACGATTGCGGTACTTCTCTCTGTTCGAATCATCTACCACAACACCCTTACCATACTGACCATAATACATATCCATCAGCTCAACCAACATCCTCTTTTGCTCTGACAACACAGCCTCATGCTTCTTCATGCTTTCCGGATCCTCAGAATCCAACAGCACCCCTGATACAATGTATTTCAGCTCAGAATATGGCTTTTCTGGAAAATCAGGAGAATAACGAGGAGAGACTATCCGGAACCGCTTGCTCTCGTCGAAGATGCAATACAAATCATAGTCTTCATTAGATGGATTCAGCAAATCAGAAGAGCCGAAATCGTAACCCATGAAACCAGTATTATAGATATTGAGATAGATGCCGGAAGAATAAACCACACGTCCACCCTTATAGCCATCAGCAACAATCAATGTTCTATCTTCCTCCGTCATAGAAGTATTACGGCTGATCTGAAAAAGATAAGTGCTAAGGTTGATTGACACAGCATAACAATTGTTCTCATTTCTGAGACTCACTACCCTATCTGGCATTCCCTTACATGACCATACAATGGAATCATAATAATGATAATAAGGGTTAGCTGATGAGTTATTGTTCAGATAATCTGTCAAATCCAAACTCAAAAGTCGGAATGACTGAAATTTACTATGTCCATCACCCATTCCATGCGCATCCTTAGAATTGGCATATACACACCGAATATAATAACGGCAATCATCCGGTACTTTTTCAGTTTCATTTGGCTTGTCTTCTTCATCACTCTTATCAATAGTATAAGTATTCTGCACATCAATCAGTTCTAATGAAGATAAACGCTGATATACCACCAAGCCATAAATGGCTTTTTTCTGATTGTCAGCTACTGTCACCGAACCAATCTTCTCCATCACATATAGGTAAGCTTCATCTTCATGAAACTTCACATCCAGGATTTGCATATAATCATCCACCTTACCTGCCTTATTCGTTTTGATGACAATGCCCGTCGCATCATCATACGACCAATCCTGCTTCTTGAAACAGAATGTACGTGCATCTTCATCACGATAATAAGTCATCAACTGATTCTCTGATAAGAATTCATAGACCTTCGGACTATAATCCTTGATGCCTTCACGATAATCAGTTGTTGCAAGTTTACCGTTTTCCTTCATCTGATAGATGCCGACAGGTTGCCAGCCATAACTTACAAGCCAAGAATTCAGAACATTCCTATCTATATCACAGACAGGAGCCTTTCCATCTAAGATGCAATACCCGTCCTGATTTAAAACAAATGACTGGTTGAACAGTTCCTTGTCATTCCAAGGAAGGCTGTCCAACTTATCATCATCACTACTACAGCCAGTTAGCATACAGATGCCAACCACCATGAATATCATCCATAAACAACGTTTCATATACTTTCTGTTTTTTTATTTTACAATCTGTTCTTTTCTGTATTACCGGCACCCGTACCCTTATACTTGCTTCTACTAACATTAAACTTATAGCTAAATGAACACATGATCATTCGGGTATCGGTATATTTTCTGGTATAGATATCGCTGGTACCATATACCAATCTTGTGGAATTGCGCATCGTCGCAAAGAGGTCATTGCCCGCCAAAGTGACATTCAGGCGGTCGTGAAGAAAACTTCTACGCAAAGAGACGTCCACTCCTCCTTGTGCCATATAAAGCGGAAGCGCAGAATGGCCCTGCGTGTTCCAACTCATATCAAGATTAAGCGTCCAACCGCATGGTAGCGAAAAGGCATTATTAAAAGAGCCGATGAATATCGGCTTACTGTAAGCCTTACCACCAATGGTCAGGAACTGCTTTCTCATACCAGCATCCAACGTAGGATGCCACCATCCTATCGTCGGCGATGCCGTCAGTCCCACGTAACAAACCTGAGTATGATTCAAATTACGAAAGGTGTACATACTGATTAACTCATTGTCATGATACGGTTCTATCACCTGATAGCAAGGATCTACAAGATAACGCCAGTTGGCAAAAAACTGGAACCATTTATATCCCAGATTAATCCCTATGCCATGTTCGAAGGTTGACTTGAGCAATGGATTTCCACCCTGATAATAATAGCGACTATTATATTGCACATTACTACTTAACTGACTATAGGAAGGACGACTTACCGTCACCTTATAAACCATATTCATTTTCACATTCCCGACAGGAAAGGTCAAGGACACATTCGGAAAGAAATGGTCGTACTTACGACTCTGGTCGGGTACGAAATAATCCTTATTTTCCTCGCTCCAATAATCACCACCTGTATTATAGTAATTGGAAGAAACATGTTCGTATCTGAGGCCAGCATTCAGTTCTACCTTGTTTAGTCTCAATCCATAAGAAACAAAGGCTGCAAGATTACTTTCCTTCACCTGGTCGTCCGTCTTGCCTGGCAAGTCAGTTCCCTGTTCATCTATAGTATAAAGATTGGCACGGCAACTTTCGGTAAACTCATTACCAACCTTCAGAGTACCTTTCCATACCGGAAAGCTCAGTACCAGCTTAGATGCATGCATCCAACTATCAGCCGTGAAATCAGATTCTATCGTACGAGAATCTCCGCCCTCAATTCCTGTTTCTTCAGAATATTGTGTCTGTCCTGTTTTACGAAGATATATTTCCCCATTCCATTCTATGCTCACCTTTCCTATCTGTCCGGCATAATAAGCCGTAATATCCTGCGTAGGTCGGCTTTTGAAACGACAATACATATCATTTGTATAGCTTTCTGTCTTGGAGCCATTCTTCCAGACATCCATCAGCGAATTCCATCCACCCCGACTATAAGGATTGATGTTCACCTCGTAAGTGGCACCCACAGAATGCTTATCATTAAAAACATAATTAAAACCAAGACTTCCACTGGTATAGTAACTCTTGTTTTTGATAATCAAATTTTCGTCAATGCTCATGAGCGTCTTGCCGTAGAGTCTGTTATCATTATGCTGATCCTGATAGCCCTGAGACAAACCGCCATACAAATTGGAGAAGATATCCAATCCCCGATAACGATAATTCAAATCTAGGACTTCACGATGATTGTTCTGATGATTGCGCTGATAGACTTGCCGATAAGTCAATCCCAAACCTTCTCCCTTCTTTCTTGTCGTCTTGATTCTGATGACAGACTGATAGGTTGCATCGTATTCAGCACCCGGCTCGGTTATCACCTCTACATGTTTGATGTCAGAAGAACTCAATCTGTCGAGATCAACGATTCCCTTGATTTTCTTGTTATCGATATAAATCAAAGGTTTACCTTTGCCCAAGACTTCTATATCACCGTTCTTCTGCATCACTCTCGGAAGATGTTTCAATACATCTTCTGCCGAGCCCATTTTCTCCAAGGATGTACCTTCTACCTGAGCTACCAATCCTTCAGAAGTCATTCTGAAAGGCTGTCGATGTCCTTTCACTACAATTTTCTGCAGGTTCATTGTTGCCTCTTTCAGAGTTATTGTCCCTATCTTACCTATATTATATGTATTGTTTGTCGTAATATAGCCCACGCAACTTACCCTTACTATCGCCTTTCTCGCCTCGCAGGGAATCACGAACTGGCCGTTCTCATTCGTCACGCCACCATTTATCAATGAAGAATCACTAACATTCAGCAGGGCTACATTGGCGAAATCTACAGGGCGATTCTTATTGTCGATGATACGGCCTATCATCTTGGTGGGAGTCTTCTGCGTACACTCCACCATGATATTATCCTCCACCTGCGTCATCCTGATGGGATAGAATCCTATCAGCTGCATGATGGCATCAGGAACACTCTGGTTTCGGATGCTCTTGGTCACCCTGAAATCCTCCAGTTCATCATACACGAAGTTGATGGTGTACTTATGCTGGCGGGCATTCAAATCCTTCAACGCCGCAGAGAACGACACATTATTATATTGTCGGGTGATGCGTTGGGCATAAGACTGCTGAACTCCAAACAGCAGGAAGAGAAGAAGAAGCTCTCTGATAAGCTTGCCGCTAACGGGCATTGGTTTCCAAAAATCTCTCATAAACATATCCTCCTATCTTATTTCACCAACAATGTACCGTCAATATACTCTATCTGTATGCGGTCGAAAGCATTCAAAATCTCCAGGTTCTGCTCTAATGTCTTCGTCTTGTTCCAGTTGAAGAAGAGACGGATGTGCTGGGCACCAGCATCCACATACTCCACCTTGACATGATAGAAACCGGATAGCTGAGCCAGAATAATTCCCAATTCGGCATCATCAAACACCACGGGTTTCATATCAAGCGAATCCTTCTTCTCTGCTGTTGCTGCACGAAGACTGTCATTCGCAAGCGCCTGGGTTGTTGCCAGCTGTTCTGTCGCAGCCTTGTTATCCGCTGTCTGATCAGAAGCCGGGAATCCCAACCAGCCATTGTGAATCGCAGCCAAGGCTACCCCCGAAAGGAAGATGATGCCAACGATGGATGCAGCAATCTTCATCCGGTTGCGATAAGCGTCCTTGGCTCTGCCGGCATCCATCGCCAACTTATCCTCATGATGTGCCTGAACAAACTCCTTCCAAGCCCCATCCACATCCACGTCCTTCGGATTGGCTTTCTTGCCAGCCATTCTCGCCATCGCCAGTTCATGGAAGAACTCCTTCACTTCCTCATCGTCAAGTAGGCGCTCCACCTGCTCGTCGGTATATTTCTCGGGATGCTCCTGCATGTCAAAGAGCATCATCCACTTTTCTTCTTTACTCATGTTTGTCATTGTCTTGCTCATTTAAATTGTTTCTTAATCCAGTCCATCGCCTTCGAGAGATGGTTGAATACCGTCACCTTGCTCACTCCCACTTCATCAGCCACCTCCTGATAAGATTTCTCCTGAAGATAGCGCAGACGGAAAATGAGTTGCCGGATAGGCGGTTCCAGGTCTTCGATGAGAAGCATCAGCCGGTCGAGCCGCTCGTCGGTCTCTTCTGAGAGAATCACATCGGCATCATCCAGCAGCAGCTTCGCCACCCTTTCCTTCACGCTCTTATGAGCTATCAGGTTGAGACAGCGGTTGCGTACGCTCCGCATCAAGTAACCGTCCTCACTCCCAGGCACCAGAACCACATCATCGGCAAGAATCTGGGCGAATACTTCGCTCACCACATCCTTGCTCTCGTCATCATCCGAAAGAATGCATCTGGCCAGATTGTACATCTTCGCATAATGCTGACGGAATAATTGTTCTATGTCCTTTTTTCTGTTCATATACTATCTATACAGTTGAGCCAAGCGAAAAACTAAGCAAAACATCAACTTTTTTGTTTTTTTCTTTAAATCCGAATCGAAATCACCAAGATTCTCCCCGGATTGGAATGCAAAAGTACACAATCTATCGGAGATAGAAGACAAATGGTAAGGATAAATCGATTTTCAGTTGATTTATTTGTTCATTCCAACATTTTTTAGTACTTTTGCCCACCAAATTACAAACAAGTAAATAAGATTGGTATAAAATAGGTATTACCAAGATAAAATAAAGAATAGATTAGATAAAGGAGAATAAGATTATGTCAACGATTATTTATCCATCACCGATATTCGGTCCGGTAAACTCCCGTCGTCTGGGAGTTTCACTGGGCATCAACCTCATGCCATCTGATGGCAAGGTCTGTTCATTCGACTGCGTTTATTGCGAATGCGGATTCAACGCTGACTTCCGTCCTAAGAAGAAGCGCCCTACCCGCGAGGAGGTAAGAGAAGGATTGGAGAAGGTTCTGAAAGAACGCCACGACAACAACCAGCCTCTGGACGACATCACCTTCGCAGGAAACGGTGAACCTACGGGGCACCCAGACTTCAAGGGAATCGTGGAAGATACGATGGAACTCTGCAAGAAATATTTCCCTGAAGCACAAGTATCCGTACTCAGCAACGCCACCTATATATATAAGGAGGAAGTGAGAGAGGCGCTGATGCTCGTGGATAACAACATCCTGAAACTGGATACCGTGGATATGGATTACATCAAGAAGCTGGACCGCCCTCAGCAGCCTAACTACGACGTGAAGGATGTTATCAAATATCTGAAGATGTTTAAGGGGCACGTCATCATCCAGACCATGTTCCTGAGAGGTGACGGTTTGGACAATACCAGCGAGCATTTCGTAGCTCCTTGGCTGGAGGCAGTGAAAGACATCCAGCCTCAGCAGGTAATGGTTTATACCATCGCCCGCGAAACACCAGACAAGTTGCTGGAAAAGGCACCAAAGGAAGTTCTCGATGCCATCAAGGAGCGTGTAGAGGCTCTGGGCATCAAGTGTACAGCCAGCTATTAAGAGATAATCAGGATAAGAAAGAAAAGCAAGTAGAAAAAAGAAAGAATGAAAGCGAAAAGTAATATCCTTATTATCAGCGACATGTGTGGCTACGGAAAGGTATCTGCCGCTGTTCAGATGCCTATCCTCTCTTATATGGGACTCGATGTGTTCAATCTGCCCACCATGCTCATCAGTAACACCTTCCCATACGGCAAGTATGCCATTCTGGAATGCACTTCGTATATCGAGGAAGCCTTGCAGAAGTGGAACGAACTGGGCATTCATTTTGATGCCATCACCACGGGTTTCATGGCTTCGGAGCGTCAGGCTAAGCTGGTGGCACGTTATTGCAGAGAACAGGCAGCACTGGGCACCGACATCTATGTGGATCCCGTGATGGGCGATTACGGCAAGCTCTATGGTGGAGCCAGTGAGAGTACCGTGAGATGCATGAAGGAGATGCTGAGCGTATCGCATCTCTGTTTTCCCAACTATACCGAGGCTTGTCTGCTGACGGATTCGGAATACAAGGAAGAGGGAATCTCGGAGAAGGATGCCTATGAACTGATAGATAAACTGAGAGCCATCGGTTCCCACTCCGTACTCATCACCTCGTGCATCGTAGAGGGTCAGCATGCCGTAGTAGGTTTCAATCATCTTACAAAAGAGTATTTCCTCCTGCCCTACGAAGAAATCCCCGTTCAGTTCCCGGGCACCGGCGACATCTTCTCCAGCATCATCGTGGGCAGACTGAAGGATGGCGATCAGCTTCGCCATGCCACCCGCATCGCCATGGATACCCTGCGCAACTGGATAGACATCAACAAGGATGACAAGGACAAGAACCGAGGTATTCCGATAGAAAGGCATCTGGGGGACTTGTAGATTGCCATTTAGCAAACACAGAAGCAAGGGAATACCAATTAAATTATAATGGAAAAGAAAGAAACAAATACACTCAGTATATTTCAGCGACCGGTATGGGTAAGCCTGTTCGCCCTTACGGCTGCTATCTCGTGGGGATGGGCTTACCCATTGATAAAAATGGGAATGGAGGAATATCAGATTACAGCAGACATGACCGGAAGCAAGATGCTTTTTGCCGGCATCCGCTTCTTCATCTCCGGTATCATCATCCTTGCCATCGCCAGAAGCTCGCATCGTAAATTCGGATTCAAGAAGAAAGCTGTTCAAGAGAATGTCTGGTTCCTTCTCCTCTATGCACTCCTCAACACCACCCTTCATTATGCTTTCTTCTATTTCGGACTCTCGCATAATGCAGGAGCACGTTCGGCGATACTCAATTCTATGAGCGTCTTCACGGTGGTTATCCTTGCCTGTATCTTCTTCAAGAGCGACAGGATGACGTGGCAAAAGGCATTGGGCTGCATCATCGGATTCCTAGGCATCCTAGCCTTGAACCTTGGCGGAAAGGAAAGCGGTAGTTTCACTTTCCTGGGCGATGGTATGATTATCCTCAACGCCCTGTGTGGAGCCAGTGCTTCCCTGCTGACCCGAGGATTGAGCAAGAGAGTGGATGTTTTCGTAGGAACCGGTTATTCGCTGAGTATCGGTGGAGCCTTGCTGGTGATTCCTGCATTGTTAATGGGTGGCTATCTGCCAGTCATCAGCCTCTGGGGCATCACCATCCTTCTGCTGCTCATTGCCATCTCAACCATCAGTTTCGCTCTCTACAATAAACTATTGAGCTGCAATCCCGTAGGAAAGGTAGCAATATACAATTCGCTCATCCCCGTAGTAGGAGCCATCACCTCCTGCCTCTGTCTTGGTGAAACCTTCTACTGGAAGTATCTGATAGCAGGCGCATTGGCTACTGCCGGAATTTATATCATCAATAAAGGGAAGAAATAAATTCCGGCTGTTGCCAATGCAACCCATATAAAAAGCAAAGCCAACTATTTCAATATACCCGTTTCTCGCTCCTCATTGTTGATATTCCGCTGTATCTTACGGTATTCCTTTCCCCGATTGATATTCCAGGCAACACCGATACGAAACAAATTACCTTCCGAATTGTCATAACCACGAACCTGCTTACGGAGCAAGGCATTGACGATTTCTGCTGAATAGGATTTCGGATGAGCCATAAACGGATTATGCATATAGAGCGTAAAATCGAAATCACCTATATGATAACTGGCAGAGGCTGCCAATGAAGGAGGATTATGCCCGATATTCTCTCCCTCCATAAAGTTCCAACCGCTATCAGCATACAGCATCACTGTCCATTTTCCCCAATACCCCTGTAATGTTCCACTATAATTATAAGCGGTATAACAATGACTGTACTCATCGCCCTTATTGAAAAAACGGTAAATACCTGCGTTCACAGATAATATAAGGTGGTTGGGGATAATGTCAAACCGGGTATCATTCGTAAGATACAACATATTACAATGGGGCTGATTCTCCTGAGTATAAAGAAACTGATCATTTTCCGTGCGGGTGTATTTCGCCAAATTACAATGACGATTGATGCGATAATTCAAGGTAAAATCAGTATTTATCCTTGGTTTACTGAAAGAGAATACCACCCAGTTCTCATATCTACTATCAGGCTTAAGCGAAGGATTACCCACAGTCCATTCCATACTGTTCTTTCGAATACGGGTATCCGAAATCATAGCTATCTGCGAAATATGCTGTGATAATTCACTTCCCAAGCGAATCTGGAACAAAGAAGAAAGGGAATAAGCCAATGTGAGTTTCGGACGACAAAGCCAAAAACTAAATTCCTCATCTCCCTGTCGATAAGACTGATTACTCAACCCGAAGCCAGCCACATAAGTTAAACGGGATGTTCCTTCCTTGAATTGTCCCAAACTTCCCTTGATTTGTGCAAAACCATAAATACCCAATGAACGGATACCATTCTCGCTAACCACATCACCCAAATACTGATTATCCATATATTTCCAGTTCAAGTTGGTTCCTGCAGAAAAAGTAAAGGGTTTCAACCGGTTTTCATAGATAGCCTCGGCTATGAGCGAATAGGTCTTTCCATCTACCTGATATTGATAGGGGTCGCCCTCACCTTCATAATAGGCTCCTTTGGTGTGGATATAAGTGCCCAAAACATCTGCCGACAAAGACTGATGCTTGCCCAACTGATGATAGAAATACAAATCGAGAGCAGGAGTAAAGTTCCTACCCTTGCTGGTTCTGTAAACAGGATATGCAGGCTTTCCTGATTCAGAAAACCACACCTCATTCGATGTATAAGGCTGATTGCAAAAATCCGTGGTAAGCGTTGTCTGGAATACATATAATGCAGAATCAGCCAGATTATACTTCAACTGCAATGTATTACCATAATTTTGAGTTGCCCCATTCATGATTTTTCGAGATATCTGATACTCAGAACCATCATGTAGAAGATACTGAGCATCCTCATTATATTCGGATGCCTTATTATTCACATAAGTCTGCTCATATAAAATATTCAATTGGCTCTTGCCCCTATTGACAGATGCATAGACATCGTTTGAACCGAGCTTGGTAGTTAGCGCATTGGTCAAGTTGAAGCCCAAACTACCACCCGATGAAGCCCTGCGGGTATGAATATCTATTACATATGCAATATTCTTTCCATATCTTACGCCAGGGCTGTCATCATATACTTTTTCTAAAACTTGTTTTCTGCTGCAAAGGTATCAAAAAGAGAAGACCGAAGCGAAAAATATGGCTGACATGAGTCTGACATTTATCAATTAACGAATATTATATCTAGTTTTATACCATCTTTCATAGAATTTCTGTACTTTTGCATTTGAATCTTTAAACAGCATATCATTTAAACAGAATAGATAATATGAAACTGAAAGCATATCATTCCATCCTCATCTTCGCCATCCTTGTGATGTCTGCGGCATTCTCCAGCGTAAGCAACTACCGCAAGGCACAGCATGCCATTGTACAAGATATGAACAAAGCTTTGGCTCTGACTCTTCAGGAAAATAAATATCAATGGATTACGCCTGATACCATCCAGAGCTACCGCTCACATCTCAGCATCGACCTGCTGAAGTCGACCAGTAATCTCTGCTATGTGATGGAAGACAGAAGAAGAGGCAAGAACAATTCCCAGCTGGTAAATAGCGCCAACCTGCTCAGCAGCAAAGAGATGCTCCTCAACGAGCATTCTATCCAAAGTTATGCCAACTGTTCGATGGCAGATGTTTTGAGTATGAGCAACCAGCGGACATCTTTGACGCTTACCCTCATGGCTATGATTTGGGCAATTGCATCGCTATACTATCATCGCAGAAAACAACCCTGGAATCATGAGGCCGATATGTTCGGCACCATGTGCTATTCTCAAGACGAGGATTCCTTCTACAATCAGGAAAGCGGACAAGCCATCAAGTTTACTCCGATGCAGCACCAACTGATGCAACTCTTCTTCAACAATACGCATCATCAACTCTCCAAACAGGAGATTTGTGATGCTCTTTGGCCCAAGAAACCGGATGCCAGCGAAACGCTCTATACCTTGATTCGCCGTATCAAACCGGTGATTGAGCAGAATAGCAACCTCATGATTAAGTCGGAAAGAGGCAAGTCTTATCGACTGATTATCAGATAAGTTCAGAAATGTCAGTCAAATGTCATACTTATTATTTGGCAGTTTCCCATCTTCTTCATACCTTTGCAGCTAAAATATAAAAGTGGCAAAGATATGAAGAAGATTTTTTTGATAGCAATTGTCTTGCTGATGATGATAAACTTCATCATCAACTATCAACATGAGGTTACAAAAGAGAAGCATACACCGATGGCGGATTTCAAGACCAAAGTAGAGATGGCGCCCATGAAGGAATACAATGATCCTGACTTCGGCTACGTTATCAAATATCCTTGCTTCTTCCAACAGGAGGATACTTCGGTATCGGGATACCAGGGCTATGCCCGCTTCTCATTCACCAATCATGCCAACATCATTCTAGAAAGTTATGTTACCCCCAACTATAGCAACACCCTTCAGGCTTGTGCCGATTCTCTAGCCCAGAAGCTTCATTCGGAGCGGACGATGCAGGCATCGAATAAAGCATTCATCCTCTCCGGTCCTGTCTATGAAAACGGAGTAAGAGTAGATGGCTACAGTCATTATGATAAATTCATCAAGAGTGGCAGAATACTCTTCGTCTATTCCCTCACCTATCCCGACAGTTACAAGCCAGCCATGCCCCGACTGTTCAAACTCATAGACGACTGGAAGGTTTTAGGTGCATATTAATCTGCCTTGAAGATATCCTCGTAAGCCTCTTGGAATTGTATAAAAACAGCTTTCAAAGAAGATAAAAGCACTTGATTATTTGCATATATCAAATAATAATTGTACATTTGCGGTGTAAATATAAACATCGAAGATTATGTCAATATTCAGTCGCCTCTTTGGAAGGAAAAACAATCTCACCGTAAGCTCTGACATCAAGAAGGAAGATGCCAGAAGCAGGAACATTGCCTTCGTGGATACCGAAGTGGGACTGAAAGACCATAAAATACATGACATCGGAGCATTGCGTTATGACGGAGCCAACTTTCACCAAGCATCACAGACGGCACTGAACAAGTTCCTGCAAGAAGGAAAGGTTGACTATATCTGCGGTCATAACCTCATTCATCACGATGCCCGCTATCTCCAACTCAACGGCATACTGATAGATACCCTCTATCTCTCCCCGCTCCTCTTCCCCAAGCGCCCTTACCATCATTTGGTAAAGGACGACAAACTAATGAGCGAGCAGATGAATAATCCTGTCAACGACTGCGAGAAAGCCAAGGAGCTTTTGATGGACGAAATCGCTGCATGGAATCAATTATCAGAAAGGAGGAGGAAAATCTTCACCTTGCTGCTCCAGAATGAAGAGGAATTCAGAGGATTTCTGATGTATGTGGGAGCCATCGAAAAGGATGATGCAATCAGAGACGTTTCAGAATTCATTCTTTCTGAATACAAGAATCATATTTGCGCCCATGCCGACATTCCGGCTCTTGCAGCCCAGTCTCCTTGCGGCTTGGCATACGCCTTGGCTCTCATAGGCACAGACGATTACCAATCTGTAACCCCAGGTTGGGTACTCTTCCATTATCCCGAAGTAGAACATATCATCTATATGCTCTGCCATACCCAATGCACCGATGGCTGCGAGTATTGCAACCGCATGCTCGACATTCATCACAACCTGAAACAACTCTTCGGCTATGATGCCTTCCGTACCTATGACGGCGAACCGCTGCAGGAACAGGCATCGCAGGCAGCAGTGGATGGTAAGTCATTATTGGCGATATTTCCTACGGGTGGCGGCAAGTCGCTCACCTTCCAGTTGCCAGCCTTGATGGATGGCAGAACCATACATGGACTCACTGTGGTTATCTCGCCTCTGCAATCATTGATGAAAGACCAGGTAGATAACCTCGCAGACCGTGGTTTCACCGATGCCGTAACCATCAACGGTCTCCTCGACCCTATCTCCCGGTCCCTAGCCATCGAACGAGTGCAGAGCGGAGATGCCACCTTATTATATATTGCACCAGAGATGTTGCGCTCCAAAACCATCGAGCGCATTCTGATGGCACGGCATGTGGTGAGATTCGTCATTGATGAAGCTCACTGCTTCTCTGCATGGGGACAAGACTTCCGTGTGGATTACCTATATATCGGCAAGTTTATCAAGGAATACCAGGAACGTAAGTTTGGCAAGGATGCAATGGCCCGCAATCATGGTCAAACCCTGATACCCGTATCTTGCTTCACCGCCACTGCAAAACAGAAGGTGGTGCAGGACATCTGCGACTATTTCAAGCATTGGCTGGGCACCGACCTCCAGCTCTTCGCCTCATCAGCCTCACGTACCAACCTGCACTATTCCGTTATCCACGTAGATAGTGACGGCAACAAATACAATCTACTGCGTTCACTGGTGGAACAGGCAGATTGCCCTACCATCATCTACGTATCCCGCACCAAGCGCACCCGTGAACTCGCCCAAAAACTGACCCGTGACGGTATATCCGCCCTGCCCTATAATGGCAAGATGGATGCCGATGAGAAGATACACAATCAGGATGCCTTCATGAGCGATAAGGTAAGAATCATCGTTGCCACCTCCGCCTTCGGCATGGGAGTAGATAAGAGCGATGTGGGGCTGGTTATCCACTACGACATCTCCGACTCTCTAGAAAACTATGTACAGGAGGCTGGACGTGCAGGAAGAGATCCACACCTCAATGCCAAATGCTATGTACTCTATAGCGATGAGGACTTGGATAAGCACTTCATCCTGCTCAACCAAAGCAAACTGAGCATCAGTGAGATACAACAGGTATGGAAAGCCGTTAAGGATTTTACCAAGCAGCGCCCACATGTAAGTTGTTCGGCACTGGAGATAGCCCGCCAAGCCGGTTGGGATGACTCGGTATCCGACATAGAAACCCGTGTTCGCACCGCCCTATCTGCTCTAGAACAGAGCGGATACATAGAGCGTGGCAACAACATTCCGCACGTCTATGCCACAGGTATCACCGTCAAGAACATGGACGAGGCAAGACTGCGCCTCACCGAATCACCTCTGTTCTCGGAAGATGAGATGAAGAATGCCATCCGCATCATCAAGTCGCTCATCACACAGAAGCATATAGCCAAGGCACAGGATAGCGAGGCTGAATCCCGCATCGATTACCTCGCCGACATCCTAGGACTCAGCAAGCGAGACGTCATCTCCTCCGTTGACCGAATGCGACAGGAAGGCATCCTTGCCGATACCCGTGACATCTCAGCCTATCTGCAAGACATCAGCGACAAGCAACGCAAGCCTCAGCAGATGCTGGAGAACTTCGCCAAACTGGAAAGATACATCCTGGAACATATCCCGGATGAATCGCTGCACATCACATACAAACAACTCAATGACAATGCCGTACACGACGGCATCAACACTTCAACCGAAAAGAAGATCCGCACACTGCTATACTTCCTGGCAGTGAAGGGATATGCGCACAAGAAGGAAGACGGCGTCCGCAATCTTATCGTGACAAGAGACAAGGATATAGAGACCATCATCAAGCGATTCGAAAGACGAATTGAAGTTTGCCGGTTCATCATCGAAAGACTATACAGCCTGGCTGAGGAAATAAGTAAAACTATAACAGAAGAGAGCAACAATAGCTCTTCTGTAGATTCAAAAGAGAAGCCTCTTCAATTCTCGGTAGTTGAACTTCTGAACGATCTGAAATCCTGCAGCCAGTCACTCTTCTCCGACTTCTCTTCCCTGCAGTTGGAGGACGTGGAGGAAGCCTTGCTCTATCTCTCCAAGATAGGAGCCATGAAGCTGGAAGGAGGATTCCTGGTACTCTACAATGCAATGGCGATTAAGCGCACCAAGGAACTTCGCCTGCGCTATAAGCAGGAGGATTATCGCATGCTCAACGAATTCTACAAGCAGAAGATTCAGCAGATTCACATCGTGGGCGAATATGCCAACCTGATGGTAAGGGATTACGACGCCGCCCTGCAATATGTGCAGGATTACTTCCAGATGGACTACCAACGCTTCATCTCAAAGTACTTCAAGGGCAACCGGGAGACTGAGATAGAGCGCAACGTAACACCTTCGAAGTATAAGCAACTCTTCGGAATGCTCTCCAAGCGACAGAAGGAAATCATCGACGACCACGAGTCTCGCTGCATCGTAGTCGCTGCCGGTCCTGGCAGCGGCAAGACACGTGTGCTCGTACATAAGCTTGCCTCTCTCCTGCTTTTGGAAGATGTAAAGCACGAACAACTCCTGATGCTCACTTTCTCGCATGCAGCCGCTACCGAGTTCAAGCAGCGACTAATGCAACTCATCGGCAATGCCGCCCATTTCGTAGAGATCAAGACCTTCCATTCCTACTGCTTTGACCTGCTGGGCAGAGTTGGCAATCTGGATGAGGCAGGAGATGTGGTTAAGCAAGCCGCCGAAATGATCAACAATGGAGAAGTGGAGCCCAATCGCATCAGCAAGACCGTACTCGTTATTGACGAGGCACAAGACATGAGCAAGGATGACTATGCCCTTGTCTCTGCTCTGATGAAAACCAACGAAGAGATGAGGGTGATAGCCGTAGGCGATGATGACCAGAACATCTATGAGTTTAGAGGTTCCAACTCGCGGTATCTCTATGAACTGACCCAGACAGAACACAGCCGTTTCATCGAGATGACCGAGAATTACCGCAGCCTTCGCCACATCGTGGATACTGCCAACGACTTTGCCCGCAACATCCGCCAACGAATCAAATCTACCCCTATCATCTCCATGAGTCAAGAAGATGGAGAGGTAAGAATCGTGAAGCATCCATACGAGATTCTGGAGAAAAAGGTTTATATGTATCAGCCTATCCTAGAAGATGTTACGCGATTACTGGGAAGTAACGCTTCAAAAGAAGCCGATGCATCTTCCCGCAAGAAGAACGAAACCATCAGCATCCTCACGCAGACCAATGAGGAGGCTGTCATCATGCTGGCTCTTCTTCACAGTCATGGTATCAGGGCCAAGCTGGTGCAATCAATGGACGGCTTGCGCTTCTGGAATCTGGCAGAGGTAAGATACTTCTTGAAGAAGATAGACCAAGGCATCAAGGAAACGAAATCCCCTATCATCCCTGATGATATTTGGGAAGCAGCCAAGCAGCAGACAGTCCAAAAGTATGCCAGCAGCCAGGCTTTGCCATATCTGCGCCGCAGCCTCCAGGTATTTGAGCAGACCAATCGTGCCAAATATTACAGCGACCTGAGGGAGTTCGTGTTTGAATCATCAGTAGAAGACTTCTGTGACATCTCGAAATCAGACATCGTGGTCAGCACCATCCATAAGGCAAAAGGCCATGAGTTCGACCATGTACTGATGCTCATTACCCATCCCGAGCATCCTACCGATGACATACTGCGCCGATACTATGTGGGCATGACCCGTGCCAAGCGTACACTAACCATCCACACCAACGGCAATCTCTTCGACAGTCTGAAAAGTGCCCAGCATCTCTATGATGCCCAAGCCTACGATGAGCCCAACGAAATAGTGCTTCAGCTCTCACACAAGGATGTAAACCTGGGCTTCTCCAAGCCTCACAAGGACGCTATTCTTTCCTTGAGAAGCGGTATGCCGCTAACCTATCACGACCATTGCCTCTGTCTCCCATCAACAGGCAGAGACATAGCCCAGTTCTCCATCAAGATGAAGGAGAAACTAGGCAAATGGGAGTTGAAAGGTTACAAGGTAACCGCTGCCCGAATCCGCTTCATCGTGGCATGGAAGTCAAAGGATGCACCGAGGGATGAGAAGGAATCCGCCATCGTGCTCGCTGATTTGGTGATGGAAAAATAAGGTAAATTCATCAAAAATCTATCACCAAACGCTATTTATCCTTTCTTTTTATACACAAAAGTGTAATTCTTAAACCGCACTCTTGAGAAATACACTTTTGTGTCAAAGGCTTTTTCCTATAAAGCTATACTTTTGCAGCAGAAAAATAAAAAATCAAGCAAAACTGTAGCAATATGAAGGAAAAAGTAATTTTTACCACAGCGTTGTGCCTCTCGGCTATGACTCCGATGATGGCGCAGAATATCACCGGCAAGGTGATGAATACCAAGGGAGAACCTTTGGCGTTTGCCAATGTAGTATTATTGAATAGAACAGACTCGGCTTTCGTCAAGGGCGCAGTGAGTGGAGAGGATGGCAGCTTTGCCATCGACTCTTCCTGCAACGGCGGAATCATCAAGGTGACCTCCGTAGGTTATAAGACAATCTGCAAGGATTGCACAGGTGAGAATATGGGCATTATCAAGATGGAAGAAGACAGTAAGATGCTCGGCGAAGTTGTCGTGAAGTCATCCCTGCCTAAGACTATCCTGAAGAATGGCGGAATGACGACAACCGTTGTCGGATCCGTACTTGAGAAGGCAGGTACTATGGAGAACCTGCTCGACCGCATCCCTAACGTTTCTGCCCAGAATGGCAGCATCAAGGTATTCGGACGCGGTGAGCCTGTTATCTATATCAATGGACGACAGATGAGAGACAAGAGCGAGCTGGACCGTTTGCATTCCGACAACATCAAGTCGGTGGAAGTCATCACTAACCCTGGTGCCCGTTACGCTGCCAGCACCAAGGCGGTCATCCGTATCACAACTAAGAAGATACAGGGCGAGGGTTTCGGATTCGATGCGAAGACTACTGGTGAATATGATGAGAAGAAAAACTTCGGTGGATTTGGCCAATTGAATATGAACTATCGCAAGAATGGATTAGAGTTAGGCGCATACGCCTTTGGAGCAAGACAATACCAGCCAGACAATAAAGACTTTCAGCAGAAGACTTATCTTGACAAGACTTGGAACCAGAAAAGTGAGATAAGACAAGTAGGTATTATCGAAGCCATGAACTTTCGCTTGGATGCCAGCTACCAGTTGGATGCCAACAACTCTATAGGTGCCAACTTTGGTTTTCTTAGAAATCCTAAGCAAACATGGAACGGCGATATGAGTTCTTCTATATTGCAAAACGAAGAATTGTCTGAAAATTCTGATAGTCATGCTGATTTCTTTTGGCAGAAGAATAATCTTTCAAGCAATATTTACTATGTAGGAAAGATTGGTAAGCTCTGCATCGATTTCAATACAGATTGGCTATGGTCGAAGGAATACCAGAACGATGTTACCAAAGAGCAATACCAGGAAGTGGGGATGAATGCACAAAGCCAAACGGCTCATAGCTTGACTAACAAGGACTATCACCTGCTCGCTTCCAAACTGGTGCTTTCTTACCCATTATTAGGAGGTAATTTGTCTTTGGGTGGTGAATATTCCAATACCCATCGTACCTCAAAGTATCAAGTGGTGCCAACTAACTTGGTATCGGATGACGACAGCCGTATAACAGAAAGCATGACTTCTTCATTCTTGACCTATTCAAGAGATTTCGGAAACGTAAGCATGGAGGCAGGACTGAGATACGAATACATCGACTTCAATTACTATGAATATGGCAAGTATGTGCCTGGGCAAAGCAAGTCGTACGGCAATTGGTTCCCATCGCTCAGCTTATCGATGCCTGTGGGCAAGGTACAGATGCAGCTGAGCTATGCAGCCGACATTAATCGTCCTTCCTATCATAATTTGCGCAGTGGCATTCAGTATGATAACCGATACACGTATGAAACGGGAAATCCATTTCTGGTATCTCAGATAAGCAGAAATCTCAACTACGAGTTGGCTTACAAATGGTTGACATTCGACATGACCTACAGTCATACTTCACATCCAATTATGCCAACAGTGGAGACTTATAAGGATAATCCTGCAATAGGCTTGATGAAGCCAGTAAATGGGAATTCGTATAATGACGTAGCTGCATCCATCAACTTGCGCCCTTCGTTTGGCATCTGGTATCCTTCGTTTACCGCATCCGTTGACAAGCAATGGTTTGATATGGAGACGCACGATGGGAAATCGCTCAATAAGCCAATGGCTTCATTCCGTTTAGACAACACCCTCAACACCAAATTAGGAATGTTTACGTTGATGATGTCGTATATCACGAAAGGTCATGAGAAGAACCAGTATCTGTACAAGCCAATGTTTTGCACGAATGTTTCCGCATATAAGGCTTTCTTGAAAGACCATTTGTCGTTTCAGCTCTTCATCTATGATTTGTTCGGGACAAACAATAGCCACATGATTGCTCATTTTGGCAAAATGAAGGAAATGGTGTATGATGGACTGTCAACAAGCAAAGTTTCGCTTACTGTACGATATAAGTTCAACACTGCAAGAAGCAAGTATAAGGGTACAGGTGCAGGAGAAAGCCAGAAGAACAGAATGTAATCTGTCTATCTGCTGAATCCGGTAATGGTGTAATGACAATAAATCTCTCTATAAATGAACAACCCAATAAAATTGTTGATTAGTGGCGCAGACATGGGAGGCTTGATAGCCTCCTGTGCTTTGCACCAAGACTTCCATGAAAGCTCTCGGCATACAGATGGATTTCAAATCTATCGCATAGAAAAGGATACGCTGACGATGGAAGATGTGGATGCATGCGACTTGTCGGGCATCCGGTATGCGGTGAATGCAAGCTTGCATGACAACGAAGCCTCTTTCGCTTTCGATGAGAAATGTAAGGAGCATGGCATCACCGTTATCCATGCCGTCAATCTTGGCAAGGCTGCCTTTCTCGCTGTAGAGAAACCGAAAGGCTATCCATTCAGCGAAGTAGTGAAAAAAGGAACGGATGATTTCCGTTGCTCACTGGGCAAGTATATCTCGCAGTACGGTATGTTCTGGCAGATGCCCGTGCCTTGGATAGATGAAGCCATCAGGCATTATTCCAATGAGTCTTTCCCGCAACTGGCCATCGGGACATACATTGCCGCCGGCTATTGTGCCAACATCCTCGTAAACCTTGCGGAAGGCAAGGAGGTGAAATACTTCCCCAAGTTCTATCTCTCGCCATTGTTGGAAGAGATATGATTGCGATTATATCATCTGATAGTTTGTGGCATGAAACAGTGCCTCGGCAATGTTCTTCACGCCTATCTTGGCGAAAAGGTTGCGCTTGCAAGCCTTTATCGTATCCACCGACTTGCATAGTCGGTCGGCAATATCATTCATCGTGTAACCTTGGGCAGACAATCTCAAAACCTCTCTCTCTGTCTCGCTCAAGGTTATGCCTTCTTTCTTTTCCCACTTGTGGCGCAATGTGGAATATTCAAAATAGCTACGCTCACCATTTTTCTGCATGATGATATGTCCCGGTTCATCGGTTGCCGCCAACGATACGGTGCAGAGGGCAAGCCAGATTCTTCCATCATCAGAAAGAAGTATCGGAGTGAGATGATGATGAATCAATCGGCTATGCCTGCCATTGGTAAGATGAAAGTCGTACGAGATGGTATAGTCCAGACGGTCGCCCACAGGCAATTCGTTGAAAAGATCAAAACCTTTCTTGTTCACTTCGAGTAGCATCTGCAGGTCGGCATCCGGAACATGGTCCATATACATCTGATAGCCAGCCTCCATCAATTGCTCGGGTTCCAATCCGCAGAGATAAGCGAGGTTGTCTGATGCATAGATGAAGTCCTGATGAAAATAGTCGATGATATAGACACACTGGTAGGTGCTGCGGGCAAAGGCCTTTGCCGCATTCACCAATAATTCAATCTTATCGTAATCTTCTCTGTTGATATGATTCACCTCATTGGAATGGAGGAAGAAATCGTCTTTTTCTTTATTCATAAGCTATTCTGAATATTACTCTTTCTATCTGTTCTCCGATTCAGCAAGCCATCGGATCTCTTTTTAAATACGCTATTCGGATACAAAAATACATATTTTTATTTGATTACAATTCTATTGGATTGTTTATTTACAGATAATTAACCGTAAAAGCAGAAGACTTACACAAAGACGCTGATGATTCTCGTTAACCACTGGATATGAGTAGTACAACCCATACGCATTCTGCATTTCCTTGTTCTTGAAATCTTACTAATTGCTTGTAATATACTGATAATCAATACTAATTGGAATGGTAAAATGACGAAAGAAACAAAATAGGAACAACAAAATCAAGAAACCCCAAAATGAAAGCATGAGAAAATATAAATTAACACTGAAAACAATAATAAATTTCCGATTTTGACATTTTAAGAACATGGCAAATAGAACAAATATTTATGAACGCATATATGTATCTTGCCATGTTGGGAAATCAATTGCTTAGTTCCATTTTTGCAGATTATATTTCTATTTTGTCTAAATTACGACGGAATACAGCAGATATGCAAGGGATTTGGATGGATTATCAAAATAAAACGTTATTTTTGTAGCATAAAAACGATAAAAATATGAAGGTAAGCACTATGAGAGAAATAAATCCCAAAGAAACCACCCGTGCATATGCATTTGAGCTTTGGATGAAAGCCCCGATGCCAATGGTTACGTTTTTCAAGATTTTAGATGTCAATCGTCTTGTTAAAATCAGCAAAGAGTCAGGTATGAAATTCAATATGCTGATGTGCTGGTGCATCGGCAAAGCGGCAAGCAGTATCAAGGAATTTTATATGCTGCCTGTCGGAGACAAATTGATGCAATATGATGCTATTGCGGTTAATACCATTGTTATGAACAAGGACAATGAGGTAAGTTCATGTGATGTGCCGTTTTCTGATGATTTGCAGCTATTCAATGAAGATTATCTGAAATTGACAACGGAAGTAGCCCGAAGCTGTGAGAACCACGATTTGACAGAAAGCATGGTAATAGGGACTTCCGCACTGGCCCAATATGAAATTGACGGTGCGGTAGGTATGTACAGCGGTATCTTCAACAATCCGTTTATGATATGGGGCAAGTACCATAAAGGTTTCTTCAGAACGACACTAACGGTTTCATTCCAATTCCACCACACTCAAATGGACGGGGCACATGCTGCAAAGTTCCTGGATCGCTTGCAGCAGGAAATCAATAAATTACTTGTGTAGCGATGAATATAGAAAAACAAAGATTGATACTTCGTTCCTGGACAGAAAACGTTGCAGAGTCTCTTTATAATTATGCCAAAGTTCCAGCTATCGTCCCTATTGCTGGATGGCCTCCTCATACATCTGTGGAAAACAAAAATAAAAAAATATACTGGAAAAATTAGACAAAAATCCGGATTATGTAATGTGTAAAAAATAACTTCCGCAGTTTTCTGCAGTTAAGAGCAACATTTGACGATAGAAAGAAAACTCGTATTTTTGCAGCATATATATTAATATTGATAGATATGGAGAAGAAACAAATCATAGAAGCAATGCACAATAGATTGCATGAGATTGATCCTCATGCAAAAGCCATCTTGTTTGGTTCCCGCGCTAGAGGTACTGAACATGAAGGAAGTGATTGGGATGTATTGATTCTTCTAGACAAACCAAAAGTTACGCTTCAAGATTACGATAAGTATTCTTATCCACTAAGAGAATTAGGCTGGGATATTGATGAAATCATCAACCCTGTACTTTTCTCCCAAAAAGAATGGGAGGAGAACCATTATACCTTATTCAATCATAACGTAAATAAGGAAGGAATTGCAATATGATGAAGGGAGTTACAAATTTTACTGCACAACAGCTGGATTACAAGCGCACAACACGTGTTGTGCGAGCGCATAACAGCTGATATGCAAGCGCACAACAGCTGTTGTGCGACTGACGGAAGTGACTTTCCCGGCAACATATACTTACTGTTCCAACAACTTATCCTACTTATTCCGACAACTTATAAAGGCTTCTTACGATGCTTATTCCTATTGATAAGCAGTTCTCACCCTCATCAATAACACAGCTTATTCGTATCTATCAAACCACTCATCCATATTAGTGCCATTTTTATTTGGTAGTTTAAGAATAAAAGATTACCTTTGTATCGCTAAACAGAAAGAAGAATACGATGGCTATAAAATATGAAATCCATTATCTTCCCAATGCAGGAGGAAATGAAGAAACTCGCCGATTCGCCCATATCTTTGAGCAAACAGCTATGACTGACAAGGAGATGATCAGCCGAATCGCCAGACATAGCTGTCTGGGAGAAGGAGAAGTTTCGTCCGTACTCATGAAACTGCGTGATATCATAGAAGAAGACCTGCAGGATGGAAGACGTGTCAACATTCCGGAAATAGGTTATCTCTCGCTCTCGGTAGATCTGGATATAGATGACCTGAAACCCGACAATAAAGTGAGAGCTGAATATGTAAGCGTAAGAGGCATCAAGTTTCGCCCCAATGCAGACCTGCTGAAACAGGTGAAATATAATACCCATTTCGAGAAATCACAATATACTTCCCGCTCCTACCCTTTCTCTGAAGATACATTGAAGGAGAAAATAAGAGAGTATCTGAAGCATAATCGTTCCATTAACAGAAAAGTACTGGAAGCGGAATTTCATATCCGTAAACAGACAGCACTCAACTGGCTGAAGAAACTGGAAAAATCCGGATTTCTGATAAAAGAAGGTTCCCGGAATGCGCCGGTTTATTTCCTGGCTGAAGAATAGGAGCCCATCGGATGATAGGTCTCATCATGATAGAACTCTCTAGATGACTGCAAGCCATAGCCTCCGCGACCATCTAGGCTTCATTACATTAAATCTACCCCCTAAAGATAAAGTAATATGCCAAATAAAGAAGAAAAGAGAATAACTGAGCAGAGCTCGCTCTACGAACATCTCGAAAAAATGAGCGTGGATGAACTCACCGCTCATATCAATGCAGAAAACAAGAAGGTGGCTCTGGCAATAGAACAAGCATTGCCTGCCATTAACCAACTGATTTCCGCTATCGAAGGGCAGCTGAAGAAGGGTGGTAGACTCTTCTATGCCGGTTGCGGAACAGGCGGAAGACTGGCTACACTCGATACCATCGAGGTGCAGAACACCTATGGCATCGACGGTTCACAGATACAAGCCATCTTCCCTGGAGGCATCGGCTGCCTTACACAAACCAGAGAATCAAGAGAAGACGACCTGGAGAATGGTTGGCACCAGCTCTGCGACAAGCATATCTCAGAGCAGGATTTCGTGCTGGGTTTCTCGGCAAGCGGCACTACTCCCTTCGTGCTTTCCATCTTGCAGCATTGCAAGGAGGCAGGTATTCCTACAGGATGCATCGTCAACAATCCCCACGCTCCTATCGCCCTGGCTGCAGATTATCCTGTAGAGGTCATCACGGGACCGGAATTCGTAACGGGAAGTACCCGTATGAAAGCCGGATCTTCGCAGAAGATGATTCTGGATATGATCAGCACTTCCCTTCAGATAAGACAAGGACGGGTGGAAGGCAACAAGATGGTGAACGCCAAGCTTATCAATCATAAACTCATCGACCGTGCCTGCCGCATCTTTATGGAACGCAATCCGGAATATACGGATTACGAGAAAGTGAAGCAACTGATACTGAAAGCTGGAAGCGTGAAGAAGGCGGAAGACTTGCTGAAGAGTAAAAGCGATTTAGATATTTAGATAAATTTAGACCAAACTTCACCTTATATAAATAGAACTATCAAGATTTCACCTTATATAATAGGACTATATGGCAAAGAAAGCAATTGTAATGGGTGCCACATCGGGCATCGGAATGGAAGTGGCAAAACTGCTTGCTGCAAAAGGATGGCAGGTAGGAATTGCCGGAAGAAGAATTGAAAGATTGCAGGCTCTGATTTCGCAGGGCGGCATTACCTGCTACCAGCAAATAGACGTGACTTCTCCCGATGCTCCTGCCCAACTTCTCGAACTCATCGATAAGTTGGGAGGCATGGACCTCTACTTCCATAGTTCCGGCATTGGCTGGCAGAATAATACGCTGGATATAGAAAAGGAGTTGAAGACTGTGGAAACCAATGGCTTAGGATTCACAAGAATGGTAGATACGGCATTCAACTGGTTTGCTACTCATCATCAGAACAATTCAAAAGCCCGCATTGCCTGCATCACTTCCATTGCCGGAACCAAAGGTCTCGGTGCCGCCCCAGCCTACTCTGCCACCAAGCGATTCCAGAACCATTATCTGGAATGCCTGTCGCAGCAGGCACGGATGCGTCATCTCCCTATCGCCATCACAGATATCCGACCAGGTTTCGTAAAGACCGACCTTATCGCAGGCAGCAGCTATCCGCTGCAACTCAAACCGGAAGATGTGGCGAAGCATATCGTAAGTGCCATCGAAAACGGAAAGGAAGTTAAGGTGATAGACTGGAGATATGACATCCTCGTCTTCCTCTGGCGACTCATTCCTAGATGGTTATGGACGAGATTGAGGATTACAACATAACATCTTTATTCCTTTCTGATGACAATCGTCTTGAACCAGTCTTTCAATACTCCAGCATATTGATCCTGCGAATCAGACAGCAGGATGACAACCTGGGAACCATCTTCCAGCATAGGACCAAGACACATACCTTCGTAATTGGCAAAGGAACGCTTGGAAAGTGACAAGCCGGTTTTCCATTCCGCGAGCAATCTCTTCTTCAAGAAAGGAGTATCTGATGAAAACTTCTCTTTCAAAGCAAACTCCTCAGAATTCAAAGGATTAATCTGATAGAGTTTACACTTGCAGAAAGCCCCAATCTTAATCTTCGGGATAAAGGCCTCACGCTCCAGAACCAGAAGCTGACCATCGGGCAAGGCGCAAAACTCACTCACCCCCATCACATAGATATCTGCTTTCTTATGGGTAGAAGGTTGATCCATCTGATAGGCATAGGCTGTCATATAACGAGAGGCTTTCTTGCTACTCTCTTGCTCGCAACAGTCTTCCTTGCCATTATTTTCCTTGTTACGATTTTCCTTTATCTTTCCCCAATCATACCTCATCAAACGAAGCTGGTTGGCCAATCCGTTTTGAGGAGTAGCAGGCTGTCCGTCTTTGCGGAGCGTGCTCTCAGGAATCGTCCAGAGATACTGACGGACGGAATCAAAAGCCAGAGACTCAAAATTATAATTGGGATAAAAATCAGAAGAAGGCCATCTGCTCTCCCAAAGGTTCTGCTGATAGCTAATCTTGGGAGCATTAGCCGAAGTAGGCAGAACAGGATACTCCTTTAAACGGCAATATCCTTCGCTTGTTATCACCAAGGTAGAATCAGAAGCCTTCACGATGGCTTCGTGGTCAAAGCCTTTCTCCTGCCCCTGCCAAAACTTTCCGTCGTTCAGCGTTCCATCTGTTCTCTCGGTAAACCCAAGGTTCTCTACCTGTTCCAATTCGCCGGTCTTGGGATTCACCTGAATCCGGAAGTTGAAGTACAGGGCACTATCCGACTTGTCGCTTACCACCGCATAGATATCATCATGCAGATGAGCAATGCCACTGTAGTTGCCCGCAGCCACGGTTTTCGGAAAAGTTTTCTGAGGATTCTCTCTCACTACTTTCCAATCCTGTGCTCCAGCCAACAGACTGAATGCCAGGAAGATGGACAGAATATTACAACGCAGCATAAGTCAATACAAATTCCATGGTTAACTCGAAATCTACATGCGCCATCTTTCTGCTCTTGAGATTCTCCACATCACACGACCAATCTGCCATCGTATCAAACGGCTTCACCCGCATATTCTCAAACATTAGATTTTCTTCAGAGAATAACTTGAAGACCGTTTCCTTGGCACACCAATGCACCAGCTTGGCATCCAGATCTTCCGCCTTCTCATCCTTGCGCAGGAATTTGGATGCGATGCGCTCTACCCTATCGCTGAAGTATTCGATATCCACCGCCACTTCCTGATTTTTGGAAAGGATAAGCGCAGCATAACCCTTGGTATGCGAAACGCTGATATGATAACCACGGAACAATGGCTTGCCAGCCTCGTTGTGGGTAATGTCACCTGCATGAGAAAGCAAGCCCTTGGAAGCCCCATTCGTCTTGAGCATCTCATACATTAATGCACGAATGGCAAGAAACTCCAGTTTCCTGCCATCGTTCTTATATTTCTCTTCCACCTGAGAGCGGTAAGCCTGCAGATGAGAATACTGCTCGAACAACTGTTCTACAGTTTCATCCATCTGCCATAAACCAAGACTCACTCCCGGATAAACTTCTCGTATATTGACAACTGCCATATTTTTTATATTCTGATATTGATGAATACTGATGATTACTTAGAAGTATCCTCCACGTTATCTTTCAAAGGATGTACCGTCACCTTAATCTTGCTGATGCGACGCTCCTCTATCTGCATAACCTCGAAAGTATAGTTCTTATAATCTATCTTCTCGTGCATACTTGGGAAATCGCCTTTGATTTCCAAGAGCAGACCAGCCAGAGAATCAGCATCACCCTCAACCTCCTCGAACTCTTCGTCATCTACATTCAGGATTTTGCAGAAATCAGAAAGAAGCGTTTTACCTTCAAAAACAAAGGTGTTGTAATTTAATTTCGAGTAGAACTTCTCCTCCTCATCGTATTCATCATTGATTTCACCTACAATTTCCTCCAGAATATCTTCGAGAGTAACAATACCCGATGTACCTCCGAACTCATCTACCACAATGGCGATATGAACCTTGTTGTCCTGGAAATCGCGAAGCAGATCATCTATCTTCTTGGTTTCAGGAACAAAGTAAGGAGGACGAATCAAACTCTGCCAACGGAAGTTGGAAGACTTCGTAAGATGAGGCAATAAGTCCTTGATATACAGTACACCACGAATATTATCTGTATTATCCTGATAAACAGGAATACGACTGTAATTATTCTCTTCAATGCACTTTAATACTTCTGGATAAGAACTACGGATATCCAGGTCAACAATATTCTGTCGGCTGGTCATCACCTCCTTGGCTGTTTCATCGCCAAAGCGGATGATACCCTTCAGCATGCTCTGCTCGTCCTTGATATCATTCTTATCTGTCAGTTCCAGAGCTTGTTCCAAGTCATCAACACTCAGCACATGATTTTCCTTCTGTATAATCTTTTCTGCAAGAATTCCACTTTTCAGCAAGATCGTTTCTAAAGGCCAAAACAACTTTCTGGCAAACAGAATTCCCCCTACGCACCAGCGACAGAACTTCAGAGGATCCTGGCGGGCATACACTTTCGGCATAATCTCACCAAAAAGCAAAAGCAAGAAAGTAAGAATAACCGTAATAATCAGGAACTGAAGCCAATAAGCTTTAGGACCAAACTCTACGATTCCTGCGAATACATAATTAAGGAGCATGATGATTGTGACATTCACAAAATTATTGGTTATCAAAATGGTAGCCAACGTACGTTCAGAATCATCACGCAACATCTGTATTTTCTTATCGGCATCAGTCTTTTCATCCTCAAGTTCCGCAACATCAGTTGGTGATAAACTGAAAAAAGCAATTTCGGAACCACTGGCAAAAGCAGACATGCCTAACAATATAGCTGCAAGTACAGCAGCTACAATAACCCCGGCGGAAGGCTGCATCAGCATCACATCACCGAAGGCATCAGTTATGGTGGATATATCCAATTTCTGAGCTAAAAATTAATAATTATTGTTCTTTAGTAGCAGGGCGAGTACCCAACATCTCCATATTATCTACATAGATTTCTGTAATATATTGTCTTCTACCCTGCTTGTCATCATAGGAGCGGTAGCGGATTCTTCCTTCCACATAAAGGCGGTCACCCTTATGCACATACTTCTCTACTACCTTTGCAAGCCCACGATAAAAAACAAGATTGTGCCAATCTGTATGGTCTGGCACTTGGGTACCATTAGGCAAAGTATATCCTTTCTCTGTAGTTGCGAGAGAGACCTGAGCTACTGCCTGATCTGCTTCGAAATAATGAATGTCAGGATCTTTACCTACATTACCAATTAGCATAACCTTGTTCATGACACGAATCTTTTAAATTTCTGAATATTTTATTTCCACATTCCCAGATAGCGGAAATGGAAATTCTTACCTTTTGCAGATGGGAACTGGCTGCGTGAATCTACACAATCGCGCAGATAATCTACGATGCGATTGTAACAATCCAAACCTGATTCAGCTTTAACATCCGCAACGAAATGAGTATCACGGTACTCAAACTTTCCTGTAGCCGGTACCATCACAACACGCTTGAAATCAAGTGATCCTTCATACCAGCCTGGAGCCTCTTGAGCCAAACTGGCAACAACAGGATTCTCCATTCTCTCTGCAGGAGTAGGAGTACGCAATGCTTTCTTATCCTTAAAATCCTGCATAGTTTGCGCCGTAGTCTTTATCACAATAAAATAAACACGTGGGCGTACCTTATATCTTTTTGGATACGTCAAATCGCTAGCGGCATACTCACGAACATCTGCCTCTAGCTCCGCATCCATCTCAATCTCAGGAATACTCTTTAAAAAATCAATAGCATCATCAACACTAGTAACTAATGTCTCCTGATCAAAATATCTTAAATATAAATTCATAAATGGGTATGTTTCTCGAGTTCAAAAAAAAAGAGCGGAAAACGGGACTCGGACCCGCGACCCCAACCTTGGCAAGGTTGTGCTCTACCAACTGAGCTATTTCCGCAGTTTTTCCTATTACTTAGGAGCATTCCTCTGAATGCGAGTGCAAAGGTACTACTTTTTTCTGAATTACCAAACTTTTCTTCGATTTTTTTGAAAAAAAATGTGCATTTTGCCCTTTTTAGTGAGCAAAACACACATTTTAAGCCTTATTTTGCCGATTTTTAAACTCATCCGGCAGAAAAATCGGGAAAAATGAAAATTATACTAATCCATCCTACTGCGATAATCTTCGTAGCTGAAATCTCTTAGAGTTTCCAATTTTCCATCTAAATGTACGATTCCTATTGATGGATGAGTGATTCCATTAAAGGTATTTGTCTTTACCGTAGTGTAATGCAGCATATCTTCGAAAATAACATTCTCGCCTATTTGCAATTCATGGTCAAATTTCCAGAAACCCATAAAATCTCCACTCAGACAACTGTTGCCACCTATTCTATATATATGTGCACCCTCAGGAGCCTTCGTCGGATCATCAACCTCCAGGGTTTCTGCATTTCTGACAGCTGGCATATACGGCATCTCCAGACAGTCGGGCATATGACAGGTAAAACTGGCATTTATGATAGCTGTCCTGATACCTTTATCCTCAACCACATCTACTACTTGAGTTACAAGCGGCCCGGTCTGCCACCCAAAGGCACTACCAGGTTCCATGATAATTTTAAGATGAGGATAACGCTGATGAAATCCCTTTATTATATTAATAAGGTGTTCCACATCATAATCCTTCCTGGTCATCAGATGACCTCCACCGAAATTGATCCATTTCAGCTGCGGAAACCAAGGAGAGAATTTCTCTTCGATATGAGCTAACGTACGTTCAAAGACATCCGCCCCACTCTCGCAGTGACAATGACAATGGAATCCTTCTATATCTGAAGGCAAAGTTTGAGGCAATTTATCTGCCGATACACCGAATCGGGTTCCAGGTGCACACGGATTATACAGCAATGTTCCGACTTCAGAATATTCCGGATTTACTCTCAATCCCAGTCTGATGTCAGAATTTGCCCTACGAGCCCGTTCATGATATCGCTCATATTGCGTAAGCGAGTTGAAAGTAAGATGACTTGAGCATTGAGCTATCTCATCAATCTCATAATCGGTATAAGCCGGCGAAAAAGTATGCGCCTTACTGCCAAATTCATGATACGCCAGCTTTGCCTCGCTAAGAGAGCTGGCCGTGGTCGAAGAAATATACTCTCTGAAAATCGGAAATGTCTTCCAAAGAGCATAAGCCTTAAAAGCTAGAATAATTTCCATATCGGCACGCTCAGCCACACTTCTGATGAACGACAGATTGTGTCGCAAACGTTCTTCCTCTAAAACGTAAATTGGTCGATGAATCTCATTAAAATTCGCTAAATTTACTTGCATAACTTGATAAATATTAATTTTATGGTGCAAAGATAGCTTTTTATCCTGAATATAATTGCTAGTTTGCGTTTTTTTTAATACTTTTGCATCATAAAAATCATTTTGACGATGAAATTAGCAATAATGACCAAGTCCACATTCTTTGTGGAAGAAGATAAAATACTATCCTCGCTGTTCGACGAGGGCATGGACAACCTGCATCTTTTCAAGCCAGGTTCGTCACCAATGTATGCTGAGCGACTGCTCACGTTACTGCCTGAAGACTATCTTCGCAAGATTACTGTTCATGATCATTATTACCTCAAACAGGAGTATGATTTAGCAGGAATCCATATAGACGATCCGCTAGCACCGGTACCGGATGGATACAAAGGCAAGTTCAGTCGCACCTGCACAGATCTCTCGATGCTGAAAGAGATGAAGAAGAAATCAAACTATGTGTTTCTGAAAAACATCTTCGACTGTATTGAGTTTAAAGATGAAAAGTCTTCCTTCAATCTGCTGCAGCTTGAGAATGCAGCCAAGGCAGGACTCATAGACAAGAAGGTATACGCCTTGGGAGGCATGAGTCTGGAAAATCTCAAGATTGCCAAGGAACTCGGATTTGGAGGAGTAGTAATCTGTGGAGATCTCTGGAACCGTTTCGACATTCACAACGAGCGCGATTTCAAAGAGCTGATTCTTCACTTCGAGAAATTAAGAAAGGCTATCAGCTAATACTGAGGTTCCCGAAAAAATATTCATCCCCCTACATGAAAATAGATAAAAATAACTATTAATACACATAAACACTAATAGAAATGAGTGACAAAAACTCTTTTTTGGTATTCTCTGGTACTAACTCGAGATACCTTGCAGAAAAAATCTGCGCTAGTTTAGGTTGCCCACTGGGTAATTTGGTTGTAACCAAGTTCTCTGATGGTGAATTTGGCGTATCTTTCGAGGAGTCTATCCGCGGACGCGATGTTTTCCTCGTACAGAGCACATTCCCTAATTCAGACAACTTGATGGAGTTGCTCCTGATGATTGACGCAGCAAAGCGTGCTTCTGCCCGCAATATTATTGCTGTTGTTCCTTACTTCGGATGGGCCCGTCAGGATCGCAAGGACAAACCACGTGTCAGCATCGGCGCTAAACTGGTAGCCGACTTGCTCAGCGTTGCCGGTATCGACCGTCTCATCACCATGGATCTCCATGCCGACCAGATTCAGGGCTTCTTTGATGTTCCTGTAGATCACCTCTATGCATCTGGCGTTATTTTGCCATACCTGCAGAGCTTACGCCTCAAGGATATGGTCATTGCTTCTCCAGACGTTGGTGGTTCTAAGCGTGCCAACACTTATGCTAAGTACTTCGGCTGCCCTCTCGTGCTCTGCAACAAGACTCGTGCTCGCGCCAATGTAGTAGCAAGCATGCAGATTATCGGTGATGTAAAAGACAAGAATGTTGTCATCATTGATGATATGGTCGATACAGCCGGTACTATCACGAAGGCTGCCGACATCATGAAGCAGGCTGGTGCAAAGACTGTTCGTGCATGTGCATCTCACTGCGTGATGAGTGGTCCTGCATCTGAGCGTGTTCAGGATTCAGCTCTTGAGGAGATAGTATTCACTGATTCCATCCCTTACACCAAGCGTTGCGCAAAGGTTAAGCAGATTTCTATTGCAGATATGTTTGCAGAAACCATTCGCCGTGTTGAGGATAACGAGAGTATCTCTTCCCAGTATCTGGTATAAGGAAATATCATCATACAAGTTTACAAGGAGTCTTTCTTTTTAAAAAGGAAGACTCCTTTTTTATGATTCCATTCTTCCCATGTTTCTAATCTACATTCACTTTTCACAATTCACAATTCACAATTCACTTTCCACAATTTACTTTCCACAACTACAATAACACTGTTCATTGTTCGATTTCAAACAAAAAAAATCCTGTATCCCAAAAAGAGATACAGGATTCATATATTTATAATGTGACAATGTCGCTATTATATTAGTTCAACCACTTCACGTAGCAGAAGTCCTGACGGTGTGGCAACTTATCATTCTTAGGATACATACGTACGCCTGTCTTGAATGAACCAGCATTGATTGGCTCAATCTCAGCCTCGAATGTAAAGTTGTTACCCTCGTGACCAACCATCTTGAATGGATAAACAGCATAAATCTGCTTGCCATCCTCTGGCTGCTCCTTCAATACAACAAGCTCCAAACCTACTGCATCGTTCAAGCCCTGCTCATCGATAACATACTGAACCTTGATCTTCTGACCAGTCTCAGCAGCCATCAGCATGCAGTCGTCCTTAGATACAACGTGGATACCATCCCAACGCTCTGCAACGCTCTCCTTCCAGAGTGCAATCTCCTTAGCAAGTGCATTGTCGTTAGCGCTCAACTTCTTGAAGCGGGCAGCCTCCTTATTGTAGAACTTATCATAGTAGTCATCCAACTGGCGCTTCATTGTATAGTGAGGAGCGATAGTAGCAATAGAGTTCTTTACTACCTGGATCCACTCCTTGCTGAAGCCTTCCTTATTCTTGTTGTAATACATAGGGATGATGTCGTTCTCCAAGAGGTTGTAGATAGTAGCAGCATCAAGCTGATCCTGGTAACCCTGGTTCTGATATGTACGCTTCTCAGGAAGAGCCCAACCAGCACCCTCGCGGTAACCTTCTACCCACCAACCATCAAGTACAGAGAGGTTGACAACACCATTCATCTCAGCCTTCTCGCCAGATGTACCAGAAGCCTCCAATGGACGTGTAGGAGTATTCATCCAGATATCAACACCTGAAACCAGACGGCGAGCCAAAGTCATGTCGTAGTCCTCGAGGAAGATAATCTTGCCGAGGAACTCAGGACGCTGACTGATTTCGAAAATCTTCTTGATCAAGCCCTGACCTGCACCATCAGCTGGGTGAGCCTTACCTGAGAAGAAGAACAATACTGGGTGCTCAGGATCGTTAACGATCTTAGACAAGCGTTCCAAGTCGGTGAAGAGCAGGTGAGCACGCTTGTATGTAGCGAAACGACGGCAGAAACCAATCATCAAAGCGTTAGGGTTGATACGCTCGAGCAAAGATACTACACGAGCAGGATCACCCTGGTTCTTCAACCATGTCTGGGTGAACTTCTCACGGATATAAGCTACGAGCTTCTTCTTCAATGCCATACGGGTATTCCAGATTTCTGCATCTGAAACATTGTAGATGGCATGCCAGATTTCCTCGTTGCTCTGGTCGTTCATGAAGTTCTTGTCGAAATATGTATCGTAGAGCTTACGCCACTCTGTTGCTGTCCAAGTTGGGAAGTGAACACCATTGGTTACATAACCTACGTGGTTTTCCTCTGGGAAGTAACCCTTCCAGATATTAGCGAACATCTGCTGGCTTACCCAACCGTGAAGCTTACTTACACCGTTAACCTCCTGGCAAGTGTTGCATGCGAATGTAGAGAGGCAGAAACGCTCGTTGTGATCATCTGCATTTTCACGACCCATACCGATGAACTCATCCCAAGAGATACCAAGACGCTGTGGATAGCCACCCATGTACTTGCCGAAGAGAGCCTCGTCGAAGTAGTCATGACCAGCTGGCACAGGAGTGTGAACAGTATAGAGAGAAGAAGCGCGAACCAACTCGAGAGCCTGGTTGAAGTTCAAGCCATCCTCCTCGATATAGTCGCAGAGACGCTGCAAGTTGCAGAGAGCAGCATGACCCTCGTTGCAGTGATAGATATCCTTCTTGATACCCATCTTCTTCAATGCGAGCATACCACCGATACCGAGCAGAATCTCCTGCTTCAAACGGTTCTCCCAGTCACCACCGTAGAGAGAGTGAGTGATAGGACGGTCGAACTCTGAGTTCATATCATTATCTGTATCCAGGAGATACAACTTGATACGACCTACATTCATCTGCCATACGTATGCATGTACCTGATAGTTTGTGTAAGGTACATCAACTACCAATGGGTTACCATTCTCATCATATACTCGCTCGATAGGGAGAGAGTTGAAGTTCTGAGCATCATAGTTAGCAATCTGCTGACCATCCATACTCAAAGACTGCTTGAAATAACCATATCTGTAGAGGAAACCAACAGCACACATATCCACGTTGCTGTCAGAAGCCTCCTTCAAGTAGTCACCAGCAAGCATACCAAGACCACCAGAGTAGATTTTAACCACCTGGTTAATACCATACTCCATGCAGAAGTAAGCTACAGATGGGCGCTTAGCATTAGGTTTCACATCCATGTACTCGCGGAACATCTTATAGACGTTCTTAACCTTAGCCATTGTCTCCTTGTCCTTAACAATAGCCTCCTTGCAGTCGTAGCTCAAACGCTCCAAGAGCAATACAGGGTTAGCATTGCACTTCTCGTACAAATCAGCATCGAGGCTCTTGAACAAGTCACGACCTTCATAATTCCATGCCCACCACATATTGTGAGCAATCTCATCCAAGCACTTTAACTCCTTAGGAAGGCTTGATTTAATGGTTGTCTCCTTCCATTGAGGAGCATTAGCATAGTCTGCCTTAATTTTCATTGTGTTTTATTTTTAAGATGTATATTTTCTATCTTGCAAACATAGCGATTCTTGCAGAATCCAAATATTTGTTTTATGGCTTACGCCATCAAGAGAGAGAGATTATTATTTCTTCATACGAACTTCAGCCTTGCGCAAGGCAAAGTCATAAGCATCATAGTAATACTCGATAAAGTGTTTCCACAATGCTTTTTCTGAAAGAATCTCAGCATTTTTACGACACTTGTTCACCTGTGTCTTGGTGAATCCCGAGTACTTAGCTACGGTATCCTTGATAGCATCAGCTACCTCAGAATAATTATAGTCGGTACGCTTGATAACCTTCACACCATCCTCTATCTCACTGTAACTTCCCTTCTCTGAGTTAGCCCAAAGACCGAAGCCAGCCAAATCGGTGGTGATACAAGGCACCTTGAACGCAACAGCCTCCAATGGAGTATATCCCCATGGCTCATAATAAGAAGGATAGATACAGAGGTCATTACCCAACACTACATCATAATAGCTCTTGTTGATAATGCCATCATCGCCTGTCAAGTAGCAAGGTAAGAATATCAGTTTCACCTTGTCTTCCTTATTATTATGCATGTTGAAGTACTTCAGCATACCCAATACATTATCATGACTCATATTATGCAACCAATGGGTAATCTCCGGAACCTCCAATGGCGTGTCAAACTTCTTACCGCTATTCAGACGCTCCAACAGATCCTGACGTGGATCTCCTACCCAACCAGGTACGTCAATGAATGCCAATACATTCTTCTTCAAATTGTTGTCACGAAGCAAGCGGTTCATAGCCTCAATATAAACATCGATACCCTTGTTGCGGAACTCGTAGCGTCCGCTGGTAGAAACGATGAGCGTATCATCATCCAAATCTGTACCCATCAAAGCATTGGCTACATCGAGCAAACGCTTTCTTGCCTCCTTACGTTTCTTTGTAAAGGTACTTGCTTTAGGTACAAAACTATTGTCAAATCCATTAGGCAAAACGAAATCTACCGGTTTATCGAGCAATTCCTTGCACTCGTTGGCAGTAATATCACTCACTGTTGTGAAACAATCAACATACTTAGCAGTCTGCTTTTCTATAGAATGCTTGCTTTGCATATTGAGTTCCTGCGCCATCTGATCACCATTATAGGCAAAAAGATAATCATAAAGAGGCTTATTATTACCGGCAATACTACGACCGATACTTGTAGCATGCGTGGTGAACACAGTAGCCACCTCAGGAAGATGCTTGTTCACATAGAGCACACCAAGTCCTGTCATCCATTCATTTCCATGATAGATAACTTTCTTGCCTTTTCCAACAACATGTTTGTAGAAACTCTCTACTACCAGAGCGGCAGCATAAGAGAACATCGATGCTTCGTCATAGTCACCATAAGCATGAAGACTATCAACCTGATAGTCCTGCCATAGTTGTCCATAGATTTGGTCTTTAACAGCATAGTAAGGATTGAAATCTACCAAAACAGCTACTGGCTCTCCCGGTATATTCCATCTACCTACTTTAACCTTTAAGCCCTCTTTCAGAGCTTCTGTTTTCCACTCCGCATAAAGCGTATCATCTTGAGAGAAATAAGGATTCACCTTGTCTCCCCAGCAATCAGGACCAATGAAGATTAGCTGATCCTTTAATCTTTCCGTAAGAGTCTTAACTCGAGTTGAAAGAACGGTGTAGATACCACCAACTTTATTACACACTTCCCAACTAGACTCAAATATGTAATCTGGAAATAATCTTTTCTTTTCCATATATAATTATCAATAAACACCGCAAAGATAAATAAATATTTGCAAAAAAACGAATTAATCTTATTAAAATCCTATAAAAAATACAGTTTTCTTGATTTAAATGAATAACTTTGTCGCAGTTAATTGAAAAAAGTGATGAAAAGAAAGATTTTAGCAACATTATTATGCCTAATTAGTATATCTAGTATGGCACAAACAGACAGCACCCTATTCAAGGGGAAGATTACAAACAAAGAGTATGATGTCTATATGAATATAGACTTCTACCATAAGAACCTCAAGGTTCCAGGACAGGAACTGTTCGGTGAAATGCCTGGATATTTCGGTGACAGACGTGATAGTCGCAAATGGCTGATTACAGATGCTGACATAGAAGGAAAGACCGCTCATCTATCCATTATCAATGATTACGGGAGCGAAGATCTTACTGCCGACCTCATAGCTTTGCCCGATGGTAGTTACGAGTTGCAGCAGAAAGAAGGAAGTAACCTGAAAATTGCCCGAAACCGGAAATGGGTAAAGATTCCTAAAAATCTGAAATTCACCAACAAGCAGTGACAAAACACTCAGAATATCGCAGAAATACCCTCGCTATTATAGTAAATAGCGAGGGGTTATTATATTATATAGCAAGGGTTATTATACTAAATAGCCAGTGTTATTGAACAAAAAAGCCTCAGAAATCTTTCGAAATCTGAGGCTCTTGATAAAAGGAGGCG